>Ga0316628_100003536_pt1 | contig 12055 bp, 10 predicted proteins | sample OWC_Aug_M2_C1_D5_FD_207648 | JGI IMG/M metagenome (GOLD analysis project Ga0316628, IMG submission 207648) | Wetland soil microbial communities from Old Woman Creek delta, Ohio, United States - OWC_Aug_M2_C1_D5_C | ecosystem: Environmental > Terrestrial > Soil > Wetlands | place: USA: Ohio...
CTCGACTACCTGATGCACGAGGGGGTGGTGGTCGACCTCTCGGACGCGGTCGGCGACTACGACGTCTACACCTCGCGAATGGTCGAGGAGCGGGTCGAGGTGCGTGAGGGCGACATTCTCGTCATCCACACCGGCTACCACCACTTCGGCTGGGACCAGCCGACCGCCGACGAGATCAGGTACATGGTCCAGCACCCGGGGCCGGACCGCGAGTTCGCGGAGTGGGCGCGGGCCAAGAAGCTGCGCTGGCTGGCGGTCGACTGCGGCAGCGCCGACCACCCCATGAACACCATCATCCGCACCTGGATGCCACGTCAGGCGCGAGCGGCCGACGCTCACTTCCGAGCCAGGTACGGCATGCCGCTGGAGGAGTTCTTCGACGACTCCAAGTACCAGCTCATGCACATCGAGCTGTTCAACCACGGCATCATCCACGCCGAGTGCCTGGGCGGGGACATCGACCTCTTGCTCAACCGGCGGGCGGTGATCGGCGCCTTCCCGTGGCGGCTGGTCGACGGCGAGTCCTGCATCTGCCGCATCCTCGCCTTTGTCCCGGACGACGAGCACGCCGAGCTGATGGCGACCAAGGCCAGGGCCAGGCTGACCCGTTACGGCGACGTCGCCGGCTCGGCCAACCCCTGGCTGCACGAGCAGGGACGGGCCCGGGCCGGGAAGAAGGGCTGACGCCGCGGCGCGATTCGGCCGGACGACCTTTGCCGGTCGATGCGGCTACAATTGACGCCTGAGTGTCGGGTTCGGGAGGCCCTGGAGTGAAGCAACCCAGCACGGGCAACGGTCCGGTCGGCCGCTCGACCCTGCGGGTCGACGCCGCGGAGAAGGCGACCGGCCAGGCCCGCTTCGTGGCCGACCTCTCGCTGCCCGGCCAGCTCCACGCTTTCGTCTTCAGGTCCCCGCACGCCCACGCGCGCATCCGTGCCATCGACACCCGGGCGGCGCTGGCGGTGGAGGGGGTGTGGGAGGTGGTGACCGGCGCCGAGGCGCCGTTCGTGATCGGCGAGTGCATCCGCGACCACTCGGTGCTGGCCCGGCACAAGGTGCGCTTCGTCGGCGAGCCGGTGGCCGTGGTCCTGGCCCGCGACCCGGGCGCGGCGGCGCGCGGTGCCGAAGCCGTGCAGGTCGAGTACGAGGAGCTGCCGGCCGCGCTCGACGTCAGCCATGCCCTGGCCGCGGATGCGCCTTTGGTGCACGAGGACCTCGGCTCCTACCGCATCCTGCCCACCTTCCACCCCGAGCCTGGGAGCAACGTCTACCACTCCTACCGCGCCGAGCGCGGCGACCCCGACGCCAGCATCGCCGGCGCGGCCGTGGTCCACGAGGGCACCTACGTCTACCCCCACCTGGCCCACGTCCAGCTCGAGCCGCACGGAGCCATCGCTTGGTGGCGCGGCCCGGCCGACCTCACCCTGTGGTGCTCGGCCCAGTCGCCGCACACCGTGCGCAAGGTGCTGGCCGAGATGTTCGAGCTGCCGCTGACCGCGGTCCAGGTCATCGTGCCCTACATCGGCGGCGGCTTCGGCGGCAAGTCCGACACCACCATCGAGCCGTTGGTGGCGGCCGCGGCTCGGCGGGTGATCGGGCACCCGGTCAAGCTCGTCCTGAGTCGCGAGGAGATGTTCTTCGGTACCCTGCTCGGCCGCGGGGCCGAGGTCCGGATCCGCTCCGGCCACGATAGCGACGGCCGCTTCCTGGGCGCGGTGGCCGAGCTCGCCTTTGCCTGCGGCGCCTATGGCGAGTACGGGATCAACGTGGTCGAGGGCGCCGGGCACGTGGCCCTCGGGCCCTACAACGTGCCCGCGTTCCGCGTCGCCTCCAAGGCGGTCTACACCAACACCCCGTTCATCGGCGCCTTCCGCGGATACGGCCACCCCGAGGCCCACTGGGCCATGGAGCGCCATCTCGACCACGTGGCCGAGCGGCTGGGGCTCGACCCCACCGAGCTGCGGCGCCGCAACCTGCTACGACCGGGCGACCGTCACGTGACCGGGCAGGAGGTGGAGACCTCCCACGGTGACCTTCGCGGCTGTCTGGAAGCGGCGGCTGCCAGCCTGGCCACGGTCGACCTCGCGTCCCCGGACCCGGAGCGGGTGCGTGGCGTCGCCCTCTGCCCGTTGATGAAGGCGCCGGTGATGGCCACCAACGCCTCCAGCTCGGCCTTCCTCAAGCTCAACGGCGACGGCAGCGTGGACCTGGTGGTGAGCGGCACCGAGATGGGCCAGGGCTCGCGAACGGCGCTGGCCCAGATCGCGGCCGAGGCGCTCGAGGTGGCGGTCGAGCGCGTCTCGACCTCGCGCCTGGTCGACACCGCGGTCTCGCCCTACGAGTGGCAATCGGTAGGCTCGACCACGACCTGGAAGGTGGGCCAGGCCATCCGCCAGGCCGCGGCCGAGCTCATCGTCCGGCTCAAGGCCAACGCCGGGCTGCGCCTGGGCGTCCCGCCGGAGCAGGTCGGCTATGACGGGGACGAGCTGTGGGACTGTCAGTCACCCGCGCGCCGCGTGCGCGTGGCCGAGGTCGCGCTCAACGCCCTCCACCCCGACGGTCACGCCGAGGGGGGGCCGGTGGCCGCGTTCGGCGTCTTCACGCCCTCCGGTTTGACCTGGCCCGATGCCCAGGGCCGGGGCCGGCTGGCCGCCGAGTGGACCTTCGGCTGCCAGGGGGCGGTGGTCGAGGTCGACCGCGGCACCGGCGAGATCCGTGTCCTCAAGCTGGTCACCGCGATGGACGTGGGCAGGGTCGTCAACCCGGCCCTGGCCCGCGGCCAAGTCGCCGGGGCCATGGTCCAGAGCCTGGGCGCCGCGCTCATGGAGCAGGTCGTCTACGGCGGTGACGGCGCCATCCGCAATCCGTCCCTGACCGACTACAAGATCCCCACCGCCGAGGACCTGGCGGGCGTCGAGCTGGAGGTGATCTTCCTTGAGACGCCGTTCGACGAGGGGCCCTTCGGCGCCCGCTGCCTGGCCGAGCACGGGGCCGTGGCCCTGGCCCCGGCGGTGGCCAACGCGGTCCGCCAGGCCACCGGCTGTCACCTTGACCGGATGCCCCTGACCGCCGACACCGTGCTCGCCGCGCTGCTCGCGCTGGACCGGGCAGAGCAGGAGCGGTCGCGAGCCGCGACCAGGCAGGGACGGCTGGAGCCCGCCGGTGTTTGAGCCCTACCGCTACGCGCGGCCGCGCGACCCGCGCGAGGCCGCCGCCCTGCTCGCCTCCGAGCCGGGGGCCAAGGCGTTGGCCGGCGGCACCGACCTTTTGGTCGAGATGCGCGCCCGCAACCTCCGCCCGAGCCTGGTCGTGGACCTCAAGGGGATCGCCGGGCTGCGCGGCATCAGCCGGGCCGGAGGGCGGGTCCGGATCGGCGCCCTGACCACGGTCAGCGATGTGCTCTCCTCGCCGCGCCTGGCCGGCGGCCTGGCCGCGCTGCGCGACGCGGCCGCGGTCTTCGGCTGTCACGAGATCCGCAACCGGGCCACGGTCGGCGGCAACCTGGCCAACGCCTCGCCCGGAGCCGAGTTCAGCGTCCCGCTGATGGCGTTCGACGCCGAGGTCGTGGTCCAGGGGTCAGAAGGGCCTGCGCGTTCGCTCCCGCTCGGCTCGTTCCTGCTCGGCCCGGGCCGCACCGCGCTCGGGCCGGGCGAGCTCGTCACCGCAGTCGAGATCCCCGGGGTCGACCAGGACCTGCGCAGCGCCTACCGCCGTCGCGCCCGCACTCGCGGCATGGACCTGGCCTCGGTCAGCCTGGCCGTGGTCGCGCGCCGGGCCGGCGACCCGGCGCGTCGCCAGGTGGCCCTGTCGATGGGCGCGGTGGCCGGGGTGCCGCCGCGGCCGGCCGCGGCCGAGGCCGAGCTCTCGGGCGCCACCCTGACTCGGGAGCGCGTCGCCCGCGCCGGCGAGCTGCTGGTCGCCGGCCTCGCGCCGCGCGCCACCAGCCTGCGCGCCACCCCGGGCTACAAGCTGGCCGTGCTCCCGGTGCTGCTCGAGCGGATCCTGTGCGACCTCGGTCTGGTCGAGGAGGACGGTTCATGAGGGGAGCGATCCAGGTCCAGATCAACGGCCGCGCCTACTCCTTCGACGCGAACCGGCCCCGGTCCCTGCTCGCCTTGCTCCGCGACGAGGCCGGCCTGACCGGCACCAAGGAGGGCTGCGGCAACGGCGAGTGTGGGGCCTGTACCGTGCTGGTCGACGGCCTGGCCGTGCGCTCTTGCCTGGTCCTGGCCCAGGAGGTCGACGGCTGCGCGGTCGAGACCATCGAAGGGCTGGCCGCCGGCGGCCAGCTCCACCCCATCCAGCAGGCCTTCGTCGAGACCGCGGCGGTGCAGTGCGGCTACTGCGCCCCGGGCTTCATCATGGCCGTCCACGGCCTCCTCGGGTGCAACCCGAGGCCGTCCGCGGACGAGGTCCGGCAGGCCCTCGGAGGCCACCTCTGCCGCTGTACCGGCTACGAGGCCATCGAGCGGGCGGTGCGCCTGGCGGTGGAGCGGCTGGGCGCAGCGAAAGCGACCGTGCTCGGGAGCACCGACCATGGCCTTTGACCTGATCCTGAGACGGGGGTTGCTGCGCGGCCGCGAGCAGGAGGGGCCGCTCGACCTGGGCGTGGTTGGCACGCGCATCGCCCTGATCGCGCCCCGGATCGAGGCCGAGGGCAGGGAGCTCGACGCCGGCGGCCAGATGGTGGCCCCGACTTTCATCGACCCCCACGTCCACCTCGACAAGGCGTTGATCGCGGAGACCGTGCGCGATAACGCGAGCGGCACCCTGACCGAGGCGATCGAGATCATCTGGGAGCGCAAGCGCCACTACCAGGTGGCGGAGATCGTGGAGCGCGCGACCCGGGTCGTCGAGTGGGCGGTGGGCCACGGCACGACCGTGATCCGCACCCACGTCGACGTCGACTCGATCGGCGGCCTGGTCCCGCTCGAGGCGATCCTGGCCCTGCGCAAGCAGGTGGCCGACCTGGTCGACCTCCAGGTGGTGGCCTTCCCCCAGGAGGGCATCCTCCAGGACCCCGGCACGGAGCGCCTCCTCGAGCAGGCCATGGAGATGGGGGCGGACGTGGTCGGCGGCATGCCCTACAACGAGCGCTCCCCGGAGGCCAGCCGGCGCCACATCGAGCTCTGCTTCGAGCTCGCCCGCCGCTTCGACGCCGACCTCGACATGCACGTCGACGAGACCGACGACCCTGGGGCGCGCACCCTGGCCATGCTCGCCGACGCCACCATCGCCAACGGCTGGGAGGGCCGGGTCACCGCCGGCCACACCTGCGCCCTGGCCGCCTACCCCGACCCCTACGCCGCCAAGGTCATCGGCCTGGTCCAACGGGCCGGTATCCACATGGTCACCAACCCGGCCACCAACCTCATGCTGCAGGGCCGCTACGACCGCCAGCCGATCCGCCGCGGCATCACCCGGGTCAAGGAGCTGCTCGCCGCCGGGGTCAACGTCAGCTTCGGCCAGGATTGCCTCAAGGACACCTTCTATCCGACCTTTGGCCAGGCCGACATGCTCGAGGTCGGGCTGATCACCGCCCACGCCGCCCAGCTGTCGATGCCGCGCGAGGTCGAGGTCCTGTTCGACATGGCGACCCGCAACGCGGCCAAGATGCTGGGAGTCGCGGACTACGGGCTCGAGGTCGGCTGCCGGGCGAGCTTCAACCTGCTCGCCTGCAGCAGCGTCCAGGAGGCCTTCCGCACCCGGCCCGAGCGGGTGGTCGTGCGGGACGGGCGGGTGGTGGCCGAGAGCCGCCGCCAGAGCACGCTCCACCGCCAGGAGGGACCGCACCCGACATGACGAGGGTCGTCAGCCCCGCTCAGGCGGTCTCCGTCATCGGCGACGGTGCCTCGGTCATGGTCGCCGGCTTCATGTGCTGCGGCAACGCCTACGGGCTGATCGACGCCCTCCTCGCCCACGGCGCCTCGGAGCTGACCCTGATCACCAACGATGGCGGCTTCCCCGAGCGGGGGGTGGGCAAGCTGATCGTGGCCGGCCAGGTGCGCCAGCTGATCGCCTCCCACATCGGCACCAACCCGGTGGCGGGCGCCAAGATGCACGACGGGTCGATGAGCGTCGAGCTGGTGCCCCAGGGCTCGCTCGCGGAGCGGATCCGCTGCGCCGGAGCGGGGCTGGGCGGGGTGCTCACCCCGACCGGGGTCGGCACCGCCTGCGAGCGGGGCAAGCGCAAGGTCCGCGTCGACGGCCACACCTACCTGCTGGAGACCCCCCTCGCCGCCGACTTTGCTTTGGTCAGGGCCGCGGTCTGCGACCGCCTGGGCAACGCCCACGTCGCCAAGGCGGGCAAGAACTTCAGCCTGGTCATGGCGATGGCCGCCCGCCACACGATCGTCGAGGCCATCGAGCTGGTCGAGCCCGGCCAGCTCGACCCCGAGCTGGTCACCATCCCGGCGGTGTTCGTGCGCACCATCGCCTGGGCGGGGGCGGCATGAGCGACCGCCGCGCCCGCATCGCCCGCCGGGTCGCCCGTGAGCTGCCCGACGGCTCCCTGGTCAACCTCGGCATCGGCCTGCCGACCCTGGTCGCCGACTATCTGCCCCCCGACCGGCGGATCATGCTCCACTCCGAGAACGGCTTCATCGGCCTCGGCCCGCAACCCGCCGCTGGTCACGAGGACTGGGACATCGTCAACGCCGGCGGGCTGGCGGTGACCCTTGTGCCGGGCGGCTGCTACTTCGACTCGACCCTGTCGTTCGCGATCATCCGCGGCGGCCACCTCGACGTGACCGTGCTCGGCGCCCTTCAGGTCGACGAGCAGGGCAACCTGGCCAACTACATGATCCCGGGCAAGCTGGTGCCGGGGATGGGCGGGGCCATGGACCTGGTCGTCGGCGCCCGCCGGGTGATCGTCGCCATGGAGCACGTCAACAAGCACGGCGAGCCCAAGATCCTGCGCCGCTGCACGTTGCCCCTGACCGCCCGTCGCGAGGTGGACCTCGTGGTCACCGATTTGGCCGTCATCCGGGTCACCGCCGAAGGCCTTATCCTCGAGGAAGTCGCCGGCGACACCACGGTCGAGGCGGTGCTGGCCGCGACCGCCGCCCGCCTCACCGTGGCACCGGCGGTCGGGCAGTTCTAGTCCCGGTTTGACCGGCTGCGTCGGCCAGGGCGCGTCCGGCGCCGGGAAGGGGGATGGATGGTGGTCGGTTGTGGTCGAGGGCGGCCGAATGGAGTCGAGATGAGACGAGCTCTCCTGATCGTGATGCTGGTCGCGGCAGGGGCTGCGGCCGAGGACCCGGGGACCCGACCGCGCCTGCAGGTGCGCGCCGAGGCCGCAGGCTGCCCGGGGGTGGGCGGCGCCTTCGTCGCTTTGCTCGACCCGGGGCGAGGCATGCTGCTGCTCTCGGGCGCGCCCTTCCCGGGCGGTGGCGAGGGCCCGGCGGTGACCGGCGCTCCGCTCGAGGTCGGGTCGTGGTCGATCGACGAGCTGACGGCCGACCCCGCGGGGGGCCGCCTGTGGTCGGCCCGGTACCCCTTCCTGGGCGAGAAAGGCAGCGGCTGCGTGGCCTTCGACCGCCATCAGTTCAGCGCCGAGGGCGACCTGGTGAGCTACCTGCGCTGGCTGGTGGAGAAGGTCTACCTGCAGCTGCCGGCCGCTGAAAGGGAGAGCTATCGGGCGCTCACCCTGTCCGACCGTCAGGTCGCCCTGCGCGTCGAGCAGGAGGGCTATGCCCCGCTCCGCCTCGCGGGCCGGGAGGGCTCGACTCTCGCCTTCCGGGTCGCCGGCACCGAGTCCAAGTGCTTCCTGCTCCCGTTCATCCTCGACCAGGCCTCCGACCGGGTCGCGGTCCGCTCGGCGGTCATCGCGGGCGACGCGTTCGCCCCCAAGGAGGCCGACTGGCGCGCCTTCGTCGTCGGCCTGCCGGGCGAAACGCTGACTCTGCCCGAGGTGCCAGCACGGGTGGTCGTGGAGGGAATCTCCGACTGACGATCGGCCGCGGCAAGGGCGCTTGGCCGCGTTGAAGGCGGGGGCGGTTCTTGCTACCCTACAGCTGCCGTGCCGCCGGCCGGGATGGCGCGGCACGACTCAGAAATCGGGGGCTCGAGCGTGGATCCTGTCTGGATGCTCGTCATCCTCACCATTCTGGCTGCGCTCGCCTTCGACGTCATCAACGGTTTCCACGACGCCGCCAACTCGATCGCCACCGTGGTCTCGACCCGCGTGCTGTCGCCGCGCGTGGCGGTGCTGTGGGCGGCGTTCTTCAACTTCGTCGCCATGTTCGTGTTTGCACCGCGCGTCGCCGACACGGTCTCCAAGATCGTCCGCATCGACTCCAGCGACCCGACCTTCCTGTGGGTGGTTCTGGCCGGCCTGGTCGGCGCCGTCGTCTGGGACCTGATCACCTGGTGGCTGGGCCTGCCGACCAGCTCCTCGCACGCCCTGATCGGCGGCCTGGCGGGCGCCGGGATCACTCACGCCGGCCTGGCGGTGCTGCACTGGGACAAGGTGCTGCTGACCGTGGCCTACATCCCGATCGCGCCGCTGATCGGCTTCGTCCTCGGCCTCGGGGTCATGGTCGGGGTGTTCTGGATCTTCCGGCGCTGGCAGCCGGCGACCGTCGACCGCCTGTTCCGGCGCGGCCAGCTCCTGTCGGCTGCCCTGTACTCGCTCGGCCACGGTGGCAACGACGCCCAGAAGACGATGGGCATCATCATCGCCACCCTGGTCGCCGCTGGCGCCATGGAGCAGGACGTCCAGCTGTCGCTGAGAGATCCCGCAACGCTGTGGATCATCCTCGCCTGCAACGTGGCGATGAGCATCGGCACCGCCCTCGGCGGCTGGCGGATCGTCAAGACCATGGGCATGAAGATCACCAAGCTCAAGCCGGTGGGCGGATTCTGCGCCGAGACCGCGGGCGCGACGACTCTCTTCTTCGCCACCCACCTCGGCATCCCGGTGTCGACCACCCACACCATCACCGGGGCCATCATCGGCGTCGGCTCGACGACCAAGCTCTCGACCATCCGCTGGGGGATCGCGGCCCGCATCGTCTGGGCCTGGGTGGTGACCATCCCCGCCTCGGCCCTGGTCGCGGCGGCCTTCTTCGAGCTGGCGATACTGCTCGGCGCCGGGCTGTGACCCGGCGCCGGAGGAGAACGGACCATGCTGCGTTCCTTCATCCCTCGCGACGAGAACTTCTTCGACGAGTTCGACCGGCTGTGCGCGACCGTGGTCGACGGCTGCGACGCCCTGGTCGCGATGCTGGTCGAGGGGGAGAAGTTCGACGAGCACAGCCAGCGCCTCAAGGATTTCGAGCACCAGGCGGACGAGCTCGTCCACATCACCCTGACCCACCTCCACCGCACCTTCGTCACTCCCTTTGACCGCGAGCAGATCCACCGTCTAGTGGCGCGCGTCGACGACATCATCGACCACGCCGACGGAGCTGCGTCCCGCCTCTCCCTCTACAAGCCGCGGCAGGTGCGGCCCGAAGCGACCGAGTTGGCCGAGACCTTGGCCGAGAGCGCCCGCCTGGTGCAGGAGATGGTGGCCGGCCTACGCCAGCTCAAGCGCCAGCGCACCCGTCGCCTCCTCGAGCTGTCGGTCGAGATCAACAAGAAGGAGAACGAGGCCGACCAACAGCGGCGCGCCGCCGTGGCCCAGCTACTGCGCGACGAGAAGGACCCCTTCGAGTTCATCAAGTGGAAGGAGATCCTCGACTTCATCGAGGAGGCGACCGACCGTTGCGAGAACGTCGCCGACCTGGTCGAGGGCATCGTCCTCGAGAACAGCTGAGCCGCGACGGACCCGGATGACCCGTCGAACAACCCTACGGCTAACGGGGGCTTCAACCCGCCGATGAGCGACGAGGCTGGGTGTGTGATCGACGAGGAGGACTACCCTGCCGCCTGCAGCGGGCCTTGGACCGGAGCCACCGAGGATGACAACAAGGGTACCGCCGAGTTTGAGCAAGGCACGACGTTTACGTGGGAGGCAATCGGGGACTTCGGGGTCGAGCTCGAGATCCCCGGCACGGGGACAAGCCGCAGCGCAGCGGTGTACACCACCATTCGGAACGGCGCCAGCGGCGCGAGGTTCAACCTCACCCAGCCGAGCGGGGACAACTTCAGGGTCACCGCCAGGATCGTGAAACGCCGCGACCCTGAGGTTGAGGCCCCAGACCCCGCCGAGACCGGGCCGTTCACGGTGTGGAAGCTGATGCACGTGGAACACAGGAGAATGGTCGGGCTAGAGGCGCACCATGTCCTTCCGCCGACTTTCAGGCAGGACCTGAACCTCCACTACAAACCCGCGTTCGTGCAGCTCGATTTCTCGCAGTACTCGTCGGGGGCCTCGCCCATCGACTTCAAGGACGACTTCGGCGGAGTGCAAGGCAGCCCCAGCCCTGGCGACGAGCTCGCGGTGCTCGCCTGGCTGGCTGAGCCGTTCAGGGCTGAGCACCCACAGCCGGGCGAGGGTGGCTGGATCATGTTGGTCGAGGCAAGCAGGCTCAATGGGCGGTGGGACTTCTTCGAGGAATCTGAACCACCAGAGCTGCCGTGGGCCCAAGGAACCGCGGATCGAATCCCGGCATGGACGGTCCTGCTCGACTCCGAAAGCGGTGGCTGGGTGGCCACACAGCTGGAGGGGAACGTCGTCACCGCGCTCGGGCAACACGACCTTCGCATCCTGGCTCTCGAGCAAGCTACCCCTCTCCAGCATGAGTTCACATTCGGGATTGCGCAGACGTGGGGGAACGCCGTCGCCGCCATGTTCTCGTATCGGTCACCCACCGGCGGCTACCGGCTCAGTGTGGGCCCCGGCAATCTGGCGGCCCCCGCGGGCTGGCAACCGGGCGACCCACTTGCGCCGGAAGACATGGTGGCCGCGCCCCACAGCTTGCCCTGCTGCGATCCGGTCGCCATCCCCTTCGTGATTCGAGAAGGCGGCTTACGAGGTTTGACGCCTCTACTTAGACCAGTTGTCCTGGTGTTCCACCGGGCGTTCGACAACCTCTACCCGTCGGATACTCCAGGCCAGAGGAGCCCGAGGCTGATGGAGTGCGTGACTCACGAGCTGATGCACACGTTCGACCTCCAGCATAACTGTGGGAATCGCGCGGCAGTGCTCACAGACCCGCAAACGCCGACCTGCGTTGGTCACTCCGTGAGCTGGCCACTGCTGGAGTTCGACCAGGGCGGCAAGTACCTTGACAGCGCCTATGCCGCATATGGCCTTGACCTGTGCGCGGAGCATCTGCGTGCGATTCGCCTCAGTCCGGGCCGAGGGAGGCTTCCAATGATCAAGTGTCAGACGAAGATCGTCGCCGTGCTTGTGCTTGTGGTCATGCTCTCGGCCGTGGACGCGCTGCCACAGGAGAGCCCAGCAACCAGCAGGACACCGAAGCTCGAGGTCTCCTGGGCCGACGAGTACGTCGAGCGGTTCCCGATGATTGTCGGGATGCGGATCGCGGGTACCGAGATGTCCAAGTACGGCTTGGGGAACGCAGTGGACTACAGCCTCGCCGAAGCTACCTGGGGTCCGTCCACGTACATCGTCTTCTTCAAAGGTGGCGATGAGAGGGAGCTTCACATTGGCAGGGAAGGCTGCGGGTTCAACGATGAATTCGGTTGTCCGCTACCTCGGGTTGCTATTCCGATGGGCCGCACGTACGACATCTGGTTCGACGTCGCGCAGCTGGGAGGCGCCAATGCCTCTTGGCCCAGTGAGTCGCTGGGCGTCTTCCCGTGGCAGAAGCCGTTCCCCAGGGCAGGGGTCTGGCAGGTGTGGGCGTGGGGGTCAGGACGGCGGTCCGACGCCACTACCCTATTGGTCCGAGCAGCGACAGCGGACGAGCTGGAGGTTGTCCGGCAGCTTCGAGCCAAGGGCAACGGCCGGAGCTGGTTCCCTACTGTAGTTCTTTCCGATGAGGACGTGCCGGCGGCCGGTCATCTGCCGATGGCGTCTCGCAGAGTCGTGAGCCTGATAGGGGTCCTGCGAGCCGCGAGAAGGTCGGCTGAGGAGGGGCTAGCTGCGCTCGAGGATGTCGAGCACGAATGGGGGTAATTTGAAGGTCTTGTCACTCTTATC
>Ga0316628_100003537_pt1 | contig 12054 bp, 9 predicted proteins | sample OWC_Aug_M2_C1_D5_FD_207648 | JGI IMG/M metagenome (GOLD analysis project Ga0316628, IMG submission 207648) | Wetland soil microbial communities from Old Woman Creek delta, Ohio, United States - OWC_Aug_M2_C1_D5_C | ecosystem: Environmental > Terrestrial > Soil > Wetlands | place: USA: Ohio...
CGGTGAAGTCCATGCGCTTGCCCTCTCTCAGGACCACCAGCTTGACCTCGCTGTCGGGCTTATGCATGGCGACGCGGTTGCGGAAGTTGTTGGCATTGTCCACGGGTGTGCCGTCAAACTCGACGACGACATCGCCCCGCTTGATTCCGGCCTCATCGGCAGCGGAATTCTCCGTGACCTGGGAGATCAGAACGCCCTTGGCGTCCTTGAGCCCGAAGAACTCCGCCATGTCCGGCTCGATATCCGTCGGGAAAACGCCGAGAAAGCCTCGCACGACGGAGCCGCTCTCTTTCAGTTGTGTGTACACGTCTTTGGCCATGTTGATCGGGATGGCCAGACCGATGCCGATATTGCCGCCGGGACCGATGATGGCCGTGTTGATCCCCACCACCTTGCCGTCCAGGTTCAGCAGCGGCCCGCCCGAGTTGCCGAAGTTGATCGCGGCGTCGGTCTGGATGAAATCCTCATAAGCGGCGACGCCCAGGCTGCTGCGGCCCTTGGCGCTGACGATTCCGGCCGTGACCGTGTGGCTCAGGCCGAACGGGTTTCCGATGGCGATCACCCACTCGCCGACCTCGAGGCCAGCGGAGTCTGCCAGTTCAAGAAACGGCAGGCTCTGGGCTTCGACCTTGATAACGGCGACGTCGGAATCCGCGTCGGCGCCGATGACCTTGGCGTCCATCGACCGGCCGTCCGAGAGCTTGACGCTGACCTTCTCGGTCTCGCCGACGAGATGGTTGTTGGTCAGGATATACCCGTCGGCGGTCACGACGAAGCCGGAGCCCTGGGCGATCTCCTTCGGCTGAGGCCGGGAGTACTGGCGGGGCATCCGCCGGCGGAAGAAGTACTCGAACAACTGATCTTCGTTCATGGGCCCGGACGAGCCGTCGTCCAGCTCGTCGCGCGATGGCGAGTCGCTCTTGACGGTCTTCGTCGCTTTGATGCCGACCACGGCCGGCGAAGCCTTGCCCGCGATCGTCGCGAACGCCTTGCCCATCTGCCGCAGCGCCGCGATGCTCTGGTCATCCTCCCCCTGCGCCGCAACCGGCAACACGAACAGAAAAAGGACAGTCATCACGGACGGCATCAGCCAACGAAGTCTGCTCTTTGTGTGCACAGTGCTTGTGCTCATTGCTGTTCTCCAACTGCTTTTCCAAACCACAAAACCCCAGGGTCGCTTCACCAGCCACCCCTCTTGAATCGGGAATGCCCACACCATATCCTTCGGCGCCTGCCCCTGTCAAGCCCTTTCCCCAGCCGGTGCTTCCACAGGTGGGCAATCGGACTGTGGCGATCGTGGACCTCTCTGCGTGGGCAAGAAAATGCGTGGGCTGAGCACTCACCCTGAGGACCGGGGGAGCTATCGCGCGAAACAAAGCCAATTTGTCCGGCCGGGCTACACCCATCATCCATCATCGATTATCAATGGTCCCGAACTGCCTCTGGCGGGCGGGCGTAGGATGTGGTAGAATGGCGAGACAATTGGATAGACCGCTCTTTTCGATAACTGAATACGGGGGCGAATGGCTTCGACCGGATCGCGGATGGATAAGCTGCATGCCCAGGACGCCGGTTGGCCTGGTTAATCATCCGGTACCTAATTCTAATTGGCAACTACCAGTATGCCATGGCGGCGTAATTAACGCCGCCCGTCCTGTCGGACTGCGCCTGCGGGTCTGACAAGGGCGTCACTTAGTGGGCTGGTCTTCGTCGGTCGTCCGGGCCGACGGAGGCGAGATGCACCGGAATAGCTGAGCACAGAGCCTGTCGTTCGGCGCTGTGCGAGGCGAACTCTCAATGGAGCGACTACGCATGTAGCATGCTTGTCCTGAAACATCTCGGGACGGGGGTTCGAATCCCCCCGCCTCCAATCTGTTGTGTGTACGTGCGCGCGGAGACTGGGACTTGACGATGATGCGGGATCGTCCGGACATTTTCGGCAGGTGCGGCCTGCCACGACCGGGTCCCTATTCCACGAGAAGGGACCGGGTCCAATCCTCACGGTTTCGGCCGTCATAGGCGACGCCGAGATTGATGCTGCCGCTGACGTCGAGGGCCCCCGCCAACAGTTGATTGCCGGACTTGGACAGGTTTCCGGAAACCGTCACGGGGCTGTAGCCGAAGTAGAGCGTGCCCGAGAGGTTGTAGCTGGCGGTGCCTCCGAGTGTGGCCGGGCGAGTATTGAAGGGGCCGGGCGGCGGGTTGCCCGCAGGCCCGCGGTCCTGCCAGATGCTGATTCCGGGAAGGCCATTGATCTGGCGCTCACCATTCACGAGGAAGTAGTCGCCCGGCGGGCTGACCTCGATGTAGCCGTGCCCGAGGACGGTGACCTTGCCGTACTGGACGTTATAGGTCGTTCCGCCGACGGTCTGAGCACCCGTGACGTAGATCGTCACGCCATTGCCAATCAACCTGGCGCCGGCCCCGAGTTGGACACCAGAGGTGCCGTCCGCGGCCCCACCCACGGCGAAGACGGACGTCTCCACGGTCGTCCCCATTCTCAGCCTCAACTCGGTCCGATAGGTCAGCGTCGTGATAACATCATCCGGCGTGTTGGGGATGCCGTCGGGCCCGGGAGTGGTGACCTGCTCGCTGCCCGCGCCCGCGAGATTGATTCCTCCAGGGTAGTAGCCCGGGTCAAGCTCCAGGATCTTTAAGCCGGGGTCTGTGGGCGAAATGTACCCTCGGGCGACAATCGTTGCATCCGTAATCGTGGCGGCGTCCGGCACGGTCATGGCCGAGACGTTCGGCGCAGGAACGTTTTGGAGCGGATCCTCCATGTAGTCCACCCCCGTGTTGATGGAGAAAGGGATCTCCGGGGCCGGCGGATAAAGGCTTTCCCACTTGGGGTCATCGTAGGCCGGGTTGCTCGTGCCAACCACGTTGAAGTTGTTCGCGTAGACCTCGGCCGATGAGCCGTTGAACACGAAGGCATCCTTCTCGCTTCCCCCGCCCGTGCCATTGCCGTTGGAATTCACCTGGATATCACCGACCCAGCCATTCGGGCCGCGCAGGTCGATGTACATTCCGCCTCCCCCCACCATGCCCGTATCCTTATAGGTCCATTTCTCATCCGGGCGGTTCCCGGCGAAGTCGAGTTCGGGATTCCGCGAGAGCACGAGGATCCCCGCACCTCGTTGTCCCATAGACATCGCGATGGCATGGCGCTTCATGTTCTGGCTGGGCTTGCCGAACGCCTGTCCAAACAGCAGTGAGACAGCCGGGGCGCTGTCGCTGAGTCCCGACCGGTCCGCCATCACCTTGACAGCGTTGGGTGCGAAGATCGTCGGGTAGAATTGTCGCTCCTGACGGACCCAGCGTCCGACGACGACCTCGCCGTTCGGATCGTTCGAGGGATTCGACGCCACCGTGATGGGCAGCAGATCTGCGTAGTTGCGGTGGGCGACGGCGATTGCATTCTGCATGCCCAGGACCCAGTCCGTCCTGACAACCAGGGCTCCCGCCATGGCCCCGGCATCGGCGCCGTTGTGCAACTGATGGGCCGCCAGGGCTCCCCAGGCGTAGTCCAGGCTCAGGCCGACGATCCCGACGAGAACCAGTATCGTGACGGCCACCCAGACGAGAGCCACTCCCCGGTATCGTCGGCGGCGTGACAGCGCATCACATGCCTTGCACGTGACTGGATCAGATGCGGACCGACGCGCGCTCCCGCGCACGGCCTGAACACGACATGCACACATACCCCACCTCCATCCTGTCGGGTCGAATCGATGTCCCGCGTTTGCCACGGCGTTGCCCATACCAAGAGAGGACACAGCGATCGTGTAGTTCGGATGTCAAAACGTGGTGATAGTCTACCCCCGCCGAGGCCCGGATGTCAAGTCTTTCTGTGATTCAGCGGCTGGAAAGTGCGCAGAGTCCACGACTGGAGTCACCCAACCACGGTAGAGGCGCACAGCAGGGGCGATCAAAAACCGGCCTTTGGGCCCCATAATGCGCGATTGAACACTGTTGGGGCCAGGGGACGATGCGGCAATTCACGCTAATGCCGAGTATTTCGGCGGGTCCGGCGATGGATCCGTCGGGTCGCGTTTCAGCAGTGTCACCCGTGATTTTATGGGATCGACATGGTTTTTTCATGTCCCTGCGACCCGTCGCCATCCGGCTCGACCGAAAAAACTATCGCGGAAGTGACAGGAAAACTCTTGACAAATTCGGCCGATCACGATATTATTATGTCCACAGGAATGGACTCTAGGTGATTCAGCTCTGATAGCTGCAACGGAAGGCAGGAAAATCAGAGGAAGATTGTCTACTCGGTCGTAAGAGGCCGTGAGCAGGAGTTCTCTGCCGAGAGACGCCAATACCCGTGGTGGCTAGTACTGTTTGCACCTACACACGCGTTGCAGTCGGGAGTGTCCCCGTTGCCGGCGACGTAGCCGGTGAAGCGACGGTGAGGAATAGTCAAATCGTACTGAAAAGAAAAGAAACGGAGAAGAACATGAACACATTGGGGAGATTCATCAAGGACGAACGAGGGATCGAACTTTCCGAGTACGTGGTGGCACTGGGACTGATCCTCGTGATCGCGTTCGCCGTGATCGCTGCACTCGGCAACCAGATCGTGCGCATCTTCAACCTGGTTGTGCAGAGGCTCACAACCGTCAGCTAATTCCCAGGCCATTCGGTACTGTCACCTATGAGAGACGTCACGGTGTTGCAGTGGAGCGTTGTGATCGTCGCCTCACTGGTAGGTGCAGTATGGGACGCACGGAAGGGCCGGATTCCGAACTGGCTCACATTGCCCACCGCCAGTTTGGGGTTGGCCTACATGGCTCTGAACGATGGGTTGTACGGCCTCGGTGACAGCGCGGGAGCATGGTTCGCGCTCGCTTTGCCGTACATCGTGCTCTTCGTCATGGCTCGCGGAGGCGCCGGCGACGCCAAGATGATGGGCGCTGTAGGAGCGTGGCTCGGCCTCCAGCCGGGTTTGATCGTGTTGGTGTCTGTAGGCGCCGCCGGCGCCGTGTTTGCGCTGGCACGGATGCTCGCGCACGGGCGACGCAGGATGCTGCTGGGGAATATGTGGGCATCGCTGTATGTACACATGGTCGCCCTGTGCGGCGGGCCCGCAGGAGGGGGATCCGTCAAGGACGTGCCTGACGAGCCTCGGGCCGCGCAGGCAACAGAGGGAACGGTTCCCTATGGCGTCCCCATCTTCCTTGGGGTGTGCCTGGGGGCCATCCTGGTGCATGTATGGACACAACTATTGTGACGAAGAAGAAGAGAGCACGGACCGGTGGTACGACCCTGGTGGAAATGGCGGTCGTGCTGCCATTGCTGCTTATGGTGACCATGGGGGCGATCAAGTACGGCTGGCTCTTCCTGACGGCGCAGCAGATGACGAATGCGGCACGACAGGCGGCGCGTATCGCCGTCCTTCCCGATTCCACCGTGGTCGAGGTTCAAACGGCCGTCTCAACCTTCCTCAACAATGTAGGCATTCATGCGTTCACGGTGGAGCCGCCCCTGACGACGGTGGCCGGTCCGACCGTGACCGTAGGCATTCGAGTGAACTCCAGTACCGTGGACTTGATTCCCGGGTATTTGCCGACTCCGCCGAGCCTCTACGTCACCGTCACGATGGCCAAAGAGGGAATACCCGCAGGGTCAATCGTGCCGTAACGTCAACGGCAGAAGAGGACATCACATGAAACTAGCAGTGGTTGTGTTGGTCATCCTGGGGCTCGTGGCGGCCGGCGCCGTGGTCGTCTTCGTGCAAGCCATGGCGTTGAATCGTGGCGGGGTCAAGGAAGTGCCGACGATCGATGTGCTCGTGGCCCTGGCGGACCTGCCGGTCCGGACACGGATCACAGGCGATAACGTGGTGGTCAAGGCGATGCCCAAGGGGGGACTGCCGCAGGGCTATTTTACCGATCCGTCCCAAGCCATCGGCAAGATTCTCAAACTCGCCATGGCCAAGGACCAGCCGCTGGCGGACTCCTACTTCCTGCTGAGGAACAGCGTGGACGACCTGTTGCGGCCGGGGATGCTGGCGTTCCAGATCCCCCTGTCCCGTGGTACTACGGCGGTGGACCTGCTGTACCCGGGCTGCGTCGTGGACGTGTTCGCGACGTTTCCCCTGTCGGATCGCAGCAAGGGTGAGGCCGTGGTGACGCCGCTGCTACAGAACATCCGCGTGCTGGGCGTGCGGGATGAAACCGTGGTCACGCCGACGGACGAGAAAGATAAGGACATGGTGCGGTCGGCGTCTTCCGGTTCCGGCAGCGTCACGGTGACGCTTGAGGTCAATTCGCGGCAGGTGGCGGCGCTGCAACTGGCTTTGGGGCGCGGCCAACTCGGCTTGGCCATGCGAAATCCGCTGGACAAGGAGTGGAACCCGATGGAGCCGATGGTCGTGAAGGAAGGCCAGTTGACCTCGGCCAGCGAGGCCCTCGATCCGACGACCCTGGCGCTGTTCGGCCGAATCCAGCAGATGCTGGCCGGTGGTGAGCCAACGGCTGCGGCCGCACTGGGCACCGGTGAACAGAAGCCGGTGACGGACCCGAACGCGGCCGCCAAACCCGCGCCGACAGCAGGCCCGCCGGTTCCCGCGTACGTCGCCGCCGCCCAACAAAAACGCGCCTGGCCCATGACCATCATTCGAGGCCAGAAAGTCGAGGAGACTGAACTCAGCATGGAGGGCAAGGACCCGAACGAGGAAGGTCGTAAAACGCAAGGAGAGCGTCAATAAGGATCGAGCTGACTGTTGAAAGCTCGCGCAATCATGTTCCTTTAGCAGAGGTGTGTTATGCCCGGTGCGGGAAGAACAATCCCTGTGAGAGCCTGTTCCATCCTGTGGCTCGTGACTGTGCTTTCAATCCTTGGATCTTTCGAAGTGGCGATGGGGGGTGTGAACCCGAGCGGCGAGGAGATCGCCCTCATTGTCGGCCGCTCCGTAGTCATCCGGGCGCCCTGGCCCACGGTCCGAGTCGCTGTGACCGATCCGAAGATCGCCAACGTCGAGGCGCTGACTCCCGAGCAGGTCCTCGTCCAGGGATTGAATGTCGGCACAACCGACCTGATCCTCTGGGGTGAGGGCGAGCAGAGGAGCATACAGCAGCGGGTCGTCGTATCGATGGATCTCGGGGCGATTCGCCAGCGTCTGGAACTACTCTTCCCGACCGCCTCACTTGAAGTGATTCAGTCCGGTGAACTGCTGGTCCTCCAGGGCACTCTGCGAAGCGCGGACCAGGCGGAGCAGCTCAGCCGCTACCTGGAGACCGCCAAGGTCCCCTATGTGAATATGACCAGCGTCGCCGGCGTGCAACAAGTGCAGTTGCAGGTCCGCGTGGCGGAAGTCAGCAAGCAAGCGCTGCGCAGCCTGGGGGTTAACTGGTTTGCCACGGGCAACGATGCCTTCGTAGGCCAGACCGTCGGCAGCGGCGGGACCCCGATCGTGCCGGGGATAAATATGGGCGTCCCGGAAGGGACCTCGGCGACAGGCGCCGCCTTGCCTTTCCAGTTCCTCGAGGATACCTCGGCGACCCCGGGAGTGAGCCTGTTTGCGGGCTTCCCCAGGGCCAATCTCGAAGTCTTCCTGCAGGCGTTGGCCGAGAACCAGTACCTGCGGATTCTGGCCAATCCGACGCTGGTGGCCCTGAGTGGCGAGCAGGCCGACTTCCTGGCCGGCGGTGAGTTCCCGATTCCCGTTGTTCAGAGCGGCGCCGCCAGCAATGCGATCACGATTCAGTACAAGGAGTTCGGTGTCCTGCTGAGTTTTCGCCCGGTCGTCCTGGGCGACGGCGCCATCCGGTTGCGCGCGATGCAGGAAGTGAGCCAGTTGACCAACGTCGGCGCCGTGGTGATCCAGGGCTTTCAAGTTCCCGCGTTGATCACGCGACGGGCCGAAGCGACCATGGAGCTCCAAAGCGGCCAGTCGTTTGCGATGGCCGGCTTGCTGCAGCGTACCGACAACGCCGTGACTTCCCGTATCCCCGGCCTGGGCGATCTGCCCGTGCTCGGTCCGCTGTTCCGGTCCGTGCGATACCAGCAGAACGAGACCGAGCTGGTGATTCTGGTCACCGCCGCTCTCGTGGAGCCGATGTCTCTGGCCAATACACCGCCGCTGCCCGGCGCGACCCAAACGGTTCCGGATGACTGGGAGCTGTATCTCGAGGGCCGCATTGAGGGCAGACAGCCGGCCAAGCTCGATCCCGCCAGTGCCCAGTGGCTCAAGGACATGGGCCTCGATCAGCTCGTCGGGCCCGGAGCCTGGGCCTGCTATGGCGAATCCTGCCCAGCGGCGACGACGCCGGGGACCTCGCCCAGCGCCCCTGCCCAGGTCTCGACGGGGCCTGAGGCCGGCAGCCAAACCGAAGGGCCGAAATAATGAAGCAAGGGTCGATCAGGTGAGGCGGATGAACGTGTCCAGGATGGGACATCTGGGGGTTGTCTTGGTATGAAGAAATTAGATGTATTGCTGCTGACGAAAGACACAGGGGTGGCCATGGCGGCGCAGTCGGTCCTGGGGTCCAGTGCGATCGCCGCGTCGACGAGCCTCTGTGAAGACATGGGCGAACTGCGGAGCCAGTTGTCGAGGCCCGTGGGCAGATCGCAGTTTGACGTGGTGGTCGTCGATATCGATGTGGACCCCGAGCACGTCCTGTACGAGCTTGGCAAGATGGTGGCCGGCAATCCCCAGACGCGTTTCGTCGTGCTGTCGCGCGAGTTCGATGAAAAGCTCGTGCTGCGGGCCATGCAGGTCGGGGCCAGACATTTCCTGAGGAAAAGCTCCATCGCGTCGGAGCTGGACAAAGTCATCGAGCATCTGATCGTCCAGGAGGCCGAGCCCTCCACGCACCTGGGGGACGTGATCTCCGTCTTGTCGTGCAGCGGAGGCAGCGGCGCGACCACGGTGGCCGTGAATCTGGCCACCGAACTGCAGATCGATACATCGAAATCGGTGCTGCTGGTCGATCTGGATCCTCACTACGGCTCGGTGGCTTCCTATCTCGGCGTGAAAGGCAATTACGGCATCGCGCATATCATGAACCGGGAAGGTCCGCTGGACAAGCACGTGATCGAGTCCACCATGCTCACGTACACGCCGGGGCTCAACGTGCTGCTCAGTCCCGCGGTGGCCCAGGCGGACAAGGGGCAGTCGATGAACTATCGCAACCTGCCCAAGGCTCTGGCCGCCTGCCGGGAGTCTCAACGGTACGTCATCCTGGACGCCCCGCGGCTGCCCGCCGAGGCGGTCGCCGATCTGGCGTCCGTGAGCCGGGTGGCCGTGATCGTGTTTCAGTTGACCGTCAGGGATGTGGCTTTCGCGGGCTCGCTGATCCGCTCGCTGGTGGACAACGGCATGACGCGCGAGCAGATCGTGCCGGTGGCCAATCGCGTCAGGCGCCGCGGCCCCCTGCTAAGGCTCGCGGATAGTGAACGAGCGATCGGGTCCGAATCCCTGATGCGTATCCGCAGCGATTGGGTCAAGGCGATCAAGAGCATCAATCGCGGACAGCCGTTCGCCGAAATGGCGCGGCGGTCCCGGCTGAGACGCGATTTTCGAAAACTGGCAGCCAAGGTCAAGCAGATGACCGCGAACGGCGACTGACCAGGAGAAGGAGGAAACAGGCATGTTTGAAAAAGTTCCTGAACGGACAGACGGCACTGAGGCGTTGCGCGTAAAGGCCAAGGTCCATCGAAGACTCCTGCAGGTCATCGATCTCAATGAGGCGCGCCGTGTCCCCATTGAGCAGTTGCATCGCCAGTGTGCCGATCGTGTCGATACCCTCCTGCGCGACGAGAAGATCCCCTTGTCAGGTCCCGAGAAGCAGCAGCTCATCCGCGAAGTGATGGATGAAGTATTTGGCTACGGCCCTCTGGATGTTTTTCTGCGGGACCCCTACATCAGCGATATTCTGGTCAACGGGCCGCACAAAATCTACATCGAGCGTCAAGGCCGGCTGGAGACGACTGACGCGGCATTCCTGGACAACGACCACCTGCTTCGCGTGATTCGCCGCATCGCCGACAGCGTCGGGCGAAGAATCGATGAGAGCACGCCCATGCTCGACGCGCGGCTGCCGGACGGCTCCCGCGTCAATGCGATCATCCCGCCGCTGGCACTCGATGGACCGGCGTTGAGTATCCGGCGGTTCGGCACCAAGCCGCTGGACATCGAGAAGCTCCTCGAGATCGACGCCCTGCGGGAGGAAATGGCCTACTTCATCGAAGCGTGTGTGCGCTGCAAGATGAACATCCTGATCTCGGGTGGTACGGGAACGGGAAAGACGACACTGCTCAACGCGCTGTCCCGGTGGGTTCCGGCGGGCGAACGCCTGATCACGATTGAGGATGCCGCGGAACTGCAGCTCCAGCGGGAGCACGTCGTGCGCCTGGAGACCAGGCCGCCGAACATCGAAGGCAAAGGCCAGGTGACTCAGCGCGACCTGCTCCGCAATACCCTGCGTATGCGGCCCGACCGAATCATCATCGGCGAGGTCCGCGGCAGTGAGACGCTCGACATGTTGCAGGCCATGAACACCGGCCACGAGGGCTCCATGACGACCGTCCATGCCAACAACCCGCGAGACGCCCTGCGTCGACTCGAGAACATGGTCAGTATGGCGGGGCTCAATTATCCGATCCACGCCATCCGGGAGCAGATCGGCTCGGCCCTGAACGTCATGGTTCATCTGGCCCGGCTGGCAGGCGGCCAGAGGAAGATCGTTCAGATCGAGGAGATCACGGGTCTGGAGGGCGACACCATCTGCCTCCATGATCTTTTCCGCTTCAACCAGCAGGGTGTCGACGACAAGGGCAATGCCTACGGCGATTTCGAGGTCTGCGGCGTGCGGCCGCACCTGCTGAACAGGCTCAAGGCCTTCGGCGTGGAGATGCCGCCCGATATGTTCCAGCGACGCATTCTCCCCAAAGGAGCGCAACGCCGATTTCCGCTGGGGCGCGGCTAATGGAGCGGAGACTCGATAGCCGACGAAATCCCGGGGTGGACCGTCTCCGTCGGATCCCATGAGAAGAATGATGTAAACCGGACAAACTGAGTGTTGCCAGGGTTCAAGTAGACGTGATTGCACAGGATTTGATCAACACAATCTTGCTGGTGTCGCTTTTCGTCCTGGTGTTCTGCGCCTGGAGCATCTGCGTCATCCTATGGATGGTTCAGTATATCAGGCGTCGAAGGCAGGTCCAGAAGCGGATCGGCATCGGCGCTCGGGACATCGAGCGCTCGCAGGTGCTGCAATTGTGGCGGGACGAGCAATGGGCCAAGCAGGAGCACGTGGAGAGGCCGCGGCAGACTCTGGGACAGCGTCTGGAGCTGCTGCAGCTCAACGCCGGATGGAAGGCCTCCGCCCAGGTCGTGCTTATGACCGTGTTGGGAGTCGCCGTGCTGGTGTTCGGGATTGTTGTCGTGCTTGGATACGGGATGTGGCTGGGCGTGGCCATCTCGCTGGTCGTGCTCGTGGCGTTCAGAGGCCTTACGCGGAAGCGCATTGCCACCCGGGCTGCTCTGTTTGACAGGCAGTTCGTGGACGCCCTGCGGATTGCGGCCAGAGCCCTTCGCGCGGGCCACCCGCTGGTGGGCGCCTTCCAGTCGATCTCCGAGGAGATCAGCGACCCCATCGGCCCGGTCTTCGGAGAGATTTGCCAGGAGCAGGCCTTGGGTCTCGATATTCAGGAATCGATGCGCCGCATGGCCAATACGACGCACAATGGCGACCTGAAACTGTTCGCCACGGCTGTGAATATCCAGATGACCACGGGCGGCAACCTGGCCGAGCTCATGGACAGTCTGGCCGATGTGATGCGGGCGCGCATGCGACTGAACCGCAGGGTCCGTGTGTTGACCGCTTCCACACAAATGAACAAGCAGACGTTGATCGCGATCCCCGTCTTCCTGTTCATGCTCCTGAACATCATGTCGCCGCAGTACATGACGGTGTTCTATGACACCTGGCTGGGCCGATGCTTGCTGGCGGTGACCGTCGCCAGTGTCCTGCTTGGCGCCTGGATGATGGAGAAACTCTCGGTGCTGCGGTACTAGTATCTGTGTCATTATATTTTTACGCG
>Ga0316628_100003538_pt1 | contig 12053 bp, 5 predicted proteins | sample OWC_Aug_M2_C1_D5_FD_207648 | JGI IMG/M metagenome (GOLD analysis project Ga0316628, IMG submission 207648) | Wetland soil microbial communities from Old Woman Creek delta, Ohio, United States - OWC_Aug_M2_C1_D5_C | ecosystem: Environmental > Terrestrial > Soil > Wetlands | place: USA: Ohio...
TCCCGGTCCTCGAGATCCCGTTCTCTCCTGGCTTGCCTGCGATACTCCTTATTTGCCACGAGAGAGGCGGCCTTGTCCTCGGCGGGACCCACGTCTATCAGCCCCCGCAGTCCCTGAACCAGGTTTTGGCAAGTCCGGACCGCGTCCGGCAAGGATCCCTCGGCCTCCTCCCTTTCGGCTTTCGCAATCATCTTCGTAGCCAGCGTCCGGGCCAGCACAAGGTCATTCGCCCGCCGGCCCGATTTCATCGCCTGTGTCTCCATCCACTCGATCGCCTCCATCGCGACAAGAGGAGGGGGCCAGCTGTGGCCGCCTTCAAAGTACAGGATCTGGTGCGGCAGGCCGAGTTTCGCGAGCTTCCGGTCGGTGATTCGCATCTCCGCGAAGTTGTAGTCTTCATAGCCGACCGTGCTGCAGAAAGCGAATGGGGTATCGGCGGAAGGATCGAGATCCTCCGAAAAGCCGGCAGCACACCCGATAACGCCGGCGACCCGGCCTTTCATCTGATGGGCCAACGAGCAGGCGACTCTCGCGCCGCCCGAAAACCCGGTCATGTAGATCCGGTTTTCGTCAACTGAGAAGCGCTCGGCAATGTCGTAAAGAACTGCCTGGGCCGCCCTGTGCGACGGCGTGATCGGGCCGTTTCGGGAGTTGTTCGAGCCGGTAACGATGTATCCGTAGTTCTCAGCGGCCTGCCGGAAGCACTCGACCGGCAGATAGCCGCGTGCGCCCGGATCGAAACAGATCAGAACAGGCCATTTCGTCCGGGAACCATACTCGGCGGGCAGAAACAGTGCGTAGGTTTGCGTCGGATCAGCCTTCGTAGGCGAGCTCTGGATGACAACTCCTTTTTGAATCCCGTCTTGCCCGCCGGATACTGCAGGCAGGATACCTGCACTCCCAGGCAGGGCGGTCATAACCAGCAAGACGAGGCTTTTGACGTTCATCCCCTGCTTCATGGAAGTGAAGCCTAAGGTCTTATCCAGAGGGAAGTCGTCCGAAAGCATGATTTCGTACGAGGAACCGCTTGTAACCGTTTCGCCCTTTTGCGGCTGACGCGGCTCTGTTATGATTCCGGCCCAAAAGGAGACGTCTCTTCCATGACGCTTCTGCAGATCGCCGGCGCAGTCGCTGTGGCACAGTCTCTACTTATCGCGATTTCGCTGGCGTCAAAGAAGGCCGGATCACGAACCAGCAATGTCCTGCTGTCTGCCCTGTTCGTGTCTTTTGCGCTGCTCACCACGGGTTTCACGGCGCTCGGGGCGGGATTGGGGCGGCACCAGCGGTGGTACGAAGCTGCTACCTTGGCAACCGGCGCTTCATTCCTGATAGGCCCGCTACTGCTGCTGTACGTCAAGTCTCTGGTGGTTGCCCGCTACCGCATGAGGCGGATCGACTGGACTCATTTTGCGGTATTCCTGGTTTTCGCCATCGCGCTCGTCGTGACCTTTCAGCTCGCCGACAACTGGAGGACCTTGCGCCGCTACCTGCCGCTTGTCATTAGCGCAGCCGTAATCGTTCATAACGCCGTTTACTTCGCTTGGACGATCCGGCGCCTCGCGGCAGCGAGAGGCGCGTCCTGGTTGCGGATCCTCGCGGCGGGCGAAGGGGAACTGGCCTGGCTGAGAGTGATTGTGCCGGGATACGTCGTCTTATGGCTGTCGCGACTCCAGTTCTGTGTGGTCGGAGATATCACCACCGCTCGGTGGTGCCCATATAAAGGAAGCACCTACATTTTTGGAGCGTTCGTTTTCTCCAACATACTCCTGTACCTCATAATCCGTTCGGTTGAAGTACTCCCCGCACACATAAGGTATGAAAAATCGGACTTGGACGAACTGGAGAAGCGGCGCCGGAAGGAAGAACTGCTGCGGCTGATGGATACCCAAAAGCCGCATTTGAATCCATCCCTGACCATGTCCGGACTCGCCCGGCAGTTGCGGATTTCACCCCGCCACCTCTCACAGATCATCAACGAGATGTTCGGTCGCAACTTCTGCGACTTTATCAATGGCTACCGGATCGAAGAGAGCAAGCGCCTGCTCTCCGATCCGGCACGCGAAGAGCGATCCATTTTAGACGTTGCGTATGAGGTCGGTTTCAACTCGAAGTCCACTTTCAATTCGGCCTTCAAGAAGCACACCGGTATGAAGCCGAGCGAGTTCCGCGCCGTTCGCTCGGCCCTCTCCAGACCAGCCTGAAAGTCAGCGCGCATAGTCCGTCCGAGGCTCCGAGAGCGGCGGCAATCGCAAGTACGAAATCATACGTTCGGACGACGCCTGGCCACGCGAGGTCTACGCTTGGCTCTCAGTTTCTTTAATAGAGGTGATCCATGACCAAGAATCGACTGTTCGTGAATTTCGCACTCCCCATCATCCTTTTGGCACTGAGCCTGCCGGCGATGAGCCTGGCCCAGGACGTCCCAATGCCCAAGACCATCATTCATCACGTCACCTTGAAGTGGAAAGCAGACGTCCCGGACACAGAGAAACTGAAGGTATTCGAAGATCTGAAGTCTATTCTGGCCGACATTCCCGGAGTTAAGGGGCTTTGGATCAATACCAAAAGGATCCAGCCAAGTGATTTTTCCCGGACGTTCGTAATTGAGTTCGCCGACCGGGACAGCTACGACGCGTACGTCAAGCACCCCAAGAAGAAGGCCTGGGACAAGCATTATTACGGCATTCGAGAGCAGAGCTTCAATTGCATCACGGTCAATTGAGCCCGGCTTTCAATACTGTAAACGAGCGCGTGTCTTCAACGGGCTACTGCTCTTCGGCCGCCGCCGCCACTACAACTGGAGGCACAGCCGACATCATCGTCAGGTCCAATAGCGCGAAGAGCTGCTGGGCGATGAGCGGTTGTGTCGACGTCAGGAGCACCCAACCGCCAACCTGACCAGCCGTCTGCGGCAAAAACTCCTGCAGGAGCTGCGAGTCCCGGATCCCGGCCGCCAAATGGATGGTACCTTCAGCGACCAGGTTTCCCTGGATCGAGTAAACCGCGATCTGGACGTCGGCGTCTCGGTCGGTGAAGTTGCTGACGGCCAGGCCGGTAAAGTAGCCCAAACCATTGGCCACCTGGTTAAAGACCGCCCGCCGGAATCCCGCCCTCTGCAGGGGCAGGGCCGCCGCCCACCGCAACGCGCCAGGCTGACCGAAGATCACGTCTCCAATCACGCCTGGGCCATCCGCCTGCACTCGAAGCGATCCGACAACCGCAGTGTCGGTCGGCAGATCGAACAGATTCTCCACGTCCGTTTCCAGGGCGGCGCCAGGGGCCAGGCGACGCGTGCTGGCCGCCAGCTGTTGGCCGGCGTTGTTGATGGCCACCATCGTTACCAGGCGGGAAGCCTTTGCGGTATTGATCAGTTTCACGTTGGTGAAGAGCCCGTCCTGACGGGCAAACTGCGCCGAGTACAGCGCCTCCGTTAAAGCGAAGGGAGAGGCGTTCAGGCCAATGGCTGTGTTGCAGTCGGGGAGTTGGATCAACTCGGAAGCCACGGCGCCCGGCCCGTCGGTCACCTCCAGCTCGACATAGCCCTTGGAGACACCAATGGGCCGGCCGAAAAGCTTTGCCACGGAACCATAGAGCATCCCTTTGGCCGGCAGATTCAACGATTGGGCGGGCACGAGCGTCTGGCCCTGCGGTCCAAGGAGCTGAAGGCTGAAGGTGATGGGGGTATCGTGCGGATTGGCGATACTCAAATAGGCGACGGCGGCCTGACCACGGAACGCGTTTGGACCGTTAGAGATCCGGGTAAAGAAGAGCCGCTTGTAGGAAGTCTGGCTGGCGACCGTCCCGTCCAATTGCGTCTGGCCCAGGAACATGAAGATTCCGCCTACCGGGCGGGAGCTGGACAATTCGATCCAACCCGACTGCGTCGTGGCGGGGTCGACCTGAAAAAGTTCATAGCCGAACTTCGGAGTCTGCTCATTAGCGGCTAGCTGCATCAGATACGGATTGCGAGCGAACGGCAGCGGCACCCCGTCCGCGCCATAGGCCAGGAATCTCAGGTCGACTGGCTCACTGTTGTAGTTCGCAACCGCATAACCGGTGTATTCCCCGGGATGCTCCTGATAGAACGGGAAGTACGTCGCACTTTCATCATCGTTGTTGATCCGACCATTGGCGCTCGCGCTCGCGAGAGTGGCATTGACTGGATTGGACAACGTCACCCGGAAGGTCTCGTTGCTCTCGTTCTGCGTATCGCCATTCACGGCGACCGTGATGGTCGCAGTCGTCTGACCTGGAGCGAAAGTCAAGGTGCCGCTCACAGCCAGGTAGTCGAAGTCCGCAGTAGTCGCAGTACCGTCAGCGGCGGCAAAGTCGACTGTAACGAGTTGGGCGCTCGGCGACGAGAGGTTGAGCGTGAATTGGAAAGGCGTGGTCCCCTCGTTACCTTCATTCGCAGTTGCTCCCTGGACTGAAATCGAAGGCAGGCCGTCGTCGTTCGTGATCCCGGCCAGGCCCGTCCCATCGCCGATAGCCGCGTTCGCCGCGCTGGAGAGGACCACCGTGAATTGCTCCAGAGGCTCGTTTTTCGTGTCACCATTGACCGAAACGGTGATCGTCTTGCTGGTCGCACCCGGCTCAAACGTCAGGATCCCCTGGGTGGCGGCGAAGTCGTTGTCGTCCAGAGTCGCGGAACCAGGCAACGCGGCATAATGCACCGTCACGCTCTGGCCGCTCGCCGGCTGAAGCGTTACCGCGAAGGTGAAGGGCGTGACACCGGCATTCCCCTCTGCACCGGTAACATCGTTAATGGATAGCGTCGCGGCCGCATCGTCATCTGTGATCAAACCCACGCCTGTCCCATCACCGATGCCGGCGCCGACGGGATTGGACAGGGTCACAATGAAACGCTCCTGGGCCTCGCTCCGAGTATCCCCGTTCACCGTGACCACGAGCGGCTTGCTGGTTTCTCCGGGATTGAAGGTCAGCGTCCCGGAGGCCGCCACATAGTCACTGTCACTGACGGTTGCGGTCTTGTCTCCCGTCGCGTAGCCGACCTCTACTGTCTGCGCGCCGGCAGCCGAGAGGCTGACCGTGAAGCTGAAAGCCGTGGTTCCGGAGTTGCCCTCAGCAGCCGATACGTCACTGATTGAGACGACCACCTGGCCGTCGTCGTTGACGATGGTACCGACTCCGGTCGCGTCCGCGATCGAGGCGTTGACCGGACTGGACAGTTGAAGTGAGAAGGTCTCGTTCGGTTCGTTCCTGATATCACCGTTCACCACGACCGAAACCGTTTTGCTGGTCTCTCCCGGATTGAAGGTCAGAGTGCTCGAAGCAGCCTGGTAATCACTGTCAGCCTGAGTTGCCGAACCGTCCGTCGCAACGCACTTGACGGTCACCGTCTGACCGCTCGCCCCGGAGAGGGTCACCTCGAAAAGGAAGTTGCTAATCCCCGTTTGACCCTCGGCCTGGGAGACGTCCTCGACGCGAACCTGCGGCTGCGCATCATCGTTCGTGATGGTTCCCAGCCCGTTGGCATCTGCAAGCGAGGCATTCGTGGGGCTGGCCAGCCGGAGTCCGAACGTCTCGTTGGGCTCGTTCCTCTTGTCGCCATTCACCGTCACAGCGATCGCCTTGCTGGTTTCGCCCGGGCTGAACGTCAGAATACCCGTGACCGGTTCGTAATCATCATCCAAGTTCTTGGCCGTGTTGTCCTGGCTCGAGTACTGCACGGTGACTGTCTGGGAGCTCGCCGAAGAGAGAGTGACGTTGAAGGTGAACGTCTTGGTTCCCGAGTCGCCTTCGCTTGAAGAAACATCGCCGACGGCCAGGCTGGGGACCCCGTCGTCGTTGACAACGGTCGCTATGGCAGTGCCGTCCCCTATGGTCGCGTGCACCGGATTGGAAAGCAAAAGCCGGAAGGTTTCGTCGGCTTCGCTCTGGGTATCGCCGAGGACCGAAATGGTGGCCTGTTTGGCGGTGTCCCCAGGAGCGAAGGTAAGGGTTAGACCCGAAGCAGCTACAAAGTCCGTCCCGGCCACGGCGGTGCCGTTCTGAGCGGCGTACTGAACGGTGACCGTTTCGCCGCTGGGGGCCGAGAGGAAAACCGTGAATACAAAGGACGTTGAACCAGTATTGCCCTCGTTCTGCGAGACGTCACCCACGGTCAGGCTCGGACCCGTGTCATCATTGGTTATTGTCCCCGAGCCTTGGGCATCGCCGAGAGTCGCCTTGGTGGGGTTGGAAAGCACGACCAGGAAGGATTCGTCAGCTTCCGCTTTCGCGTCGCCATTCACGGTTACCGAAAGGTTCTTCGAGGTCTGACCGGGGCTGAAGGTGAGCGTGCCCGAAGCCGCCACGTAGTCGCCGTCGGCGACAGTGGCCGAGCCGTTCTGCGTCGCGCAGTGCACTGACACGGTATCGGCGCTCGCGTTCGATAAAGTGATCTCGAAGACGAAGGTTTTGGTGCCGCTGTGACCTTCGGTATTGACCACGTCATCGATAGACAGAATCGGGGATGGATTGTCGTCATTCAGGATGGCGCCGACGCCGGACGGATCCGCCAGAGTCGCACCGGAAGGATTCGAGAGGATCACGAGAAAAGTCTCGTTCGGCTCGTCCTTGGTGTCGCCTTTGACGCTGATAGCGACCATCTGGCTGGTGCCTCCCGGACTGAAAGTCAATGCCCCGTTTGCCGCTGCATAGTCATTGTCCGCTGTAGTGGCCGAGCCGTCCTGGGTGGTGTACTGCACAGAAACGTTCTGGCCGCTGGCAGCCGACAAGGTGACCGTGAAGTTGAAAACGGTGTCGCCGGAATCTCCCTCCTCCAGCGACGCGTTGCTGATGCCCAGGGTGGGCAGAGAGTCATCATTGGTAATCGTCCCTGTGCCGTCGGTGTCGTTAATGGTGGCGTTAACCGGATTGGAAAGATGGATCCTGAATGTTTCGTTGGCCTCCGGCTTAGTATCGCCGTTGATCGTGATCGCGACCTCCGTGCTGGTCTGGCCGGGATTGAGGCTTTTGGTCCCCGACGCCGGTTCGTAGTCGTTATCGGCATCCGTGGCTAACCCATCCTGTGTGGCGTAGTCTACGGCCACCGTCTGGGAGCTGGCGGCTGACAAGGTGATCGCAAAGACGAGCATCTTGCTTCCGCTATTACCTTCGGCAATCGTGACATCCCCGACGCTTAGGCCGGGGAGTGGCCCGTCATCGTTCAAGATCGTCCCGATTCCGGAGGCGTCCACGAGCGTTGCTCCGACAGCGCCAGCAAGGGCCACCAGGAAAGCTTCGTCCGCTTCGTTGTTGGTGTCCCCACGCACAGTGACTGAGATGGTCTGACTCGTGATTCCAGGGGTGAAAGTCAGCGTCCCACTGGCCGCTGCGTAGTCGTTATTCGTCGTAGTCGCGGTTCCGTTTACGGTGCTGTAGTGCACCGAAACGCTTTGCCCGCTCGGGGCGGACAGGGTGACTTCAAAGGCAAACACCTTCGTACCGGAGTTTCCTTCGGCCATCGACATATCGCTGACGGACATGGTGGGCAACGCATCATCGTTCGTGATACTTCCCACTCCATTGGCGTCGGCGATCGTGGCGTTGGTGGGGCTGGATAGATGAACCACGAACGCCTCGTCCGCCTCCGGTTTGGTGTCCCCGTTGACGGCTATCGAGACGCCCTTGCTGGTCTGACCGGGGCTGAAGGTCAAGGTCCCGGAAGCCGGCTCGTAGTCGTTATCGGCGTCGGTGGCCGTGCCGTCCTGGGTGGAGTACTGCACCGTCACGGTCTGCGTGCTGGCAGCCGACAGGGTAACCTCGAACCCAAGTATCCTTGTCCCGGTGTCTCCTTCAGGGTCGATCACGTCGTCGACCGCTATCGTGGGCGAGGGGGCGTCATCATTCATGATCGTGCCCACACCATCAGAATCTACCAGCGCCGCTCCGACGGCATTCGACAGATGCAGCACAAAGGTCTCATCTGACTCGTCCTTGGTGTCCCCGTTGACCGTGACGCTCACGGTCTTGCTTGTAGTTCCCGAAGTGAAGATCAGCGTCCCGCTGGCAGCCGTGTAATCGTTGTCCACGATCGTCGCCGAACCGTCCGCGGTGGCGAACTGGACACCGACGGGCTGACCGCTGGCTGCTGACAGGGTGACAAGGAAGGTGAAGGCCTTTGTTCCCGAGTTCTTCTCGGCCGACGAAACGTCGTTGATAGACATGTTGGGCAGCGGATCATCGTTCCCGATGGTCCCCGCCCCGGTGGCGTCCGCGATTGTGGCATTGGTCGGATTAGACAAGGTCACCGCAAAAGCCTCGTCCGCCTCCGACTTGGTATCCCCGTTGATAGTGACTGAGACGCTTTTGGAAGTCTGGCCGGGGCTGAAGGTCAAGGTTCCCGAAGCCGGCTCGTAGTCGTTGTCGGCGTCGGTGGCGCCAATATCGTGAGTGGCGTATTGGACCGTCACCGTCTGCGCGCTGGCGGCGGACAAAGTGACTTCGAATCCGAAAGTTCGGGTTCCGGTATTACCCTCGTCACCCTGCACATCATCGATCGTTATCGAGGGGAGCGACGAGTCGTCGTTCACGATAGTCCCTACTCCGCTGGAGTCAGTCATGGTGGCGTTGACGGGAGAGGAGAGCCGTACCGTGAACGTCTCGTCAGCCTCAGACACGGTGTCGCCATTGACCGTGACGGAGACCGTCTTGCTGGTCTGGCCCGGGGTGAAGGTCAAGGTCCCGGATACACCTGTGTAGTCGCTGCCTGCTTCCGTGGCGCTCGCGTCGTACGTCTTGTAGGCTACCGTAACCGTTTCCGCGGAAGAGGCACTCAGGGTGACGGTAAAGACAAACGGCTTGGCAGCTGCGTTCCCCTCCGTGGCCGTCACGTCACTGACGGTGAGACTCGAAAGAGCATCGTCGTTGCGGATAGTTCCCAAACCATTGGCGTCCACAATGGTGGCCCCGGAGACGCTCACGAGCGTTACGAGGAAGGTCTCGTTAGGCTCCACCGTAGTGTCCCCGTGGACATCGATCGTAATCTGCTTGCTGGTTTCACCGGCGTTAAAGGTGATGGAGCTCGACTCCGGGACATAGTCGCTGTCCGCCACGGTAGCCGAGCCATCCGCGGTCCCGTAGCTCGCCCACACCGTGCCGGCGCTCGCCGCCGACAAGGAGACGGTGAAAGTGAAGGGGGTGTGGGGCGTGTGCATCGTGTTGCCTTCGTCGGCGCTGACGTCGTTGATCGAAATTAAGGGCAACGAGTCGTCGTTGACGATGGTCCCCACTCCGTTGGCATCGGCGATCGTGGCGTTGGACACGCTCAGAAGTGTCACCGTGAAGGTCTCGTCGGGTTCCTCCTGGGTGTCCCCGTGCACGTCGATCGTAAGCTGCTTGCTGGTTTCGCCGGGGTTGAAGGTGATGGAGCTCGACTCTGGAACATAGTCGCTGTCCGCCTGGGTGGCCGAGCCGTCCGAGGTCCCGTAACTCGCCCACACCGTGTCGGTGCTCGCCGCCGACAAGGAGACGGTGAATGTGAAAGAAGTGTGGGGCGAGTGCATCGTATTGCCTTCGGCGGCGGTCACGTCGTTGATCGCCAACGTGGGCAACGCGTCGTCGTTGCGGATTGTACCCAAGCCGTTGGCGTCGGTGATGGTGGCACCCGACGCGCTGACAAGTGTCACGATGAAGGTCTCATCGGATTCCACCTTGGTGTCCCCATGCACGTCGATGGTGATTTGCTTGGTGGTTTCGCCGGGGTTGAATGTGATAGAGCTCGATTCCGGAACATAGTCGCTGTCCGCCACGGTGGCTGAGTCGTCCACGGTCATATAGCTCGCCCACACGCTGCCGGGACTCGCCGCCGACAAGGAGACGGTGAAGGTGAAGGTCGTGTGGGGCGTGTGCATCGTATTACCTTCATTGGCGCTGACATCGTTGATCGCGATGCTCACTTGCCCTAATGCAGGCTGGATGCTCAGCACAAAGAACGCTAAGAGAAAAACGATGAAGGAGCAGGGTAAGACACTCGGATTGGTTCCATCACAGCGTGACATGGGCCACCCCCTGACAGACCGGCGTCCATAAGTCTTCGGGATCTGTTGGTGGCGGAATAGTAACAGAGGCCGTCATCCAAAACAACGACCCTGCAGCCACTTAGACAGAATTCGGTGAAGACAGAAACAGAATTAGGTGACACGCCCGTAATTCACTCACAAGCCAGCGCGAGTGTTACCTTTTCCTGCGAGTCTGGCCCCATTTTCCGACAAGTTGCAGATCGGGCTTCGAGAATTGGTGCCAGACTCGCATTTTTGCCGTTTACTTTCAATAACTTAAGCGCGAATAACGAGCGTGTCACGTATTATCTCAGCCGATATCCGGTACTCCGCGCCGGCCGGTCTTTTCGTGTATCATCACCAGTCAATGCACAAAAAGACTCTGGCCCCGGTCCTCGTCGTCTTGGCTTTCCTCGGGCTTGGATGGCAGTCGTCCCAGGTGCAACCCCCGCCGGGGGTCGTCTACTCGGTCGACAAGTATGACCCGGCGCGAAACGCCGCCGCCGATCTGGACCTGACGATCAAGCAGGCCAAGCCATCCGCCAAGCGAATCCTCCTCGAAGTCGGCGGGAATTGGTGCGGCTGGTGTCGCGCTCTCGAAAAATTCATCCACGGCACGCCCTCAGTCGCCGGCGCCCTGCGCAACAACTACATCATCATGAAAGTGAACATGAGCGAGGAAAACCGTAACGAGGAGTTCCTCGGCCGCTTCCCGAAAATCAAGGGATACCCTCACATCTTCGTGCTCGACACCAATGGCACCTTCCTCCATTCTCAGGATACCGGCCTGCTGGAGGAGGGGAAATCCTACAACGAGAAGCGGTTCCTGGAGTTCCTGAACCAGTGGGTTCCTAAGAGCTGACACCTCGAGAAGCGTCCTCATGCGTGGCCGCAAGCGGCGCGTGTTCGCGGAGAAACTGCGTGACGCGCTTTCCTACTTCCGCACGGTCCTTTTTCAATACCCTTAGCACCCTATCGTTTTTGCGCTTGGCCCAAATCCGCCCGGGCAAGCCCGCCGATCCCCGCGGACTGTCGCTTCACCATGCCGGCAGCGAACACGTTCTCCACGTCAAAGGTCAGCCTGAATCTTCTGATTCGGTTTCCGGGATCGACCCGAACAAAGCTCAGCTCTGCCAGGATCCGCTGCCCGGCGCCGTAGGGTGTAACTGTTTGCGTATTCACCGATTCGTAGCTCTGTCGCTCGGGTAGTCCCAACTCGCGTCGAATCTGGTTGATGTATCGTTCACAGTCGCCCAGGGAATCGGTTTCGCCTGCGGAATCGCGCAGATTCATGACGGCATGCGCCAGCTCGTGCAGCAGGGTCAGGGCGGGGTCAAAGGCTCTGATCGCCTCGGCCTGGCCTCGCAGCTCACCGTAGTCATGAAAATCGATCGCAACGCTCCAGGAGTGGCGCGTCAGTCGCGGAGCAACCCGGACGTTCACGTAGTCCAATTGGCCTTGTATCCGGGCAAACGCCACTTCGGGTGATCTCTGGTAGCTCTCAATCGTGTACGAGTCCCGGCCGTCCACCACGGCAGAGACCAAAGTCCTGGCAGTCACCGAGCCGCCGCGAATGCGCGCCCGGTTCCCGAGTACCAGAAAACCCCCGCCATCACAGCGGATTTCCGAAAAGCCGGTCCGCTGGCGCAGGCCCTCGAGCAGCGCTGCCTGCTGTTTGGGTGTCAGTGGACGAGTCTGGCTGAAGGAGAGTCCGGGGCGGAAGCTGCCGGAAAGATCGGTCGCGCGCAAGACCGGGAGCGGGTGCAGGCAGAGGGCAATCAGTGCGGCCATGATCCCTCCGGTGCGCGCCGGGCCCAATGTTCTCAGCCTGAATCCGACCGCTTTCCGCATTTTGCACCTCCGTCAGGTAATGCGGAAACGGAGACGCAAACCGGTAACGTCACCGCTAAATAATCGGAACGACGGAACTCGGCCCGCTTCCCGGCCGTAATAACTTAGTGAAAACGATAGGTCATCCGACGGGCTTCCAGAATAGACTATGCTGATGCCCTCCTCACATGAGGTGACACGCCTGCTGCTCGCCTGGAG
>Ga0316628_100003539_pt1 | contig 12053 bp, 9 predicted proteins | sample OWC_Aug_M2_C1_D5_FD_207648 | JGI IMG/M metagenome (GOLD analysis project Ga0316628, IMG submission 207648) | Wetland soil microbial communities from Old Woman Creek delta, Ohio, United States - OWC_Aug_M2_C1_D5_C | ecosystem: Environmental > Terrestrial > Soil > Wetlands | place: USA: Ohio...
AACAGAAAAACAGTAAGGAATTTGATCTCATTACCTCTGATCAAATCGTTTCATTTGCTTTTTCCTATTATTATGGGGATAAAGAGAAGGATGAAAGTTCATCAGATCAAGTGTTTCTCGATAAAAAAATCCTCATCGATGGAAACCTTATGGTTGAGTTTGGGATATTTAGTGAGTCAAATAGGAAGGATGTTCAAACGACAGCGATTTATCGATACTATTACTGTCCCATTGAAGAGAAACGCATAAATGTCCATGTAAAACACGAGATGTTAAAAGATGCAACCGTGCAAGGGATCAATAACATTGATGGGAGATTTGGTTCTCTGATTTCGCTAAAATCACGAAGTGCTGCGGTGGAATCCTTGAACTTCGGAGACATTTATCCATATCTTAATTTTTATAGTGAGAACGAAAAAATTGAACAATATCAGCTCAACCAGAATCCTTCGACAAAAGAACGGGAATGGATCATCTCTTATAAAAATGACGCTGCTCTTGGTTCAGAGGCATGGTTAAGCTATGGATATGGAAAAAAAGGAATCGCAAATGCGGTTCTCTTCGCTTCCAATAAAGGAGTAGTGACCTCTGGTACAGACGAACGAGATGGTATACAATTAAAAGTCGCGGAAAAGGAATATGTCAACTTCCTCGGAACAGAAGTGGATTACGTTTCGATTAATTTTGGGAGACATTCATTTGAACCAGGGCATAGTCATGATGTCACCATACCAGCAAATCTCGTTGTTCAATTTGATGCAGAAATGTTTTTATCGGAAACGGGTGGATATGATAGTGTTGAAAAAGAATCATCTTTTTACAAGGCATTACTTCAATCTCGCAGATACTCTGGTGATGTCCCTTTTGAAAGAGAACAAAAAAGATACAACGTCACCATTATCCCTCGTTTTGGTCGAACACATTTCTCATACCCAAGGTTGTCAAATCTCACTGGTTATGCATTTCCAGTAACATGGATCGAGCTTCACCAAGATGGACGTTTGGTTTCTGAAGGAGCTGCAAACCGTTCTTTGTTCATTCGGGCAAAGAAAACCTTCTCAAATATCCTCGAGGGTGAGTATCTAGTCAAAATATTTTTCAAATGGGGTGAGAAGAAGATCTTCACAGGATCAACCGTCATACAATTAAACAAAGATGTACGAGTAAATGTTTTTTGCACTTGGGAGCGGACCATTAAGTTTACATTCCTTGATCAAAACGGGAAGGGGATATCAGATATTCATGGTTGGTTAACCAACAAAAACGGCGTTCTATACGATGAAAACATCTCACAAAATACTGGAGAATTACTCGTCAAAGCACCTTTTGATAAAAGAGATCCTTATACCCTTAAAGTTGAATACAAAGGGTTGATTCTCTACGATGAGAGACTCCAAAAAACCATAAGAAAATTAAATAAACAAATGACTCTGGAGCTCTATGACCTTTCCGTTGACATTACTGATGAGCTTGATTTACCGCCAGGAGTTGAACTCACCCCCACCCTTCTCACACCAGACGATAATACAACCGTTCAAATAACCCCAAAAGTAAATGGGAAAGGATCGTATGTTTTTGAGAGCGTCCCTGCAGGCGATTATCATATTCAAATCAGTTACGGAGAGTTTATCGATGATGTACATGTGACTATTCCAAGTTCAGAAAACATCGTTCACATGAAATTTTCTGCTCTGTTTACTCTCATCATTGATTTATTTGATTCGAAGGGAAACACATTAGTCAATGATGATATTGAATACGTTATCTATCGAGATAATCAAACCATAGACAGAACTAAGGAAAAAACCCTTGTTCTTCCCCCGGCACGCTACTCAATCTACGCCTACCTAGACAATACATTAATTGGATTAAAACCGGTCGAGCTAACCAATGATAAACATCTCACATTTGTCACAACCATAGAATCATTGTTCCCCCTGTTTCTCTCATTATTTTTCTATGGTCTATTTGGTTTTTTTGTCATCCTGACATTTTTAAAGAAATTTTCAGTGTCATCATTACTCAAATCTCTTGCCATCCTGCTTGTCATCTTTTCTTTCATCCAACCCTGGTGGTTATTCACTGCCACCAGTGCGACGCTCCCTGCAGAAAAAACCACCGCATTATACGTCAACCCTGGGATGATGATTGAAACAAAAACCTACTACGGCGAGGTCTCGCTAAACTTGGCTGAAATGCCTGATATGTTCCTATTGTTCCTCGTATGGATTGTCCCAATTGCATCTCTTGCCTGTATCAGTATCGGAATCGGTATAGTACTAAGGAGAACGATGAAGAAAAATTATGCATTTTTCTTAAGTATCATTGGAGTAATCCTCTTAGGACTCTTGCTTGCCGCATTTTCATTTGGGACGACACGATTAATTGACGCCAGCCTTGGTTCCGTTCAAGGAGAGAAGAATCTTTCCATCGCAATGGGCACAGAAGATATCTTGATGCATTCAACTTGGGGTTTTAGCGCTGGATTTTATATCGTCTGCATCGCGGTGGTCGTGGCCGTGGTAGGAATCCTTTTAGATATTAGAATGAGGGTAAGGCAGAAGAAAAAATTATGAGAACCGCGAAACTGAATGCAAAGAGAAAATAAGTAGTATACATCGCAGTCCAGGCTGATGTGTTCTCCCAGGTTCCATTTTTTTGTTTTTGCTGCATTAACCAACCGATGAAAATGCTAGCAAAACTTAGAAACGAAAGAGGAAAAAGAGCCGTCGGAAGAACCTCAAAAAACACCAAAGGGACAATCAAACAAAAAGCCCCAACCATGAAGACTAGGGAAAATAGTGAGGCTCGTTGTAAACCAAACACATTGACTACTGTTTTCGTTCCAACAATTCTGTCTGCTTCAGCGTCCAGAATGTCTTTGGTAGTTGTACCTCCAAATAGGAACAGAGCAGCAATACAACCAATAGCCAAAGGCAGTGGTTCAAAAGGATTCCCAAAGACGCTCCAGGAGGCAAGAATGGCGAGGAAACCTCGGGGGAGTGCTACCCAAATCTGATTCAGAAACAGGATCTTTTTCATCCGGGGTTTTAGTGAATAGGTGATGGAGAAGAAAGCAATCAGGATAATAAAAATGCTGAAGAGAAGATGAATAGTAGTCGATAGAAGAATTGCTCCGACATAAAGTAAAAGAGAAAATTGAAACGCTTCTTGTGAGGTGACAATCCCTTGGGGTATCGGTCGATAAGGTTTTGACAAGGAATCTTCTTTCCAATCTGTCGCCTGATTCAAGACGTTGGATGCACCGTTGAGCAGGGCAAAACAAAAACTTGCTGAAATAATACTGCCAAGGAGGAATAACAGGTTGTGATCCATGGATTGAGAGCTGACTAAACTTGCAATGATGACACTACTGGAGACAATCAAAGGGGCAAGAAGGGTAAACGGCCTGAGAAGTTCGAGATATACATGTATCTGATGGACAATACCCTCACCCGAACCACTCATAATTCAGTAGTGCTTCGTAATTTTATTTAAATATATCTTTACGGTTCTTATCCAAAAGTATTCCACAGGAAATTAGTGTGATATCTGTTTAAGGCGCGTGATTCCATCGTTATTCTTTATTATGTCACATACAGCTTGTGGGACTAACTCTTCCCAGGGTTCACCTTCTATAATGCGTCGGCGAATTTCCTTCCCGGAATACCGTTTTCGATCAAAATAGGTCGTTCCCTTTACTTCGAATCCTTTTTCGGAGAATAATTTTCGTGTTAATGGATTATTAGCGATGACTAGATCAAAGTTCGAGACGATGGAACAGACATGGTCAACCCATTTAGGAGGATTGTGAATATCTGGGATAGAGACGAGTCGATAATTCTTCATATGGATCGTCTCTAAGGATTTGGTAATCATCTGGATTCGTTCTGCTTCTGAAAAAGGATTATCCGAGGTGTTTTGGTATTGAGAAGACCCAATGCCAATGATAATCTCATCATACTGTTTCGCTAACTGTTGTAACAACAAGAGATGTCCTTGATGGAAGGGTTGAAAACGCCCGATAAATAACGCTTTCATAATCGACCTATGAATTTATACGAATAAATCTTTTGTACTCTTCGGAACAAAGAGATGGATTACGCTCTCTGCTCTTCAGAATGAAGAGGTTGTTTTTTCCGCTCTGTTTCCAGTTCCACTTTTCCAATGATTTTCGGAGGACGCATCTCTTGTAATTTTCGTAGGAGTTCTTCTTTTCCAGTTCCAACAAGTGCATTTTGAAGAACGTCTGTTAACGTTTCAACCGGGATGATTTCAATGATTTTTTTGTATTTATCCTCGATGAGAACGTCATTGAGGTTTGCTTTTGGTATCAGGACGGTTTTGATACCTGCCTCGGCAGCTGCTTCGATTTTTGCGGTCACTCCACCAATTGGTAGAACCGTGCCTCGAATGCTGATTGAACCGGTCATGGCAACATCCTGCCGTACTGGGACGTTCTCCATTGCAGAGATGACTGCGGTAATTAAAGAAATACTTGCTGAGTCACCTTCCACACCTTCATAGGTGCCAATAAATTGGATGTGGATGTCGTGCTTGGAGATATCTCTACCCATATATTTTTTGATTATCGCAGAGATATTTTGTACCGATTCTTTCGCGATATCCCCGAGTTTTCCGGTGGCTATTACTTTTCCTTCAGACTGGGATCCTGCAGGTGTTACTTCCGCAACAATCGGGAGGACCAACCCAGAGAACTCACTCATGGAAGGATCAGCAGAATGGACAGCAAGTCCATTGACCACACCAACTTCCTCTCCAAGGGTTCTAAAGGAACGATAGCTTTTTTGTGATTCTAATGCTCGATCTGAGACTTGTTGTTCTAATGATCGTGCGATACGTTTTGCTTCAATGACATGCTGTTGCGTAATAATTTTGTCTTTTCGTTCATACGCGATATCACCTGCGACCCTGATTAAACCACCGAGTTCTCGTAAGCGTAATGATAGTTTTCCTTTTCGGCCTGCTCTTCGTTGTGCTTCATGGATGACTTCAGCGACCGCTTCTTTATTAAAGTGACCTATTTTCCCGTCTTTTTTTACTTCTTGGGCAACGAATCTGATGAGTTTTTCTCGATTTTCATGGGTGTCATCCATGACGCTGTAAAGATAACTTTCATATCCATATCCTCGGATTCTTGACCGTAGTGCAGGGTGCATGCCGTTTAACGCATCAAGGTTCCCTGCGGAAACCAGGATGAAATCACAAGGGGCTGGTTCGGTTTTGACCATAGCGCCGAAGCTTCGTTCGGACTGCCCCGTTATCTGAAATTTTTTCTCCTGGATAGCGGTCAGTAGATGTTGTTGGGAAGGGAGACTGAGTGTGTTAATTTCATCAATGTATAACACTCCTTTGTGTGCGCGATGAATCGCACCTGCTTCTACCAGTTGATGGGGTGGGGTTTCTAATCCTGCGGATTGGAAAGGATCATGTCGGACATCTCCAAGGAGTGCGCCTGAATGTGCAGCGGTCGCATCAATAAAGGGAGGGACATCGTTTTTCTCATGGGAGACAAGCAGTTTCGGAATCATTTGTAATTCTCGTCTCTGAGAAAACCCACCACGTGCTACAATGAGATAGATCATGACTGCGGCGATTACACCAAAAATCGCATATTCGAAATGACCAGTTACCATCGCTCCTATGAGAGAGAGGGTGACGATCAATAATACAATCCCAAGGATCATGCTGTTTTGTTGTTCGACTTTTCGTTTCGCTTCCTCCCGTTGCATTCGAATGATTTCATGTGCTTTTCCCGCAGGAACGACTCGGATGGTTGGGGTATTGGTATCCTCATTGTTTGGGTAGACGATGATATCTTCAAGTTCTCCTTTTGGTAAAAACTCGGTCATGGCACGAGCGACCATTGATTTTCCAGTTCCAGGGTCACCGATGAGCATGACATGTCGTTTCTGCTCTGCTGCTTTTTTAACGATAGCCACGGTTTGGTCTTGTCCGATGACCTGATCAAGGAGGGTTTCTGGTACTTTGATTTCTTCAGTGGTGTTAAATTTGATGTTCTGGATCCACTCATTGATTGGTGGTAATTCCTCTTTATTTTGTTCAGGTTGCTCCGGTTGTATATCTGTTTGTTTTGTTGGCATGTCTAAAACTTCCACTCAACGAATTGATGATGTAACTTGTTCGTTTGAGATTCACCGACATATACGCATTTCATATATCAATTTTTTTCTTCCCTTGAAAATCGCTTCGCCGTTGGTTTTATAATACAATAGCTCATATCGATTGAATGATGGCTTTTGACAGGAGAACCCTGGTAATTCCAGATAAGACCTTGTTTAATGAAACGGTGATTATGACCAAAGGTGACGTAGTCATTGGTGACCGTTCGATGCTTCGATTCGGGGTGCAGACCGACGGTCGTATTTTTGTTGGGGAGCATGCAATCATCGACGGGACTCTTGATTCGCCTCATGACGTGCGTGTGGACATCTTTTCTACCATTGGGGGGGATGTCCGAAGTGGGGGAAATGTGTATATTGGTGAGAAGACAAAAATCAAGGGAGCCTTATCTCTGAAGGGTGACTTGGATGTCGGTGATAGTGTTGAAATTGAAAAGGGATTCGAGGCGAAAGGTTGGATTAATATCCGCAATCCCGTTCCAATGGTCATATATATATTTGTATATCTTTTACAGTTGTTGAAGATGGGGCGGAGCGAGGAAATCGAACGAATCCTTGAGGAACTCGAGCAGAACGAGGGGGGCACTATCCCGATTTCAGAGTCGTTTTTCTTTTTACCAAACAATACGATTATGAGCATGACCCATTCGAAAATAGACGGAAACCTCCAGGTTGGTAGAGAATGCAGACTTGTCGGCAATTATGACATTAAAGGTAATGTCTCAGTTGATGAAAAAGTAGAACTCTTTGGTACTGTGAAAGCCACAGGGAATATTTTCGTAAACAAAAAAGTAAAAATCCATGGGAATATCAGTTCTATTGGTACAGTCAACATCAATGATCAAGCGGAGATTCTCGGGGACATCTCCGGGGAAGAAATCTTCCTTTCAAAAACAGCCACGATACAGGGGACGCTTCATGCAAAGAAAGGTATTTCATTTATAGATTCCTCAAAAGAACAAGCGACTGAAAAGGTTAAACGCTTTGAAAACGATGTCGATGTCGTCGACGAGGTAAAAGAACTGTTGGAGTAGGACAATGCAACTTGGAATTGTTGGAAAACCAAATGTCGGAAAATCCACTTTTTTCAACGCTGCAACAAAAGCCCATGCAGAGGTCGCGAACTATCCGTTCACGACGATTGAGGCGAATCGAGGAGTCATGTACATCCGCAAACCATGCCCCTGCCGAGACGCTCGGGTCACCTGTACCCCTCATAACTCACGATGCATCGATGGGATCAGATTCGTACCCATCGAGGCAATCGACGTCGCAGGCCTAGTCCCCGACGCCCACAAAGGTAAAGGATTGGGAAACAAATTCCTTGACGACTTACGACAAGCACACGCCCTGATTCACATCGTCGATGCATCAGGAAGCACCGATGCAGAAGGAAACCCTTGTGAGCTCGGCGCCCATGACCCCCTCCTCGACATCGAATTCCTTGAAAAAGAGATCAATTATTGGTTGTTCGGCATCATTAAGAAAAGCTGGGAGATTATTGCCAGGAAATGCGAGCTTGAGAACAAAAAAATTGAAAAAATGCTGGCAGAACAGCTCACTGGATTAGGGATCCGAGAAGAACACATCACCGGGGCGATACGGAAAATCAACCTCGACATTACAAAACCATCGCAGTGGAAAGACGACCAGATTTTCAAACTCACCGATTATGTGCGCACGATTAGCAAACCAATCATCATTGCGTTTAACAAAAGCGACAAAGCGCCAGAACACCTCATGGAAAAAAGGAAAGAATTGACAAAATACATCGTGATCCCATGTAGCGCTGAAAGCGAACTTGCCTTAAGCAACGCCGCTGAGAAAGGAATCATCTCCTACACACCAGGAAGTAATACGTTTACGATTTTGAAAAAAGAGGAACTGTCTGAGAAGCAACTCAAAGCACTGGAATACATCAGGGTGCATGTGCTTGAAAAATACGGATCGACCGGTGTTCAACGCTGCATTGACGAAGCAGTCCGAATGCTGGACCTCATCGTTGTCTACCCCGTCCAAGATGAACATCATCTCACAGACAAAGAAGGACGAGTCTTACCAGATGCACACTTAATCCCACGAGGATCAACCGCAAAAGACCTGGCGTATAAAGTCCATACCGACCTTGGGAACCATTTTATCAGAGGTATCGATGCACGGACCCATCGCATCATCGGTGCAGATCATCAACTCAAAGATGGGGATATCATCAGTATCATCGCAGACGTTTAAGTGAAGCGCGGATACCCTACCGAACATGTAGGTGCATACTAGGTTGCATGGGGAAGGGATAACGAGCTGCCCTGTAGATGCATAGGTATCTACAAAACAGCCTTTTATAGGTCCGATTGGTTGCTTTTTTGGGATCACTCAATAAAAAAAAATATATTCTTCACTAGGAGGAAGAACGGTGTCAATTAGAAAAATCAGCAATAAAAGACTGTCGCGAAATCTAAAAACAAAAAATGCACCTTTACGCGTGCTTCCTCTAGCACCATTATATAAACGGTATCATTTGAATCACTCTATCCAAAAACAAGAGAAGCGTGATTTTGTCTCTAAACAGTTTTCCTCAACTCCAGTACAATGTACGGTCGAAAAAATGATTCGGACAACCGGAAAAAACACGAAAAAAACCGGGGGAAAAAGACCACTGATCATGAAACCATTTTTAAGTTTCCATCGTTCTATGAAGGCATTACGATGGATTCTTCTCCTTATTTTTATCTATCTCGCATGCGGTACGATTGTTGTCATGATTCAAGAAGGAACCGAATTGTTGAAAAACATTGTCATCTATAGCATTATGGGATTTTTCACATTCTTCATGGGGTACCTCGGTTGGATCCTCGCTAGCGATGTGCTCCACATCGTATCAGGAAAGAGAAACACTCACAATGAAGCGAATCCTGAGACCTAAGCAAAGGATTTTCGCTTATTCAACTTCTTTATATCATGGTTTTTTATTCTCTGTTTGAGGTTTAAGACGTGATCTGCTTCGATAACCATCTTCATCTTCGACGAGACGGGAGGTTTCTTGACGCTGTTCGGGAATTCCAAAACGCTGGTGGCACCCATTTCGTCCTGTGCCAATATCCGATGCCAGAGCGTGTCTTAAAAGAGAAGAGCTACCAAACCTGCTATCAGGAGACAATCCAGATGGCTGAGGAGATACGTGCAATCACTGGGATTGGTGTATTCGTCGTTGTCGGTCCATACCCCGTCGACCTGCTTGTACTGCAAGAGAGACTCGGGCGAGAGCCTGCTCTAACAATTATGAAAAAAGGGATGGACGAGGCAGCAAACCTCTGTATAGAACACAAATGCATCGCCATCGGTGAGATCGGACGACCGCATTTTCCTGTGGATCAAGAAATCATCCAGGACTCCAATGAGTTGTTAATCTATGGGATGCAACAGGCAAGAGATGCAAGAGTCCCTGTCGTGCTCCATACAGAAGCTACTACACCGACACAATGTAAAGAGTTTGTCGAAATGGGGAGAAAGGTTGGTCTCAGTGCTGCGAAAATAGTCAAACACTTTGCCCCTCCGCTAATTACACTGAAAGAAAATTATGGTCTGATGCCGTCGGTGCTTGCGACAAGAAAAAATATTGTTGAAGCAATACCGAAGGGACCACGATTTTTAATGGAGACTGATTATATTGATGATCTCCGACGTCCAGGAGCGGTTCTTGCTCCAAAATCAGTCCCAAGACTCACAAAAAAACTATTAGAGGAAAACATTTTATCTGAGCAACAAGCATATCGGATTCACGTCGAAAACCCACAAACTACCTATGATATTGAATTAGGAGAGTAGAATACATTCTCATATAATTGAAGATGAAATACTGCTAAATAGAGGGTATACGTTTCTTGATATCAGAAGGAGGATCTCATGTCAATCTTTCGAGGGTTCATCGCTATCGATATCTCCTCAACACCCCAGATAATCACCTATGAAGAGGAGATAGGAAAATCAGGGGCAGATGTCAAACTCGTTGAACCAGAAAACATACACGTCACACTCAAGTTTCTTGGGGACACTGATGAAAAATATATGGATCCTATCGAACAAGCCATGAAGGAATCAGTAAGAGGTATCAAACCATTTTCGATTCAACTACGCGGAACGGGTGTTTTTCCAAATCAAAAATATATAAAAGTACTCTGGATCGGCATCATCGATAATGGTCAGATCGAACCTATTGCACGATCGATCGATAATTCATTAGCAACACTGGGATTTAAAAAGGAAGCGAGAGGGTTTTCTCCCCATTTGACTATAGGTCGAGTGAAAACCGCGAAAAACAAGGAAAAACTCCTCACCGTTATGCAGCAGTACCAAGGAGAGGAATTCACGGTACAAGAGATACAATCCATTGTCTTAAAGAAAAGTGAGCTGACTCCAAAAGGACCAATCTATTCAACCATAAGAGAAGTACGATTTTGAAATGGCGGTGAAAGCATAGAACCATGGGTTGTGATACTAGCACTCCTTAATATCATCTTATTCGTCTTTGGTTTGATTTTTCTGATTCCAAAAAACACCAAGAAAAAACTTCTTCCTTCCTACAAACAGATTTTCCCATATCATTTCATCTTCCTCAGTGTAATCATTTTTGTGGTCCTAATACATCTTCTTGAAGTAAATATCATCGATCCGATCACAACGAACATGATTGGTAGGACATTTACGTCAACCATCCAACTCATCGAAGATGGACTTGTCCATTGGATATCACAACAATGGACGACACCGCTCGTTTATTTCTTCGTCTTCGTCTATATCGGTCTGTATCCATTTATGCTCTGGTTCACCCTCTTATATTTTATCCTCGTTGATGAAAAAAAAGCGATGAAAACATTCGCATACTCACTCGTCGGGATCTATGCAATTGCTTTACCATTTTACCTTTTTGTTCCAATCACGAATGTTTATAACTACTACGGGACACCCTCCGCATTAAACACGGTCATCCCAACCATCGAACAATTTTTCTACACCACGACGACAACCAATAACTGCTTTCCTTCGCTGCATGTCGCTCTGTCATTGCTGCTTGTAAAAACAGTGTCTTTAACCACCAACAAAAGATTCATCTACCTGACGTACTTCTGCGCCATCTGCGTGATCTGCTCAGTTATCTATTTAGCTATCCATTGGATAACTGATGTCATTGGTGGGATACTTCTGACGTTAGGTGTATTCTATCTCGTACAACACTTCGCAAAGGAGACATAGATGATTCAGAGTGCAGAGCAAATAGAAATCACCGTGTTAAAAAAAATAACACCGACTCCAGCTGAAAAAAAACAATTAGCGGACATCATCACCTCCCTGAAAAACAAAGTGATGAAAGAGATTAACAAAACCAGGATACCAATCACCATTGAGCTCGTTGGATCCATTGCAAAAGACACCTTCATACGGACCGCGGTGGACATCGACTTGTTTCTTCTCTTCCCCCCAACGACTCCAAGGGAAATACTCGAAGAAAAAGGATTAATAATCGGACGAGCAATCCTTAAGGAACAGGAAGAATGTTTTGCTGAACACCCGTACGTCCGGGGGTTGTTCAAAGGGTATAAAACAGAAATTGTCCCCTGCTATAAGATAGAAGATGCGTCTCAGAAACTCTCTGCGGTGGACCGAACACCACTACATACACGTTACATTGAGGAGCACCTCAAAGAATCACAAAAAAAAGATGTACGACTCTTTAAGCAATTTCTCAAAGGTATCGGCTGCTATGGAGCCGAGGCAGAAATCGAAGGTTTTTCTGGGTACCTTACTGAAATTATCGTCCTCAAATATGGGACGTTTCAACACTTGATTCAACAGGTTCAACAATGGAAATACGGAGAGAAACTCGCGCTTCAACCA
>Ga0316628_100003540_pt1 | contig 12052 bp, 17 predicted proteins | sample OWC_Aug_M2_C1_D5_FD_207648 | JGI IMG/M metagenome (GOLD analysis project Ga0316628, IMG submission 207648) | Wetland soil microbial communities from Old Woman Creek delta, Ohio, United States - OWC_Aug_M2_C1_D5_C | ecosystem: Environmental > Terrestrial > Soil > Wetlands | place: USA: Ohio...
TGACGCAGGAGGACCTGTCGGAGATCGAGAAGGAGCTGAAGAAGTACGCCGCGAGCGAGCCGACCAAGGAGTCCGTCAACCTTGAGCAGCTTCGTGTCAGCTCGGAGAAGGAGCTCGACGACCTCAGGAACAGGCGCCGCCAGGCGTACGAGCGCAAGGTGAAGGTGCAGACCGAGCTCAACGCGATAAGCATAGCGCGCGCGAAGGCCGAGGCGGACATGGCGAACGCGCGCGTGGAGCTCAGCCAGTACGGCCAGATGGAGTACGTCGACGAGGGCGTGGCGACGCTGCAGAAGTTCATCAAGAAGGCGTCGGACGAGCTGCAGGCCATCGGGCTCGTTAACATGCGCGCCATCGAGGAGTACGACCTGTTCAAGTCGCAGTTCGACGAGTACAAGGTCAAGTACGAGCGCATACTCGAGGAGAAGAAGGCCGTCATCGGCATGATCGAGGTGATAGAGGGCAGGCGCATGGAGACGTTCTACCGATGCCTGAAGATAGTCAGCCAGCATTTTGCGTACATCTTCGCGAAGATGACCGGAGGCCAGGCCTCGCTCGAGCTTGAGGATCCGGCGAACCTCGAGAGCGGGCTGCTGATACGCGCGAACCCGGCCGGAAAACGCATGATAAACCTGGATCTCATGTCCGGCGGGGAGAAGTCGCTCACAGCGCTGGCGTTCATATTCGCCATACAGAAGTACCACGCAGCGCCCTTCTACGTGCTGGACGAGGTGGACGCCGCGCTGGACAAGGAGAACAGCCAGAAGATAGCCGAGCTGATTAAGTCGCTCTCGCGCGACGAGCAGTTCATAATGATAACGCACAACGACCAGACTATCAAGTACGGCGACCGCGTGTACGGCATGACAATGGACCGCGGGGAGAGCAAGATCCTAGGCATAGAGCTGCCGAAGAAGTGAACGCGTGGAAAGTGAGATGCCGTGGTCGAAGAGGAAAACCTGCTGAAGATGGTCCTCGAGAAGGAGAACTGGGAGGAGGTGCTCTACCAGATAGTCAGCCTGGAGAACATCGACCCATGGGACGTCGACCTCGTGAAGCTGACCGAGGGCTTCCTGCGGTTCATCCGCTCGGCCGAGCAGCTGGACTTCCGCATACCCGCGAAGATAGTGTTCGTCGCAGCCATACTGCTGCGGCTGAAGTCCGACTACCTTTCGATTTTCGACGAGAAGAGCGCGGTGGAAGAGGCGCTCGAAAAGGAAAAGATACTGCCCGAGCTCGGCATCGACCCGAACCTGATCAAGCTCGGCGTTCCAATCAAGCGCATGCCCAAGCGCCAGGTCACGCTGGACGAGCTTATCGTGGCGCTGAAGCGCGCGCTCGACGTGCGGGAGAAGAAGGTGGAGCGCGTGCAGCGCATACGCAGCCGGCTGCGCGACGAGCTGAAGACCGAGGAGGACATAATACGCCGCATAGAAAAGGTGATGGACGAGATAGAGGAGCGCATGAAGGCCGCGGGAAAGGTCGGGCCTGACGGCAAGCTGAACTTCCGCGACATAGTGGAGAACTGGAATCGCGAGCAGATAGTCGGGCACTTCATACCAATACTGCACCTCGAGAAGAGCCAGAAGATCTCCACGGAGCAGGCCGAGCTCTTCAAGGAGATATTCATCAAGCGCTACGAGCAGCTGACGCAGGAGGAGCTCGAGGAAGCGAAGCGCGAGGAAGAGGAGGAGCTGCGCGAGTTCGACAGGGAGCAGAGGCGCGAGGAGCGCAGGGCGGCGATGGCGCTGAAGAAGAAGAAAGGATGATCCTTTATGATGATAAGGGAAGCGATGAAAAACGATTTCGAAGCCGTGGCGAAGCTGCACCACGATCTCGACAAGATGGAACTCGCATGGCACCCGTATCCTATACCAAGCATCGCCAACAGCAGGAAGTGGCTGAAGAAGAGGTTCGGGAGGGGGGATGCGGCCGTCTTCGTCGCGGACGACAACGGTAGGATAGCCGGCTTCCTGTACGGATGGGTCGAGAAACGCGACTACCACTACCGTTCGAAAAGGTTCGGGGTTTGCTCCGATCTTTTCGTTTCAGCGGATTACAGGCGCTCGGGCCTGGGCCGGAAGCTGATGAAAAAATTCGAGGACTGGTGTAAAAAGAAAGGATTGAAGCATCTGGAACTGACGACCAACGTGAAGAACTCCGCTGCCAGGAAATTCTATCCGGCAATCGGCTTCCGGGAATTCGAAGTATTCTACACGAAAAAGTTAAAGTAAGCGAAGTGGTGGGCAATGGAACGACAAGCCAACCGGCCGATAAGGATGAAGCGGGACATCCGCAAGCCGAAGAAGAAAAAGCCGGCGAAGCTCGTGCGCCGCAAGTGCGACAGCTGCGGCAAGAAGTTCTGGCCGGAGGAGATGCTCGTCAAGCACAGGCCGATGAAGTACACGTACGCGCCGAACGTGAATACTGAGGGTATGCCCGTCGTGGAGTTCGAACGGCTATATTCCGACAAGCGCAAGAGGCCGTTCCAGGACCGCAAGTGCAACGTGCTGATTGTGTGCGGCGCGTGCTTCGAACAGCTGAAGAAGCGCCGCGATTTCTGAATAGCACAACCACCGGCCGCGGTTCCAAACCGAGATTACGGCCGCGTCTGCATCTCCGGATTGGAACAAAATTCGGAGGTGCGAAAGAGGTGGACGACAACCGCATATGGGACAGTTTAAAGCCGAGGTGGCGCGATGCGGCGTACGCCGGCATGGGCGCGATAGCCGCCATAAGGCTGCCGAAATACTTGGAAGGCGTCGTTGACAGGTACCAGCGAAGGCAGGCGGAGATGATCGCCGAGGAGCTGCGCAAGCAGGAATTGCCTTACAAGGCGGAAGGCCAGGATGGCAGCTGAACAGGCGAGGATGAGACGCATGCCTGGAAAAGCAGACACCGCGCTCGACGCTGACGAGCTCGTTCGAGCGCTTTACGAAAAGGTCGAGCGTTTTTTACCGCACGAGTACAGGCCGCTGGTGAGGAGCTTCATCGGCATGACCATGGGCTCCAGCTGGCCCGACGCTGTCGACTTCATAGCGTGCATAGTCAAGGAGTACGGGAGGTCCGAGGACGGCAGGGGATACAAGCAGACGTTCAGCGTGGTGGACGAGCTGCTCGCGAAGGTGGGCGAGTATGGAACCGTACAGCGGCAGCCTGTTCAGGAAGCTTGAATACAGGTCGCGGCTGCGCGCGCTGTCGATCGGCGGCCCCATGCAAGCCGCCTATTTTTCGGAGCACCCGAGCGAGCTCGCGCCGCGCATCGACGACCTGAAACTTTTGAAGAAGGAAATCGCGACGTCGGACCTGGAAAGCTACGACAGGGAAGAGCTGCTGTCCGAGGTGGAATCGTGCGCGAAGTCCTTCCCTGCCGGGACGGGGGCGGACGCCGACCCGTTCGGGCCGCTGAAGCCGACCGGCCGGGACGTTTTCGTTGCCGCCGCTTCGGCAATCGCGGCCGCTTACGCAGCGTGGAAGGGCCGCGAATGGCTGGAACGCAAGGCCGAGGACTTTTGCAGGAGGCAGGCCGAGTACGTCGCGGAGGAGCTCGGCCGCGGGCGATAGCGGCGATACCGGCGAAACCCGCGTCACTTCGCTCCCAGCTTCTCCATGTCAGCCACGTACTTGTCGATGTCGAGGATGCCGGGGAAGAAGACGTTCGAGCCGCGCTCAATCAGGAACCTGCACGGCCCGTGCCCGGAGAACTCCCTTTCGATTCCGTACTTCTCCATCAGCGCCTTCAGCACGTCGAGCGGCCTCGACTTGCGCACGTCCACCTCCGGCAGCATCTGCTGGTACACGCGGTACGCGGCCATGAACCGGACGTCCTGTCCGTCGAGGTGGAAGACTATGATGATGGAGTAATCGCCGAAATGTTTTATGGACGCGCCGCGGTCCGTGAGCACGTCGCTCGAGTCCGGCTTGTTGAACGTCTCGTCGATCGCGTGCTTCGGAGTGCCGAGCACGTCCATGAAGTTCGCGATCAGCCCGCTGTAAAGGAACCGCATTCAGCGAATTTGGTTTTTTAGGAATAAAAGTTTTAAAATTTTGGCAGGCCTAGTAACCTTCGTCTGTGTCCTCTTCGTCCGGCTCCTCCTCTTCGGGCTCGGCCGGCTCGAGCGGGTCCTCGCCCGCCTCTTCGTCCGACTCTATGCCAAGGCCCTCCTCGGCCTCCTTGCCTTGGTCTAGCTGGCGCGCGCGCTCCTGGAACTTCCACTTCTTCTGCATCTCCTCGCCGACGTCCACGCCCGGTGCCGCGACGCTGTCCAGCTTCCTGCCCATGACCTTCTCCGTGTCCTCCAGCTCCGTCAGCTCGCTCTCCTGAGACACCACGCGCCTCTCCACGTCGCGCAGCATCCTCGCCTTGGGGCCGCTCCTAGAAACCTTCCTTTGCGCCCTCTTCGCGGCAACGCGCTTCGGCTTCGAAGCCCGACTTGCTCGCCTCGCTCTCGGAGCTCGGCTGCCGGATTTGCGTTTTGCGGATTTCCTTGATGGCATAAAGAAACACTGCTAACATGTGTTTAAATAGTTTTCTGCGGCTGCGGCCTCGTGCGCGCCGGATTCCACGGAACAGTTATTATCAGCCAGGACAAATATTATTCTATGGGCGCGAAGGCGAGTGTGGAGGCGGCGCTGTTCGTGTCGGACGCCCCGCTGCCGCTCGACCGGCTGGCGGAGTTCACGGCCGGGGACGTGGACGAGGCTGCGCGCATAGTGATGTCGATCATAGAGGACTGCCGCCGCGAGGACCGCGGGATCGAGCTGGTGCAGACGCCGGAGGGCTACGAGTTCCGCATAAAGCAGGAGTACCGCGACACCGTGGCCCCGCTGGCCCCGTTCTCCGACCTGAAGGAGGGCATGCTGCGCACGCTAGCCATAATAGCCGCGAAGCAGCCGATAAAGCAGTCCATACTCGTGGCGTACCAGGGCAACAAGGTCTACGACTACATCGTCGAGCTGGAGGCGAAAGGCCTGATAAAGACCGAGCCATACCATCGCACGAAGCTGATAACGACCACGCCCGGTTTCGAGAAGTACTTCGGCAAGAGCGTCGAGGACGTGAAGCGCATGCTCAGCGGCAAGCTAGTGGAGAAGGACCAGAAGCTTGAGGAAGTCGCTAAGGACAAGCTCGAGGGTGAGAAGACGAACGGCGCGTGAACTTTAATAGTTCGGCGCGCAATCAATAGTCATCGGATGGGACGGGTGACGCAACATGTCAAGGCCTGAATGGGACAGGTACTTTCTAGACCTTTGCGAGGCGGTTTCGAAGCGCGCCACGTGCGACCGCGGCCGCGCTGGGGCGGTCATCGTGAAGGACAGGCGGATAATCTCCACTGGCTACGTCGGGTCTCCGGCGGGGCTGCCCCACTGCGACGAGGTCGGCCACGACATGCGCCAGGTGATGGACGACGCCGGCAATCTCAGCCAGCACTGCGTCCGCACCCTGCACGCCGAGCAGAACGCGATAATACAGGCGGCCAAGTTCGGCGTGTCGATAGAGGGGGCGACGCTCTACTGCAAGATGACTCCGTGCCGCACCTGCGCGATGATGATAATAAACGCGGGTATAAAGAGGGTGGTATGTGAGAAGCGCTACCACGCGGACCAGGACACCGTGAAGATGTTCAAAGAGGCCGGCGTGGACATGACCGTCACTAACGAAGACATCGTGGGCTACGAAAGGATGTGAGCGTTGCTTCTGATGTCGTGGCGCCTAGAAATCGATGAGCTTGAATCTCTTCGCAGACAACGCTATCGGGCTGCATGAAAATCTAAGCAGAATAAGCTTTCGAGAGTTAAGCTTTTTGGAATCGGCTGCGCGCTCTCCGCCTGCGTTTTACGACAGGCGGTTTGCGGCCCAAGGTCAGCGCAATCGCGGCGGCTATCAGAAACGCCGCCACAACGCCCCCCGCCCACCATGAACGAAGCCGGGCCGTCCATCCGCCCTCCCATGCGCCTGGCGTGGAACCCGAAGGTTCGCTCCCCAATGTCGTCGTGGTCGTCGCCACGGCGCCGCTCGCTGATATTGCAAAATACGAGAATCCCGGTGTTGCCGCCTCATAGTAATCGTAAAGCCCGTCTTCGCCGGATTTGGCGGTGTCGAGCTTACTCCAAGCGCCGCCGGCGTACCTGTACAATGCGACACTAGAAGCATCCAAGTTGTTCTCTACCAACCAATCCTTGCCGACCTTGAACTTGATGTTGGCCGATTGGATGTTGCTGTCCTCAAGGTTCGTGGAGGATATGAACATGTATCTGTAAACTTCGCCTGGCACTCCCGTCGTGGTGTCGGCTGGCTTGGAATCGTACTTTTGAACGGAAAGTTCGGGCGCTATGACCCTTTCCTTGACCTGGATTTTTATCTCCGTGAGCATGGTGCCAGTCGGGGACAGCTCGGCTTCGCTTATGACCTTGGCGGAATCCGGTATGATCGAAGTGAACGACTTCGTCAGTGTTCCGTTGATGTCCATGACGGCATGCGAGGCATCAACGAACCCCGAAAGACAAAGGCCGGGCACTAGAATAAGTATGGAAAATAAAACACGCCAGCCAACCATCGGGCGCAATCCTTTTCCAGACAACATTTTCAAACCAGCACCGTATATTTTATTCATTTTTTCGGGTTGTACACCTTCGACCGCCCGATCGTGGCCACTTCGACCTCGCCGGCGTGCCGCATCGCCTCTAGATAACCGCTCACGAAGTCGCGGCGCAGCTTGAGCTTCCTGGACAGCTCGCTGAGCGACATAGGGTTTCCCTTGAGCGTGGCGACTACCTTGCGCTTGAAATCCGCCGGTGTTTCGGACATTATATGACTTTTCGCACTGTACGCTATATAAGCGTTTATATGGAGTACAACAACCACCCCTCGGTGGCACCGAGCGCTTGCGCTGGACGCTCGCATTTCGGAGGAGACGCGCGCAGGCTCATTTCAGCGACAGTATCTGCTCCACGAAGCGCGTCTCGATGCCGACCTTGTAGCCCTCGGAGTCGCGCACCTGCCTGATCGGCAGGCCGTAGTCGTTCTTCAGCTCCGCCACGTACGCGCGCGCGCGGGAGTTGGATATGCTCAGCTTCTTCGCTATCTGGTCGTATGTGTGGAAGCCGCTGTTTATCAGCATGGCCAGTATCTCGCGATGGCGGCCGTGCACCCGGTTCAGGCTCTCGCGGGTGAGCGGTCGCTCGGTTTGCTCGAAAAGCTCGGCCATCCGCTCGGTCCGCTCGGTCAGGTGCTCGGTCTTCGCTCGGAGCGCGCTCAGCTGGTCGGGCGTGAGCCTGTCGATGATGTCTCCTATGTCGAAGCCGCGGCCATGCCTGGCCGGGCGCGATGTGGAAAGGGCGCCTATCTTCCTCTCTAGCGACGACACGGCCCGCGTGAGCGCCTCGACCTGCCTCTCAAGGGACTTTAAGGAATCGGTGCCGCGTTTCGCCATGTCGAACCAGCTAATAGTTATCTCTGCCGTCTGGTATATAAGCCTTTCCGGGCCCGGGCTCGGAATTTTTATCATGCGAAAGCGCAATTCTAATTGGGGATTGCATGGGAGGAGGCCGCGTCATCAACGTGACGAAGTTCGACGGCAGGCTACAGCCGTTCGACCGCGCGAAGATAGAGCGCACGTGCGTCCGCATGGGCGCCGACCCGGCTTTCGCTCAGGAAGTCGCAAACCGCGTCGAGGCAGCGGCGTACGAGGGCATTCCGACGAAGAAGATAATGCAGATGATCTTCGCCAACCTCCGCCGCCGCATGCCAGAGGTCAAACACAGGATAGACCTCCGCACTGCCATCGCCATGCTGCGTCCCAAGCCGGACTTTGAGCTTTTCGTCGCGATGATACTGCGCGCGCACGGGTACAAAGTCAAGTCGAACCAGTTCCTGCAGGGCAGGTGCATCGAGCACGAAATCGACGCCGTCGCGGAGAACGACACGGACGTTTTCTACGTGGAGGTGAAGCAACACTTCAACGCTCATACCTACACGGGACTGGACGTGTTCCTGCAGGCGCGGGCGGCGTTCGAGGACCTGGAGGGCGGCTATAAGGCCGGCAACCACCGCACGGCCTTCACGAAGGCGATGTTGGTGACGAACGCTAAGATGTCCGAGCACGCGCTGCGCTACGCTGAATGCCGGGGCATACGCTACGTGTCGTGGAGCGAACCCAGAGGCCGCAGCCTGGCCGACGTGATAGACGAGCGCAAGCTGTACCCTATCACCCTGATCCGCGGGCTGACGCCGGAAGTCCAAGCGGCCCTCTGCGACGCCGGCATAGTCACCCTGAGGCAACTCGTGGAGACGGCCGAGGCGGACGTGCTGCGGGCTGCGCGCGTGCAGAAGCAGGTGCTGCGCGAGCTCAGGCACGCGGCGTCCGAGCTGCTTCGATAGCCTTGCGAAAGGCTGGCGCGGCCTTAAATCCTTGACCCGTACACGTTTTAGTATGGAAACCGCCGCGGTCGTGGAATGCGAGAACGTCTCCAAGACGTACAATGTTGGCACGCCTGCGCAGGTGAACGCGCTCTGCGGCATCGACCTCGTTGTGCACGAGGCCGAGTTCGTCGCGGTGCAGGGCGCGTCGGGCAGCGGCAAGAGCACGCTACTCAACTGCATCGGATGCCTCGACGTGCCAACGTCAGGCAAGGTGCGCATAGACGGCCAGGACGTCTCGAAGCTGAAAGAGAACGAGCTCGCGCTTGTCCGGCGCAGGAAGATAGGCTTCGTGTTCCAGACGTTCAACATCGTGCCGACCCTGACAGCGCTGCAGAACGTGGAGCTTCCGATGGTGTTCGCCGGCATGCCGGAGGCCGAGAGGTTGGAGAGGGCCAAGGCGCTGCTCGAGAAGGTCGGCCTAGGTAAGCGCATGAACCACAGGCCTAACGAGCTTTCGGGCGGCGAGGTGCAGAGAGTGGCCATCGCCAGGGCGCTGGTGAACGACCCGAAGCTGGTGCTGGCCGACGAGCCGACCGGCAACCTCGACTCGAGGACGAGCGAGGAGATAATGGCCATGATGCGGGCGCTGAACGAGGAGGGCCGCACGATAGTAATGATAACGCACGACGCCGCCATAGCGGCGCACGCCAAAAGGAAGATATACCTTAAAGACGGTAAGATAGTTGAATAATTGCGGCAGAGGGTGGCAGAAGCGATGACGACAACAAAGGACGCCAAGGCAGCGGCTTCGGTATTGATAGTGGCCGCGATAGCATCGACGGCGCTCGCATACCCGCTCTTTTGCGCTGCGCCCGCGAGCGCGGCGATGTACGTGTCCCTTTCCGTCACCGGCCAGGCCGTGCCGTCCAGCATAGGGCCCGGCGAGAACGGCAACCTGGTGCTGACCATAACGAACGCCGGCACCGAGTACGCGCGCAACGTCAAGCTCTTCGTGAAGCCGAACAGCCAGGCGGTCTTCGGGCAGCAGAACTACGACCTGCAGACCATAGCGCCGTCCACGACAACGCAGGTCAGCGTGCCGATAACGATATCCACGTCCGCGACCGAGGGCGCGACCACCGTGTTTCTGTCGCTGTCGTACAACGAGGGCGGATCGGTGGGCACCGTCACGACCGAGACGTCGGTGCCGCTCGCGATATCGAAGCGATCGCTTGTCCAGATAGAGACAGTGACGTGGAGCAAGGAGACCATAGAGCCGGGCGACACCGTAGACATGTCCGTGCAGCTGAAGAACGTCGGCGCCAGCGACATAAGCTACATGACTGTGACGCTGGGAGATTCGTCTCAGCCGTTCGTGGCCGCGTCCGGGGACACCGAGGCGTACGTGGGCAGCCTGCCAAAGGGCTCCGCGTCCAGCGCAGGCTTTTCCATTGTCGTGAACAGGGATGCCAAGACGGTGGCTTACCGCGTGCCTGTTGTCGTGGCGTACTACGACGACTCCGGCTCTTCGCACAGCGACACGAAGTACATAGGCCTGCGCGTTTCAGGCGCGCCCGAGTTCGTGGTCGCGCTTGAGGACGACAGCTCGGCGATGGCGGGCCTGACCGGCGAGCTGACAATATCCATAGCGAACCGCGGCACCGCGACCGCGAACCTTATGACGCTCGAGTTCGAGTCTGACACCGCAGTTGCGCCCGCGGAGTACTATGTGGGCAACATGGACCCCGACGACTTCCAGACAGTGAAGGTGAGCGTGGACCTTGCCGGCGTTGCCCCGGGCGCGCGCGACCTTGCGATAACTATGCTGTACAAGGATCCGTACAACCAGGACGTCACCGGGCACTCGACGGTGCAGTTCTACGTGCGGCCTCTCCAGGCCGTGTCCGTGTCGCCGACAACGGTGATTGTGATACTCGCGATAACGGCAGCGACGCTGTACTGGAAGCGCGCGTGGCTGGTCGGCTTTTTGCAGAGAATGAGGCGGCCGAAGGGGTAGGCCTGCGCCCGGCCGGGTGATCCCTTGTCTTTCGAATTCGAGAAGGAGAGCACGCGGATAGCGTTCCGCAGCATCAGGCAGCGCAAGCTGCGCAGCGCGTTGACCGTTATGGGCATAGCCATAGGCGTGGCCGCGATAATATCGATGGTGTCGATCGGCGAGGGCACGAACGCGTACATACAGGAGCAGTTCCAGCAGCTCGGCGCGAACAAGATAATCGTGAGCGCGTTCAGCTTCGGCGGAGGCGCGGCGGGGATAGTGGGAGGCCAGACGCTGAGCGAGAACGACGTGGACCTGGTGCAGGCCGTCAGGGGCGTGGAGGACGCGATGCCGATGCTCTACAAGACGCTGACCGTGGAGCACAAGGCCGAGTCCACGACAACGTTCGTAATCGGGCTCGACAGCGCAGACGCTATGAAGTTTTTCGAGGGCTCGCAGATGGAGATAGGCTCGGGTAGGTGGCTGCGGCCGAAGGACAGGTACGTGGTCGTGATAGGAAGCGCGGTGGCGGACGAGATGTTCTCCGAGCAGGTGGTGATAAGGGACAAGCTGCTGGTGAAGGACAGGCCGTTCGAGGTCGTTGGCGTGATGAAGGAGTTGGGCAACAGGCAGGACGACTCGCAGCTGTACATACCGCTCGAGACCATGAGGGAGGTCACCGGCTCGGAAGAGGAGATATCCGCGATATACGCCCAGGCCTACGGCACCAGTGCCGTGGACGAGGTGGCCGCGGGCATACAGCAGGAGCTGGACGACAAGTACGGGGAGAAGGTGTTCTCGGTCATGAGCACGTCAACGCTCGCCGGCCAGGTGACGGCCATCACCGGCGCGCTCTCGCTGGCGCTCGGGGGCATAGCGGGCATAGCCCTGCTGGTCGCGGGCATAGGCATAGCGAACACGATGTACATGTCCACGCTGGAGCGCACGAGGGAGATAGGGATAATGAAGGCCGTCGGCGCCACGAACCGGAACATAATGGAGATATTCCTCGTGGAGGCGGCGATGATAGGCCTGATAGGCGGCGTAGTCGGAGTGACAGCGGGCACCGGCATGTCATACGTGCTCGGTCTGCTGCTCAAGTCGTACGGCGCCGGGCTGAAGGCGCTGGTCACCCCGCAGCTGGCCGCGACCGGCATAGGGTTCTCCGTTTTCGTGGGCACTCTGTCGGGCTTCCTCCCCGCGCGCAAGGCCTCGCGGCTGAACCCGATAGACGCGCTGAGGTACGAGTGAGCATATTATGATTTAGCAAACTCTCGGATGTAGCTATCATTTTTATTTTCTGAATCTTAGAACGAGCGCTGAAATAAGCACGTACAGGCTGCTTGCCAAAGACAGCCACTTGGCAGAATAGACTGTCACAAGCAACAGCATGGTTTCAACATCCTGCGCAAGCAATTCCGGATTGCCTAAAACAGAAAACCAGATAGGGGGTCCTGGGAATATCGGAACAAGGCTGTATGCAGCCTCCAAGATAAATAAGAGGACCGCGGCAACCAAGCCGATTGTTTTTTTGAAAATCAGAACAAAGGCAATGATTAATGCTGGCATGAAAAACATTGGCAAATAAAAAATGAATGGAGACCCATATACCAGGCCAGAATAAATATTGGCTAGTGCCGAACATAGAATTATAACGCCTAAAATGATATTTACATATCGCGAGCGTATGTTTT
>Ga0316628_100003542_pt1 | contig 12047 bp, 10 predicted proteins | sample OWC_Aug_M2_C1_D5_FD_207648 | JGI IMG/M metagenome (GOLD analysis project Ga0316628, IMG submission 207648) | Wetland soil microbial communities from Old Woman Creek delta, Ohio, United States - OWC_Aug_M2_C1_D5_C | ecosystem: Environmental > Terrestrial > Soil > Wetlands | place: USA: Ohio...
CGGTCTGTCTTCGCCTTTCCAGGATGCAACCCGCATATATTTTTTGTCGCGATCCATCAACAGAAGCGCACAGCACCTGCCTTGAGAAATCTTCATGGCATTTGCAGTTATGATGTCAACGAGTTTGTCCAGGTTGAGCGTCGAACTCGTTTTTTCAGTGACGGAATGAAGGAACATGAGCTGGTCGATTTTCTTCCTAGCCTGTTCATGCAGCCTGGCATTTTCGATGATGATACTTGCCTGACTGGCAAAAGAAGAAAACATTTTGATGTCCTCTTTGGAGAAGATAAGCTCTTTTGTCGTGGAGTCACCCTGCAGGACACCAACGATTTCCCCTTTGATTTTTAACGGCATGGAAATACTCGATGTTCGATTCCATATACGGTCCATTTTGAAGTCAAATTCTGTTATGATGGAGCTTCTGTGGGCGTCGCGGATGTAAATCGTCCTGCCGGTCTTGGCCACAAGTGTTTCCCTGCACTGGTGCCTGTTCATGTCAAGGGGATACTTGAGTGCACGTTTCACTTCGTCAGCGCTGAAGCCGACGACATATTTCACTTCCAACGTGTTCTCTTTTTTGTTTATGAGAAATATGACGACCCGCTGCAGGTCGAAGACCCGTTTCATTTCCTTGACAAGCTGCTGGAGGATCTTTTCCCCTTGGATTGGTCTGTTGAGAAGCCCACTTACCTTGTTGATCGATGTGAGAAGACGATCCTTCGTCTTTACTTCCGCTTTGTATTTATCTAAACGCTTCAGATATGCTTTGTTTTTAGCAATAGCCATCGTTTTACCTGCCGAAACATCATTTGCCTATGCGAAAGGCATTCAACATCCTAGGCGAGGATCACGATGTGCCTCGCAGTTTGAATTTTCTGAATCCGGAATCCAGCTTGCGGAACAATTCGTCACATTCCTTTAGATCTTTGTGCTCGATCAACAGATTATTATCCGACCCTGTTTTGTCTTCATAGTTGATGACGATGAAATGCCGCAAGGAATCTTTGAAGATGAGGTTGTTGAAGGGACCGAATAGAACCATACTGCGGTCTTTCGGGTCATGTTTCCGCTGACTAGTGAATGTTTCAATCTTTTTCCAGGTGGAGAAGGGAAGCTTACCGTACTCGCCCTTGTTGGTCACTAAGACAAGATAGTCATCGGAGATTGAAATATGAACTTTTTGGGGCACAGGGATATCAGGAAAGCCACCATGATATGACATGTTGCAAAGCTGCTCGATAACTGTTCCATCGCTCGCAGAAAGTTGATTGATCAGTCCCTGCTGTCTCTTGATGACCTTATTCCCCTTATGAACCAGGAAGACGATCCATGCAGAGGCAATTGTAAAAAGAATGACCGCTGTTTCCATGACACACCTACGCCGGATCCCACAAAGGATCGCCCCATATCATTAAATGCCCTGCAACAGGGCTCCTTGATTGCATAACAGGAATGTGCTTGTAACTCAAGCATCATCAAGAACGAACTCTTGGCCGTCATGTGCCACCCAAAATGGATCCGGCTTCGAGAATAAGCCTATGCGCCATGCCATCACGGTGAAATACAAGGCGTCATGATCTGTCGCTAATCCAGGTTCTCACTCGTCGATTCCATGGTTATGATCCATTACGCTTAGATCTCTCTCGACCAGAGTGAGGCAAGGGCAGGACCGCTCCCTACGCAAAGTGAGGCGCCCCCCAGGGTAAGCCCAACACGTTCCATTTCATAATATAAGCTTATGATAATGCGAAGCCCTGATGATCCTACCGGGTGCCCAAGGGCGATACCGGATCCGTTATGATTGACCTTTTCCAGGTTTATAATTTGACCAAAGTCTTCTTTCAGCATGCGGCCTACGCCCAGCCATTGAGCGGCAAAAGCTTCATTGATCTCCCAATACTCGATATCGCCAAAATTGAGATCTGCCTGTTTTAGACATTTCGGAATAGCTACAGCAGGCCCGAGACCCATGACCCGAGGATCGACTCCCGCATTGCAGATGCTCACGAGTTTCATGAGAGGTTTGATGCCGAGTTCCATGGCTTTCTCAGCGGACATGAGAACAGCAGCCGAAGCGCCGTCATTGATTCCGGATGCATTCGCTGCCGTGACAACACCGTCTTTTTTGAACACAGTCGGAAGCTTGGACATGGTCTCCAGACTGGCGTTGCGGATTGGATGCTCATCTGCCGTAAAGTGCTTTGTCTCCTTCTTCACCTTGACCTCAACCGGGACGATTTCCCTTTTGAAAATGCCCACAGCCGTCGCTTTTACGGCCCTACTGTGGCTCAGAAGAGCCAGTTCGTCACATTCCTGTCGAGTGATCCCATATTTGGCTGCAACATTTTCAGCCGTCACACCCATATGTCCAGGCACGAGTTCATCAACCAGACCATCTTGAAGCATGCTGTCCTCAATGCTCCCCTGGCCCATACGGTAGCCCGTCCTGGCTTTGGGGATGAGGTAAGGGGCGTTGCTCATACTTTCGACGCCTACAACAAGTGCAACATCTGTCTTGCCCAGCATGATGCTGTGGCTTGCGATTTCAACGGCCCTCATCCCGGATCCACAGTTCTGGTTTACGTTGACAGCTGAACTTCGGAAAGGGAGCCCAACCCGCATGGCCACCTGCCTCGCCGGAAGCGATCCCTGCATGCCCGTATAAATCTGGCCCATAACCATATCGTCAATGATTTCCAAGGGGATTCCTGCCCGTCGAATTGCCTCTTTGGCGGCCGTAATCGCGAGGTCGCGGGCAGATACATCTTTCAAGCTCCCAAGAAAATCTCCTATGGCCGTCCGACAGCCACTGACCATTACGACATCCTTGATCTTCACAGCGAGTTCACCTCCGCACCTGATTTGATAACGATATTAATTGACTGAAATAGGGAAACTCTTCGTTTAATTCCTAGGAAGCAGCACACTTGCTGTCCCATCGATAACGATATGTCCTCTTTGATTCATGCAAATGGTTTTTAATTCAATCCAATGTTCTTTTTCAGACTTATCCGTGACTGTCACTCTGACAGTTATAGTATCGCCCACGAACACGGGCTGCCTGAAATAGAGTGTCTGGCTCAGATATCTCATGCACGGACCGGGCAGGTAAGAGTGGAGGACAGTGGATATTAATCCTGCACTCAGCATCTCAGATACCGTCTTCTCCTTGATAGCATTAATGGGAATATGGGTTTCATCGACGCCGGCGGAAGTCAGATCTCCTATCGCTTCTACAAACCGAATGAGATCGTTATCCGATATCTTTCTCGCAAACTCCGCAGAATCGCCAAGATTGATCTCTTCTACGCTCTTACTTTTCATCATGACCAGCCCCCATATTTTATTTACATGGTTCCTGAACGATCTTGCAGGACTAGAACCCTAGCTTTCTTATCAGCAGGCCATGTTGGCCCCGAGATCGATCATGGTCTGCATCCTCTCCCAGTCCTTCTGCACATCTCCGGGATTCATCCTGATGCCCATACTCCAATAAGTCGATCCGGGAATGACTATCTGGTTATAGAGAAATGAGGTGAGGGAAGTCAATGCCTGGATTGAACTGGCACGGCGCGCAGCCACAACGCCCGCCCCGGCTTTTCCTTTCAACAGGTAGTTATTTGCACTAAAAACGAAGCCCGCCCGTTCTAGCAGGCCAAGCCGGGCACCTAGGTTTTGTTCCCTGACTGGCACGCGATCGGCTCCGGACAATGTGCCCTGCTTGTAATTGAGGCGGGCACCATCTCTTAAAACCGGACAGTGCCCGCCCCAGGATCAGACTCGGTCCCCTGAATGCTCAAAGGACACCTCGCGCTACCTATTTGTTTTTCCGCGCCGCGGCCAGCTTGGCCTGCAGGGCATCGATTCTCTGATGGTTGTCCTCGGAGCCGATATAGGTTCGGAATAACCACTCCTGAACCTTCATGGCGCCGTCCATGTCCTCATTGATGATCTTGTTGGCGAGTTGCTTCGTTTCTTTCAGGCACATCCGGTCGTAGGTCGCCATTTCCTTCGCGATTGCCATAACCGACTCGATTAATTTGCCCTCCGGGAAGACTTTTGTGACGTAGCCCATTCGCATGGCCTCGTGGGCATCGTAGATTCTACCGGTGAGCGCGACTTCCTTGGCGTTTCCCATTCCGATGATCCTCCAGAGGGGATCCATGACCGGCGTCAGTGAAAGCACGATCTCCCTCTGCCCGAACTTTGCCCGTTCCGATGCGTAGCGGATGTCGCACATCAGCGTCAGGTCGAACCCGCCGGCAATGGCCGGCCCGCCCACAGCGCAAATGACGGGCTGGTCACAGAACAGAATGGCGCGGTAGGCCCTGTGGAAGAGAGCAGTGTACTCCTCGTTCGAAACCTTCTCGAGTTTCCGGATGATGTTGAGATCGAACCCGGCCGAGAAATACTTCTCACCGCCCGTAAAGACGATGACATTGACATCCTGACGCTTACAAAGGGCCGTAAAGATCGACTCGACTTCCATGAGAACCTCGGGAGCCAGAGCGTTGCCCTTGTCGGGGCGATGAATGGTGACAGTCGCCACTTTGTCCTCTACGGAAAGCAAAAGGTACTCATACTTTTTTTCCATAACTTCCTCCTAGATCGTATTGATGCGGGGCGTTTAGCGCAGGTATTCAGCAGCCGCCATGACCCTCTGGATTTCGTTAACGCCCTCGTAAATCTCTGCCAGTTTCATGTCGCGGAAGATCCGCTCAATATTGAATTCTTTGGAATAGGCGAAAGCGCCGTGAACCTGCATCGCGTTGTTAACCACTCGGTGGCAGGCCTGGGAGACAAACAGCCGCGTCCTCGCGGAGCTGAACAAGATATTCTCTTTCTGCGATTTTCGGAATGCTGTGGCGTATGTATAGTAACGGGAGGCCTCCACGTCAGACGACATTTCACCCAACAGCCATTGGATGGTCTGGAAACTGTTGATCGGCTTGCCTCTCTGTGTCCTTTCCTTGGCGTATTTCACTGCCTCATCGAAAGCACCCTGAGCCATACCCAGACACTCTGCGGAAATCCCCAGTTTTCCAATAGCGATCTCCGTGGTGAGGATCTTGAATCCCGTGCCGCGGGCTGCTTCTCCACCCGTCGTGTTTTCGAACGGAACGCGCACGTCCTCAAAAACGCAATCGGCGACCTCCATGCCGTTCATGCCCATCTTCTCGACGAGCTTGGGGGTCGAATATCCCTTGGTATCCTTCGGGACAATGATTTGCGTGATTTTGTTGTCCTTCTCCACGTCCTTGCAGAAGACAACGATGTACCCGGGCAGCGTCGAGTTCGTGATAAAAATCTTCTCGCCGTTGATGACCCAATCGTTGCCGTCGCGAACGCAGGTCGTCCGGATGGCATTAGGATCGGAGCCGGTCGAAGGCTCCGTAAAAGCGAAGCTGCCCACGGCGTCCCCCTGCACCAGAGCAGGAAGATATTTCTTCTTTTGCTCCACTGTTCCGAAATCGTTGATGGACCCGGCGCAAAGGCAGTTGACGGATAAATGCCCGCCAATCGAGCAATAGACCCGGGAGAGTTCCTCGATCACCATCACGTATTCCAGGTAGGTGCTCCCTACACCGCCATATTCAGCCGGATATTGAATACCGTAAAAACTCAGATCGCGCATCTTCTTGATAAGTTCACGGGGTGTGCGCTGATGCTCTTCCATTTGCTTGATGAGAGGAGAAATCTCTGCTTCAGCAAACTTTCTTGCTGTCTCCTTGAACATCATCTGCTCGTCGGTGAATTTGAAATCCATAAAACGCCTCCTTGTGGCTTGCGAATTTTCTTTTCCTTGTTTTACCGGGTAAGGCGCAAACTTCTACTATCAGTATCTTAAAGAGGATTGTGAAACCGTCCTTGACTTGGAGTCTAGCGTTAATCCGGCGCTCTCGGTGACAGACGAAAAGCGCCTCTTTTTATATGCTCCCCGGATCATTGGCCCTTGCTGCAGGTTCAATGATCCGGGGAACGGAGAGAGAGGTAGAATCCGCTCAGTTTACATATCTTTCGCTTTCGGCTTCAAGCGTTCGTAGTCGTTCCAGATATATAGTATGCCGCCGATGACGGCGAAAACAACGCAGATGCCGAAGGCACCATTGAACCCGTAGGGCGAATGCTCCACGAACCAGCCGGTGACCATGGGGCCGAAGAGCGCACCGAAGTTGCCGACGAAGTTGTAAATGCCCCCGACACCGCCCGCTTGGCCGTAAGGCGCCACATCGCTGGGAATGGCCCATACATTGGAGGCGCCAAAGGAGAAGATGCCCATGAAGCAGCTCATCCAGAAAACGGCCCAGAACGCCGTGTCTGCCGTCATGGTGAGCCCGATGAAAAGGGCCGCCCCGAACATGCCAATTCCCATGCCCGTCCGGCGCAGCATCGTGATGGTCGCCCCCTTGTCGTACCATTTATCCATGACCTTCCCGCCGATAAGTTCCGCTATCACGCCGACGATGAAGGGAACCGATGCGGCGAGGCCCATCTCCTTGAGGGAGAGGCCCTTGGCCTTCATCAGAAACGTCGGGATCCAGAATGTGAAGACGACCCAGATGTAGAGGTAAAGGGCATAGGCGATGCAGACCTTCATGATGACGGGATAGGTGAGCAGGCGGTACATGGGGATGGGATGAGAATGCACTGAACCGTCATCCTTAACCAATTCATCCTGCCGGATATAATCCAGTTCTTCTTTCGTGATCTTAGGATGCTTATGGGGCTCATGGTAGGTCATAAGCCACCAGATACCCCACACAACGGCCATGGCACCGGTGATCACAAAGGACGCCTTCCAACCCCAAAGAGCGATTATGTATGCAACGATCGGGGGAGCAAAGGCATTTCCTGCCCTAGCGCTGCAGTCAAACATGGCTGAAGCGAAGGTCCTTTCGCGCTTGGGCACCCATACCGAAACCACTCGGGCATTCGCGGGGAACGCGGGAGCCTCGGTGAGACCCAAGCCGATACGGATAACGATGAACGAATAGAAACCCTGGCAGGCAGCCATCGACATGGTGACAGCACCCCAGCAAACTCCGGCCCAGCCGAGAACCTTGTGTGGACCGATTTTATTGAGCAAGCCTCCCACAGGTATCATGGTGAGGGTATAGGACCAGAAAAATGCGGACATCAGCACGCCCATCTCAGTTGCGCCGAGGCCGAACTCTTTCATCAGGGTGGGTGTGGCAACCCCGAAATTGACACGGTCGATGTAGTTGATAACCGTGCCAAGGGCCAGCATGAAGACGATGTACCATCGGGTATGTGTGGTTGGTTTTACCACGGACTCAGTCGTGGTTACATTATTAGCCATATCATTCTCCCTCCTCCTGACGTTATTAACATGTATGATGATCTCAAACTACTTGGTAACGGGGCTTTCGCCCTTTTCAATAATTCCTGTAGATGGCACCCCACTCATCATTTTAACTAATAACTCTCCTTTCTTTCTTGTGACACTAATGAATTTCGGATCCCTTTTTTCCGCGAATAACCATGCCTTCAAACAGATTGGTACTAATGTGACGGCAATGCCGAAAGCACATATCATACCAAAGTCAAAATAACCGCAACATCTCGATATTACAGACAAAATATGAACACCTATTGCTCAGGGAACCCTTATAACTGTATCATATGCTACAGTTCGTGCCTAAAAACAAAAGGTGTCTAGAGGGGTTATTAGAGAATGTCCAATCTAAACCGTCTGTTAACGAAACATGCGCATATGCTGAAGTCATTAAGCAAATCATTAAAACGACGAAGTCGCGGTTTTTCTGACTTTCATTGTAGAAATAAATATCGAAAAAATTATAATTCATAGAGTAACCGCAGGACAAATTGAACAAGTAACCGTGAGCATAGAAGAATTGTTCATTCGCAACTGCGGGAGACAAGAGCGGGACGGCCCATTTAAACCGTCCCGCCCTTCAGCATCCTGTGATGTTTGATAACTACCTTACTTTAATATCCAGTTGGATACGATGATTCGCTGTACCTGGTTGGTACCCTCATAAATCTGGGTAATCTTTGCATCGCGCATCATACGCTCGACGGGGTACTCTCTGGTGTATCCGTAGCCACCGAATATCTGGACGGCATCGGTTGTGACCTTCATAGCGACGTCAGAGGCGTACCACTTCGCCATGGAGCAGATTTTCGGTATGTCCGGATGTTTGGGCTCGGAGTCAATCATGGCACCAGCGCGATAGACGATCGTTCTGGCCGTCTCAACACCGAGTGCCATTTCCGCGATCATCCACTGCATGCCCTGGAAAGACGCCAAGGTCTTGCCGAACTGTACGCGTTCCTTCGCGTATGCAATGGCGGCATCCAAGGCTCCCTGTGCGATACCGAGGGCCTGGGCGGCGATGTTAGGCCGAGAGAAGTTGAAGGTGGTCATCAGAGTCTTGAAGCCGCTGCCCTCGGGGCCAACCATCTGGTCGTCGGGTATGAAGCAGTCTTCAAAGGAAAGCTCTCGAGTGTCAGAACCACGAATGCCCATCTTGTGCTCTGGCTTACCAATGACCAAGCCCTTGGCGCCTTTCTCCAGCACGAACATGCTCATTCCTTTATTACCTTTTGATTTGTCCGTGTAGCATATTACGCAGGTGATACCCGCCACTGCACCCTGGGTGATAAAAATCTTGGAGCCATTGAGGAGCCAGCCCCCCTTTGTCTTCGTTGCCGTGGTCCTCATCCCTGCGACATCTGAGCCGGCACTGGGCTCGGTGATGGCCATGGCACCAGGGCATTCCCCAGTGGCCAATCGATGCAGCCATTTCTTCTTTTGTTCCTCATTACCGGCGAGCATAAGGGGCTCACTGGAGAGACCCTGGTTCGTCAGGATAACCGAGGTAGACCCGCAGGCTCGGGCCGTTTCCTCGAGAACGAGAAGCAGTGCGAGTTGGCCGGCACCGGCCCCACCGTATTGCTCCTCCACGTTGACACCGAGAAGACCATTGTCTCTTAGAATCTCGAAGTTATCCCAGGGGAATTCTTCCGTGGCATCGATTTCCGCCGCCCTTGGCTTGAACTTCTCCTGGGCAATCCGCCGGATGGTCTCTTGCAACATTACTTGGTCTTCAGATAGCTTGAAATCCATTTTTGCTCCTCCTAAGAAAGATAAATTTGTACGAGAAAGTGATCTTAAGGTTCATGGCCGATGTAACTCTTCGTATTCCGTTCCTTGATGGATCTAGTGGTGCTTTACGGACTTCGCCGCCTCGGCGAAGAAGTCCTCGACCTTCAGGAATCTACCTGCTGAGTTATGTCCGCATACTAAATATCTCGGGCATGTCTACCGCCTCAAGTTTTCGATGATGGCAGTCACGCCTTGGCCTCCGCCGCAGCAGGCCGTCACGACGCCATAACGGCCGCCGGTCCGGATCAGATGCCGCATGGCGAACATGGCACATCTCGAGCCCGAAGCCCCGTTCGCATGACCGAAGGCAATAGCCCCCCCGAGAGGGTTCCACTTGTCCATGTTGACCTTCTCTCCGATTTGCTTCTCCAGCTCCTTGATGACGGCAAGGTTCTGGACAGCAAAGGCCTCGTTGCACTCGATTACGTCCATATCGGAAAGTTTTAGGTTGGCCCTCTTCAGGGCTATCGGTGTCGCAAAGGCGGGAGCGATCCCCATAAGGGCCGGATCCACACCATAATCGGCCCCGCAGATCCACTTCGCCATGGGCTTGTAGCCCCATTCTTTTGCCTTCTCCATGGTCATCATGAGGACGAATGCAGCACCGTCATTGAGACCAGAGGCATTGCCCGCTGTGACTGTCCCGTCTTTCTTGAACACCGGCGGCAGCTTCGCAAGGTTTTCCAAGGATTCCAGGCGTGGGTGTTCATCCGTCCGGTACTCCAGAGGGGGCTTCTTCTTGCCCTGCGGAACCAAAACCGTGATAATCTCCTCATCGAAGAAACCCGCATCAATTGCCTTTTTTGCGAGGGTCTGGCTCCGGAACGCGAACTCATCTTGTGCTTGGCGGGATATATTATACTTCTGCTGCAGGATTTCCGCCGTCAACCCCATCTCAAACGGAGCGTGGGCGCGTCCTTCTTTGGGTTTCGGTTGCAGTTGGTAGTCGAGAAGCCGCGGCGGTGTGATACGGTAAGGGGGTGTGCTTGAAGAATACTTGAATGGCAGCTGACTGAACGATTCCATGCCACCCGCGATGACGGCATCCGCCTGTCCGCTGAGGATCTTCCAGGCCGCATGGTTGATCGAGTCAATCGCCGAGCCGCACTGCATCTCTACCCAAGACGCAGTCGTGCTCAGAGGTAGGCCCGCATAGAGGACTATCCAGCGTGCTGGGTTGATGGCGTGTGCAACATGAAATGCATTGCCGCAGAAGACGGAGTCAAGATTTCCGCGCTCGCAGATCTTTGTTTTGTCTACAATGGCCTTGAGGGCAATGCCGCCCAACTCCTCGGCAGTGAAATCCTTCAAGCTGCCTCCCAGCCTGCCGAAGGCCGTTCTCATCGCTTCCACAAAAACAATCTCTCTGTTCATCGTGGTTTCTCTCCTCTCTGTGCATGCGCTCGAAGCTATTTGCCGTCATATTTGTAAAAACCCTCACCCGTCTTGCGGCCGAGTTTTTTCTCGGCAATCATCTTGTCGAACAGAGGTGAAGGCTTATACCGCTCCTCGCCCGTCATCTGGTGCATCGCCTCGATAGCGAAAGCGCAAACATCCACGCCAGCCAGATCCATGATCTCGGTGATACCCATGGGCCAGTTGCAGCCGAGCTTCATTGCCTGGTCGATCTCCTCTGCACCGGCAGAGCCGTTGTAGATCATATTCGCCGCCTCGTTGTAGATGAGGCACAAGAAACGATTGACGATGAAACCGGGGATGTCCTTGACTACGATGGGGGTCTTCCCGAATTTCGTGCATAACTCCACCGTTTTCTTCGCTGTCGCGTCGCTGGTCTCCTTCCCACGGATGACTTCAACCAGCCGCATCGCCGGAACCGGGCTGAAATAATGCGTACCAATCACCCTTGCCGGGTTTTTCGTGGCAGCGGCGAGGCTCGCTATGCTCAAAGTCGATGTATTGCTCGCCAGAATGACGCTCGGCGGGCACAGGGCGTCGAGTTTCTGGAATATATCCTTCTTGAGTTCGAATTTTTCGAAGACGGCCTCCACAACCATCACTGCACCTTCAACGGCCTTTTTCATGTCCGTCGTGCCGATGAGGCGTGACAGAATATCGTCGAACTGAGCCTTCGTTAACTTACCTTTCTCGACTTTCTTGCCGACGAACTTGCGAATATTTCCGACTCCACGGTCCACAAAGGCCTGCTCCGTGTCGACGAGGTTGACTATAAACCCTGCTTCTACGGCGACTTGGGCAATGCCCGACCCCATGGTGCCTGCACCGATAACAGCAATCTTATCGCTCATGGTTTGTCCTCCTGATATTTGACTTTAAAGCTTTCAAATTGACCGGAACCGTTTATTTCTTCTTGCTAACAAAGGCATGCATGCCCTGTTTCTGCTCGTCTGTGGAAAAACAAAGCCCGAAACTGTCGATTTCAAACAGTGCGGCCGACTCCAAGTCCATCTCTGTGCCCTTGTTCATGGCCGCCTTGATGAGCGATACTGCATAGGGGCTTTTCGATGCGATCTTCCGGGCCAGAGATAATGCCTCATCCATCAACGTGGTCACGGGATGGACCGCGTTGACGAGACCCAAGTCGAGAGCCTGCCGGGCGTCAACCATAGCCCCCGTTAAGCAAAGCTCTTTTGCCTTGGTCAGGCCGATGAGACGGGGAAGCCGCTGGGTCCCAGCTCCACCCGGAAGGATGCCCAGATTTATTTCCGGAAGTCCGAATCGCGCATTGTCGGCTGCAATGCGGAGGTCACAGGCCAAGGCATATTCCAGCCCACCTCCGAGGCAAAACCCCTGGATGGCCGCAATGACCGGCTTCTGCAAATTCCAGATTCGGTCCGTAACCCTTTTGGCACGCAGTGCGTGTTCCCGAGCCTCCATGGCGCTCATGTTCATCATCTCCTTGATGTCAGCACCGGCC
>Ga0316628_100003543_pt1 | contig 12047 bp, 8 predicted proteins | sample OWC_Aug_M2_C1_D5_FD_207648 | JGI IMG/M metagenome (GOLD analysis project Ga0316628, IMG submission 207648) | Wetland soil microbial communities from Old Woman Creek delta, Ohio, United States - OWC_Aug_M2_C1_D5_C | ecosystem: Environmental > Terrestrial > Soil > Wetlands | place: USA: Ohio...
TCGATGGCTGTGTCGTCGGCCCCGTCGAAGACCGGCGTCAGCGCCCGGAAGCCCAGTATCTGGGCCGCCCAGCCCAGGTGCGTCTCCAGCACCTGCCCGATGTTCATGCGGGAGGGCACACCGATGGGGTCCAGGATGATGTCTATCGGCGTTCCGTCCGGCAGGAACGGCATGTCCTCTTTTGGGGCGATGAGGGCGATGACGCCCTTGTTGCCGTGTCTCCCCGCCAGCTTGTCGCCGACGGACACACGGCGTTTCTGCGCTATCCAGACCTGCACCCACTGGTTGACCCCGGCTGGTAGGTCGTCCCCGCCGTCCCGGCTGTCCTTGCGGGTGTAGACTTTAACGTTGATGACCTTGCCCCACTCGCCGTGAGGCACCCTCAGCGAGGTATCTTTGACTTCCCTCGCCTTTTCCCCGAAGATGGCCCGCAGCAGCTTTTCCTCGGCGGAGAGCTCCGTCTCGCCTTTGGGGGTGATTTTTCCCACTAGCGTATCGTCCGGCCTTACTTCGGCCCCGATGCGTATAATACCGTCCTCGTCGAGCTCCCTCAGGCTTTCCTCGCCCACGTTGGGGATGTCGCGGGTGATTTCTTCCGGCCCGAGCTTGGTGTCTCTGGCCTCTACTTCGTGCTTGTTGATGTGGATGGAGGTGAACATGTCCTCTTCCACCATCCGGCTGCTGAGGATGATGGCGTCCTCGAAGTTATAGCCTTCCCAGCTCATAAAAGCCACGGTAACGTTCTGCCCCAGCGCCAGCTCGCCCTTTTCGGTCGCGGAGCTGTCGGCCAGGACTTGCCCGGCCTCGATACGCTGGCCTTTGTTGACCAGCGGTCGCTGGTTGATGCACGTCCCCTGGTTGGTGCGGACGAACTTCATCAGGTCGTAGGTATCCTTGGTGTCGTCGTCTCTGGTGATGACGATGCGGTACTTGGTATTTAGTTTTTCATCGATGTTGCCGGCGATTTCAGTTACCACGCCCGCGTGCTGGGCGAAGACCACCTGCCGGCTGTGCTTGGCGGCTTCCATTTCCATGCCTGTGGCCACCAGCGGTGCTTCCGGACGCAGGAGCGGTACCGCCTGCCTCTGCATGTTGGCGCCCATCAACGCGCGGTTGGCGTCGTTGTGCTCGAGGAATGGCGTTAGCGCCGTGGCCACGCTGACCACCTGTTTGGGAGATACATCCATATACTGGATATTTTCCGGTGGTTCCAGCAGGTAACCGTCGGCCAGCCTGGCCTCGATTCTTTTCTCTTTGAACTGGTTGTTTTCGTCGAGCGGCGCGTTGGCCTGGGCGATGGTATATTGGTCCTCTTCGTCGGCGGGCATGTAGACGATTTCGTCGGAGACGAAGGGGACGACTTTGACTTTCTTCGACTTCAGTTTTGACAGTTTAGCGGCGAGCTCCGGAGTGATGACCGTCCCGGTTGCTACGAGTGTCTTGCCTTTCTCGTCGGGGATATCTTCGGCCGCCGTCCGCCCGGTCAGTTTTTTATCTTTAGTGGTCATCGTGTTGATGACCTTGCGGTATGGCGTCTCGATGAACCCGTATTCGTTAATGATGCTGTAAGTGGCCAGCGACCCTATCAGGCCGATGTTTGGACCTTCCGGCGTCTCGATAGGGCAGATGCGGCCGTAGTGGGAGAAATGGACATCGCGCACTTCAAATCCGGCGCGCTCTCGCGAGAGGCCGCCGGGGCCCATGGCCGAAAGCCTTCGCTTGTGGGTCAGCTCCGCCAGCGGGTTGGTCTGGTCCATGAACTGCGATAGCTGCGATCCCCCGAAGAATTCCCTGACCGCCGCCACGATCGGCCGTATATTGACCAGGGCGCTGGGCGTGACCGCTTCCGTGCCGATGATGCTCATACGTTCCCGGACTACCTGCTCGAGGCGCAGGAAGCCGATGCGGAACTGGGTCTGCACCAGTTCGCCGACCGTCCTGACCCGCCGGTTGCCCAGGTGGTCGATGTCGTCGCTGTGGTCTTGTCCGTTGTTGACTAAGATGATATGCCTGATTATTTCGACGATGTCATCTTTGGTCAGCGTGCGTTCCTTGAGGCTGACGTTTAACCCCAGGCGTTTGTTCAGCTTGTACCGTCCCACGTTGCCCAGGTCGTATCGCGTGGCGTCGAAGAACAGGCTCCTTATCAGCTTCCTGGCGTTTTCCAGGGACGGGAGCTCGCCGGGGTGGAGTTTTTTATAGATGTCCATCACGGCGTCCTTCTCGTCTTTGATGAGCGGCTCGCGCTCCATGGTCGTCTTAATATAGTGGTGATCGCTGGCGCCGTCCTCTTTCGAGAACAGGTCCAGGAGTTCCTGGTCGCTGCTGAACCCGATGGCCCGCAGTAGGGTGGTGATGGGAATCTTTCTTTTACCGTCTATCTTGGTGGATATGACGTTCCGGTTGCTGGTCTCGAACTCCAGCCAGGCGCCGCGGGTGGGGATAAGTTTGGCCCCGCACAGGTCGCGGCCGGACACCGGGTCTTCCTCGCTGGAGTAATAGACCCCGGGTGAGCGCAGCAGCTGGCTGACCACGACGCGTTCGGCGCCGCTGGTGATGAATGTGCCTTTAGCCGTCATCAGCGGTATGTCGCCGAAGAACAGGTCCTGCTCTTTGATCTCGCCGGTCTCTTTCACCAGTAGGCGCACCTTGACGTATAGCGGCGCGGAGAAGGTCTGGTCCCTCTCGTGGCATTCCTGTTCGGAATGGCCCGGCCGCGGCTCGCGGAACTCGTAGGCCGCGAAGCTCAGCTCGAGGCGGTTGCCGGTGAGGTCTCTGATGGGCGATATCTCTTCCAGGAGCTGTTGCAGCCCGTCTTCCTGGAAACGCTGGAAAGAATCGAGCTGGACTTTGATCAGGTTGGGTACTTCAAGCACCTCGGGCAGTCTGGCATAGGATTTTCTGGAAATCGGTGGGGGGGATTTAAGCGTGATTGCGGGCGTCTTAACAGCCATCTCTACTCCTTAAAACAGCAAACGACGGTTCAGGGTCTATATAGCGCAAATCATTCGGAACGAAGACATGCGTGCGTATGCCGTGATATAACGGATATTTACTCTTGGGAAATTGAGACAAAAAACATTAGGGGCATTATTACTAATATAAAGAATATCACGGTTGTCTTGTCTTGTCAAGTGTCAAGACAATCGTGTCCTGTAAAATATTTATTACATTTTTGGGGCTTTTTCTGGAAAAGTAAGGATGATACAGCCCTCATATATATTATATAATAAATGGCTGGAAATTGCTATGCGTAGCCGTTTTACCACCACCCGACTGGTGCTGGCCGTTGTCAGTACTTCGCTGGAAGAAGCCGCCATCTGGGCGCTCTGGCGCTTCCTGCTCCCGGAGGCCGGTATTCATCTGCCCGTGGGTGCCATCGTAGGCATTATGGTCGCCTGGGGGGCTTTCAGCGTCTGGCTTTTTGTCTTTACCACTCGCGCTCTGAATAAACAGTCGGTGGTGGGCCTGCCTTCCATGGTAGGCGCGCCGGGCTGGGTCGCCTCCCGGCTTTCCCCCGAAGGTCTGGTGCGGATACGGGGCGAGCTCTGGAATGCTACCTCCAGTGAAGGCGATATCGAAGCCGGCGAGAGTGTTGTCGTGGTCGGCGAGCATGGCCTGAAACTGGTGGTGAAGCGGGCCGGGCCGACTACACGTTAAAGAGAAAGGTGATGACGTCGCCGTCCTGGACGATGTAATCCTTGCCTTCTAGTCTTAGCAGTCCCTTTTTACGCGCCTCGGCGATGCTGCCGGTTTTTACCAGTTCATCGATATGTATCGTCTCTGCGCGGATAAAACCCTTCTCGAAGTCCGTATGGATTTTCCCGGCGGCTTTCACGGCGGTGGTGTTCATTTTGATCGGCCAGGCCCTGACCTCGTTCGAGGCGGCTGTGAAGAAAGTGATCAGGTTGGACAGCTCGTAAGAGGTGCGGACGACGTGTTCCAGTCCAGTTTCGGTTAAACCGTAGTCTTTGCGGAACTCTTTGGCGGCGTTTTCGTCCAGTTGCGCCAGTTCCATCTCCAGTTTGCCGCAAAGCACCACCACGCGGCAGCCGGCGGTGGTGAACTGCTTGTTCATTGCCTCTTCCATGGCTGCCGCCTTGCTGAGCTGCGATTCGTCTATACTGACGACGATGAGCAGGGGTTTAGCGGTGAGGAACTGGTAGTTGCTGATAAGCCGGGCGGCGGTAGGGTCTAACGGCAGCGTCCGGATGGGCTTATCTTTTTCCATCTCCCCTTTCATTTTCAGGAGTATTTCTTTTTCCTGTAAGAAGGGCGCGCGTTCCCCGGGCTTGGCGGCTTTTAGCGAGCCTTCCAGCCTTTCCAGCCGGCGCTCCATGATGGTCAGGTCGGAAAAGATCAGTTCCAGGTTAAGGGCTTCGATGTCCCTTTTAATATCGATGCTGCCGTTGGGGTGGGGGATGCTCTCGTCTTTAAAGGCGCGGACGACGCAGATAAGGGTATCCATCGTGCTAAGCTGGTTAAGCAGTTGCCCGCCCAGTCCCTTGTCCTTGGCCAGCGTCTTGACTGACGCGCCGATGTCTACATATTTGACCTCGGAATAGACGGTCTTGGCCGGGTGGAAAATGGCATCCAGCAGCTTCAAACGTGGTTCCGGCACATGCGCCATACCGATGTTCGGGGCCAGCGCTTCGGCGCGGTGGAGGGCCGTGTCTGCTTTGCCTCCCGTCAGGGCGTTGAAAACAGTCGTCTTACCGCTCTGGGCCAGGCCGATGATGCCGATGTTAATGCTCATCTGTCATGCCGGGTGGGAATTTTTAAAATCCTCAACGGCCTTTTTTCACGATGTCCCGCGCCTTCTTGAGCGCCAGGTCTCTTTCGTCGCTGTTGAGTTTGTCGTTGGCGGCCAGGTTCAGAAGCACCAGCAACGCTTCATGGCTCCCCAGTATGCCGAGTTGATTGATAGCCTGCACCCTCATCTTGTTGACAAGTTGCATGTCCGTGGCGATGCTGGCCAGCTTTTTGAGTTCGTCGCTTGTGTTTACGTCCCCGCGTTCTTCCGGCATCGTTGTCACCTCTCCGCTAAACGTTGTGGCTCTCGTTGCGATTATTCCCTAATAGCGCTGTTTTGTCAACCTTAACCGCTGCTCTATGGTGTGGTACAATAAGTAAAATCCTTCAGGAGGATATTAGTGCTGCGTGTGCTTATCGGCGTGGACGACTTCTCTCTGCGCCAGGCCCTTGAGGACATTAGGAAGAGTATTGGCGACCCCGCTTCTTTGCTGCCCAATACCACCGTCCTCGACGGCCGGACGGTCTCGCCCGAGCAGCTGCGCAACGCTTGTGAGACCGTCCCTTTTCTTGCGGATAAACGTCTCGTCGTCGTCGAAGGCCTGCCGGAGCGTTTCGAGCCTCCTAAGAGCGCGCGCGGTAAGGCGCCGCGCCGTGTGGAGCGCGCCGAGGAAATAAAAAAATTCGTGGATATCGCTAAGTCTGTGCCGCCTTCCACCGAGCTGGTCGTCGTCGGCGGCGATGTCAAGGTCTCCAACCTCCTTTTGCGTGAGCTGGCCGCCGTCGGCAAGATCGACTCTTTCCCCTTATTGAAACAGCCGCAGCTTGACCGCTGGGTCGAGCGCCGCGTGAAAACTGCCGGCGGCACTATTTCGGCGCCGGCCTTGGCTGCGTTGGTTAGGTTTGTCGGCAGCGACCTCTGGGCCATGGCCAATGAGGTCGATAAGCTGGTCCTCTATACCTCCGGCCGTCGTATCGAGGAGGGGGACATTAAAGCGGTGGTCAGCTACGCCCGCGAGGAGAGCGTTTTCACTTTAGTGGATGCTGTCCTCGAGTCCCGCGGTGGACTGGCCCAGGAGACTTTACAGCAGCTTTTACGGGCGGGCACTGAGCCGGTCTACCTCCTGGCCATGATCGCCCGGCAGGCAAGGATAATTCTCCTGGTCAGGGAAATGCGCGCCCGCAGCCTTTCCCGCAACGAGATCCAGGCTAAACTCGGCCTGAATTCTGATTTTCTGGTGCGCAAGGCCTGGGAGCAGTCGGAGAGATACTCCCCGGCGCGCCTGCGCGAGCTTTATCACCGGCTATTGGAAACCGACGTCGCTATCAAGACAGGCCGGCTCGAGGGTGAGGTTGCCTTGGATATCCTGGTGGCCGAGCTGGGGCAGAGAAACGCCCCGGTAGCTTGACATAAGGAGAGAAAATATGTCAACACCATTACTGCAGGACAGGTACGTAAAGGTTGGCGATGTCAACACCCGCTACTGGCAGGCCGGGGACAAAGGCTCCGTTGTCGTGCTGGTTCATGGCCTAGGGGGCTTTATTGAAAACTGGGAGCGTAATATCGATGCGCTGGCTCAGCGGCACCGCGTCTACGCTCTGGACCTGCTCGGCTTCGGGCGTACGGATAAACTCCCACTGGTAAAAGATGTGAATGTCCTGGTGAAGTTTCTTGCCGACTTCCTGGTTACGCAGAATATTGACAGAGCCAGCTTCATCGGTAATTCTCTGGGTGGCGGTCTGGTGCTGGCTTTCGCTCTGGAACACCCCGGTATGGTAGAAAAGCTGGTGCTGGTGGATAATGCCGGCATGGGCCGTGACGTTATCCCCGACTTTAAGTTTTGCTCTCTCCCCCTTGTCGGCGAGCTGTTTCTCCGCCCTTCCCGCAAAAGCACTGAAAAGCTCTGGGAGAAACTCGTCTATGATCCTTCCAAGGTCACGCCGGAAATTAGGGACCTGGGCTATCGCTATATCAGTAGCGCCGGCGCTAAGAAAACTTTCCTGGCCACGACCCGTGCCGGTATCAACCTGTTCGGGCAGAAGGATAAGTTAACGCGCCAGCTCTTGGCCGGGCTTAAAGACCTTAAAGCGCCCGTTTTGGTTGTGTGGGGCACGGACGACCGCATTATTCCTGTCGCCCACGCCCGGATAGCTCTGGAAAAGATACCCGGCGCCCGGCTTGAGCTTTTTGAAAAATGCGGTCATATGCCCATGTTGGAGTGCCCCGATAAGTTTAATAAGCTCGTGCTCAATTTCCTGGCCGGGCGTTAGAACGATGTCTAAAAAGTTACTTGATACTGACTCTCCCGTCCTGGCTGTGGACGTCGGCGGCACCAAGATTTTCGCCGCCCTTTTCTCTCCGGACGGTAATATCCTGGCCGGCGTTACCCGCCCCACCCAGCCCGGCGAAGGCGTCTCGGCCGTCATCGATCGCCTCTGCGCTGCTATCTCGTCGCTCCTCGGCGAAAATAAGATGGCAGTTGCTCAACTGGCCGGCATCGGCCTCGCCTGCGCCGGCGGCATCCATACCCCCCGCGGCGTGGTGGTGACCCCTTCCCCTAATATGCCTGACTGGGTGGATGTGCCGCTGGCCGACATTATTCATAAGAAGTTCGGCGTTCGCGTTTTTCTGGTTAACGACGCCAGCGCGGCAGCCCTCGGCGAGCATCGGTACGGAGCCGGCCGGGGAGTGAAAAACCTGGTGCTTTTTACGCTGGGTACCGGTATCGGCGGCGGCATCATTATCAATAACGAGCTTTATCTTGGCGCCGTCGGCAGCGCCGGCGAGTTCGGTCATATGACAGTAGCCGCGGACGGGCCGTTATGCGGCTGCGGCAATACCGGCTGCCTCGAGCTGTTCGCCTCGGGCCACGCCGTGGAGCGGGACGCTGCCGCACGTTTACGCCGCGGGGAAAGCTCTGTCCTGCGGGATATGGTGAAAGGCGATTGCGATAGCGTGACGGCGGCTCAGGTCGGCGAGGCCGCCCGCGGCGGCGACCCTCTTGCCTATGATCTCCTTGCCCGGGCGGCTTATTATCTCGGCGTCGGCATGGTCAACGCGGTCAATATCTTTAATCCTGAGATGGTCGTTATCGGCGGCGGTATGGCCGCCCTCGGCGATATGCTGCTCGCGCCGGGTCGGCGGATGGTTGCGGAGAGGGCGTTTTCCGTCTCCGCCGGGACGGTGTGCATCGTGACCGCGGCGCTCGGCAATGAGGCGGGAGTCTATGGCGCGGCCGCTTTTGTCCGCGATCGTTTAGCTAGGAGGAAGAACTAATGAAAGTCCGTAAATGCGTCATCACGGCCGCGGGCTGGGGCACGCGGTTTCTTCCTATCACACGATCACAGCCCAAAGAGATGCTACCGCTCCTGGACCGGCCGCTTATTCAGTATGCCGTCGAGGAAGCGGTTCAGGCCGGTGCCGCTGAGGTAGTCATGGTGACCTCGGCCGGCAAGGACGCCATCAAGGAATATTTCGGCCCCCACCGCCGCCTCGAAAGCTTCCTGCGTCGGAAGGGTGAAGCCGCTTTGCTGGATGAAATGCAGGCGGTCTCGCATCTGGTATTGATTTCTTACGTCCACCAGGAGGAGCAGCTGGGGCTGGGCCACGCTATCTTGACCGCCCGGGAGATGGTCGGTGATGAGCCTTTCGCGGTGATTCTCCCCGACGACATTATTGATAGCGAAGTCCCCGTTTTAAAGAGCATGATCGAAGTCTCTGGAAAATACGGCGCGGGTGTCCTGGCCGCGGAACGCGTCAGCGATGAGGATACCCGGCGGTACGGCATTATCAAGGCGGAAAAGGTCGCCGATAAGCTCTATCGGGTGCTCGACCTCGTGGAAAAACCCGGCCCTGCCGCAGCTCCGTCACGGCTCGGCATCGTGGGACGTTATGTATTGACGCCGCAGATATTCGATGTCCTGCAAGTGACCCCGCCCGGCGTGGGTGGCGAGATCCAGGTGACCGATGCCCTCCGCCTGTTGCTCAAGAAGCAGGCGCTTTATGCTTATGAGTTCGAGGGCATCCGCCACGATACCGGCACTCCCCTCGGCTGGCTCAAGGCTAATATATCCCTGGCCCTGAAGCGCCCCGACCTCGCCCCCGGGCTCAAAGCCTACCTTAAAAAGCTCTTGTGAAGATTATCGGTAATAACCTCACCCCTGCCCCTCTCCAGCCTGTGCATTGAATAATCTGATAATTATCTCGGCTGGAGAGGGGAGTATAAAAGAGAGGACAAAACCTCCTCTTAAACGCCCTCGTAATTTAAGGGAGAGCGCCAGCGAGAGGGGGCGGAGCCCCCTCTCAAATTCTCTCCCCCTTTCAAACAAGAAATATTACGAGCCTAGATAATTAAGCTGTTTGAGAGGGGGATCAAGGGGGGTGAGTCTCCTAACCCCTCATTGACAGTATGCTCGTGTTCCACTTAAAATCATAGGTAATGATTTTTATGTCTTTATGCGGAGTTGTTCGGTGAAAAGTGACGATTTGCGTTCTTTATATCTGAAATTCTTCGAGGAGAAGGGCCACAAGGTCATCCCCTCCTCCTCCCTTATTCCCGTCGGCGACCCCACTTTGCTTTTGACCAATGCTGGCATGGTGCAGATCAAGCCCTATTATTTGGGCGAGCAGGTGCCGCCCTCCTGCCGCCTGGTTTCCTGCCAGAAGTGCTTCCGTACCTCGGATATCGAAGAGGTGGGCGATGCCACTCACCTGACCTTCTTCGAGATGCTGGGCAACTTCTCCGTCGGCGACTATTTTAAAAAAGAGACCATCGCCTGGGCCTGGGAGTTCGTTACCGAACGGCTCAAGCTCCCGCCGGAAAAGCTCTGGATAACTATTTTCCTTGACGACGACGAGGCGTTTGATATCTGGCGGCGGATCGGTGTCCCCGCGAGTAGGATCGTGCGCTTCGGCGAAGAGGACAATTTCTGGGGCCCCGCCGGCAGCTCCGGTCCCTGCGGGCCTGATAGCGAGATTCACTACGATCTGGGCGTCGGTAAAGGCTGCGGGAAACCCGACTGCCGGCCCAACTGTAAATGCGGCCGTTTTACGGAGATCTGGAATCTGGTCTTCCCCCAGTACAATCAGGACGAAAAGGGCCATCGCACGCCTTTGCCCCACCCCAACATCGATACCGGTATGGGCCTGGATCGCGTCGCGGCTTTAATGCAGGGCAAGAGCTCGGTCTATGATACCGACCTTTTTACTCCCTTGCTGGAAAGCATTACTAAGTTGACCGGGAAGAAATATGGTGAGATGGCGGAAGATATGGTGGCCATGCGCGTGGTGGCCGACCATGCCCGCGCTTTGGCTTTCCTTATCGCCGACGGCGTCCTTCCCGATAACGACGGGCGGGGCTACGTCCTGCGCCGGCTCCTGCGCCGCGGGGCTTTGTTCGGCCGCCGCCTCGGCCTCGATAAGCCGTTCCTGTCGACGGTTGCGGAAACCGCGATTAAGAAAATGGGCCATGTCTATCCCGAGCTCAACCAGCGCCGCGACTTTATCAAAAAAGTCATTGAGATGGAGGAGTCCCGCTTTGAGGAGACCCTGACCGCCGGCCTGGAAATTATCGACGATATGCTGTCGCTGAGGGCCATCAAGAAATCTAAAATGATCTCCGGCTCGGATGCCTTCAAACTGTATGACACCTACGGCTTTCCTGTTGAGCTAACTAAAGAAATCGTCTCTAAACAGGGCTTTTCCGTCGATATGCCCGGCTTTGAAATCGAGATGGAGAAACAGCGCGACCGCGCGCGCTCCGCTCATAAGTTCGATATCTCCGCCGGCGCCGGCGCTACGAAATTGGATGTCACCGCCACTGAGTTCGTCGGCTATACCTGTCTGGAGCAGAAATCCTCGGTCGTTAAGCTTTTAGTCGACGGCAAAGAAGTCGATTCTATTCAGGCAGGGCAGTCGGCCGGCGTTATCCTGGATGCCACCCCCTTTTACGCCGAGATGGGCGGCCAGGTCGGCGATACCGGTGAGATCGTTAGCCCGGCGGGCAAGTTCTCCGTCACCGGCTCTGTCCATCTCCGGCCGGACGTTATCGTTCACCAGGGTAAGCTCGCCTCAGGTTCTTTAACAGTCGGTGATAAAGTCGAGGCCCTCGTTGACGTCGAGCGCCGCCGCGATATCGCCCGCAACCATACCGCCACCCATCTCCTCCAAACGGCTTTACGCGAAGTCCTCGGCAGCCACATCCAGCAGCGCGGCTCGCTGGTCGCCCCGGACCGCCTCCGCTTTGACTTTTCCCATCTCTCGGCCATGACCCTCGACGAAATAAAAGCCGTCCAACGCCTCGTTAACGGGAACGTCCGCCGGAACATTAAGGTCTACGACGAGGAGTCGGATTATAAAAAGGCCGTCGCCTCGGGCGCCATCGCTTTATTCGACGAAAAGTATGGCGACGTCGTGCGCGTGATGCGCATCGGCGGGCCAGCCGAAACCGTCAGCGCCGAGCTCTGCGGCGGCACCCACGTCTCCGCCACCGGCGAGATCGGCTATTTCCATATCCTCTCCGAGGGCTCTATCGGCTCCGGTCTCCGCCGTATCGAGGCTATGACCGGCCGCGCCGCCGAGGCCTTTTTTGAGCAGCGACTGGGTAGCTTGAACGACATCGCTTTATCTCTGGAGACCACTCCCGATAAGCTGAAAGACAAGGTGACGGAGCTCGTTTCCCGGATGGAAGACCAGCAGAAACGCTCGCTGGCTCTGGAAAAAACTTTAGCTCGGACCGAGGCCGAGTCCCTGTTGGGTAGGGCGGAGGAGATCAAGGGCGTCAAAGTCCTCGCGGCGCGGGTATCCCCGGACAATCCCGTCGTCCTGCGGGAAATGGCCGATTTACTCCGTGATAAGCTCTCCAGCGCTATTATCGTCCTCGGCGCTGTCAGCGGCGACCGGCCTTTGTTTATCGCCGCGGTTACTCCCGACCTCGTTTCTCGGGGCTATAATGCCGGTAATATTATTAAACAGGTCTCTAAGGTCGCCGGCGGCGGGGGTGGCGGCAAGGCGGATTTCGCCCAGGCCGGCGGCAAGGACAGATCGAAGCTCGATGAAGCCCTGCGTCTGGTCAGGGATTTGATTTAGGACGGAGGTTGACATAACTCGTATTCTGGCGCTGGATGTCGGCGATAGCCGCATCGGCCTGGCCCTCTCCGACCCTCTCGGGATACTGGCTACCCCTCTGACTATCGTTAACCGGGTCGATGACGCGGCCGCTATCGAAAAGATAGCGGCGGTTGTCCGTGAGAAGGAAGTCGGGCGGGTGATTGCCGGTCTGCCCCTGAACATGGAC
>Ga0316628_100003544_pt1 | contig 12047 bp, 2 predicted proteins | sample OWC_Aug_M2_C1_D5_FD_207648 | JGI IMG/M metagenome (GOLD analysis project Ga0316628, IMG submission 207648) | Wetland soil microbial communities from Old Woman Creek delta, Ohio, United States - OWC_Aug_M2_C1_D5_C | ecosystem: Environmental > Terrestrial > Soil > Wetlands | place: USA: Ohio...
GAAACCATCGAACAAATCATCGGGAGTTTTAAGGAGATTATTTCAAGTTTGTTGACAGAACCGGACATCAAAATGGAAGACATCGTCGTTTCCTATCATTTACTGGAGGCTAAACCCACCAGTCTCCTCGAAGATCAAGGTGATTTCGGTTTCCAGGGAGAAAATTAATGCCCAATACTGAGATAATCAGAGAAAGAACAAAGGCTGCCAGTCAGAAGGTAAAGGAAAGAGAATATTGGTTAAATCGATTAGCAGGTGAGCGGCAGAGGACAGCGTTGTATTACCATTGCCTCGAATCCCAAGGTCCTCGATCCTTTGAGCATCATAGTGTAGGCTTTTCCTTTACCGGTGAAGCGTTTTCCGATTTAATGCGGTTGAGCAGCGGATCGGACAGCCGCTTGTTTATGATCCTGGCGGCCCAGTTGCTGGTGCTGCTTTACAAATATACCGGTAATAACGATATTATAATCGGTGCACCCATTTACAAGCAGGAAGCGGAGGGGAATTTCGTTAATACGGTATTGACCTTACGAAACAGGCTTGAACCGGGAATCACCTTTAAACAACTGCTGTTACAGGTGCGGCAGGTACTGGTGGAAGCCGTGGAACATCAAAACTATCCCATTGAAGCACTGCTGCAAAAGCTGGACCCACCTGTTTCGCCGGAACCCGGGGCTGATTTTCCCTTATTCGATATCACCATTCTCCTGGAGAATGTTCATAATAAAAGCTATATCGATCACATCCCCACCAATATGTCTTTTAATTTCCGCCGGACAGACCAGGCGGTTGAAGGCGTGGTAGAATACAACCCGGTACGTTATCATACCACCGCTGTGGAACAAATTGCCCGGCATTACCAACACCTGGTGCACAGGATGATGGCTTCATTGGACTCCCGGTTAGCGGATATCGAGATCCTTTCGCAAGAAGAGAAAAAACAGCTCTTGTTTGATTTTAACGATACACCAGGGGAGTACCCGGTAAATAAAACCATCCACCGGTTATTCGAGCTCCAGGTGGAACAAAGCCCGGATCAAATCGCTGTTGTCGGATCACTGCGGATAAAATATAGGACTTATATGACCTATATGACCTATATTTCTTACCGGGATTTAAACAAAAAATCCAATCAATTGGCCCGACAATTAAGGGAAAAAGGGGTGAAACAGGACATTTTCGCTGCGATTATGGTGGAACGGTCCATCGAGATGATTATTGCCATTTTGGCGATATTAAAAGCCAATGGCGCTTATTTACCCATCGACCCTAACTACCCGCCGGAGAGGAAAAAATACATGTTGACAGATAGTGGGGTTGGCTTATTGTTAACCAACCTGGACAAAGGCAGGTTGGCTTATATCCCGGCAGGTATTGAAATCCTGGAGGTCGACTCCCCAGGGTTCTATCGCGGTAATGGAGATAATCTCCCCTCTACCGCTAAAGATTCGGACCTTGTCTACCTGGTTTATACCTCCGGTTCTACAGGCACACCCAAAGGCGTGCTCCTGGATCATATGAATGTGGTCAATTTGATTCATTTCGATCTTCATCACACCAATTTGGATTTTAGCAAAGTCCTACAATTTCATACCATTGGTTTCGATGCATCGTTCCATGAAATATTTTGTGCTCTTCTTTCGGGTGGAGAGTTGGTTTTAGTCGATGAAGATACCCGGCTGGATATACCGGCTTTGTTCAAGATGGTGGAAAGGAACAGGATCCCGACATTGTTTTTGCCCATGTCTTTCTTGAGGCTCATATTTAATGATGAGAATTATGCCCGTAGGTTTCCCGGTTGTGTAAAACATATCCAAACCGCTGGCGAGCAGGTGGTGATTAACCATCGATTGAGACTTTTTTTACAGGAGAATCATGTTTATTTTCACAATCATTATGGCCCGGCAGAAACTCACGTAGTCACCACCTTAACCCTGGACCCTACACTAGATATACTGGAACTTCCGGCCATCGGCAAACCCATCTTAAATACCCAAATATATATACTGGATAAAGAAAAACAATTACTGCCCCTGGGGGTTCCCGGTGAGTTGTACATCGGTGGCATCCAGGTGGGCAGGGGATATTTGAACCGACCGGAATTAACCGCTGAGAGATTTTTATTTCTTTATAGGTCCTATAGGTCCTATAAGACCTATATTTATTACCGCAGCGGTGATTTGGCGCGGTGGCTGTCAGATGGTAATATCGAATTCCTGGGAAGAGTAGATACCCAGGTAAAGATAAGGGGATTCCGGGTGGAGCCCGGGGAAATCGAAAGTCGACTCATGGATATTGATTATATAAAGGAAGCGGTGGTCTTAACCAACCGGGACCAAAGCGGAGAAATATTCCTGTGTGCCTATGTGGTATCCGATAGGGCAATCAATGCCGCGGAATTGAGGGACCTTTTGATTAAAACTTTACCGGGTTATATGGTGCCCGGATATTACGTGCAAGTGGACAGGATACCGCTGTCCCCCAATGGTAAAGTAAAACGGGAAGCCCTACCTGCCATTGACGGGGCGGCAGTAAAAAGGGCCTATGCCGCACCGCGAAATGAAATAGAGAAAAAGCTCTGCCAGCTTTGGTCGGAAGTATTGGGATTGGATAAAGATACCATCGGCATCGATAACAACTTTTTTGAGTTGGGCGGTCATTCCTTGAAAGCCACCATCTTAATCGGCAAAATATACAAAACCTTTGGCGTGAAGTTAATCCTGGGAGAATTGTTCAATCAACCGACAGTCAAGGGATTATCTCTATTGATTAAAGATAAAGTCCCGCGGGCATTTATTGCCATTGAACCCACAGAAAAAAAGGAATGCTATCCCATGTCCTCTGCCCAGAAACGGATGTATATTATCAATCAATTGGAAAAAAAGAGTATTAGTTATAATATGCCTTCCGCTATGATCCTGGCAGGAGACTTTAAAAAGGAGAAATTTGCAGCGGTATTCCGGGAATTAATCCGTCGACAGGAAGGTTTACGGACCCGGTTTATTACAGTCAGCGGCGAGCCGGTCCAGCGGATTCATGACGAAGTATCGTTTACCATCGAATACCATAATTTTGCCACCGAGGGCACAGAGAACGCAGGGGATCAACTCCCTAAGAGCCAGGAGCTAAGAGCTAAGAGCTATATTAAAGATTTTGTTCGGCCCTTTGACCTGTCACAGGCGCCGCTGTTCAGGGTAGGGGTGTTAAGATTGGAAGAAGAGAAATACCTGTTTATAGTGGATTTTCATCATATCATCGGGGACGGTGTATCCGTCATTGTATTAATCAGGGAGTTTATCCAACTCTATGAGGGTAATATCCTATCTCCGCTGCGCATCCAATACAGGGATTATGCTATATGGCAGAAAAGGCTGGCGGTCACCGGGGAATTAAAGCGCCAGGAGGAGTACTGGGTAAAACAATTGGATATCGACATTCCACCCCTTAAGTTACCCCTGGATTATTCCCGACCCGACATGATGAGTTTCGAGGGCCGTTGGCTGGATTTTGAAATCTCCCCAAAGACCACAGGAAAGTTGAAAAAACTGGCTGAACAGGCTAACGTGACATTGTATATGGTCTTGCTGGCAGCTTATAATGTGCTGCTTCACAAATATACCGGGCAAGAAACCATCGTGGTGGGATCAGCCATTGTCGGTCGTTCCTATGCCGACCTGGAACATATTATCGGTGTGTTTTTAAACACTTTGGCGGTGAAAAACAATCCCTCTGACGGATTAACTTTTATCCGTTTCCTTGGGCAAGTCAGAGAGAATGCGCTGCGCGCTTATGAAAACCAGGATTATGGATTTGAAGAGTTGGTGGAAAAGTTGGAGTTTAAACGGGATTACAGCCGGAATCCCATCTTTGATACCATGCTGAACTTCATTAACATGGATATTCCCACCATCAAACTCAGCGACCTGGAGTTGAGTGTTTATAAAATGGAAAGTTTGGCAGTTAAGCTGGATATCAAGATCAATGTCTGGGAACAGGCTGAAGGGCTGCGTTGTTCCCTGGATTACGCCACCAAACTCTTTAAGGTAGATACCATGGATACTTTTATCAAGAATTTTCTCAAGATCATCGATATAATCGGGGAAAACCCGGGCATCAAGATATCAGATATCCAATTGATTCCAGAGGAAGTAAAAAAAGACCTGATCGATGATTTCAGTGAAGAATTGCATTACGAGTTTTAGATGCCCACGAATTAAATAGCCTAGGGCCTAGGGCCTAGAGCCTAGTGAAGAGCTTTTGAAGAGCTTGTTATACGTGGTTCATGTAAGAGCTTCGTTCTACCCTAGGCCCTAGGCCCTAGGCTCTAGGCTGAGGTTCTTTAAAAAAGCCCCCCTGGCCGCCGGAGGCAATATGAGAAAAGAAATGGTAGAAAACAAGATAACAAATAGAACCATCCAGGCAAGATTGTTTGAAAGTTTTAAAAAATACCCGGACAATATCGCCATCGAGTGTGAAGGTAATCGGCTTACTTACCGCCAACTGGGACAGCAGTCCAATTTCATTGCCAACTGGCTGATGGCTCAAGGCATAAACAGGGAGTCTTTTATCGGTATAATGGTGGATGATAAGATCAGCCTGGTAACGGTTATACTGGGAATAATCAAAGCTGGCTGTGTATTTGTCCCGTTGGATTCCCATTATCCTGACCGGCGCACCCGGGACATGCTGCAGTCTTCGGAAATTCCCTACCTCATCATCGATGCGGATAAAAGGGAAAAACTAACCTCCCTGCGCCGGGATTTGCCTTTTCACCTGGATATTATTACGATTAATGAGAAATTCTATTTACCCGGCAGATGGCTGCAATTAAAACGGTTCCAGGATAAATACAAGCTGAGCGAAGCGGAAAAGACACGATATACGCGGCAGATGCTGCTGGACGGTTGGGGGATCAAGGGACAGGAACGGTTAAAAAGTTCTACAGTCTTTGTGGCCGGGGCCGGTGGTTCCGGGTCTCCCTTGATTCAACAATTAGCGCTGTGCGGTTTTGGCACGATTATTATTTGCGATTTCGATGAAGTGGAATTATCCAACTTAAACCGCCAGTCCCTGCACGATGATTCGCGCCTCGGCATGAATAAGGCATTATCGGCTAAAATGACAGAGGAACGAATGAATCCCCATATTAAAGTGATCCCTAAACCGGAAAAAATTACCATGGACAATGTGTTTGAACTGGTAGGGGATGCCGAGATCATTTTTGACAACGTAGACAGCCTGGAAACCAAATCATACCTTTCCCAATGTGCAGTGGCCCGGGGAATTCCCCACATTATTTCCTCGATGATTCATATCAACTCTTATGTGTGTATATTCCATACGCCTTATACTCCTTGTTTTCACTGTCTTTACGATAAAAACAAGATCGAAGATATCCGCAGGGCCAAGACGCTGCAGCATCATTATGAAATCACGCCCAACTCGGTGGCATCGCCATCTCTTTATCAGGCTACCGGTTTTGCGGTGAACGAAGCGGTAAAAATTTTACTGGGGATTGGCAAACCCGGTTATAATATTTATTTTCATTTTAATCAATACGGCAGTGTTCATGTGGCGGAGACTGCTGGCTACCGCCAGATTACGTATCCTTTTAACGAGCATTTCCGGGGGCTGTCCCGGGTCCAGGGTTTTGATTGGGATACGGGTTGGCATGGGCGTTACCTGGAAGAGATTATGATCGAACCGGACCCCAACTGCCCGGTTTGCAGTCATACCCACGAGTCGGCGAAGCCCGGGACGGGAGAAACCGATACCCGTCAAACCGGTGTTAAAATTCATCAAGAGGAGCCGGAACCCCCGAACCTATCTTTTTACGATCGCCTCCCCCAAATTGACTATTTACCGGCGGATAAAATCAATATATATTTTACTTCCGGTACCACGGGTCAACCTAAAGCGGTAGTGGGAAAAAATGAGGGCATGACTCATTTTATTGCCTGGGAAATCAAGGAGTTTAACATCGATGAGACCAAACGGGTGAGTCAAATGACCTCCCAATGTCATGATCCGTTTTTACGGGACATATTTGTTCCCCTGTGTGCCGGTGGAACCATTTGTGTCCCGGACACCAGGGAGACTTTGCTGGATAATCGTCGGATGAAGGAGTGGCTGGAAACCTCGCAGGTAAACCTGGTGCACTGCACCCCTGGATTATTTAAGATCATGAATGCCGATGGCCTGGAACCCGGTAGTTACCGACACCTGGAATATGTGCTCATGGCAGGGGAAAAAGTCATGCCGCAGGACCTGGAGAAGTGGTACCAGGTATTGGGAAACCGGGTGCAGTTAGTCAATGTGTACGGTCCCACTGAAACCACGCTGGCCAAACTTTTTTATCGTATTAGGCCGCAGGATGTGTCGCGGGAATCGATTCCTATCGGCAGCCCCATTCCCGGCGCAAAAGTAATCATATTGAACAAAGAGATGAAGGTTTGCGGACCCGGAGAAGTGGGAGAAATTTATATACGAACCCCTTTCCGGAGTTACGGTTATTATAAAGACCCGGGATTAACCGCAGAAAAATTTATCCGGAATCCCTTTACCGGCAGCCCGGAAGATATCATATACAAGACCGGGGACCTGGGGAAGATAAATAGCGATGGTAATATCGAGTTTGTAGGCCGGGAAGATCGCCAGGTTAAAATCCGGGGTTTCCGGGTGGAACTGGATGAGATAGAAAAGAGGCTGAGAAATTTCCCCGGGGTAGAAGAGGCAGTGGTATTGTACCGGGGGACCCGGTCCGGCAACCATATTCTCTGTGCCTATTTCAGTGGTAATGAGCAGGAGACGGTCCCGGGATTGAAAGAATTCCTTGAGCGGGAATTGCCGGATTATATGGTACCCTCTTTTTATATAAGGATGGAGAAATTCCCCTTGAATGTCAATGGGAAAATCAATACCAGGGCGCTCCCGGAACCGGATGAAGTGGAACGGAGTTCTTATATTGCCCCAAAGAATGAAGTGGAACGTAAGATGGTAGAGATATGGAGCGGGATACTGGGAATTAAAAAAATAGGCATTCATGATGGTTTCCTGGACATGGGCGGTAATTCCCTCAATGCCATGAGTTTAACCACAGAGATTTACAAGGAATTTGGAGTGAATCTCCAGTTGTCTGTGATTTTTGAGAATCCCAGCGCGGCAGACCTGGTATCCATGATCAAGGCGGCGGATATCGTTGTATACCAACGTATTGAACCGGTGGAAGAGCGGGAGTATTATCCTTTATCTTCCGCCCAGATGCGGATGTTTTTGCTCCGGGAGTTTGCCGGGAAAGATGACATCAGTTACAATCAGACCAAGCCGCTTCTTATAAAAGGTAAAATTGACAAAAACCACCTGGAAGGAGTGTTTAGACAATTGCTGGTCCGGCATGAAGCCTTAAGTACCGGTTTTGAGACTATAGACGGTCGTCCGGTTCAGCGGATTCGCCCGGCAGTGAAATTCAAGATAGAATATTATGATTCAGACGCCTGCGGCGGCCACTCTCCTAAGAGCCAGGAGCTAAGAGCTAAGAGCCTTATTTCTTCTTTCATCCGTCCTTTTGACCTCTCCCGGGCGCCACTGCTGCGGGTGGGGTTGGTGGAGGTTTCAGAGAATGAACAACTATTAATCTTCGATATCCATCACATTATTTCCGACGGCGTCACAACCGGGATTTTCTTCCATGAAATAATGAAACTCTACAACAATGAACCGCTGCCCCTTTTAACCATCCAGTATAAAGATTATGCTGTATGGCAGCAAGAGATGCTGCAAACGGAACAATTAAAAAAACAGGAAAACTATTGGTTAGAAGTATTTAAAGAAGCACCGCCGGTGTTGAATCTTTCCACTGATTATCCCCGGCCTGTGGTCCAGGATTTTGCCGGTTCCCATTGGAATTTTGACGTAAGTCCCCAACTGATCCGCCAGTTGGAAACCTTAGCCAGGGAGCATCATGCTACCCTGTATATGGTCCTGTTGGCTGCTTACAATACATTGTTGTACCGGTATACCGGCCAGGAAGACATTGTGGTGGGGTCTCCCATTGCCGGACGTCTTTCCCCGGATTTGCAGCATATCCCCGGTGTATTTATCAATACCCTGGCCATGAGAAACCATCCCACCGGGAGCAAAACCTTTACTCAACTGTTGGCAGAGATAACGGAAAATGCTTTTAAAGCCTATGAAAACCAGGACTATCCTTTTGAAGAGTTGGTGGGAAAATTGGAACTCGGGAGGCATTTAGACCGAAATCCCCTCTTTGACACTCTCTTTGTGATGCAAAATATAGAAATGGAACCCTTTGTATTGGAAGGACTGGAAGTAACGTCTTATTCTTTTGACATTCCCACGTCAAAGTTCGATATTTCGTTAAACACGATGGAAACTTCCGAAGGTTTTTTGTTTCAAATCGAGTACTGCACCCGGTTGTTTCGGCAGGAAACCATCGAGCAATTGGCTCGTCATTTTGTTGCCCTGCTGGAAGCCGTTGTTGTTCACCCTGAACTGGCCCTTAACCAGGTAGAGATTTTATCTCCCCGGGAAAAAAAGCAATTAATCCATGACTTTAATGATAACTATGCCGATTATCCTGAGGATAAGACCATCCATGAGTTATTTGCAGAGCAGGTAAAAAAGACCCCGGATCACATAGCCCTGGTAGGAATCCACGAAACACACGAAAAACACAAAAAAAATCACAACATGTCCTATTTGTCCTATATGTCCTATATGTCTTATATTTCCTACAAAGAATTAAATGAAAAATCAAATCAATTGGCACAAATATTACAGGAGAAAGGTGTTAACAGCGGGGATATCGTCGCTTTGTCGGTCAACCGCTCCATCCCAATGATAATCGGGATTATGGGGATATTAAAAGCGGGAGGCGCCTATTTGCCCATCGACCCGGATTACCCCGAAGAAAGAAAAAAATATATACTGGCAGATAGTGGTGCTAAAATTCTTTTAACCTGGCAGGAAATTGTGGGTGTCTTTTCGCCGCAGGCGTTGAGTAATCAACCAAAGGGCACCTCTATCCACCCTTCTACCCTTCTACCCTTCTACCCTTCCAATCCTTCAAACCTGGCTTACATTATCTACACCTCCGGTTCCACGGGTAAGCCCAAAGGAGTGGCCATAACGCACAAAAATGTGATGAATTTTATCACTGCCATGAAAGTGGAAATTAAATTTTTGCCTGGGAAAACCATATTGGCATTAACCACCATCTCTTTCGATATCTTTCTCCTGGAAACGCTGCTGCCCTTAACCTGTGGGTTAAAAGTCGTTATTGCCAGTGAGAATCATCAAAAAGACCCGCGGTTATTAGCGGGATTGATAATGGGCATTAAGATCGATATATTGCAAGTAACGCCTTCGCGGCTTAAATTAATCCTGCAGGGCAGCGGGAACCTGGAATGTTTACGTAGATTAAGCGAATTAATCATCGGCGGCGAAGAATTACCGGGTGATTTATATGAAAGATTAAAAGAAAATAATACCGGGCAGTCGATGAAGATATACAATGTTTACGGACCTACAGAGACTACGGTCTGGTCCGGCCTTAAATATTTAAACCCGGACCGGGAAATCACCATTGGAAAACCGATTAAAAATACGTATATTTATATTGTAGATAAAGATGATAATTTGCTGCCCGTTGGCGCAGCCGGTGAGTTGTGTATTGGCGGTGCCGGGGTAGGGCGGGGTTATTTAAACAACCCGGAGTTGACTGCAGAGAAGTTTTGCCTCCGGCGGCCAGGGGGCTCTTTTCGAGAAAACCGCCCCCAGGACCTCTGCAAAAGCTTTTTATTAAAACACTCCGACCACACACCACTCACCACTCACCACTCACCAATTTACAAGACCGGAGACCTGGCCAAATGGTTGGCTGATGGAGAGATCGAGTTTTTAGGAAGGATCGATTACCAGGTCAAGATCAGGGGCTTTCGCATAGAAATCGGCGAAATCGAGAGTCGATTATTGGAACACAAAGAGGTCAAAGAGGCAGTTGTGATTGCCGGTGAGAAAAACGGAGATAAATACCTATGCGCCTATATTGTTTCCTGTAATACCGGCGCATTGAAGAAAACTTCCTCGATTTCAGCACAATTAAGAGAATTTTTGTCTGCAAAACTGCCGGATTACATGATTCCCTCTTATTTCATGGAATTGGCAGAGATTCCCCTGACCTTCAATGGGAAAGTAGACAGGAAAGCCCTACCTGGGCCGGAAGCCAGGGAAGAGAATGCCTTTACCCCCCCTCGTTATCGAATTGAGAAGAAATTATCCGGGATATGGGCAGAGGTATTGGAAATAAAAGGGGACATCGGCATCGATGCCAATTTTTTCCACCTGGGAGGACACTCCTTAAAATCCACCCTGATGCTGGCAAAAATACATGAAATCTTCAATGTACTGATCCCCATGACCGATCTCTTCAAAAAACCCACTATCAGGGATCTGTCGGAATATATCACTAAGGCGGAAGAGGAGGCCTATATTCCTATTGTACCGGCAGAAGAAAAAGAGTATTACCCGCTGTCGTTTCATCAAAAACGGCTGTGGATTATCCAACAGTTGGAAGAAAAAAATGTATCCTACAACATGTCGATGCGGTTAGAGATCAACCATGTATTGGATGAAAAAGCAGTAAGAAAATCGCTGGAAAAATTAATCCAGAGGCACCAGGGTATGCGAACCGACTTTAAAACTATAGATGGAATCGCCTATCAATTTATAGAACCTCACGCGGTACTTCCCTTTAAAATGATCGATATTTCCTCGCTGGAGTCCCTGGAAAAGAACCAGGAAAGGGAACGGATTTTTAAAGAAACAGCGGAAGTTTCATTTGATCTCAGCCTTGCGCCGTTGTTACGGGCAGTGGCGATCAAATCGGATAAAATGCAGTATGACCTGGTATTTATTATGCATCATATCATTTGTGACGGTTGGTCGATGGGCCTGCTGGAGCGCGAGTTTACCCAATTGTACGAGGGATACAGGACAGGAAAAGAGATGAGCCTGGCTCCTCTGCCATTGCAGTATAAAGATTTCTCTCAATGGCATAACCATCGATTGGAGGACCCTCGATTGCATGAAGCTTCTCACCGTTTCTGGCGGGAAAGATTGACAGGTGGTTTTCCCAGGCTGGAATTGCCCACGGATTTTCATGGAGACAGGGGTGACAGCACCGGTGCGGCCTACAGGTGCCGGGTGGAAAAGGAAGTAAAAGAGAGGCTGTACCGTTTAGCAGGGGAAAACACCACCACCTTTGCCGTGGTCATGTTTTCCATTTATAATATTTTGTTGGCCCACTTATCAGGCCAGGAAGATATTGTCTGCTCCCTCATCGGGGCAGGACGGGATCACGCTTTACTGCGAAATATTGTCGGTTATTTTACCAACTCCATCATGGTAAGAACCCGTATCGACCCCGAAGAAGATTTTGAAAACTTGCTTTCCCGGGTACACGACGATGTAATGGAAACCCTTCAACATCAAAGTTACCCTTTGGAAATGGTATTGGATGAACTTAACCTGAGTTTCCCGGATATTGCCGCATCCTTCAACATGCTCAATATGCCGGGAACCGCTGCCGGCGACGACATTGAGACCTTTGCCCCCCAGCACATCCGGAAGAGGCAGGGGGTCAAGTTCGACCTGGCTCTTTTTGTGACAGAACATGCCAACGGCATCGAACTGCTGTGGAATTACAGGACAACGCTTTTTGAAGCCAGTACTATTGAATCCATGGCAAATTTATACCTTGAGCTTTTAACTGAACTCTCCGCAGAGGAAGAGGAATAAATAAAGGAGAAAATGATGAAAAAAATCCAGCGAAGGTTTTTCTTTTTAGTACTATTTTTTTTGGTTTATCTGCTCCCTCTAGACGGGAAAACTCCCCATCGGGTCCCGGGAGTGACCTCTGAGGTGAAAATCGACGGTATTCTTGATGATGCGGCCTGGCAGGAGGCGTTGGTATTGGAGCTTAAATACGAGGTCCAGCCCGGTGAAAACATCGAGCCGCCGGTGAAAAC
>Ga0316628_100003545_pt1 | contig 12046 bp, 8 predicted proteins | sample OWC_Aug_M2_C1_D5_FD_207648 | JGI IMG/M metagenome (GOLD analysis project Ga0316628, IMG submission 207648) | Wetland soil microbial communities from Old Woman Creek delta, Ohio, United States - OWC_Aug_M2_C1_D5_C | ecosystem: Environmental > Terrestrial > Soil > Wetlands | place: USA: Ohio...
AGAGAGGACAGAGATACCCTACGACTCGAAATCCCCAGGCACCGGCAATCAGACCAAGCATAAGTCCGACCGAGGCACCAAATAGAAGTCTGCGATAGGAACGAGGAACGAACCATATCGCTGGCAGAAGAGGACCGATCCCATAGATTGTCTGTGTGACGATGGAATGGAAAGGTCTGGTCCCTTGTTTGAAAAAGCCGAACGCTGCCTGTGGAGTGAAACCAAGAACGACTCTGCGGAATAGAAGAAGGTAGGCGCCAAGTAAAATAAGCCCCAGGGAAGCGGCTAAAACTGCCCGCCATTTGGATTTTGCGAAAAGCAGTCCAAGCGAGATGAAAAACCCGAGAGTGTGTGCCAAAGAGGAGATTGCCGAAAGAGCCACCGCTGCCATCGTTTTGTTTTTGAGCACAAGTAGCATCACCGAGGTTATGAGACATAGGATTGGAATATCTATCATCGCCCGCACCCAAAATGCGCTCCACACTGGTGCTGCCGCGCACACAACGACACATCCCGCGAGGCGCACCCAAAATGGGCGGTCCAATTCGCGACCCAGGCGCTCCACCAGCACCGTGAGCAGGCACAGGCTCGCGAAGTGGAGACCGGCAAATCCCAACGGAGCAGGAAGCCCGGAAACATAGACCAGAAACGGAATCAACGGCCGGATGGCATACATCAAGGCGGCCGGCTGTATCGAATGGCGCGCAGTCTCGTAATAATAGCCAGAATCGAGATCATGAAATATTGGAGGACCGGGGGGGAAAAAGTACAGATAAACGATCCCTGCAGCTGCGCCGATGGCAAGTGCGGCAAGAGGCGAGAACCGGTCGAAATTCAAAGTTGATTTTGAGGGGTATGTTTTAAACAGTTTCATTTTCATTCCTTCAACGAAGGGCAGAGACCGGCTCTGTGTTTCTCAAGGAAGCAACTGCAGGAGATCGCTGCGGCGCTTAAGATCAACAGTATGCCGCCGGCCATCTTACTGGGAGGTGTCCAAAGCGGGACCGTGTTGGGCAATAGGAAGAGGCTTCCTGTAGCGATCATTGCCACGGGGAATAGAAGCCAACGAGAAATGATGGCAACCGGGGAGGAAGAGGTCACTTTATGCAATGCCAAGGGAGCAAGGAGGGGGCAGAGAAATCCGAGGAAGCGCCCCCAGGCGGAAGCTCCCGCTATCGCAACGACGATTCCAAAAAGGCAGTAGGATACGAGCCTACGGTAGGTGCGAGGCGCAACCGCAAGACCGACAGGGAGCGGGCCTATCGAATAAACAAGAGTGGTCAGGACGGAGCGGAGAATCGCCGTGCCCTGAAAAACTACGGAGGGCTTGGGCGCATATCGGTAAGGGAGGATCCGGTCGCCCATGAGGAAATAATAGCCTGTCAGTAAGGCCACCCCTAAGGCGGCAGATGTGAGGGCCACCTTTCTCGACCTGGAGGCGAGAACTCCAAGGCCCATCATGAAACCCAGCGGATGGGAAAAGGCGCTGAAGATTGTCAAGATGAAGCCAATGCGGATCAATCCAGCGTGCACCGAAAGAACAGTGCCTACTACTAAACACAAAACAGGAATGTCGATCATCGCCGGCACCCTGAAGGCGCCAGAAACGGGAAGGATGGTGCATACAAGCGCACCGGCCCCGAGCCTGACAGACACGGGGCGCGAGAGTAATGCACCCAATCTTTCCACGAGCGCAGTCAGCAGCGCCAGGGAAAGAACGTTAAGGACCGCAAAAGACCAGCAGGTCGGGAGTGGGATTGCCCGGACAATCAAAGGGATAGCCGGGCGCAGAACGAAGGGGAGATATTCCGGCCGAAAGGGATGTCCGGCCATTCGATAATAACTCCCGGGATCGGTGGTTATCCACATCTCGCTAGGAGCATTTGGAGGGTAGATGATGAGATAGATCAAGCCAGCAACTGCGCCCATCACAAGAGCAGTCGCGCATGATCCGGGATTCGAAAAACGATAGTTCATCCCAAATCCTCAATTTGCAGATTCAGAGCTGGCTCCGCGTGCTGCGTTCACTCTAAGATTCGAAGTTTCAGGACGTGATCCTTCAACATAATCAACGGTGTTATCGGTCGAATCGAAGGAGCTGGTTAGTCTCACCTTAGCGATCGTCGAAATCACCTTCTCTCTGGGTCTCGGGTAATCGTTGCGTTCAGCGCATCCATTGATCTGATAGGCATTGGTATTTCACTCCAATGTTGAGGCGAAACTTGTAAGTGACGAAGGATGATTCATCGGATCTCCAGTCCGCCCGACACGCGATTCTCGAGCACATGAACGGTAGTCAACGCGGCCGAATCATGATTTGGTGCCCCGCGCGCGGAGCATCGTCCTGCGACCGCTTTTTCGATTGTGTGCCGTTCACTCACCCCGCTATACTTTGCATCTCCGAGGCGCATGGTTGCCGGCGGCCGGGATTGTACCCGGAATGCTCGAACGTTTGAAAACACTCCGCCCGTAGCCCGGGATGTGTGCGAATAGGGCCGCCGCTAAGGGCATTGTTGGTACACCTCCAAAGGCTATCATGCTCAGTCTGCTCTACTACTGGCAATACGACTTGCGACAGAGAATAGCAGCCAGGATCTACTGCTTGTTCCATCGAACTGGCAGGGCAGGCGCGGTTCGCCCCGGTCTGATCAATGATCCGAGGAAGGTCTTGTTGGTCATAACGGGCCTCATTGGCGACACGGTTTTATGCACGCCGTCAATTCAAGAGGCACGGCGCGTCTGGCCAGGCGCAAAGTTAACGCTCCTCGGGCTGAATCGCAATTGTGACCTCCTTGCGGGCTGCCCCAGTCTGGACTCGCTTCATGAAAGTCCCTTGATACCCTTCTCTCTTTTCAAACGACGGAGGTTGGCCCAGTTGAAGGCATGGCTTAAAGCGCAGAGCTTTGATGTAGGAATGATTCTGCTAGGAGACCAATTTGGACTTTTGCTCGCCCAGGCGGGGATTCCTGTCCGGGTCGGAGTTCTCGGAAGTCCTCTGGCGCGCTGTCTTACCCACGCGTATGAATGCGCGACCCCACGCACGTGGGGACCGGGCGACCGCCTCAACGCGCTTCGAGTCCTCGGACACCGGGTTCAGGAGATCAGTCCAAAGTTGTGGGTAACGGAAACAGCACGAGCGTCTGCTCAGCGAAGGCTGGGCAGTTTGGGCCTGGAGCATGATGTTCCGTACGCGGTGCTTCACCCCTTCGGCAGAACGTGGCGGCAGCACTGGCCATTGGATCGGGCGGACCAACTGGCCGAGCAGTTGAGGCGCGAGCATGGCATGAAGACCTTGCTGATTGGCCTCCCTCGGAGGGCTGAAAAAGTCCTTTCGTTCAAATCCTCATGGCTGGTTGACGCCCGAGGCGCTTTTTCCCTTCAAGAGCTGGTGGCTGTAGTGGAAGGCGCGTCTCTCATCGTCTCGACGGATTCCGGTCCTTTTCATATCGCGGGAGCGCTTCATCGGCCAGTCGTCGGCCTTTTCAGGTCCAGTCGCCCCGAGTTTGCAACGCTGTATCCCACATCGCTTGTCGTATTAGGCCAAGATCCATCCTGCAAGGAGCGCTGTCATTGGAACTACTGTGCGGCCATGCCGTGCCGCCAGATGCTGTCGCTCGACGTTCCAGTGGTGTTGGATCATTCGAAGCGTTTGCTTGAGCGGGGCCCTGAGGTGAAAATATCCCAGTGAATGTAGCCTGACGAGCGCTCAGGCATACCGTCTTATGGGCTGAAAGAGGATTCCCTCTGTGTGACCTTTGACGGCAGTAGTGGCCCAAACTCCCGCAACCGACATGCAAGGCGCCTCGCTCATCTTTCTGCACTTCATAGAACGAGACTAAATCGCTGCCGCAAACGGCATTGTCGGCAATCGTCCATGTGCCCGCCTTGCTCGATGTGCGAGGCAAGCCGCCGGAATTCTCAAAAAAAGCATCGTAGACAATGGCTATTGGAGCGCCCGCTCTTTGTGTGATCCTGTTAATGGTGCTCGAATGGTATAGCTTTTCCAGCTTTAACCTTGCCACTTCACTGGAGGCTAGGCCGACTAGGTCAAGAGATCGGATGTCAGTAAGAAAGTTGACTGCGCCAATGTCATTAAGGGCGACTGGTTGATCTTTATAGAACGCGTCGACAAAAACGGCCATTGGATTTGCTGTTCGTATATGTTTCGAGGGTGTGAGGGGGCGAGGTCACACATGAGTAAATCTTCGCATTTCTGACGCAGGTTCTCGCGTGCGTCGGCGTTGCCGCCTCCTGCCGCCGAATTCCAATGGAGCACGTTAGGGTGCAAACAGTGTCCAGTTACTGAATGGGTGGCGTTGAGAGATTTCGGATTGTACCTGCGACGTACAGAAGTAAGGGAGGCTGCTGCTCTTGCACTTGAACGCTCACGGCTGTAGAGAAGCCGCAACCTACCATGGTTTGCGGCCTGAAGTGGCAGTTGCCGGCATTTCCTCAGTCCTTGGGTTTCAAGAATTGGCCCACAATCACAGCCCTCTCCGGTTGCGTGAGAACCCGCTTTACGACAAATAGCGTGTACGCACAGAGAGAAAGCAGCGTTGCACCGCCGGTTGCGACAGGTCCCGGAAAAAACCAGTGCACCAGGAGGACGGGCAGGATCAGGATTGCGAGGGCAATTGCGAGCCGAAGAGCGGGTTTTGGAAGCGGCGAAGGATCAATTCCCGCAGCAGGCTTGATTGCATGGAACAGGAGGAACGTTTCCACCACCACGCGCAGACTCCACGCGGCAGCTGCGCCCACAATCCCAAAACTCCGGACAAGCAGGAAGATCAGGATGAAGTATGGCAGAAGTTCCCAGGTTTGGTAGCGGGCGATGACCCCGACCCTATCCCATGCGATCAGCAGGGAGCGCGGCACCGTGCTGATGGCGTTGAAGAACCCACCAAGCAGCAAGACATACAAGGGCCACACGCTCTCGCGGCCGAAATCTGGTCCCGCCCACACCGTGATAAACGGTTTGGCGAAGACGCACAGAGTCAACGTGGCCGGTAGGGCCCACAGGAACAAGATGTGAAGAACGCCGTTAAACAAGTTCGCCAGCGATTCCCGGCTTTCGACAACGCGGAAGTGGACAAAGCTCGGCATCATAGGCTGAGCCATGGCGGACGGCATCATGCCGAGCAGACCCGCAAGTGCGAAGGCAACATTGTAGTAGGCTAACTGCGTGACAGAATGAAGACGCGCGAGAAAGAGCTTCTCTCCATGTATGATAATTGTTCCCAGCAGCGCCGAGAATACGACACTAAATCCGAAGCGGACCAGAGGTCTGATCAAGCGTCGGTCAATCAACGGACGGAGTAATCCGGGCGCGAGCCTGGCCGATACAAACAGGTGGAAGGATGTCGTCGCCAAGGAAACGACGGCCATCATCAGGGATACCACCACGATGTTTCCGCCCGCAAAGAGAACAATCAGGACCAGACAGGCTTGTCCGACGCTGCTGCCAGCGGTAATGATGCTGTTCAGGTCATTTCTCACACGAACCAGCTGCGGTGTATTGAGCACGGAGCTCGCGCCCGTCGCAATGATAGCGAGGGACGCAAGTTGCAGCGCGAGGGTAGAGTTCTTTTGATATGCAGCGTCTAGTTTGAACACGGAACGCAGGAGAGGTCCGGCAGCAAAAACCAGTGTAACGGAGACGACGATCAGGGGCAGGATTGCGACGATCAGCGAGGTCCACACGACCTTCGATTCGCCGCTCGTGTCGTTGCGAGCAAACGCTTCAGCTCCAAACCTCGTGGAAGCGATGCCCATCCCTAGGTCCGCAAACGCAAGATACGCAACCAGCAGGTTGATCAGGGTCAAGGTTCCATAGTAGCCGGGCCCCAGAAGCCGGATCACGAAGGGGGTCGTCAGGAACAACGCAAGGAGAGTGATGATCTGAGCGCCCAGGTTCCAGAACCCGCCGCGTACCATCCTTCCTGCGATTCCGGCCTGGGGAGCGGGATCTCCTGCTATTTTCCGAAATGAATCCATAGGTGCCGACGCATCTCTCCCGACGCTGTTGACCGTCGTATAAATCGCTTGACGCAATCAGCGGGCTCGGCGGCGCATGCTTGCCCTGGCTCGACTGCTGTTGAAGTCATCCGGCGCTGCCGGGCTTGTGGACTTCGTTATCTTGCCGCAGAGCCATCGTCTTCGGTTGAGGGCATCTCTTAAGAATCCCGAACTGAGTGTCTCGGCTCGGCTCTGGACCAGGAGCCTCGTAAAACTGTCGAGCGAAAATTCGTGAAGATGTTCGTTCGACTCCCAACGACCGTTTGGTGTCGTGAGCAGCAGCATACCTCCCGGTGCCAGCCAGTCGAAGCACCGATTGAGAACCAAGGCCGGCCGGCGAACGTGCTCGAGTACCTCCGACATCACGATCCAGTCGAACCGCTCATCGAACCTGATCGTCTCCACAAGTCCGACCACGGTCTGGACGTTCTTCAGCCCGCGATCCCGCAGTACCAGTAACGACGGAGCTGAGACGTCCAGGGCGATGATATGGTCGACCTTCGGCGACAGCAGAGCGGTCATTCCACCGTCGCCGCAGCCAACCTCCAGCAACGATCCGCCAGAAACCCCGGCAACCATCCAGTCGGCCCTCGGTTTTTCATAGTGTCCTGGATTAGAGAGGAAATCAGTTCTCGTTATTCGTGATCCGTAAAAGGAACTTATGCACTCGTCGTTGAGGGCCCCCAGTTCTTCGGCGATCACCGTTAATCCCATGCGCCATCTGACAGCATTCAGCACTCGCCGCCACGGCCTTACCAACGAAGTTCCTCTCACGAGCTTTCCCTTTCCGGGTTTGCTTCGGGCACGAGCGATCTTATCACACACTGGGGATGCCGCATGCGGGAACGGAAGGCACATGTGGCACGTGCTCTTGACGTTAGGCGTTTCAGTGGAAGCGGCGAGTGCAGGCACGACCGGATCTTCAGAATCTGCCTGCTGCTACCCTCCCCTCTGCCATGAGGATGAGCGTCAGATCACGATACAAGCCGTTCATGATAAGATCACTTGATGCTCCGCGTGATGCATTTTGCCGACTTGATCAATAAGGACGACTTCATCGACATAATCATCCAACAGGCCAGTCGAGCAGAATTCAGGTTTTTTGCCTGCACGCGCACCTCGCGAAGCAATATAGCTACACCGGACTGTTTGCCGGATGTGCGCCGATTTGTTATTCCAGGACTCAGCAGGGGAAATATCCCTGTGGCAGCACTATGTCTTGCCGTTTTGTTGCGCCGCTTCAAGATCGACATTCTTCACACGCATCACTATGATCCGGCCGTAATCGGCTGGCTGGCGACCCGATTGAATCAACGAACAAATTTCGTCATCGGTCGTCACTATTCCGACGCCATTTATCAGCTGTCGGGTGGCATCCGTAAGTCCATTCTTCTCGGAATCGAAGCGAGGACCAATTCAGCAGCTGACCGGATAATTGTGCCGTCCGGGATGATCCGGCAGCTGCTCGTCGAACAGGGTGTCGACTGCGCAAAAATAGAGGTGGTACATTACGCATTCTCCCCTGACAAGTGGCGGGAAGCAGAAGGTGCGGACCGCGCCGCCCTGAGAGCCAGTCTGGGACTAGAAGGTGTGGTTTTCGGTCAATTCGGGCGTATGGACTTCCCCAAGGGTTATTCCTATCTGCTGAAAGCTGTCGCCAAGCTGCGGCCGCTGCTCCCCGATTTTAAGGTGATACTGGTCGGGGACGGACCTATGCGGGCGGAGATCGAAAGAGAGATTGGGAGGCTCGACCTGCGGGAAAGCATTCGGCTGATTGGCTGGAGAACCGATGCCCTCAAAATCATGGCAGCCGTCGACGTCGTCGTGCACCCCACGCTAATGGAAGCCTTTTCTCAGACCATGATTGAGGCGCTATATTTGAAGAAGCCGTTGATAATGACTTCCGTCTCGGGAGCAATCGATATAATTGATAATGGCGTCAATGGATTGCTGATCCCGCCTCGGGATTCTGATGCGCTCGCCGAAGCCATGCAGCGCCTTGCAGCCGACCCGACATTGCGTATTAAGCTGGGTGAGGCAGGGCATCATTATGTTGAATGCAATCTCCTGGCCGAAAGGGTCATTCCTCAGTATGAACAGATTTACCGGTCATTGGCGCATTAGCTATGGTTCTGTAAGAGTGCGCAAGTCAAGATCATCCGCCTGCCGAACTTGCGACGAGTCGAGAACATTCACCCTTCAATTAGCCACCTGATTCCCGACCATATTTACTTAAAGGATGGCGTCCTCAATTCCGTTATGCTAAGACGTCAGCGGTGGCGGATTGGCAACGGCCTCTCGGCAGATTTAAAAATGGGAAGCTCTGCGTTGGGGCAGGTGAGCGGTTGGAGCAGCGGCGAGCAGTCCAATGACCCCTCCTGCTGAAAACTAACTCGAAGTGCCAGACCGTAATGTATCTGTCCCTGGGACGCTGTGCCATCGTCGGCCATTTTAGGCGCCCTTCAACTCCGGGCTACCAAAGCATGCCGGCACGGCGCCTGTGAAGGACATGGCTATTCCGGACGCTTACGCGTATTCGCGGAGCAGGCTTCAAACTGGACATGCGGCTTGCACTCCGACTCAACCTTCTGCGCCAAGGCTCATATAGTCAGTTATGGGTATGAACGCTCAAGCCAAGACGGGTCCGATCCGGGTCCTGCACATTATTACGCGCATGATCCAGGGTGGGGCGCAGGAAAACACCCTCCTGACGGTTGAAGGGCTCAACCAGAAGGGTCGCTTCCAGGCCTCACTGGTCAGTGGGATCGATCGGGGACCAGAGGGGGAGCTGCTTTCGCGAGTGCCCAGGAACACTCGACTGATCATCGTCCCGGAGTTGGGCCGGTCCATCAACCCATTTGCTGACCTGAGGGCATTGTTCAAGCTGTATCACATTATCCGCAGTGGCCATTATCACATCGTTCACACTCATTCCTCAAAGGCAGGTGTCTTAGGAAGGATCGCAGCGAGATTCGCACGGACTCCCTTCATCGTCCATACGATACACGGATTGGCCTTTCACGATTATCAGCCGTGGGTGGCGAACTGGCTCTGTCGCCTCGTTAAGAGGGGGTGTGCGCGGATCACGGATCACTACATAAGCGTTTCCAGCAATATAAGCAGCAAAGCTCTGCTTGCGGGGATCGGCAAGCCGTCGAAGTTCACTACCATCTACAGCGGAATGGAACTTGACTGGTTTCTCCATGCCGAGGTCAATCCTCTGGAAACCCGACGTCAGCTTGGAATATCCCCTGATGCGCCTGTCGTGGGAAAGATCGCCCGCCTGTTCCCCCTCAAGGGGCACCAGCAACTCCTGGAAGCTATACCCAGTATCCTCAGCCGTCATCCCGCAGTGCGTTTCCTCCTGGTCGGTAACGGGATCCTCTATGAGAGACTTCGCAATCGTGCCCGGGATCTTGGGGTTCTTGATAGCCTCGTTTTTGCAGGCCTTGTGCCCCGCGAGCGCATTCCTGAGATGCTCAGCGTCATGGATATCCTCGTTCATACCTCGTTGCGTGAGGGACTCGCCAGAGCACTGCCCCAGGCGCTGGCAATGGGGAAGCCCTGTGTATCGTTTGACCTGGACGGAGCACCCGAAGTGATCCTGCAAGATCAGACGGGATTTCTGGTCAAACCCGGGGATTCGGTTGCCCTTGCTGATGCTATTTCACGTCTGATCTCTGATCCTGGACTTCGTTCGAAAATGGGCACCGCCGGGCGTCGTTTGGTCGATCCTATGTTCCGTGCGGAGACAATGGTGGAAAGAACCATTGAGGTCTATACCAGGCTTCTTCAGGCTGATCCGGAGCGGCTCAGGAAGTTCGACAATCTGGCGTGATGAGAGCGCGATCCAATGGTCGAGTCAATCAGTGTGATTGTACCTACCTTCAACTCTTCTGCGAGCCTGCCCAGGGCGATTGAGAGCATCAGGGAACAAAACTGGCCTGGGCTGGATATCGTCGTAGTCGACGACGGATCCACCGATGACACGTCTGCAACGATGAAATGTCTGGCGAAGGGGGATCTCAAGTTTGTCGCCCAGTGCAATCGAGGACCAGGCGCAGCGCGTAATCGCGGAATCATGGTTTCGAAAAGCAAATGGGTGGCATTCTTGGACGCTGACGATTTTTGGCTCCCCGGGAAGTTGACCGCGCAGTTCGACCTTCTGCGCAGCGACTCTGCATTTCGATTCTGTTACTCAGACTCGGTGCGGCAAATGACCGACGGGGTCAGGTCGATTCACAGACCGCGCGGCACAAGCAGCAATATCTTTTCCAGTCTCCTGGCAGGCCCGCAGTTTGACCTGCCCACGGTAATCGTAAGACGCGATTGCTTCCAGCGGGTTGGGCTCTTTGCACCTGAGTTGCGAACAGGAGAAGACTGGGATATGTGGCTTCGCTTGTCCGCTTCCTATCGCGGCTGCTATATACCCAAGCCGCTGATCTTTCATTATGTCTCGGGCGACCCGAACAAGTATCCGATGGACGTTTACGAGCGGTGCCAGATGCGCATCCTGGAAAGGCTCTTTTCCGATCAGGAGATTGCGCGATACTGGCCGCAACTCAGCAGACATCGTGGGAAGATATACAGTTGGCATCGCGCGGTTCTTGCCAAGTCATACCTGTTTCAAAGACAGTGGTGTAGTTTTTTGCGACTGGCGGTCGCTTCAATTCAGTCGCACCCTTTGGGCTTCTACTTTCTCGCGCGGAAGTGGGGAACGGCGGAGAAGTGGCCGGAATTCGCCGGGACTTCGGCAAACGAAGGTCGGTGCAAGGCGGTTTGAAGCGGAAGAGGCGGCGAGACTCAAGCGAGGCAACTCCGGGCCCGGGACGATCAACCTTGCGGCTCGTACGGTATTCAAGCGGCCTCCGGCTTGCCGACAGGCAAGGCCGCCCTTCATTTGAACGGCGTCGTGCTTTGCCGCTGCATAGGAGAACCGGTTGGTTTCCATATGTCATGATGACTGGTATTCGGAACAGTACGATAAATGCAGCTGCTCATTGGCGGCTCACCGGCAGACGAATCATCGCTTGCGAATCTCGGGACCTTTCATAGGGGCGATCTGAAACCCATGTGCGGCATCTGCGGTATTTGCGACCTCCGAGGGGGCTTCGAGCTGCGAGCGTCGGTCGCCCGTATGGCAGCGGTTCTGGTTCATCGCGGCCCGGATCATGGGGATGTGAGGGTGTATCAGGCGCGCGCGGGCTGCGCCGCGCGGGTGGCGTTGGGGCATCGGAGGCTTTCGATCATTGATCTGAGTGCGGCGGGGCGGCAGCCGATGTGTGGGCGGACCAACGACGTCGCGGTTGTCCTGAACGGCGAAATCTACAACTTCCGCATGAAGAAGGCGGAGATTCCGGACTATCCCTACCGGTCGAACTCCGACACGGAAATCGTCCTCGCGCTATACGAAAAGTACGGGGAGCGGTTTGTTGAAGAGCTCGACGGGATGTTCGCACTCGCTCTTTGGGATGGCACCATAGGCCGGCTGCTGCTCGCGCGCGATCGAACCGGGAAGAAGCCTCTCTTCTACTATCGGGGATCGGGTTTTCTGGCGTTTGCGTCGGAGATGAAGGCGCTACTTGCGCTGACGGAGATATCGCCCAGGCGGCGCGAGTCCGCCTTACCGCTCTACCTCACCTACGGATACGTGCCGTCGCCGGATACATTCTACCAGGGGATCCAGAAACTGCCGCCGGGCTCCCTTTTGACCTTCGATCCGAACGGCGATGTGCGAATCCGATCCTTTTGGGAATATCCCTTGCCATCGCGAAGCGCGGCGCCCGCCGCCGGATCCAAGGACATTGAGACTTCTGCCGAAGAGGCGCTGCGAATGCGCCTCCGCGAAGCAGTTGAGAAAAGGCTGATTTCGGACGTCCCCCTGGGCGCGTTCCTCAGCGGGGGTATCGACTCGAGCATCGTCGTTGGCATCATGAGCCAGCTGAGCAAGGAACCTGTGCGCACCTTCAGCTTTGGATTCGAAGATGATTCAACGTTCGATGAGACATCGTACGCGAGACTAGCAGCCGAT
>Ga0316628_100003546_pt1 | contig 12045 bp, 8 predicted proteins | sample OWC_Aug_M2_C1_D5_FD_207648 | JGI IMG/M metagenome (GOLD analysis project Ga0316628, IMG submission 207648) | Wetland soil microbial communities from Old Woman Creek delta, Ohio, United States - OWC_Aug_M2_C1_D5_C | ecosystem: Environmental > Terrestrial > Soil > Wetlands | place: USA: Ohio...
CCGGTTGTTCGTATTTGCCGCGGCGACCCTCGCGGTATCGCCCGACCATTCCCGTGCAAATGGTGTCAAACATGGTGTCAGCCGGCTGCGACCACACGCGTGAAACACGGGAGAACGTCAGGGGATCTGCAGAAACCGGTGAACGAGCAGCCGGCTGCCTTCGTCCAATTGAGTAGCACAGCGCGACGGCGCCATGGCGCCGGGGCGCGCAGCGGGTGGGGTCCCCAACGCGGCAGCCGCGTTGGGGTGCCAGCGGGGGTGACATGGCGGCGCCGTCGTGGGACGATTCGCAGACGATCAACGTCAGGGATCTGGATGGCCAGCACCGGATGCTGGCCACCCTCATCCGTGATCTGCACGACGTGATGAGGTACGCGCGCAGCCTCGAGACGATCAGCGGCGTCTTCGACGAGGTCGTCGAGTACACGAAGTATCACTTCGCGGCCGAAGAGCGATTGATGCGCGATACGGATTTCCCAGGCTACCTGCTCCACAAGGCGATCCACGACGATGTGAAGACGCGGCTGGTGGAGCTGCGCGACCGGTTCGAGAGGGGCGGCCGCCCGGCAATCAGCGTCGCAGTCTTTCAGTTCCTGCGCGACTGGCTCGTCAGCCACATCGAGGTGGAAGATCAGGAAATCGCCGATTACCTGAACGGCCGCGCCACGCCCCCGAAGCGCCCGATCTGGGTGCATTGATTCCGCTCCACCCATTCGATCGGCTATGCTGACCGCTCTGTTGGCGCCCGTTCCCGGGTGCCGCCCGCCAGATGCCTGAACTTCGCCCTACCCCACCACGCCTGACGCGCGCCATTCGTGCCGTCCGGGAAGAGATCCGCCCGATGCTCGCGCTGGCGGGGCCGGTGGTCCTCGCCGAGATCGGCTGGATGGTGATGGGTTTCGTGGATACGGCGATCGTCGGCCGCCTCGGCCCCGAGGCGATCGGCGCGGTCGGCGTCGGCACGGCGATCTTCGGCACACTCGCGATCTTCGGGATGGGCCTGCTGCTCGGCCTCGACACGCTGGTGTCGCAGGCCTACGGCGCGCGCAACCTCGCCTCGTGTCACCGGGCGCTCATCGACGGGTTGTATCTCAGCGCAATCGTCGCGTTGCCGTTGCTGGGGATCGCATGGCTCGCCAACTGGTCGCTCGAGTACTGGGGGCTGCCGCCTGCCGTCCTGCGGCTCGCGGGCCCCTACTTCAGCATCCTCACCTGGAGCCTGCCGCCGCTGCTGCTCTATGCCGCGTTCCGGCGATACCTGCAGGCGATGGGCCTCGTGGCCGCCGTCACCTTCGCGCTCATCTCGGCCAACGTGATCAACGCGGGCGCCAACTGGGTGCTCGTCTTCGGGCACTTCGGCCTGCCGGCCCTCGGCACCGACGGATCGGCGCTGGCAACGCTCGCCTCCCGGGTCTACATGGCGCTGGTGCTGCTCGTTGCGATCCTCGTTCACAATCACCGGGGCCGGCTCGGCCTCTTCGCCGTGTCGTGGAGGTTCGCCGGTCGGGGGATCGCGGCGCTGTTTCGTCTCGGCCTCCCCGCCGCCGGGCAGGTGACGCTCGAACTCGGCGTCTTCTCGGCGGTGACCGCGCTGGCCGGTCGCGTGGGCGAAGCTTCGCTGGCCGCTCACCAGATCGTGCTGACGCTCGCGGGACTGACCTTCATGGTGCCGCTCGGCGTCGGTTCTGCGGCCGCGGTTCGCGTGGGTCACGCCGTGGGACGCCGCGACCCCCGCGGCGCGCGCCAGGCGGGTTGGACCGCGCTCGTTCTCGGCTTCGGGTTCATGTCGTGTGCGGCGGCCGCCTTCGTGCTCTTTCCCGTGCCACTCGTGCACGTGTTCACCGCGAGCTCCCCGGTCGTGGCCCTCGGGACCTCTCTGCTGGCGGTCGCCGCGATGTTCCAGGTCTTCGACGGCGTCCAGGGCGTCGCGACCGGCGTCCTTCGTGGCCTGGGCGACACGCGCACGCCGATGGTGACCAATCTGGTCGGCCACTGGCTGCTCGGGCTGCCGGTCGGCTACAGCCTGTGCTTCCTCGCGGGCTGGGGCGTCGTTGGCCTCTGGATCGGCCTCTCCACGGGTCTCATCGCCGTCGCGCTGAGGCTCCTCACCGTGTGGACACGGCGGTCACACCGGCCGCTGACCGCGGTGCCGCAGGCGTAGTTCCTCTCGGAAAGCCCTATTCGGGTTGCTTCCGCCGGAGTTCTGTCAAGGCCCGGCGGGCCCTCTCGTGGGCGGGATCGATCGCAAGCGCTGCCTCGAGTTCCCGGATCGCGTCGGCCGTACGCCCACTCTCGTTCAGCAAGGCGGCGAGGTTGTAGTGCCACTTCGCGGCACCACGGTCCGCGGGATTCAGTCCAACCGCTTGCTCCAGTTGCGCAATCGCTGCGGCCCGATCACCGGCTCGATACAATACGGACGCGAAGTCGCCGTGCAGCTCCGCGCGGCCCGGTTCGAGCCGAATCGCCTCGCGCGATTCGCGGATCGACTCGTCCAGCTGGCCGTCGGAGGCGAGCGCCCGTCCCAGTGCGTGGTGCGCGTCCGCGAGGCCGGGGCGAAGGCGAACGACTTCGCGGAAATGCAGTGTCGCCTCCTTCCAGCGTCCCTGGCGACCCAGCAGGAGGCCGATCTGGCTGTGCAGCAAGGCCGCATACTCCGGCGGGGGCGTTCCCCGACGGATCCCCGTCCGCACGTCGGGCGCCTCGTGGATCCGCAGCGCTTCGGAGAAGTGCGCCAGCGCCTCGTCTGGTCTTCCAGCGGCGAGCACGAGGCCGAGGTTCGCGTGCGCCAGGTCGTTGTTCGGGACGACGTCCACCGCGCGGCGCCACAGCGTCTCACTGTCCTTCCAATACGCCACCTGCGCTCGCGCGGCGCCCGCGCAGGCGGCGACGATCGCCAGCGCCGACGCGCCGACGGCGATCCGGTGAACACGCAGCGCGGCCAGAAGGTCGCCGACACCCCAGGCAAGGGCGATCAGGAGGCCGATGAGAGGGAGATACGTGAACCGATCGGCCATGGCCTGGCTGCCCACCTGTATCAACCCGAGCACAGGCAACAGGGTCACCAGGTACCACAGCCAGCCGACCATCAGGTACGGCCATCGCCTGCGGGCCCGGACGGCCGCATAGGTCACGCTCGCAAGAATCAGCAGACAGCAAAGTGCCCACCATCCCTCGACCGGCCGGAACGGATAGAACGCCGCGAGCTGTGCGGGCCAGACCGCCATCCCGATGTAGCCGACACCGGAGACGGCAGCGTTCGATACCCGTTCGCCTGCGGGGATCGTTTCCAGAGCCTCGACCGCTCCCACATGGAGCTGTACGAGGAACGTGACCATGCTGACTGCGATGGAAAGCGCGAACAGCGGGATCTTCTCGACGACGAGCGCGGCGACCGTCGATGATGCTGCCCGTGAGGCGTCCGGATGCGGCAGGGCCCGGGCGGTTCGACTTCGCTCGGCGCAGGCGGTACCGACCCGACCGAGCGGCCAGATGTCGAGCAGCAGCAGGACCATGGGGAGCGTGACGAGTGTCGGCTTCGACATCAGACCGAGCGCGAAGAGGGCGAGAAGCGCAATGTAGCGCGTGCGGCGGCCCGGTGTCCGCACGTAGTCCACGTAGACCCAGAGCGTGAGCATCCAGAACACGCCGCTCAGCACGTCCTTGCGTTCCGCGATCCACGCCACCGATTCGACGTGCAGCGGGTGGACCGCGAACAGAGCGGCGACAAGCACGCTCCGGCCGGCCCGGCCGGTCATGCGCAGGAGCACGCCAAAGAGGAGCAGCGTGCCGGCGACGTGCAGGACGAGGTTCGTCACGTGGTGCCCGCCGGCCTGCATGCCGGAGATCTGCACGTCCGCCATGTGCGACAGCCAGGTGATGGGATGCCAGTAGAACTGCCCCGGGCTCGTCAGCGCCCACGCGACGCCGGCCAGCGTGAGACCCTGCTTGACTATCGGGTTCTGGGATACGTAGCCCGTGTCGTCCCAGGTGACGAACGAGAAATGCCGCACCGGCTCGAACACGGCGACCGTGAGCGCCACGAGCGCAACGGACAACCAGATCGTCCTCGTCCGCTCGCGTGCCGCGGCGCTGGCAGGCGGGCGCACGGTGTCCAGCCCCTTCCGTTTCCGCTCCGCCTTCAGTGCTCTGCTTGGCATCCGCCGCGATTCTGCATCGCCGTGAACCGATGCGTCAACGCGCGGCGGCGCCGCCAACCTCAGCGTGAGGACGACTCACAAAGCACGCGGCGCGCCAGGTGAGAGGAAGCGGGGCTCGGTTGCGGCCCGCCAGGGCAGGCGACCGTCGCGCCAAAGGCGGAAACCGCGCGGCCGCGCACCGACGTGCAGGGTCAAAGCGACAAAAATCCTCCCGTGACAGGATGGCGCCGGGAGGCCTCCGGTCTTACTGTTGATCGTGAACACGCCGGCGACGGGCCGTCCGCGCACGTCAGCCGCCCACGTCACCTGGGGGAGATCGTTGCCACTCGCCACGCCCTTCCGAAGATCCAGCCGGCCGGCAGCCGACAGCCCCGCATGGGCGTCCTCGGCGCTGGTGGTCTTTGCCGCGCTCGACGGGCACCGCCTGGGCTCCGACGGAACGCCGGATCCGGAATTCCGGGCAGCGATCGCGTCACTGGAGCGCTCTGGTGTGCCCCTCGTCGTCTGGTCCGGGCACACCCGCGCTGAGATCGAAATGGTCCGGCAGCAGATGGAGATCCGCGCCCCGTTTGTCAGCGAGAACGGCGGAGCCTTGTTCGTGCCGACCGGCTACTTTCCGTTCGCGGTGGAGGCGACCCGGCGGGTGCCCGGATACGACGTGATCGAATTCGGAGCACGCTACGACGAGTTGGTTACGATGCTGCGCCAGGCGGCGCGCGCGGTGCAGGCGGACATTCTGACGCTGGCTGACATGACCCTCACGGAGGTGGCGGCAGACCTCCGCCTGCCGCTTCTCGAGGCGCGCCTGGCGACGTTGCGTGAATACAGCGAGCTGTTCAGGCTGCTCGACGACCGGCCGGCCAGCCGCGGCCGGCTGTTTCGCATGCTGCACGCCAGCGGCCTGACGTGCTCGCACGGGAGCCACTACGATCTGCTTACCGGCGTCAGCGACCGGACGATCGCCCTGCAGACCGCGCACCGTCTGCTGCGGCGCGCCTGCGGTCGCGTGGTACGCATCGGCATCGGATCGCGTGCGGAGGATTTGCCGGTGCTCGCGCAAGCCGACATCCGAATCCTCATCAAGGACGAGGACCCGTCGATCACGGCGCGCATGCTCGCGCAGATGCCGGTCGCGCACCTGATCGAGCAGACCGGCCTCGGCGGATGGCTGGAGGCGCTCACCAGGGTGAGCGAATCGGCCCGCCGACGGCAGGCGTGATCCTCGCGCCTGCCGTCGATCGGCGTTACCGGATCACGCCCCTGCGCACGGCATAGAGCACGATCTCGGCCGCGGAGTGGAGATCGAGCTTCTCCATGATGTGGAGCCGGTGGGTTTCGATCGTGTTGGGGCTGACGAACAGCAGCTCGGCGATCTCCTTGTTGCTGCGTCCCTCGGCGACCAGCTGGAACACTTCCCGCTCGCGTTCCGAAAGGGTCTCGTAACGATCGGTGATCCCGCGCTTCGCCAGCTGCTTGACGTAGTCGTCCAGCATCACCTTGGCGACTGCCGGGCTGAAGAACGACCCGCCCCCCGCCACCGCCGTCACGCCGCGCACCAGATCCGTGTCGGCGGAATCCTTGAGCAGGTACCCCTTCGCGCCCGCCTGCAGCGCCTGGACGATGTAGGCTTCATCGGCGTGCATGCTGAGAATCAGCACCCGCACCTCGGGCGCGCGCCGCGTGATCTGGCTGGTCGCCTCGATGCCGTTCAGGAGCGGCATGCCGATGTCCAGGACGACGACGTCCGGCCGGAGCTCGAGCGCCTGCCGGACGGCCTCGCGCCCGTCCCCGGCTTCCGCGACGACCTCCCAGTCGCCCAGCCCTTCGAGAATCTTGCGCAGCCCGTGCCTGACGATCGTGTGGTCGTCGCCCAGCAATATGCGCAGCTTCGCCATCTACTGAACTCCATGCTGACCGGCGGAACCGGGGACCTGCTCGACCTCGGAGGCCGCCTTCTCGTCGTCGTGGCTGGGCGGCAGCGCCGGCACCTCGACCGTCAGCCGGGTTCCCTTGCCCGGGGTGCTCTCCAGGCGGAAGGTCCCGCCAAATCCCGCGGCCCGCTCCTGGATGCCGAGAAGGCCCATGCCCTGTCGCGACTGCGACGCGGTCGCCTGCCGGACGTCGAACCCCTTCCCATCGTCCTCAACCGTGAGCAACACGGTCTGCGGAAGACGCTGCAGGTAGACGCGGCACGATCGGGCACCGGCGTGCCTGGCGACATTGGTCAGGGCCTCCTGGGCGATGCGGTACAGAGACACTTCGATCTCCGCGGCCAGGCGCTCCTCGACTCCCTGCTGCACCAAGTCGGTTGTGATCCCGGTGCGCCCGGCGAATCCGCGCAGGTACCACTCGAGCGTGGCGGGCAGCCCCATGTCGTCGAGCAGGGGCGGGTGCAGCAGCTGTGACAGATCGCGCACGGTCTGCAGCGCGTGGTCGGTGATCGCCCGAGCCTCGCCGAATACGTTGCGCGTCCTGGCCTCGGGCTTGATCGCGCGCTCGACCATGACGAGTTCCACCTTGATGGCCGTCAGCGCCTGCCCGATCTCGTCGTGCAGTTCGCGCGCGATCGATCGGCGTTCCTCTTCCTGTGCGTGAACCAGTTTCGCGGAGAGGCGTTGCAAGTCGCGCGCGTTCTCGCGTTCGCGCAGCCGCTGCCGCTGAATCCGCCCCTCCAGCCGCCCGGCGTACCGGATGGCGAACAGCGCGACGGCGATCCCGAGCGCCAGCACCGCGACGCTCGTCTGCCACACGCGCCTGCGCATCGCCGCATAGATGCCCGCCACCTGGGCCTGCTGCTCTTCGTAGGCGTCGCGGTTCAGCGACAGGATGCGGTTGGAAATGCTGATCACCGTGCGGCGCCTGGGGATGATCGCATCGCGGAGAACATCGCGGGCGCGCGTCGCCCGCTGCCCGGTATCCCACGACGCCACGGGGAGCAGGGCCTGCCAGTATTCGCGCACCTCGGTTCGCAGCTGGTCGAAGGTCCGACGTTCGTCGGGCGAATCGATGAGCGCATCGTACTGCTCGAGCGCGCGGTTCGTCGATGCTTCCGCCTGGCCCAGCTCGCCCCGATAGTAGTCAGCGGTCCCGGGCACGTCGAGCAGCGCGTCGCGAACGAAAATCGAACCACGCTGGACTTCCAGGCGAACCGCGCCGAGCAGTTGCTCCCGGCGGTTGAAGCGTGCGCTGACGTCGGCCGCGGTGTTCTGGACGTCCGTCATGCGGCGCACCAGATCGACGCCGGAGGCCAGCCAGAGGACCAGCACCAGGCCGAAGCCGACGAGAAGGACCCCCCGGATCGGCCGCCGGGCATCGTTGTCGGGACCACCACCTTGGTCCGCACGGTGTCGCCGTCCCATGTCTCGATCATATCGCCTGAGGCGATTGTCCGCCTTCGCCCCTCAGGCGAAGGATCCGGACCGCCTGCGTCGAGAATCGGGTGCCGGCCGGATACCCCGTCAAATCGCCGAGGCATAGTGTTTCGGTGAATGCCGCTGTTCACCCGGGCGCCCGAAACGGGGCTGGACCGCCTTCCGCAGCATCCGGCAACGGAGACTGGCTCGTGGTATGCCGAGGCAGTGCTGTATCGTCTCGGCGTCGGGGCGTTCTATGACGCGGACCATGACGGCATCGGCGACTTCGAGGGGCTGATCCGGAAACTGCCCTATCTGCAATCCCTGGGCGTCACCTGCGTCGATCTCTTCGCGCCGAACCGCGACCAGCACGCCGAGTTCGTCCGGTTCGGGCTCGCCGCCCGAACCGCGGGCGTTCGCGTGCTCGTGGAGCTTGCCGGCAATCCCGCGCGGCAGCGCGACGAAAGCGCCTACTGGCTCGATCATGACGCCGACGGCGTCGTCCTGACCAGTCCACCTGCCGCCTGCACGAACGGCTGCGCGCGGCGCGCCCGCCCTGCGCCGGATGGAACCCAACGGCGGGGGATGTCGTTCGTCCGGGTGAACGGCGTACCGGTGCCGTGCGCTGGCGGGCAGGACGCCATCGGGGGACTCGGCGCCTTCCGCGCACAGGTGGTTCCGACCCTCATGGAGGGATTCACCCGTCAAAGCGGCGTCCCACTGCTCGGCCTGATGGTTCGGCTGGCGCTGCGCATGACCAGCGGGCGAGCATGGCACGAGGACGATGACGAAGGCTGGCCGGGCACACCGACGAGTGCCGGGGGCAGCCACGTCCCGCCGCGCCTCGCCCGGCTCACGGAGGGTCCGGGTCCCCGCCTGAACCTCCTGCACGCGCTGCTGTTCGCGCTGCCGGGTCCCCCGCTGCTCGTGTTTGGCGACGAGATCGGGATGGACGACGTCGTTCGTGATCCCGCCGGGAACTGGTCGCCGATGCGGTGGCACAGGGGGCAGGACGGCGACGCCGTCTCGGTCCAAAGCCAGGAGCGCCTTCGCTCATCGCTGCTCAATCGCGTGCGCACCCTCGCGAGACAGCGAAGGCGCTCGAACGCCCTCGGCTGCGGCAACGCGTCTCCGGTCGGCCTTGGTGCCGGCCCCGGCGTGGCCTTCCTGCGCGAATGCGGCGGCGAGACGATCCTCGTCGTTGCCAATTTCAGCCCCGTTGTCCATGTCGTCGCGTGCGATCTGAGCGGCCATGAAGGAAAGCGGGTCGACGACATGGTGGGCGAAAAGCCGTTCCCGCCCGTCCTCGACGCGCAGTACCGGGTCAACCTCGGTCCTTATGGCTGGAAGTGGCTTCGGCTGGTCACCCCCTGATTCGGTGCGTCGATTTCATCCCCAACACCTGCGGAATACGGCTCTCGCCGGATGTGGCGGCTGTCGTCGGAGCCGTACGCTGGAGGAACCATGAGCCGCCTCCTGATCGTCTCCAACAGGCTGCCGGTGACCCTGCACCGTGACGGGGAAACGATCGCGTGCCGCGATTCGTGCGGCGGTCTTGCCACGGGCCTGCGCGGCCACCATGAGCGGGGAAACGGCCTGTGGATCGGCTGGCCCGGCAATCTGGCGCGCCTGCCGCGGGCCTCCGACCACGATACCGAGATCGACGCCCTGCTGGCGTCCCGCCGCCTGACGCCGGTCCATCTCACTGCCCAGGAAGTGCGCCAGTACTACGAGGCGTTCTCGAACGGCGTCATCTGGCCGTTGTTTCACTACCTGCTCGACCGGATGCGCACCGGCGACGGGGACTGGCAGGCGTATCGCGCCGTCAACGAGCGCTTCGCGGATCGCGTCGCCGAGCACTACCGTCCGGACGATCTCGTCTGGGTTCATGACTATCACCTGATGTTGGTACCCGCCCTCCTCCGGCAGCGCGTCCCTGACGCCCGCATCGGGTTCTTTCTGCACATTCCGTTTCCCTCGTCCGAGCTCTTCCGTATCCTGCCCTGGCGTGAAACGCTGCTCGAGGGTCTGCTCGGCGCCGACCTCGTCGGCTTTCACACCCACGCCTACGTCCGGCACTTCGTCGTCGCCCTGCGCCACATCCTCGGTCTGCAACCGGAAACCGACCACGTGCAATGGGGAGACCGGACCGTCCGTTTCAACGACTTCCCGATGGGAATCGACGATGGAGCGTTCGAGGCGCTGGCCGGCGATCCGGCCGTCCAGGCGGAAACGACCGCGCTGCGCCACGAGGCGGGCGGGCGCGCAATCCTGCTCGGCGTCGACAGGCTCGATTACACGAAAGGAATTCCGCGACGCCTGCGGGCCTTCGAACGGCTGCTCGAGTCCGATGCGGAACTGCGCGACCGCGTGCGACTGATCCAGCTCGCGGTGCCGTCGCGCGACGGGCTCGCGCCCTACCAGGCGTTTCGGCGCCAGGTGGAGGAAATCGTCGGGCGCATCAACGGCCGTTTCGGTACGACCGGGTCGGCTCCCGTTCATTACCTGCACCGCTCACTCTCGCGCCGGCAGTTGGTGGCGCTCTATCGCGCGGCCGACGTGATGCTGGTCACGCCGGTACGCGACGGGATGAACCTGGTCGCCAAGGAATTCGTCGCGTCGCGGACCGACGAGGGCGGCGTGCTGATCCTGAGCGAATTCGCCGGTGCCGCCGCGGAGATGGGCGAGGCGTTGCTGGTCAACCCCTACGACGAGAGGGCGATCGCGGCCGCGATGCGCCGCGCCCTCGAGATGGATGCGCTGGAACGGGCGACCCGCATGCGCGAGCTGCGCGAGCGGGTCAGGCGGCAAAACCTGCACCGGTGGACGGCCACGTACCTCGGCGCGCTCGGAGTTTCGGGACGCGAGGACGCCTCGCGCATCCGCACCTGGGCACCCTCGGAGGTGGCGGCGTTGGCCGAACAGCTCCGCCAGGCCGACGAGCTCGTCGTGCTGCTCGATTACGACGGCACGCTGGTGCCCTTCACGGCGGTGCCCGATCTCGCCCATCCCGATCCCGAACTTCTCGAGCTGCTGCGGGCGCTGGCGTTCAGCAATCGCGCGGTCCACGTCGTCAGCGGCCGGGGGCACGACACGCTCGAGCGGTGGCTCGGAGACGTGCCAATCGACCTGTGGGCCGAGCACGGCTTGTGGCACCGGCCGAACGATTCGCGGCGATGGGACGTGGATGCGGCCGTCCCCCCGGACTGGTTCAATCAGGCGCGTACGATCCTCGAGTGGTTCACGGCGCGGACGCCCGGCTCCCTGATCGAGACCAAGGCCAGCGCGCTGGCGTGGCACTATCGGATGAGCGATCCCGAGATGGGCCACGAGCACGCGCGGCATCTGCGTCGAACCCTGACGGCCGCGCTGCACCGCCACCCAGTCGAGATCCTCGACGGAAAGAAAGTGGTGGAACTGCGACCGCGCGCCGCGAGCAAGCAGCGCGTGGTCAACCACATCCTGAAACGGCGGGCGAAGACGCCCGTGATTCTCGCGGTCGGCGACGACCGCACCGACGAGGACATGTTCGCCGCGCTGCCCGCGTCTGGCATCTCGGTCCGCGTGGGACCGGGCCAGACGCGCGCGCAGCACCGGCTACCGGATTCGCAGGCCGTTCGATCGCTCGTGCGCGGCCTGCTCCAGTAAGGCCCGACAGGCGCCGCAGTCGAATGCCGGCGGACCTCCCCGGCTGTTCCTCCCGGTGCCTGCCGGGCCGCCAAGCCACAGGCCGCGAATCTTCCTGCTGGCGGGCCGCACGGCTGTCGTACAATACGATTTACCGATTGCAGCCGACCGCGCGCCGACATGGTCAGACTCGCGACCCGTGCCTTTTCGCGCTTCCCCGCGCGCGACATTTCGCGCGGGACTTCGCTCTCCTGGCTGCTCGCCTGCCTGCTCATCGCACACGCGCCCGACACGCTGATCGCCCAGGCCCGGCCAAAGGACACGTGCGTCACCTGCCACCTGCAGGCCGGCGATGAACGCCTGGTGAAACCCGCCCGGGATTTCGCGCGCGACGTGCACCAGGCAAGAGGGTTCACGTGCGCGGCCTGCCACGGCGGCGATGCGAGCGACGCCACCATCGACGCGATGGATCCCGCGAAGGGATTCGTCGGCGTGCCCGCGCACCAGCAGATTCCGGCGTTGTGCGGCAGGTGCCACTCCGACGCGCAGTTCATGAGGCGGTACAACCCGCAGCTGCGCATCGACCAGGTGGCCGAGTACCGAACTTCGGTGCACGGTCACAGGCTGTTCACGTCGAACGATCAGAGAGTCGCGGTCTGCACCAGCTGCCACACGGCCCACTCGATCCTTCCCGCGTCCGACGCGCAATCGACCGTCTACGCCCTGCGCGTCGCCGACACGTGCGCGCGCTGCCATGCCGACGCGCAGTACATGGCGGGCTACGACATCCCGACCGATCAGTACCGGAAGTACACCGCCAGCATCCACTGGACGACGCTCAGCAAGGTCGGCGACCTGTCGGCACCTACGTGCAATGACTGTCACGGGAATCACGGCGCGGTGCCGCC
>Ga0316628_100003547_pt1 | contig 12045 bp, 11 predicted proteins | sample OWC_Aug_M2_C1_D5_FD_207648 | JGI IMG/M metagenome (GOLD analysis project Ga0316628, IMG submission 207648) | Wetland soil microbial communities from Old Woman Creek delta, Ohio, United States - OWC_Aug_M2_C1_D5_C | ecosystem: Environmental > Terrestrial > Soil > Wetlands | place: USA: Ohio...
CTGCTGTGCCGGCAGGGATCGGCTCCGCCGCGAAGTGAACAATGCGGCCGTCTTCCTCGTCGGCTACTTCCGGAACCTGGACTTCCCTGCCGTCGAACACCAGCTTCCCGGTGTCATGCACCTGGCCGCCGCTGGTGGGATAGAAGGCCGTGCGGTCCAGCACGACGGCATGGCGGCCTTCGCGCTCCAGGGATTCGACAACGCGGGCGTCAAAGTCGAAGAGAAAAGAGTCGTGATAGTAGAGGCGGTGAGTCATTTGTTTTCTGAAACCCCGAGCGCAGCGAGGGGTCCCTATCTGCACAAGTTCCTAATCCTGAAACAGAGTCACGCCGGGAGAGCATCGCGGTCATAGGGTTCCCTCCCTGCGCTCGGGATTGCAGAAAAAGCTAGTACGGCTGAATAATCCCTCCAATATTCCTTTCCGCCGGCGCAGTCATGTGCGAGGTCGGCGGCGCGGCGCCGATCTTCAGCGCCTGGGCGATCACGTCAATGTACTTGAGACCGGAGCCGGTGTTGAACAAGACGACTTTCTCTGACGGCTTGAGGAAGCCCTGGTCCAGCAGCATCCTGTAAGCCGCCAGACACGCAGCGCCTTCAGGAGAGGCAAACACGCCTTCCTTGCTGGCCCATTCGCGGACGGACTGGAAAATCTGCTCGTCAGAGACGGAGACGGCCGTTCCGCCGCTCTGCTTCAGGATGTCCAGGATGATGTAGTCGGCATACGGTTTGGGCACGCGCAATCCGGCGGCATCTGTCCGCGCGTTCTGCCACATCTCGGCCACCGGCTTGTGCTCATTCCAAGCTTTAGTGATGGGAGCGCAGCCGGCGGCCTGCACGGACACCATCTTCGGCCGCTTCTTGCCAATCCAACCCAACTGCTCCATCTCATCGAACGCTTTCCACATGCCGATCAGGCCCACACCGCCGCCGGTGGGATAGAAGATGGCGTCGGGCAGTTCCCAGTTAAGTTGCTCGGCCACTTCATAGCCCATGGTCTTCTTGCCTTCCACGCGAAATGGCTCTTTGAGAGTGGAGATATCGAACCAGCCTTCAGCCTGTTTGCGCTCGTTGACCATGCGGGCGCAGTCAGAGATCAGACCATCCACCAGTGTCACGTGCGCACCGTAAGATTTGCATTCCACCAGGTTGGCCAGCGGGACATCCTGGGGCATGAAGATGTGGGCCTCAATGCCGGCAGCGGCGCTATAAGCGGCCAGGGCGCTGGCCGCGTTGCCCGCAGAGGGTACCGCCAGCTTCTTCAACCCGTACTGTCTGGCCATGGTGACCGCTGCACACAGACCGCGTGCTTTGAATGATCCCGTGGGGTTCAGGCCTTCGTCCTTTATATAAACATTAGCATTCTCGCGGCCGGGCAGCATGGGAGTAAAACCTTCTCCGAGTGTCACGGGGACATCGCCGGGGAGGACTTCACGATAGCGCCACATGCTGGCAGGGCGTCCGCGCAGAGAGTCGGGCGTGAACTTGCCTTTCAGGGACGCCAGTTCATAACGGACGTACAGCGAGCCACCGTCCTTGGGACAGATAGTCTGCGGCTGTGCGCCGCTCAAGCGTTCTCCACACTTGGTGCATTCCAGGTATGCGATTGGGGCCATGGGTAAAGAGTGTAGCACCCACTTCAGTAGTGACGGGAAACAGGTAAACATGCGGGCGCATGACCAGGCACCGCTGCAAACGCAGCGATGCCTGGGGAGCGTTTCGTTCTTCAGTTCTGAATAGCCACCAGCTCAGGCGCGAGTGGCAATCACCTCCAGATACTCCGCCGTGACCACGGTCAAGCCGCCGCCGGCCAGATTGTGCGAACACCACAGGCTCTCCAACTCGTAGTGGAGCTTCTTTTGACCAACGCTGTCCAGCGAAGCGAATGCCCGGTTAATTGGTCCGTAATACAGCCGGAAGAAATCGACTACTTCCGAAGGGGGGAACGGATAGTTGAAGGTGTAGAGACGCCGGGCCAGGTTCAGACTGGAGACCCCGCCACCCAGTCTTTCGCGAACGGCTCCTTCTTCTCCCCACAGGAGCGGCGAAGGCATCCCGGAAGGTGCGATGAATCGCGCGATGGTCTTGAACATCTGTCCCACGAAGCCCTGTGGTGTCCAGTTCCCCATGGCGATCATTCCTCCAGGACAGCACACACGCAGCAGTTCTCGCGCCACCAGTTCAGGCTGGGGCGCGAACATGGCCCCGATCAGGCTGGTGACTACGTCAAAACTCCCTTCTTCGAAAGGGAGGGCCTCGGCGTCGGCTTCCTCAAAGCGGGCGGGGAGACCCGCAGCTTGCGCGCGCGCGCGTGCCCGCTCGACAGCGTTCGTGGCAATGTCCACGCCGGTGACGTTCACACCGTCGCGGGCGGCGAGCAGCGCAAGCTGGCCGGAGCCACAGGCAACATCCAGCAAGCGGCAACCAGGAGGAACATTCAGCCGCTCGTAGAACTCGCTTGCATCCTGCTCCAAGTAACGAGAGAAACGGTCATAGTCTCCGGCCATCCAGATGTCCTTGAGGCGAGACTTGAGGTTCACCAGTTCAGATGTGATTACAACAGCAGTCATGGTTATTTCCTCCTTTGTGTGTCTCAGTTCTTTCCGGCGGCCAGCGGGGTCTTTCCGGCAACCAGGGCCCGCGCAGCTTCCGTGGTGATGGGTTTTCCGCCGATGCCCCATTCGCCGCTGCGCGCTTCTTCAATGACCACCCAGGTAACCGGACGTGCGCCCTCTCCCTCAATCGAGACAATGGCATCCGTAAGCTTGGCGATGATTTCGTTCTTCTGGCTGGTGGTTAAGACTTCTTCAATCAGTTTCACTTGAATCAATGGCATGGTTTTGCTCCTGTTGAGTTTGATTTTGTTGAGCGGCGGACATACGTTCAAGCCGCGTCGACGATCTGACTATGCGGCAAAAGCGCGGCGGAGACTTATCCGAGCGTCTTGCCCTTTTGCCCGCGCGGATGCAAGATGAAATCTGCTTGCCCGATCGTCCGGCGCGTTTTGCCGGGAAGCCGGAGAGAGTACCTGGAGACCCAAATGGACGTGCTGTCTGAAGTCCTGAAAGTCGTGAGACTCGAGGGAGCGGTGTTCTATAACGGCGAGTTTTCCGCTCCCTGGAGTTTTCGCTCGCCTGCCTCACGCAGGCTGGCCCCTTATCTCGCGCCGGGAGCGGGCCACGTGATCATCTATCATCTTTTCACTGAAGGCCGGGGTTATGCCGAAACCAAGCATGGAACCCGAGTGGCCCTGGGGGCCGGCGACATCGTGATTTTTCCTCACGGTGATCCGCACATGTTGGGAAACGGTCCGGTACGCGATACGGTGAACAGCGAGCGAGAACTGCAACGGATCCTGTCCCAAGGCCTTAAGCTGGTGCGAATCGGCGGCGGCGGAGAGGTCACTAGAATCATCTGCGGCTACATGGCTTGCGAGCCGCAACTGAGCAGGTTGTTCCTGGCCGGGCTGCCGCCAGTATTCAAGATCAATATCCGGAGCGATGCTTCCGGCCAGTGGCTGGAAAACTCCATCCGTTTTTCAGTGGCGGAGGCGGACACATCCCGTGCGGGCAGCGAGGCGGTACTGGCGAAACTGTCTGAAGCTTTGTTCGTTGAAACCCTGCGGCGTTACATCGCACAACTGCCCAGGGAGCAAACCGGCTGGCTGGCCGGCGCCCGTGACCCGGAAGTGGGAAATGCACTGGCGCTGATGCATCGAAAACCAGCACACCCGTGGACGATCGCCGATCTTGCCAGTGCAGCGGGCATTTCGCGGTCCGTTCTGGCGGAACGTTTCCGCCAGTACCTGGGCGAGCCTCCCATGACCTACCTGACGCGATGGCGGTTGCAGCTTGGCGCGCAAATGCTCAATTCCACCAGCTACAGCGTGGCGCAGATCGCTGCGGAAGTGGGCTATGAGTCCGAGCCTGCTTTCAATCGCGCTTTCAAGCGTCAGTTCAATCTGCCACCGGCTCGATTTCGCTCTGAATCCAAGTCCGCCCGGTATGCGAATGAGGCAACAAGTCCCGCAAAGAAGCAAATAGCAATTGGGAAATAGCAATTGGCAGTTGGCCGTTGGCCGTTAGCCGTTGGCAATTAAGAAATTAGTGCGCCTTCGAAGTGGTAGCATAGCTGCCGCCAGAATTAAGACCACCGCCGCACGGAAAGAGGAAGCCACCAAGCATGAAAAAGCTCGTCCTTCTGCTGTTGATCTCACAGATACTCCTCGCTCAAGACCAGAAAAATGCGAAGCCAGTCAAAGGCGAACCCCATGAGTTCGTGATCGCGAATTTCAAGACTGAAAACGGGGTGACCCTGCCCCAGGCGCGCGTAGTTTACGGGACTTACGGCCATCTGAACGCGGCAAAAGACAACGTAGTGCTGCTGCCCTCGCATTACATGGCAGATTTTCACGGATATGAGTGGCTGATCGGGCCGGACCGCGCGCTCGATCCCTCCAAGCTTTTCCTGGTAGCGACAGAACTGTTTGGCAACGGACATTCATCTTCGCCCAGCAACACGGCGGAGCCGTTCCACGGTCCGCGTTTCCCGATGATGACCATCCGCGACAACGTGGAAGCGGTACACCGGCTGCTTACCGAGGAACTGAAGATCACACACGTTCGCGCCATTATCGGCTTCTCCATGGGCGCGCAGCAGGCGTTTCAATGGGCGGTAAGCTACCCCAACTTCGCTGATCGCATCGTGGCTACCTGTGGCACGGGGAAAACCTATCCGCACGGCGTGGTGCGCCTGGAAGGACAGATCGCGGCGCTGACCGCGGACGCCGCTTTCCAGAACGGCGACTACACTGCCCCTCCCACCAAGGGTCTGGAGGCCTTTGCCACGGTGTGGACGGCGTGGCTCTTCTCCCAGGAATGGTGGCGCAAGGAGCTGTGGAAAGAAGATTCACCGCCCGGAACTACGTTCGAAAAGGTACTGCATGAATTCCGCACCAACTTCATCCCCGGCGCGGACGCCAACAATCTCATTCTGCAGATGCGCACATGGGAAAAGCACGACGTGGGAACAACGCCGGGGTTCAGCGGCAACGTCGAGAAGGCGCTACGCTCGATCAAAGTGCCGTTTCTCTACATGCCTTCGGAAACCGACCTCTACTTCCCTCTGGGCGACGCGCGCTATGAGTCAGCGTTCATGCCCACGGTCACTCTCACGCCGATTCCGTCGCTGTGGGGACACACCGCGGGAGCAGCCAGCAACCCGTCGGACGGAAAATTCCTGAATGAAAAGATTGGGCGGTTCCTGGCGGGATCGCGTTCAGGAAACTGATGAGTTCTATGCAGATAAAATCATTGGTCGCGAATTAACGCGAACTGGCGCGAATTGGTACTTGTGTTCGTTGTTTGCAAGCGTTTGCGGACCAAGAAACTTTTCGCGACTTGTACTACGGAAATAGAGAGGGGGGTTGCAGCAGTTCGATCGCGTTTTGGGTTTTTATCCCAAAACGTTTGTCTGTTCAGGAGGACGAAATGTGCATTACCTGTGAACACATGTTGTATGAAGAGCACCGCAGCGCTGAAGCGGGACCGTTTGATCCGTGTCCAGAGTGCAAGAAGTTTCCCAGCAATGATGGCCGGCAATGCTACCACTGCTTCAGTGTAGGCGCCACGATCGATGAGTGTCCGGAATGCTGCGGGAAACCCTGGAGCGAGGAGTTCTTGAGCGTCAAGGCCGAGATTGAGCGCGAGTCATCAGGAACGATTCAGTAAGAGCGGTTCAGCAAACTCCGGACGGCCCGGCGATACCTCTTGATCAACATCAACGGATAAGCCGGGTGCATGCCTTTGGATTGAGCGCGCGCCGGGTTTGGGCGCAAAAACCCGGGCAGCGAAGGGAGAGAACCATTTAGAATTATCTGAGCATCGTCACAGCTCTACATTTACATGCTCCAGCGGCTTGGTCCGCTCCCAGGACTTGCGCAATGACAAAAGACGAAATACTGAAGAAACACAAGCAGTACGTTTTTCCCTGCGTCTCAACCTATTTCAGTGAACCGCTGGTCACCGACCACGCCTCCATGCAGTACCTCTGGGACGCCGACGGCAACAAGTACCTGGACTTCTTCGGCGGTATTGTGACCATCTCCGTGGGCCACTGTAATCCGCGGGTGACCTCAAAGATCAAGGCGCAGGTGGACAAGCTGCAACACGCCTCCACCATGTTTCCCAATGAAGGCATGGTGGCGCTGGCGGAGAAGCTGGCGCAGATCACTCCGGGCGAGATCAGCCAGAGTTTCCTGAGCAACAGCGGCACGGAGGCCAATGAGACCGCGGTGCAGCTGGCGCGGATGTACAGCGGCAATTTTGAAGTGGTCGCGCTGCGGCACGGCTACAGCGGACGCACGCAGACGGCTCTCACGCTGACCGGGCACTCGACGTGGCGGAAGTCGATGCCTTCACCGGCCGCGGGAGTGGTACACGCGCTAAATCCCTATTGCTATCGCTGCCCGCTGGGCAAAACCTATCCAGATTGCGGCGTGGCCTGCGCCAATGACGTTGAGGCGGTGATCCAGACCACGACTTCCGGCCAGATCGCTGCGTTCCTGGCCGAGCCCATCCAGGGCGTGGGCGGCTTCATCACTCCGCCCAGGGAATACTTCAAGATGGTGTTCAAGATCGTGAAGAACTACGGCGGACTGTTCATCGCCGACGAAGTGCAGACAGCCTGGGGCCGCACCGGCAAACGCTGGTTCGGCATTGAGCACTGGGAGGTCACGCCGGACATCATTACATCAGCCAAGGGCCTGGCCAACGGCGCGCCTGTGGGCGTGACCATGACACGGCCGGAGATCGCGGCCAGCTTCAAGGGACTGCAAATCTCCACCTTCGGCGGCAATCCGGTGACGTCCGTGGCAGCCAAAGCCGTTATTGACCTGATTGAAGAAGACCGCCTCATGGACAACGCCGACGTGGTTGGCGGCTACTATCGCCAGGGGCTGGAAGGGCTAAAAGAAAAGTTTGAAGCCATTGGTGACGTTCGCGGCATGGGGCTGATGCAGGCCATGGAGTTCGTGAAGGACCGCGCGAGTAAAGAGCCCGATACCGAGACGACAAACAAGTTTATGGAAGAATGCCGCAAGCGCGGATTGCTGGTGGGCAAAGGCGGGCTGTATGGCAACGTGGTTCGTACATCGCCGCCGCTGAACATCAGCAAGACCGACGTGGACGAGGCCATCCGCATCATGGACCAGGCGCTCACCGCGATTTCGCCGGCGCTGGCGGGCGTCACAAGCTCGCGCTAAACTGGCGCAGAAGCTTTCAGTTCCTAATCAGGAGAAAATCATGGCCACCATGGTCTATTGCTCAGCGTGTGGTAAACAGATCCATGAATCCGCGGTCAGTTGCCCCGCTTGCGGCGCGGTGCAACAAAGCAAGCTTGCTGCGTCGGCCGTCGCCGTGCCGGCAATCGCAGGCGTAACCGACAAGCGCATCTTGCCGGCGTTTCTGCTTTGCTTCTTCCTGGGGGTTTTCGGCGCTCACCGCTTTTATGTCGGGAAGGTTGGCACTGGTGTGGCACAGTTGCTTACCATCGGCGGCCTGGGTTTCTGGACATTGTTCGACCTGATTTTGATCCTTACCAACAGCTTCACCGACTCGAATGGAGTCAAGATCAGGCAGTGGACCTAAGGGCCAGCCACTATCTACTAGCTGCCAGCCACAGCTGCTCGTTCTGCTGCCCGTGGCTCTGCGGCCAGGACATCCAGCACCTTGCGAATGTCGTTGTTCTCGCACGCGCGGATGGGCATGAGCTGGAGTTTGATCAGCATCGGCGGTGCCGCCACCAGTTTTCCAAATACGCTCGTGCGCAAGTCCACGTCAGCGATGGCGGCTGCCATGAGGTCAGGTGAAGTCGCCGCCAGGTTTACCGCCGCGTTCCAGGCGGCATCGCGGGCCACAGTCATGTTGAAGTTGATGATGGTGGTTTCCGTGCGCAGATCAAACTTCTGCAGCAGATCAATCATCGGCGAAACTTCGCCAATCTCCTTCTCCACCGTGCCCACCAATTCGGCCAGGACCGTGTTGATGCCGTTAAAGTCTGCTTGCAGTCCCGGAAGCTGATCACCCGGAGCGGTCTGGGCGGCGGCAATGCCAAGATCGAGATTGATGTGTGCATTGATGCCAACCAGCAACTGTTGCACCACGATGGGATACCATCGCCCCGCGGCATGGAACGCCACTTGCCAGCTCAAGGTCGGCGGCTGTCCGGCACGGAATTGCTCAAACGCCTGGAGATAGCGATTGGCAAAAATCACGTCGAGCTTTTCCATGCGCTGACCGTTCTGGAAACGCCCTCGAGCGACGCCGTCTTTCACGGCGCGGGTCACGCGGCGATACAGGGCGGCAAAGTATCCCGCGCGGCTCGTCTGGTCCCACGCCCAGTCGATTATTCCATCCAGGGCGTGGATCACGTCATCGATTGTCTCTGCCGGCATGCGCCAATCATATTCAAAATTCGACAATTTCAAATCTGAAATTTCAAATTTCTTGCAGTTCTTCTTCCAGCGCCTTCCGCAGGCCCTTTTCCTGATCGGCAGTCAGCTTCTGCCCCTTCGACGTGAGATAGAAGACGTCAATGGCCATTTCACCTTCCGTATCGATCAATGCGATCTCGATGTTGCATTTCTCCCGCGAGAGCGCAGAACTCACACGGAAGAGCAGCCCGGGTCGGTCCTGGGCGATGATTTGCAGCACGGTGCAGCGAGAGGAACTGGTGTCGTTGAAGTCGAGGCGGGTTTCAATTTTCGTCCTCGCCGCCGGCTCCCGGCCCGGACGCAGCCGGTCACGCAGCATCTTGTCCAGATCGGCGCGCCCATTAAGAACGTCGGCAATGCTGCGCTTGAATCGGTCCCACTCCGGCAGATTCAACTCCAGCGTGCGGAACCGGTCAGTGAAGTGAAAGGTATCAACCACCACGCCGGCGGCATTCGAGAAAGCGTTGGCCTTCACAATGCTCATGCCCCAGGCGGCAAGTACGCCGGTCATTTTGGCAAAGAGCATAGGGCGGTCCGGCGTAACCACCGTGAGATCAAACCAGTGACGGCCACGCTCCAGGGCAACTTGCACGGGATCGCTCTTCAGCCGCGCGGCCATCTCCACGTGCGCGAGCACGTCTTTGGCCGCACAGGTTGCCAGGTACCGCCGGGGCAGTCCTTCAAGAAAACCTTTAAGCTTCTTCCCTGCCACCGGCGAAAGCATGCGCAGGATCTGGTCTTCATCTTCCGAGCCTTCATGCAGCCGCTGGTCCAGACTCAGTGACATGTGGTTGGCTGTTTCAATATAGAGCTGCCAGATGTTTTCTGCCTTCCAGGGCGTGAGCGCCTCGGGGTTCACGGCCTTGATGTCAGCGTAGGTAAGCAGGCACAACATCTTCAGTCGTTCCGGGGACTTGACCATCTCTGCGAAGGCGCCGACGGTCTCCGGATCAAAAATGTCGCGCCGTAGCGCCGCCGACATCGCCAGATGATGGGCGATCAGGAAGCACACTGTCTCACGGTCCTGCGGCTCCAGGTCCAGACGCTCCAGGCAGTGGGCCGCGATCTCAAGGCCGGCTGTGACATGATCGCTGCCGGCGGCTCCCTTGCCGATGTCGTGCAGCAAGATCGCCAAATAAAGCAGCTCCGGCTGTTCCAGTTCGGAGAGCAGCGCGGCATAACGCTGGTCCCATTCAGAGGGTGATGGTTTGAGCCGATGAAGGGCTTCGATGGCAAGAAACGTATGTTCGTCCACCGTAAAGCGATGGTAGAAGTCCCGCACCACAAGAGTGTCAATCGCCTTAAGTTCGGGCAGAACGAGCGTGAGGAAACGCAGCGCATGCATCGCTCGCAATGCTTCGGCCGCATGTGGCTGAAGCAGAATCTCCTGCAGATAGATCCACAGCTCCGCTCCGCGCGGCGGTGTGGCTGCGATTGCCGGAAGCGCCTGCTCGATGCGCTGCTCCGTGGTGGTGCTCAACTTGACTCCATGGTGCGCGACGAAGTGGAACAGGCGCAGCAGCGTTTCCGGGTCCTGCAACGCGGCGGCCTGTTGCAAGAAAACCATGCCATGGACCACGGAAAATTCAGGGGTGGAAATCCGTGACCGCCAGGTCTGGAACTGGCGATAGAGGGACGACCATGCCGCCGGCACCTCATCCAACAACTGCAGGCCTATGCGATGGACACCGCGCGCGTGCTGGAAGTAAAGGCGCATCCAGCCGGCGGCGGTCAGTTCGTGCTCTGAAGAGACGCCGATCCTTCTTGCCGCCGCTTCATCCTGTGCTGACCAGCTCAATGTGTTGTCGTCCCGGCTGTGACGGAAATGCAGGAAACAGCGGACGGACGTCAGGAACTCGAGCCCGGCATTCACCTGCCTTCGCATTGAGGCGGGCAGGAGCGTCTCCCGTTCCGGCCAATTCTGAAGCTTGTCCAGCGCCGCGATCAGGGCCAGCCAGTTTGCAACGTTGTAATCGCGCAAGCCGCCCGGTGCGTCTTTCACGTTGGGCTCAAGGTGGAAGACTGTATCGCCCTGTTTGGCGTGGCGGCTGCGCGTGATCTCCACCAGGCGCTGCACAATCGCCTGCGACTCACGCGTGACCATCCGGGGGACGACTCTATCGCGAAGCTGGGTGAACAACTCGCGGTTGCCGGCGAGATAACGGCAATCGAGCAGCGCTATGAGCGATTCCACGTTATTGGGATCAAAGCGGTCGCACTCGGCCAGGGTCCGGCTGGCGGGGCTCAGCTTGATACCAAGGTCCCACAACTCCTGGGAAAAGCTGCGAATACCATCTTTGAGCTGCGTTTCCGTTTCACGGCCGGCGTGGAGGAAAAGGAGATCGACATCGGAATAAGGAAAAAGCCAGCTTCGGCCATACCCGCCGATGGCGGCAAGAACAAAGTTTCCCGTCGCACCGGCCTCAGGCGAGAGCAGCTTCTCGTAGAGCCGTGTAATCACTTGGTCCAACAGCCTGGCGCGACGGAGCACCGCCTGGCATCCATCGCCACTGGCGGCAAAGTCCTGCTGAATACGTGCCGACTCGCTGTTATACAGTTCGCGCAATTCGCTGCTCAACAGGGCTGTGGCCATGAGACCGGAATCCCGGCCGGCTGCCTTGCGCCGGCGTCAGTTACAGAGCAGTTTCTCCGCGCTCTTCATTGCGAATGCGGATGGCGTCATCCACACGGGAAAGAAAAATTTTTCCATCGCCAATTTTGCCGGTGCGGGCGGCGTTGGCGATGGCCTGCACGGCCTTTTCTACGAGCTCATCCGCAAGCACCAGTTCCAGCTTGGTCTTGGGAATCAGGTCCACAGTGTATTCCTGTCCGCGATAGAACTCGGTGTGCCCTTTTTGCCGGCCGTGGCCGCGGACTTCGAGCACGGTCATGCCTTCCACGCCGATCTCGTGCAACGCGTCCTTAACAGCATCGAGTTTGGATGTGCGAATGATCGCTTCAATCTTCGTCATGTTCCCTGCTTCGCCTCGCCCGGCTCAAGCTGAAACCTCAAAGTAGTATCCTTCTTCGCCGTGCTGGGAAAGATCAAGCCCCTGGATCTCGTGCTCCTCAGAAACTCGCAACCCGATGATCACATCCACCAGCTTCAGGATCACCAGCGTGCCGACCACAGCCAAAAGCCAGGCAATCACGACACCGACGAATTGATTTCCCAGTTGGCGGAAGTTCCCTTCGATTACGCCGGAAGCCAGCGTGTTGCCATGCGCGTCTTTGAAAATGGGATTGACGGCGCTGGATGCGAAGATGCCGGTCAGCAGCGCGCCGATCGTCCCTCCGGCGCCGTGGACACCGAAGGCATCGAGTGAATCATCGTAACCGAAGCGCGCTTTCACCTTCGCCACCATGAGGTAGCAGAACACGCCGGCGATCAACCCGATCGCCAACGCCGCCATCGGGCCGACAAAGCCCGCAGCCGGCGTAATTGCGACCAGACCGGCCACTGCTCCGGAAACCGCGCCCAGTGCGCTCGCCTTGCCGTTACGGATCCACTCCGCGGCGCACCAGCCGATTGTTGCGGCCGCTGCGCCAAAATGGGT
>Ga0316628_100003548_pt1 | contig 12044 bp, 8 predicted proteins | sample OWC_Aug_M2_C1_D5_FD_207648 | JGI IMG/M metagenome (GOLD analysis project Ga0316628, IMG submission 207648) | Wetland soil microbial communities from Old Woman Creek delta, Ohio, United States - OWC_Aug_M2_C1_D5_C | ecosystem: Environmental > Terrestrial > Soil > Wetlands | place: USA: Ohio...
ATTTTAGTTTCTTTTTCCGCTATCTTTATTGTGTTTGTCGGGGTCTTCAATTATTCCGAAAAGCTTTTTGACGCGATCACCTTTCCCCTCAGGTCCGAGATCAAGATTAGTCCTGTCTCTCCCTATTTTCAGGTAATCAAGAAGGCAGCCGCCCCCCTGGTCTTCCTGGCGCCTGCCGAGGCCTTTTGGATGCACCTCAAGGTCTCCCTAGTCGCCGCCCTTATTATTTCTCTTCCGATAATTTTTTACCAGCTATGGCGCTTTATCTCTCCCGGGCTGCTCGACAAAGAAAAAAAATATGTGTTGCCTTTCGTTTTTTTTGCTACGGCAATGTTTATATTAGGTGCGTTCTTTTGTTTTAGTGTAGTGCTTCCCTTTGCGATAACCTTCTTGCTGGGATACAAGACTCAGAATATGACACCTATGTTGTCCGTTGGCAGTTATGTCGACTTCTGCCTCAAATTCGTACTCGCCTTTGGCGTAATTTTTGAGCTTCCTCTTGTGATTATCTTTCTGACGCGGGTAGGTATCGTAACTCCGGCTATGCTGGCCAAAAACAGAAAATTTGCAGTACTTTTTGCTTTTATCGCCGGCGCTATTCTCACCCCGACGCCTGACGCCTTCAATCAAACCCTCATGGCGGTCCCTATTATAATTCTTTATGAAATTGGTATACTAGTATCCAGATTTTTATATAGAAAGAAGAAGCATGTCAAACGTGAGGGGAAAGAGTCTTAAAGCGACCATTCGTGACATCGCGGAGGGATATGTGGTGGTGAATCCGTTGTTCCTAAAATCCTTTGAGCACGAAACGCTGCGCGATTTCTATGTTGAGATATCGAAGATCCAGAATGAGATCAGGGCTGAAAGGTTTCCCACCCACGATGTCCTTGCGATACGAAGCAGAAATCTTAAACTTCAGAGATTATTCTCAGCCACCATGATAATTAGAAATTTCGCCAAGGAGAGGAGGGTGTCTCTTGTCTAGCGCAAATGACACCTCTTATTAATCATTGAAAAAGGTTCCTGATAGTTATGAGCGAAGAACTTAAGAAGGCCAAAGACGTTATCCAGTCATTCCTTAAATCAAAAAAGATACTGAGGATGTATCCGTCAAATAACCCTATTTATATAAATACTATCGATGATGATTTCAATAAATTCAAGGAGTTCTTTTATTACAAAGACGAACTGTGCCTCAAGATAAAACAGAACGAGATATTTTTTGATTCTGAACAGGTCTATGCTAGCCCCGAAAAGGAAGATAACCTCGCCCTTTTTTTCTTTAAAGACGGCGTTAGAGAAATTACCTTCAGAAAAGGTATCACCATGGAGGAGATGGAAGATTTTTTGAAGATCATCTCCTTGGATTTCAATCGGGATGCGCTTGAAGACGACATCGTGACCCTCTTTTGGGAAAAGGACTTTCAGAACATTCAGTATGTAGTCGATGAGACGGTTCTGGCCGATGAGGATGACTACGAGGAGAGAGCAGTGAGAGCGATCGCGGAAAGGGAACCTGACCAGGACTCGCTTATGAAGGCATATGAAGATGCCTCCAAGGAGGACGTGGTGTCCGATGTCTCTATCGTGCCGCTGTCGGACAAAGACCTGCAGCTCCTACTGCAGGAATTTGAGAGAGATTCGGAGGATAAGACCGATAAGCTGACTGACATTTTGTTTGAGATGATTTACCTCCAGCCGTCGAAGGAGGACATCGAGGATATCGTAGGGTTCTTCGTTAATAGTGTCGAGTATTCCGTAAGCCGCGGCAATATTCTGTTGGTAACGCGTATCCTGTCACGCTTCAGGAAAATGCTGGAAGACAGGAACGAGGAGGAGGAAAGAAAAAGGCTCGCCAAAAAGATACTTTTACTTGCCGGGAATGAATCCATAATAAATCTTCTGGGGGAGATTCTGGACAGCGGCCAGGAGATGGAAGAGAAGCTCTTTGAAGATTTTGTCAGGTTTCTCGATAAGAATGCGATTGTACCGTTCATGAAAATACTGGGGGAACTGAAAAGCATTCACGCAAGGAAGATTGTCATAGATGCCCTGATCCTTTTGGGGACCAAAGACATCCCGACTCTTGCGAAAGGGTTAAATGACTCCCGCTGGTATGTAGTGAGAAATATTATTTACATACTCAGGAAGATAGGAGACAAGAGGGCCGTAGATTATCTACTTAAAACGGTCAAACATGGGGATGTCAGGGTCAAGAAAGAAGTCATCCGCGCGCTTGGAGAGCTTGGCGGCGGCGGGGTTTTGCAGACCCTGAGGGATTGTCTTGATGACCCGGAGGTCCAGGTGCGGTCAGCTGCACTGAGGGCATTGGGGAACATAAGATCTGAGGCGCCCAAGCGTATTATCATGAACAAGATAGCAGACAAGAATTTCAGGGATAAGGACTTTGAGGAAAAGAAGGAGTATTTCGAGGTACTGGCACAGTGGAAAGACGATGAAGTATATGCTTCAGTTGTCGGTATTCTCAAGAAGAAGACTTTTCTTGGACGGGCTAAGAATGATGAGAACAGGGCATGCGCCGCATATTGTCTGGGCCTCTTGGGGAAGAAAGACGCACTTCCGATTCTGAACAAATACAGGAATGACGGCAATAAACTCATGCAGGAACTCATCTTCTCCGCAATGAAAAGGCTGGAATATGGACAATAGAACGGACAATAAGGAAGATATAGAGAGATTCAAAACTGGAAAAGACCTGGTCAACCAGCTCTCCGTGGTCCTCAGGACATCGCATATCCACGACCCCGACAATGTCGCCGTTACATCAGTTATCGACAAATTCGTATCCCTTGTAAACGTCCTCGTCGGTTACGAAAGGGTCATTTCCCTTGAATTGAGAGGTGAGTATTTCTATATCAATGATTATCGCATACGGTATTCTTTGGAATACCTGTTGAACTTCGATTTTTTGATAAGGGAATTCAAAAAAAGGGAGTTGGGGAGTCTTGTCTTTAAGGACAAGATCACTGCAGAAGAGGTGAAGGTTCTCGTGAGGGCGCTTCTTTCATCCCCCTACGCGGAGTCGCCTTTCGATGCGATAGCAGAAAGAATGTCTGATACCAGAAATATGTCGGTGGAAAAACTAAAAAAGGTCGTGGAGGAAAGATCACTGGAACCGAGAAAGATGGTCAAGAAGACCTATTTTAATGCGGTCTCCTATGCGCGGGGCGTGATCAATAAGATAAAAGGCGGCGAGAAGGTAAACATAAAGAAGGCAAAGAGGGTGATCGAGTCTATGGTGGACCAGATTCTCGAGGAAGAGCAGCTTCTCCTCGGGATGACTGCAATAAAGGACTACGACGAATACACCTATCACCACTCGGTAAACGTCAGCATCCTTTCGATTGCATTGGGCCAGCGCGTCGGCCTGAACCGAAAGACGCTCACGGAACTCGGCATGGTGGCGCTTTTCCATGACATCGGAAAGATGGACATACCCAATGAAATTCTCAACAAACCGTCGAACTTTAACGATTCCGAATGGAACATTATAAGAAAACATCCGGTATGGGGAGTCAAGGCCTTATTGAAACTAAAGAAGCTGGACCCCTTGACGATCAAATCCGCAATTGTAGCCTTCGAACACCACATGAACTTCGACCGCTCCGGTTACCCGCGTGTAAAGAAGAATTTCGAGCTTGATTTCTTCAGCAAGATCGTGAGCCTTGCGGACCAATATGATGCAATGACCTCAGCCAGGGTCTATTCGAGAGTACCGATGGCACCGGACAAGGCCTTGAGCATCATGATGGAACGGTCGAACACACAGCTTGATCCGCTCCTCCTTAAATTTTTTGTCAACATGGTCGGCGTATTCCCTATTGGCACTTTAGTCATGCTTAACACTAAGGAATTAGGTCTGGTATGTGAAAGCAACCAGGTCTTTCCGGCAAAACCGCGCGTGCTGATCATAATCGACGAAAGGGGGAACAGGATAAAAGGACATGTGGTCGATCTAACGGAAAAGGACGGGAAGGATTTATACATCAGGTCCATATTGAAGACGATGGACCCTAACAAGTACAGGATTAACCTCGCTGAATATCTCCTGTAGCGTTCAGAAAAAGCTCATGGACGTCTCAGGCCGTTTTAAAATCTGAACCAGCGTTTCTTTGTTTTCAGTCCTTCGAATCTCGCAGAAAGATCTTTCAGCGAGCGTCTAATCTCCTCCTGCTCCTTCTTTAAATCCTTGAGGTCTTTCATCTCTTTGCTCAGCACATACAGCGAATTTTTAATATCTGTCAAGACCCCTTGCAGACCCGTCAGTTCCTCTGCAATCCGATCAATTTTATCAACGGGAAAGGCAGGGATTTCCAGCGACCGAGGTGCAAGGATATCCTCATGTTCCGGCATGCGCCAGCGGCCGCTTTCAGCGTCTTCTTCACGCGATGACACAGCGCCTTCACCAAATACCCCTCCGTCGGATACTGTGGCCTTCTCAGGAAGAGAAACCTCCGTCTGCGTTTCGGCAAAAACAGAAACAGCGGGCAGCGGTGGAACTATTTCTACTACCGCTTCAGGTTCTTCCACCGGCCCTTCTTCTTCCTTTTCAGTCTGTTGTATTTCTATCTGATGTTTCCTCGCGATAAATTTCAGCAAAAGCTTTGTAATAAGCTTAAAAGACTCCTCGACCCCTGAGCCATTTATCGCAGAGGCCTCCACCACGCGGTATTCATAGGGATTCAGCTCGGTATTGAGGTCCTCGACCGAAGCTACGTTAATAAGATCTCTTTTGTTGTATTGAAAAATTATTGGTATCTCGTCAGGATTGATATTATTAGAGAAAAGATTTTCTCTCATATTGTCGAAGCTCTCTATGTTCTGTTCCTTCATATCTCTCTGGGAGTCGGCGACAAAAATAACCGCGTCAGCGCCCTTCAGGACAATCTTTCGCGTGGCGTTATATCTTACTTGCCCAGGCACGGTATAGAGCTGGAACCTTATGGAAAAATCACGAATCTTCCCTAGCTCGACCGGAAGGAAATCAAAGAAGAGCGTTCTATCGGCCTCTGTCGATAAGGAAAGCAGCCTCCCCTTGGTTTCCGGATTTAAGATAGAATGGAGATACTGAAGATTAGTTGTCTTTCCGCTCAATCCAGGACCGTAATAGACGATCTTGAGAGTTATTTCCTTCGTTGCGTAATTAAAAAGCGCCATCGCTATACTATAGCATAAACGCCGTTGCGTGTCTGGTATTTGACCCTGTACATCGCCTCATCGGCCAATCTGAGCAGATCCTCTTTTGATTTAGCGCTCTCGGGGTAAGAAGCAACTCCGAAACTTGCGGTCAGGCGAAGCGAATATCCATCCTTCTTAAGAAAAACATTTTGTTCGATGGCCTTGCGCATTCTCTCGGCAATCTGTACAGCAGCAGCGGGGACGGTCTGCGGCAGGACGATAACAAATTCATCGCCGCCATATCGAGCCACAATATCTATGGTTCTTAAACGTTTTATGAGCAGCTGCCCGACTTCCACAAGCAGTTTACTGCCTACAAGATGACCATAGTTATCATTGATTATCTTAAAGTGATCAATGTCCATGAAAATGAGTGCTAGAGAAGACTTGTGTCGAGTCGATCGCGTTATCTCTATCTCCAGGGTCCTGTCCAGATATCGCGTATTAAATAGTTTAGTTAAGTCATCAGTTATGGACAACTCCGCCATTTTCTGATATAGCGAGGCCCTCTCTATTGCGATCGCCGCATGGTCGACGATTCTCATAATTATGTCAAGATCGTCCCTGGTGAAGGCGGTACCCGTTGCCTTGTTCACAATTTCCAGCACGCCGATAATATTCCCCTTGCTCTTTATCGGCACGCACATGAGCGATTTGGCCCCGATATCGGTTTCCTTGTCTATCGTTGAACAGAACCTCTTGTCGATCGAGACGTCCGGTATCACAACAGGGATCCCTTCCTGGGCCACCCAGCCGGCGATTCCCTCGCCCATCCTGAGTCTTATCTTTTTTTTCTTGGTCGTATCTTCCTTCTTGCCCGTGATCTTCTCGAACACGAGTTCTCCCGTCTCTTCGTCAAGAAGAAGTATCGACCATGTCTCGGCCTTTATAAGCTTCTTTGATTTCTTCATTATCGTTGTAAGGATATCGTTCAGTTCGAGCGTCGAAGTAAGGGTCTTGCTGACCTCATTGAAGAACTCGAGTTCATATGTCATATTAACGAGCCTCTCCTTCAGCGACTGATTCTCATCCAGGAGTTCCCTTGCAATGAGCGCCTTTTTGATAATAAATTGAATTTCCCTTGCAGATGGATTCAGAACCGGATAGGTCTGGGGATACTTTAGCCAAGGGGCGAAGCCCGTGAAAGAATAGGAAGCAGACAATACGATCTTCGGGATATCCCTGAAGGAGACCTGAAATTCCCTGAACGACGGTTCAGAGCCCTGGTCCTTATCGACAATAATAAGGTCCGGCCTGTCTTCAGGACGGTATCTCATGTCCTTTATGGACTTGAATTTTAAAACGCTGCTTTCCCGGGAAGCCAGGGCGATTTCTTTTTCTTTATTGAGGGGGGCCTGACCTATGGAAAATATCTTACTCATTCGCCCCACAGCATTTTTTGTATTTCTTTCCGCTGCCGCAGGGACAGGGTTCGTTACGCCCCGTTTTTTTGCCTTTCGTGACGGGCTGTGACGGCCCGCCTTCTCCCCTATTATAATTAAGGTTAACTCTTCTCTCCTGACTTCGTACTAAGGCCTCATTGTTCCTCTGCACCTGGATTTTAAAGAGCCTGGACACAATCTCGGTTGATATCCTCCCGGACATCTCTCCAAACATATCGAATGCCTCTCTCTTATACTCTACAAGGGGGTCCCTCTGTCCATACCCGCGCAGGCCGATGCCTTCCTTCAGGTGGTCCATTGCCAGAAGGTGGTCCTTCCACTGGGAATCTACTACCTGGAGGACTATCATCTTTTCGAGATAACGCATCATCTCCTGTCCTATCTCATCCTCTTTGGCTTTATATAATCCCCTTATGTCGACCGAGATTTTTTCCCTCAGCGTCTGTATATCTTCAGGAACGGCATCCAACGTCAGAGAATAAACACCGTAAATGGAATCTTTCAGCCCCTTAACGTCCCATTCGCTGAACCTTGTGTCTTCCGGACAATAAATAACGAGCAGTTCTTCGCCGATCTCGTCCATCATCGAAAGAATCCTTTGCCTGAGGTTGTCTCCGCCTTGAAGTATTTCTTTCCGGAACGCGTAGATTTCTGTCCTCTGTTTGTTCATTACATCGTCATATTCGAGAAGGTGCTTCCTGATATCGAAGTTCTGGGCCTCGACCCTCTTTTGTGCGTTCTCTATCGCCTTAGAGACCATTCTGTTTTCTATAGGAATATCTTCCTCCATGCCGAGCCTGCCCATTAGTCCGGATATCCTGTCTGAGCCGAATATCCTCATCAAGTCATCTTCCAGGGAAAGATAAAAGCGCGTTGAACCCGGGTCTCCCTGTCTTCCTGAGCGGCCCCGCAGCTGATTGTCGATCCTTCGTGCCTCATGCCTTTCTGTTCCCAAAATATGGAGCCCTCCGAGGGAAAGAACTTTTTCTTTGTCGTCAGCGCACCTTTGTTCGGCTTCCGAGAGGGCTTTAAGCCAATCCTCGTCGGTGTAATCGGGGTTATCCCTCAGCATATCCCTCGCGATCGCTGACGGGTTTCCCCCCAAGATGATGTCGGTTCCCCTGCCGGCCATATTAGTCGCTATTGTCACAGCGCTGCTTCTTCCGGCCTGGACGATGATCTCGGCTTCTTTTTCGTGATATTTCGCATTGAGGACAGAATGCTTTATCCCTTTTTTCTTCAGAAGACTGCTGAGGAGTTCAGATTTTTCTATCGAAATGGTACCTACGAGGACCGGTTGTCCTTTCTTGTTGAGTTCTTCAATCTCCTTAATGGCCTCATTGAATTTACCTGTCTCCGTTTTGTAGATTACGTCAGCGTAATCCGCCCTTATCATGGGCCTGTTAGTAGGGATCACGAGAACGTCGAGATTATATATTTTGGCGAATTCCTCTGCCTCGGTTTCGGCTGTACCTGTCATGCCGGCAAGCTTCTTGTACATGCGGAAATAGTTTTGGAAGGTGATCGTCGCCAGGGTCTGGTTCTCGCTCGCTATTTTGACCCCTTCCTTAGCCTCCACGGCCTGATGGAGCCCGTCGGACCAGCGCCTGCCCGGCATAAGCCTGCCCGTGAACTCATCGACAATGAGGACCTCGCCGTCCTTCACCACGTAATCCACATCCCGTTTAAAAAGGGTGTGGGCCTTTAACCCCTGAAGAATATGGTGGACCAGTTCGATGTTCGAGGGGTCATAAAGATTGCCTGCGCCCAACAGCCTTTCTGCCTTGATATTCCCTTCTTCCGTGAGAATAACTGTCCTGGCCTTCTCGTCAACTGTATAGTCGCCCTCTTTCTGGAGTTTAGGAATGATCTTGTCGATCTTATAGTACTTGTCGGTCGATTCTTCGGAGGGACCAGAAATGATCAACGGCGTCCGGGCCTCGTCAACCAGAATGCTATCCACCTCGTCGACGATAGCGAAATTAAGTTCCCTCTGCGCGAATTGGGATAGGTCATATTTCATGTTATCCCTGAGATAATCAAAGCCGAACTCATTGTTCGTACCGTACGTAATATCGGAGTTATAGGATACCTGCCTCTCTTCATCCGTAAGGCCATGGACGATGACCCCCACGCTCATACCCAGGAATTCATAGAGGGGCCCCATCCACTGGGCATCCCTCTTTGCCAGATAGTCATTAACCGTCACTATATGGACGCCGCGCCCTTCGAGTGCATTGAGGTAGACGGGTAGGGTGGCCACAAGTGTTTTGCCTTCGCCGGTCTTCATTTCGGCTATCTTTCCTTCGTGCAGTACCAACCCCCCGAGAATCTGAACATCGAAGTGTCTCATCTTCAAGACCCGTTTGGATGCCTCACGCGCTACCGCGAAAGCCTCAGGAAGCAAATCGTCCAGGGTCTCCCCACTTTCGAGTCTCTCTCGAAATTCCGCAGTTTTGCCCCTCAGCTCAGCATCTGACAGCGGTTCTACGCCGCTTTCGAGGGAGTTAATATGATCTACAATAGGGATAAGTCTCTTAATCTCGCGATCATTCTTGGTGCCAATAATTTTTTTCAGTATTCCAAACACATTTTAATATTAAAGCAATCACATTAATATTGCAAGAAATCGCAATATATCAATGCCTTAGAATATCCAATTTTAAAAAGGTTAACGGCTAAAATTGAAGAAACATCTAGAATCATGTTAAATTTTCAGATGCGAAAGTCCGTGTTCATTTATACATTCGGCTGCCAGATGAATGTCCATGACTCCGAGAGAATGCTGGGCGTTCTTTTCGAAAATGGCTATACCAAAGCTGACGTCCCGGATCACGCCGACCTCGTTATTTTCAATACCTGTGCGATCAGGGAAAAGGCGGAACAGAAATTTTATAGTCAGCTCGGCAGGACCAAGCTCCTAAAGAAGAAACATAAAGGGCTTAAGATTGCGGTTGCCGGTTGTGTTGCTCAGGAGACCAAAGAACAGTTGATCAAAAGGGCTCCCTATGTCGACTTTGTGCTCGGCCCTCAAAATATTCATCTTGTCGGCGACATGGTCTCCGGAAGGCGTCGATCATCTCTGGTTGATGATAATCGCGAGTTGGCCTTTCAGGAATTGGCTGCTAACCGCCAAAGCCTGATTAAGGCGTGGGTATCCATCATGTACGGCTGCAACAACTTTTGCTCATACTGTATCGTGCCTTATACTCGTGGAAGGGAGGTCTCCAGGCCAAGCAGCAGCATTATTTCTGAGATTAAGGATCTTGCGGGCAGAGGCTATAGGGAAATCACCCTTCTCGGTCAAAACGTAAACTCCTATAAAAGTGATATTTATTTTCCCGATCTGCTTCGAAGAATCGATGATATTAATATTGACAGGATACGTTTTGTGACTTCGCACCCAAGGGATTTTTCAGAACGGTTGATCGAAGCCATGGCAGAGTTGCCGCATGTCTGTGAGCATTTGCATCTGCCGATTCAGTCCGGATCGGATAGAATACTGAAGCTTATGAACAGGGGGTACACTTTTGCGGAGTATAGGGAAAAAATCGACCGCCTGAGAAGAAAGATTCCTGATATTGCGATTACCGCGGATGTGATAACAGGTTTTCCGGGTGAAACAGCGACGGACCACAAAGCGACTATGAGCGCAATAAAGGATATAGGGTACGACGGACTTTTTGCCTTTAAGTATTCCGCGAGAAGAGGTACGGTAGCTTGCGGAATGGAAGGGCATATAGCGGATGATCTTAAATCTCAGAGATTAGACGAGATACTGAGATTGCAAGAAGATATAACTTACAGAAAGAACAAGTCTCTAGAAGGCACCATTCACGAGGTCCTTCTTGAAGGGCCCTCGGAAACAGACGGCGAAATGCTTTGCGGAAGGACTAGGACGAACAAGATCGTTACCATTAAGGACAATTGGGAGAGGGTCGGCTCGTATGCTCTTGTGAGAATCGAAAAGGCCAGACAGCATTCACTCTTAGGGACGAGTATCAACACTGTCATAAATCCAGGCGGGGCGTGAAGATATCTTTTTTAACATTAGGTTGTCGCGTTAATCAGTCTGAGAGTTCCGTAATTGAAGGAACACTTAAGGAAAATGGCGTAACCATCGTCAGTTTAAGCGAAAATCCCGACTTCTGCATAGTGAATACGTGTGCTGTTACTGCAAAGGGTGATTATAACTCCAGGCAACTCATTCGGAGGGCGGCACGTTCGGGTGCGAAGGTAATTGTTACGGGCTGCTACTCGCAACTTAAGTCGGACGATGTGAAAAGCATGCCAGGCGTGTTTGAAGTCATTGATAATGCGAGAAAATTCGATATTGTAAAAATGATTACTTCTGTAGATGTTGATCTCTGCTATGGCAGGCATAGTCGGTCGCGGCCATATCTAAAGATACAGGATGGCTGCAATCATCGCTGCAGCTACTGTGCTGTTCCGTTTGCCAGAGGAAAATCAAGAAGCATCCCTGAGGAGGAGGTAATAGAGAAAGTACAGATCATTGAATCCCGTGGATATAATGAGGTTGTCTTAACGGGGATACATATAGGCTCTTATGGCAGGGATCTACCGGTGAAGTCAAATCTTAAAAAGGTCTTAAAAGGCATCCTTCGCGAAACAAAAATAAGGCGGATTCGCCTGAGTTCCCTCGAGATTACGGAGGTTGATGAGGAATTTATCGAGATTATCGAAGAGGAGCGAATCTGCAGACACCTTCACCTTCCATTACAGAGCGGCAGCGACGCCGTCCTGAGTGTCATGAGAAGGGGGTATAGGTCCTCTGAATTTTCTCAGCGATTGAGGGCTATTGCCGGAAGAATAAATAATATTTCCTTGGGGACAGACATTATAGTTGGTTTTCCGGGCGAGCGCGATGAGGATTTTAAGGCAACTTTCGATTTATTGAGAAGTCTTCCTGTGTCGTATATGCACATTTTCCCCTTCTCGGTGAGGTCCGGCACAGACGCGTCGACGATGAAAGGACAAATAGACGATCTGACGATTAAAATAAGGGCCGAGAAATTAGCTGATCTCAACAGAGTAAAAAAAAGGTCTTATATGGAAAGGCAGATTAATAATCCCCTCGATGTCATCCTGGAAGATTCACTGGGCTCGGGAGTTTTCATGGGAACATCCGGTAATTACGTGAAGGTGAGAGCTCGCGTGGGCGGCCATGAAAGGGGAAACGTTGCGTACGTAAGGCCGGCGAGGGTAGCGGGAGACTTTCTTGAAGCAGATCTTATGGTTTAGCTGTAACGTGTTGGAACAATGGAATAATCTATCTGCCTAATAGCTAGACAGCGAGGGTGCAGATAACATCCTTCCAGGGAAGTGCCAATTACTCACAGGATTATCAACATGATGCAAACATTTGGTGTTTATAGCGAGTGACCGATAAGATATATTATGTTAAATACGCCAAGAAGA
>Ga0316628_100003549_pt1 | contig 12044 bp, 11 predicted proteins | sample OWC_Aug_M2_C1_D5_FD_207648 | JGI IMG/M metagenome (GOLD analysis project Ga0316628, IMG submission 207648) | Wetland soil microbial communities from Old Woman Creek delta, Ohio, United States - OWC_Aug_M2_C1_D5_C | ecosystem: Environmental > Terrestrial > Soil > Wetlands | place: USA: Ohio...
CTGTAGAAAATCGGCTTCCTCATACAGGCGGATACAGATGCCGCTCATCACGCGGCCGCAACGGCCGGCGCGCTGATTGGCAGCGGCACGCGAGATGTTTTCGATGCGCAGCTGCTCCACTTTCTGCCGCACGCTGTAGCGGTTGATGCGCGCCAGGCCGCTGTCGATCACATAGCCGATGTTGGGCACGGTGAGCGAGGTCTCCGCCACGTTGGTGGCCAGCACCACGCGGCGCATGCCGGACGCCGGCTTGAATACGCGGTCCTGCTCGGCGATGGACAAACGCGAAAACAGCGGCAGGATTTCAATTCCTTTGTGCTGGTGTTTGCGCAGCGCCTCGGTGGTGTCGCGTATCTCGCGCTCTCCCGGCAGGAACACCAGCACGTCGCCTTTGAGGCCGCCGATGGAAATCTCGTCCAGCGCACTGCATACCGCTTGCGGCACGTCCTGCGTATCGCCCTCCTCGTTTTGCTGCGGCGGGCGGTAGCGCACCTCGACCGGGTAGGTGCGGCCTGAGACTTGCAGCACCGGCGCATTGGAAAAGTGTTTGGAGAAGCGCTCCGCATCCAGCGTCGCGGAAGTGATGATGAGTTTGAGGTCGGGACGGCGCGGCAACAACTGGCGCAGGTAGCCCAGCAGGAAATCGATGTTCAGCGAACGCTCGTGCGCCTCGTCGATGATGATGGTGTCATATTGCCTGAGCTGCGGATCGTGATGGATTTCGGCCAGCAGGATGCCGTCGGTCATCAGCTTGATGCTGGTGTCGGGCGACACCTTGTCGTTGAAGCGCACCTTGTAGCCGACCACGCCGCCGAGCTCGCTCTTCAGCTCATGCGCGATGCGCGCGCCCACCGAGCGTGCCGCCACCCGGCGCGGCTGCGTGTGCCCGATGACGCCAAGCACGCCGCGTCCCAAACTCAGGCATATCTTCGGCAGCTGCGTGGTCTTGCCCGAGCCGGTCTCGCCGCACACGATGACCACCTGGTTCTTTTCGATGGCCTGCGCCAACTCCTCGCGCCTTGCCACCACGGGCAAGTCGGCGGGGTATTCGATGGCGGAGAGTTGCTGGACGCGCGCCAGGCGGCGCTGGGCAAGGGACGACAAAGCTGCATTCATGGAGTGCAATTTTACCTGCTGCGAGTTGCACCCGCACTCTAAAGAACAGCAAAGCCGTACTTTGTGAAGGCTTATGCCGCCGCGGCAAGCCGGAACGTCACTCTCCCCGCCCTGTTTTCACTAAGGTCCAATCGGTAGCCGGACTGGACCGCCCAGCGGGCGACTTGATAAAGCCCAACGCCCATGCCGTCCTCGGACGGCACGACAGTATTCAGCAATTGATGGGCGATGCCGCGTGGAATGGCACTGCCGCCATCGCTGACCGACAAGGCGAACGGCTCGACATCCAGCGTGACCACGACGGAGATTCCGGGCTCGCGCTGCCGCTTGTTGCAGGCATTGTCGATCACGTTGTCGGCAAAACAGTCGAGCAGCGCTGCTGGAACAAGCCGGTCGTCCAGCGTCCTTCGCACGTTCCAGGCAATGCTGCGGTACTGGTGGCGCTGGCGCAGCGCGTCCCACCATGTCGATAGCGGCAATTGAACCAGTTCCTCCTGGGACTGCGGGCTCTTGAGTTTGGCCAAAATGAGTTCGATGCGCTGTGTCAGCACAGGCAACTGGCGTTGCATGATGGGCTGTGTCTGTTCGGGCTGGTGTTGCGCAACCGAGGCGAGCGCGAACAGCGATTGCAGCATGTTCTTGAGATCGTGGGTGAGGCGCGCACCGGTCTCGTAAATGGTCTGCTGGCGCGTAATTTCGCGCAGCGATTGTTCGCGCCGCTTGGCGTGGTAGAAGTGGCCCAGCAATTGGGTGAGCAAGCGCACATGCAGCAGCACGGTGGGCGAGAGAGCACGGTGGGTGAACAGCGTGAGGCTCAAGTCCTGGTCGGACAGCTCGATGCGATGCGGACTGGAGGCGCCCAACGTTCCATGCCCCCGTTCCGACACCCACGACAGCCCGGAGATCCAGGGCATCTCGGTGAGATATTCGGCGGCGCGCGCAAGAAATGTTTCCGGGCTCTGCTCCTGGTACGCTGCCTCCGCCAGGTGGTTGAGCCAAATCTCGAACGGCGTGCCGATGGTCAGCAGGTAGCGCGAGAACAGCACCTGAAATCCGGAAAAGCCCAAACGCGGATTCCATAGCAGCCCCAGCACGAGCAGCACGATGGCCATGATGAACAGGGTGCGCATCAGGGCGTCAAGGTAATCGATCCGCCCCAGCGTCATGAACGCCAGGCTGCCCATCACAAGTAGGGTCAGCATTGTGAACATCAGCAGGATGTAGATGAAATCCACTGCCTGTTCGGCCTGCACCTGTTCGCGCTCAACCGGAATCATCGCCATGATAACCAGGAGCAACGGCAAGCCCACGTTCATCATGTTGCCCGTTACCTCGGCCATTCCGGGCAGCGCGAACAGGTTCGGTGCAATGTAAAGAACGAGAATGGCCAGCAGGTAAGCCATCATCAGCAGGTAATACAAGCGCTGCCACCGCGCGTGAAAAGCGAAAACGCGCCCGCCAACGAGGGCAAACAGGACGCTCGCCCAGAATGCGAGCACCCACCAGTTAAGCCAGAACAACACGATGAGCCCCATCGCGATGATGGAGGCCGCGCCGCCCAGGCGCAACCTACTTTCCCCCCGCCACAACGGTTGCCACAGCAGGAACAGGCCCAGCTGCATCAACAGCAACGGATGCGCCCAGGCGTTCTGCAGTCCCAGCCACAGCGCAAAATGCAATGCCACCAGCATGGAAAAGGAAAGCCAGCGGCTGGACCGGAGCAGCCAGCCAAATGCGTGTGTCAACATTTCGTCACCCTTGTCAAAACTCCGTCACGAAGGCGTTGTGGTGCAACAATATCGTGCAAGCGCAGCACCGCCCCACAAGGCAATCCAATACCACACATTACATCCCCTAGTTCACAGCGCCCTCTGCTGTTGCGGGGCCCGCCTTCGGGCGTATCAGCCCCACCAGCAGGCCAAAAACCCCTCGCAATCTTGTGCTTGGCACGCAGCTTGCTGTATCCTCATTAACTAGTTTCGCATAATCAAAAAACCGGCTCTTAAGGGATACATATGAAAAGCAGGCAAACTGGCTTTACTCTAATCGAAATCGCCATCGTGCTGGTGATCATTGGCCTGCTGCTCGGCGGCGTATTGAAAGGGCAGGAACTCATCAACAGCGCACGGGTGAAGAATCTCGCGACCGACTTCAAGAACATTCCGGTCTATATCTACGGCTATCAGGACAAGTATCGCGCTCTGCCGGGCGATGACAAGGATGCAATAGCGCACCTTGGCGCGAGCGCGGTGGCAGCCGCCAGCGCGACTGCGGGGAACGGAACAATTGACGGTGCATGGGACGCAGGCGCGGGCGACAAAGAAAGCAACTTGTTCTGGCAGCACGTTAGGCTCGCAAATCTGGCGCCCGGATCCACGGCCGACCCTATGGCCAACGATCTGCGCCCCACCAATGCTGTAGGAGGTCTGGTTGGCGTCACCAGCGCAGCTAATTCTCCCATCACCGGCATGAAGGGCTCATTCATTGTGTGTTCCAGCGGCATCGCCGGCAAGTTTGCCAAGCAACTTGACATCACGATGGACGATGGCAACACCGCTTCCGGCTCGATGCAAACCAAGGACCCAAACACGAGCAATGCCATCGCAAATCCAGCCGATGACACCACATACGTGGTCTGCCAAGGTTTCTAGTCAAACTCCGGCGTGACATTCAAAGCCCGCTTCGGCGGGCTTTTTTCATGCCGTCAGTTTTGCCATGGCCATTGTTGAGAATTGGCTCTTTACCAACAGACGCCCCTGCAGCTGGAAAGGCAGCAACCGCTCAACCCTCGCGCAACCGCTTTTCCGCGGCCTCCAGCGTCACCGGCTGCCCGAGCAGCACCAGCACGTCGCCGGCAAGCAGCACCATGTCTCCGGCCGGCTGGCTGCCTTCGACGTTGTGGCGGCGCACTGCATTTACCTCAACGTTGAGGTCGTCCAGCTTCATTTCTTCCAGGCGCTTGCCGACGGCCGCATCGCCCATGTTCAGCAGCACATTCTGAAAGCGTGGCTGCAGGCTTTCCGTATCCTCACCCACGGCCTCCGGCGGAGGCGCGGCACTGAAGTAACCGCTGAACATGCTATAGCGCTTGGCGCGCGTTTCCTGAATTTGCCGGATGACGCGGCTCAACGGCACGCCGGACAGCAGCAGCGCCTGCGAGGCAAGCATCACGCTCCCCTCGGTGACCTCGGCCACAACCTCCGCCGCACCCGCCTGCTTGAGCGCGGCGATGTGGGTGTCGTCGGCGGTGCGCACCACGACTGACAGATCTGGGCGGACGGCCTGCACGTGCTGCAGTATCTTGAGCGCCGAGTGCTTGTCGTCATAGGTGATGGCGAGCGCCTTGGCGCGCATCAGGCCCGCGGCCTGCAGCACCTCGCGCTTGGCAGCATCGCCGTACACCACCTTTTCCCCGGCCGCCGCTGCCTCGCGCACGCGGCGCGAATCGAGATCGAGCGCGATGAAACTGATACCCTCTTCGGTCAGGAACTTCGCCAGCGCCTGACCGCTGCGCCCATAGCCGCAGATGATGATGTGCTGCTTGGCCCCCATGCTGCTCACGGCGATCTGGTGCATCTGCATGGCGCGGTTCATCCATTCCTCCGGCGACACTCGGCGCACGATCGCTTCGGTGTGATGGATCAGAAACGGCGCGATCAGCATCGAGATAAGCATGGCGGCCAGCACGTTCTGCATCACGTCATGCGGCAGCAGCTGCACCTCGCCCGCCAGCGTCAGCAGCACGAAGCCGAATTCGCCCGCCTGCGCCAGGCCGATGCCGGTGCGCAACGCCGCGCCCCATTCACCGGCGAAGGCTCGCACCAGCAAGGCCACCACGGCGGCCTTGAACGGAAGCAAAATGAGCAACAGCAGCAGCACCCAGCCCCACCCCGCGATGACTGCTCCCAGATCCAGCATCATGCCGATAGTGACAAAGAACAAGCCGAGCAGCATGTCGCGGAAGGGCTTGATATCTTCTTCCACCTGATAGCGGTATTCGGTCTCAGAGATCAGCATGCCCGCGACGAAAGCTCCCAGCGCCAGAGAGAGGCCGGACAGCTCGGTGAGCCAAGCCATGCCGAGCGTGAACAACAGCACATTGAGCATGAACAACTCGGAGGATTTTTGCCTCGCCACCAGGTGAAACCAGGGGCGCAGCAGGCGCTGGCCGAACATCAGCAGCGCCGCCAGCACGATCGCCGCCTTGATCATGGCAATCATGATCGTGCCCGTCAGATCGGCGCCGCTTTCCTCCAGCGCCGGGATGACGATGATGAGCGGCACCACGGCCAAATCCTGGAACAGCAGCACGCCCATGATCTTCTGCCCATGCGGCGTGTTCAGCTCCGCGCGCTCGACCAGCATCTTGCTGACGATGGCAGTAGACGACATCGCCAAAATACCGCCCAAGGCCAAACCTGCGCGCCAGTCCAAGGCAAAGAACAGCGATGAGAGCATCACGATCACCATCGTCGCGATGACCTGCGCCGTACCCAGGCCGAACACCAGCCGCTGCATCGCGCGCAGGCGTGCAAGGCTGAATTCAAGCCCGATGCTGAACATCAGGAACACCACGCCGAATTCCGCCAGATAGCGCGTCTCCGGCGCATCGGGTATCCAGCCCAGAGCATGCGGACCGATCATGATGCCAACGAGCAGATAGCCGAGCATCGCCGGCAAATGAAGAATGCGGCACAACACGACGACACCGACGGCGACCGCCAACAGAATGAGGATGAGATGGAGCGAGCTGGTCATGGCCCGATGATGCCACATTTTCCGGCCCCCTGAAAAAACCGGCAGTGCAAAACCATTCGCGGAAAGCCCCAAAACATCTACGTTTACGAGAGGCGCTGTTATAATTTGGTTTATGAACAAACCGCTTTCCGCCGCACCGCACGCGCTCGACCTCGCACGTCAGGTACTGAACATAGAAGCCGATGCCGTCCGGGCACTCGTGCAACGCATCGACGGTAATTTCTTTGAAGCGCTCAACCTCATCCTCGCTTGCAGAGGGCGAGTCATCGTGAGTGGCATGGGCAAGTCAGGCCACATCGCACGCAAGATCGCCGCCACCATGTCCAGCACCGGCACTCCCGCGTATTTCGTGCATCCGGGTGAAGCCAGCCACGGCGACCTCGGCATGGTCACGGCGCAGGACGTGGTCATTGCACTTTCTTATTCCGGCGAGAGCGATGAGCTCCTTACCATCGTTCCCGCGATCAAACGCCAGGGCGCGCACCTGATCAGCCTGACCGGCAACCCAAAATCCAGTCTGGCGCTGGCCGCGGATGTGCACCTTGACGGCTCGGTTGCACAGGAAGCCTGCCCAATGGGGCTCGCCCCCACCGCCAGCACCACTGCGGCTCTGGCGCTGGGTGATGCGCTTGCCGTAGCCCTGCTGGACGCCAAGGGATTCGGCGAAGAGGATTTCGCGCGCTCGCACCCGGGCGGCAGCCTTGGACGACGCCTGCTCACCCACGTGCGCGACATCATGCATACCGGCGCAGGGATTCCCGCCGTGCGTGAAAATGCGACACTGGCCGATGCGGTGCTGGAGGTTTCACGCAAGCGCTTGGGCATGACCGCCATCGTGGACGAGAACAATCACTTGCTCGGCATCTACACCGACGGCGACCTGCGCCGCACCCTGGAAAAGAAAGTGGATTTCAGCACGACTCCGGTCAGCAGCCTGATGTCGCAGAAGCCGCGCAGCATCAGCCCCGATGCGCCCGCGGTCGATGCCGTGCAATTGATGGAGCAGCACAACATCAGCCAGTTGCCGGTAGTGGATGCGGACAATAAATTGGTCGGCGCGCTGAATATGCATGACCTCCTCAAAGCGAAGGTCATCTGATGTCGCTCGCTGCAAGAATCAGGCCTCTCCGCCTCATCGCCTTCGATGTGGATGGCGTGCTTACCGACGGCGGGCTGTATCTTTCCGATTCCGGCGAGGAGTTCAAGCGTTTCAATACGCTCGACGGGCATGGCCTGAAGATGCTCAAGGCATCGGGCGTGGAACTCGCCATCATCACCGGGCGCACCTCAAAATGCGTCGAACTGCGTGCCAGGAATCTCGGCATCACCCGGTTGCACCAAGGCGTGGAAGACAAGCTGGCGGTGATGCAAGCGCTGCTGGCCGAACTGAAGCTTGCGCCGGACGCCGCGGCCTTCATGGGCGACGACGTGGTAGACCTGCCGGTGATGCGCCGCGTCGGGCTGGCACTGAGCGTTCCCGGCGCACCGCAAATCGTGCGTGACCATGCGCATTACGTAAGCCAGCGTGATGCCGGGCACGGCGCGGTGCGCGAGGTGTGCGAGCTAATTCTCGGCGCCCAGGGCACCCTGGAGGCGCAGCTCGCGCCCTATCTCAACTAATGAACACCACCCGATTCGCCGAAAGAGCTCGCGCCTGGCTGCCGCTGTTGCCGTTGTTGCTGCTCCTGGCGGCGACGTATTGGCTCAATCTGCAGGTGCAGCCGCTGCCGCAGCTACAAGGCCAGCAGCGGCACGACGTCGACTATGTCGTAGAGATCCTCTCGGCAATCACGTTGAACGCGCAAGGCCAACCTCGCTTCACGCTTGGCGCCGAGCGGCTCTGGCATTATCCGGACGACGACACTACACACTTGCAGATGCCGCGCCTCACCAGCCTGTATCCGGACCGCCTGCCGACCATCACCACCTCGCAAACCGGCATGATCTCCAGCAAGGGCGACGACGTCTTTCTCTATGACGAGGTGCGCATCGTGCGCCCCGCCGGCGAAGGCACGGGCGAGGTGCGTTTTGCCACCGATTATCTGCATGCCGTCCCGGACCGTGACTGGGCGGAAACCAACCAGTCAGTGGTGATGACCAGCCAGAACGACGTCATCCGCGCCGTTGGCATGGAACTCGACAACAAGGCGCGCACGGTAAGATTGCTGTCGCGCGTGAGGGCAACTCATGAGCCTGTCGTTCGATAAAGCCGCCGCTCTGTGCGGGCTGCTGCTCCTGGGCTGGAGCGGGCCTCTTCTCGCAGAGAGCGCCGACCGCGACAAGCCGCTCCATCTGGAATCGGATCGCGTTTTCCTGGACGACGCCTCCCAGACGAGCGTTTTCGAGGGCAAGGTGCAACTCATCCAGGGCACAATACTCATCCAGGCAGACAAGATCGTGCTGACACAGGATAGGCAAGGGTACAAGCACTGCACTGCCACCGGCAAACTCGCCAGCTTCCGCCAGAAGCGCGAAGGCACGGACGAATACATGGAAGGCTACGGCGAGCGCATCGAGTACGACACGCGCGCCGAGACCGTGGATTTCTATATTCAGGCCCGGGTCAAGCAAGCGCAGGACAACGTCCAGGGTGACCACATTTCGTACAATACGCGCACCGAGATCTTCCAGGTCAGCGGCAATCCGGATGATACCTCCGGCCCGACCAGGGGCCGCGTACGCGCCGTGATCCAGCCCAAGAGCAACGAGCCGCCCGCGGGCCCTGCGCAGAAAGAGGCGCCGCTAACGATCCAGCCCAGTGAGACCCTTTCATCAAAACCCAAGCCATGAGTGAACTCCGCACCGTTTCCCTGAAAAAACGCTATCGCGCCCGCGCCGTGGTGCAGGATGTCTCCTTGTCCGTGAAGAGCGGCGAAGTGGTGGGGCTGCTGGGGCCGAACGGGGCAGGCAAGACCACCAGCTTCTACATGATCGTTGGCCTCGTCGCGGCCGACGGCGGCGAGATCTTCATCGACGAGCAGGACATCACCCACGTGCCCATCCATCGCCGTGCCCGCCTCGGCTTGGCCTATCTCCCACAGGAAGCCTCCATTTTCCGGCGCCTGACCGTGACGGAGAACATTCGCGCCGTGCTCGAACTGCAAGGGTACGCCCCCGCCGAGATGGATACGCGCCTGGAAGCCTTGCTGAACGACCTGCACATTACCCACATCCGCGACAATCCCGCCATCAGCCTCTCCGGCGGCGAACGGCGGCGCGTGGAGATCGCCCGCGCATTGGCGACCGACCCGCGTTTCATCCTGCTCGACGAACCCTTCGCCGGCGTTGATCCCATCGCAGTGCTGGATATCCAGAAGATCATCCGCTTCCTCAAGGGGCGCGACATCGGCGTCCTCATTACTGACCACAACGTGCGCGAAACGCTGGGCATCTGCGACCGCGCCTATATCATAAATGCCGGTTCGGTGATGGCGGAGGGCGAGCCTGAGGAAATCATCTATAATGAGGGCGTGAGGAAGGTGTATTTGGGCGAGCACTTCAAGCTATAAGATGGCGCCGCCCGCGCACCAAATGCCGGCAATGAAACACTCTCTCCAACTCAGGCAGTCCCAACAACTGATGCTGACGCCTCAGTTGCAGCAGGCTATCAAGCTGCTGCAGCTCTCGACGCTCGAGATCAATCAGGAGACGGCGCGCCTGCTGGACGAGAATCCCTTCCTTGAGCGCGAAGATGACAGCGCCGCCCACACCTATAGCGGCAGCGGGAATAACGATGCGCCATCGCCCTCGTCCGCCGCCGAAAACACCCCCGCCGAGACCGAGTCGCGCGCCAACGACAGCGAATGGCCCGAGCCTTCGTTCTCCTCCTCGCCAGCAAGCGCCGACGATGAAGACGAGGGCTATTCCGAAGTCGCCGCCGAGAAACCCAGCCTGCGTGAGCACTTGCTCTGGGAATTGAACATGAGCCAGATGGATGCGCGCGACAAGAAGATTGTCGGGCTGCTGATCGACGCGCTGGACGAGAACGCCTATCTGTCGCAGCCGCTGGAAGAGATCGCCGAGCTGCTGCCGCCGGAGCTGGACATCCCCCTGGACGACCTGGAAACGGCGCTGGTGCAGTTGCAGCACCTGGACGCCCCCGGCATCGGCGCGCGCAGCCTGAGCGAATGCCTCGCCCTGCAACTGTATGCCATGCCCGAGGATGTGCCGGGACGCGATCTGGCCCTTTCCATCGTGACGCACCATCTCGACCTGCTCGCCGCGCGCGACTTCAGCAAACTGAAGAAAGCCTTGCACTGCGACGACGGTGCCCTGCGCTGCGCGCAAGACCTGATCGTGCACTTGCAGCCCAAACCCGGCGCGGCGTTCGAGCATCGTGCGGCTGACTATGTTGTGCCTGACGTGCTGGTGGAACGGCACGGCGGCATCTGGCGCGCACGCCTGAATCCCGAAGCCATGCCGCGCCTCCGCATCAATCAGGTGTATGCCAACATCCTGCAACAGCGCAACGAGAAGAACGCTCACGAGATGGCCGGTCAATTGCAGGAAGCGCGCTGGTTCATCAAGAACCTGCAGCAGCGCTTCGAAACCATCCTGCGCGTGGCGCAGGCAATTGTGGAAAGACAGCGCCAGTTCTTCGAGCACGGTGACATTGCCATGCGGCCGCTCGTGCTGCGCGAGATCGCCGAACAGCTCGAGCTGCATGAATCCACCATTTCGCGCGTGACGACGCAGAAGTTCATGCTCACCCCGCGCGGCATCTACGAGTTCAAGTATTTCTTCGGCAGCGGCCTGAGCACCGAGGCTGGCGGCGCATGTTCTTCCACCGCGATCCGGGCGCTCATCAAGCAACTGGTCAGCGAGGAGGACGGCCGCCATCCGCTCACCGACAGTCGCATGTCAGAAATCCTGGCACAGCAGGGCATTCTGGTCGCCCGCCGTACCGTGGCAAAATACCGCGAGGGAATGAACATCCTTCCGGTAAACCTTCGTAAATCACTGTAACCGAAAGGAGTAGGTCATGAACCTCAACCTCACTGGACGCCATCTCGAAATCACTCCAGCCATCCGCGAGCATGTGCTGAGCAAGCTCGACAAGGTGAAGCGCCATTTCGACAACGTCATCGACATCAACGTAATCCTGTCGGTGGACAAACTGCTGCAGAAGGCGGAAGCGAACGTCCATGTGTCGGGCAAGACCATCTTTGCGGAGACCGCGGATGACAACCTGTATGTAGCCATCGACCAACTGGTCGACTCGCTGGATCGCCAGGTGTTGAAGCACAAAGAAAAACATACTGCGCGCCGCCACGACGATTCCGGCAAGCACCCAGCAGCAGAATGAAGTGATACGAGGCAGCCAGTGATGGCTGCCTCGTTTTTTCATATCGGTGAAAAGCATGAGCCTGATTAGCAAAATACTGCCCTTGGAGAACATCCTGCTGGACAGCGAGTCTGCCAGCAAGAAACGCGTGTTCGAACGCGTCGGGCTTTTGTTCGAGAATACCCATCACATTGCGCGCAGCCAGGTTTTTGACAGCCTGTTTGCACGCGAAAAACTCGGGTCCACCGGACTGGGTCAGGGTGTCGCCATTCCGCACGGGCGCGTGAAAGGACTGCGCGACGCGGCAGCCGCCTTCGTCAAGATGCGCAACCCCATACCCTTCGATGCGCCGGACGGACTACCGGTGAACTTCATCTTCGTCTTGCTGGTGCCCGAGCGCGCAACCGACTTGCACCTGCAATTGCTGGGCGAGCTGGCGCAAATGTTCAGCGACAAATCGTTCCGCGATCAACTTGAGAGCACCGACGATCCTGCAGCGATCCACAAGCTGTTCACTGACTGGCAAGCGTAGGGCATACAGAGGTCCATATGGCACAGGTCAACATCCGGCAGCTATTCGAAGACAAGCAGGATCACCTTGGCCTGACCTGGGTTGGCGGCTCGCAAGGCGCGGATCGCGTGCTGGAAAGCGAGATCGTCAACGCCTCCAACCGTGGCCTGATCGGTCACATGAACCTGATACACCCGAACTGGGTGCAGGTATTGAGCAGCACCGAACTGGATTATCTGCACGGACTTTCCCCGGCCGAACTGGCCGAAGCACTGGCCAAGCTCGAACAGGGCCATCCGTTGTGCCTGATCGTCGCGGGCGAAGCAGAGATTCCGAAGGGGCTGCTGGATTTCGCCAACCGCACCCATACGCCGT
>Ga0316628_100003550_pt1 | contig 12043 bp, 13 predicted proteins | sample OWC_Aug_M2_C1_D5_FD_207648 | JGI IMG/M metagenome (GOLD analysis project Ga0316628, IMG submission 207648) | Wetland soil microbial communities from Old Woman Creek delta, Ohio, United States - OWC_Aug_M2_C1_D5_C | ecosystem: Environmental > Terrestrial > Soil > Wetlands | place: USA: Ohio...
CGTCTGCGACCTCTGCGAGGTGCTGGGCGAGGCCCAGCCCAAGGTCTCGCGGCATCTCGCGACGCTGCGCGCGGCGGGTCTGGTGGAGGTGCGCCGCGACGGCAAGTGGAAGTTCTACGCGCTGGCCCAGGCACCGACGCCCCTCCACCGCACCTTGCTGCGCTGCATCCGGACCTGTCTCGGCGAGCTCGAGGAGCTCGCCGGGGATCGGGCCCGGCTCGAGGCGCTCGAGCTGCAGCGGCGCTGCCGGTAGGCGAGCGCGGGAGCGGAGCTCATGTCGAGCCGGACCTACCACGTCCTCTTCCTCTGCACCGGGAACTCGGCCCGGAGCATCCTGGCGGAGGCGATCCTGAACCGGATCGGGGGCGGACGCCTCCGCGCCTGGAGCGCCGGAAGCCACCCGAAGGGCACGGTCCATCCGATGGCCCTCGAGCTGCTGCGCGAGCGTGGCTACGACACATCCGGGTGTCGATCCAAGAGCTGGGACGAGCTCGCGGGGCCGGGCGCGCCCGCCCTCGACTTCGTCTTCACGGTCTGTGACGACGCCGCCGCCGAGACGTGCCCGGTGTGGCCGGGGCACCCGATCACCGCCCATTGGGGCCTCGAAGATCCGGCCGCCTTCCAGGGTCCGGAGGACGAGCAGCGCCGGCTCTTCCGTCGCGTCTACGTGGAGCTCGAGCGGCGCATCTCGCTGTTCACGCACCTCGGGATCGAGTCGCTCGATCGCCTGAGCCTGCAGGCACGCCTGAACGAGATCGGCAAGGCCGAGGTTCCCGTCGGAGCGGACGGCGGATGACGTCTGCTGCGACGCCGCTCCCCGCAGCCTCGGAGCCGAAGCGCCTGAACGTCTTCGAGCGCTGGCTCTCGCTCTGGGTGGCGCTCTGCATGGGGGTCGGGGTTGTGCTCGGGAGGCTCTTCCCGGGCCTCACGGACGCGCTGCGCCGGCTCGAGTTCGGCGCCGGCAGCCAGATCAACGTGCCGATCGCCGTCCTCCTCTGGCTGATGATCTACCCGATGATGCTGCGCATCGATCTGGCGAGCGTCCTCGGGGTGCGACGCCGGCCGCGCGGCATCCTGGTGACGCTCTTCGTCAACTGGCTGGTGAAGCCCTTCTCCATGGCCTTCCTCGGCTGGCTCTTCTTCGAGCATCTCTTCCTGCCGTGGATCGGGCAGCCGCTCGCGGACCAGTACGTGGCGGGCGTGATCATCCTGGCGGCGGCGCCCTGCACGGCCATGGTCTTCGTCTGGTCGTACCTGACGGAGGGCGATCCGGCCTACACCCTGGTGCAGGTCTCGCTGAACGACCTCCTCATGCTCCTGCTCTTCGCTCCCCTCGTGACCCTCCTGGTGACGGGCGCGAGCGGTCTCACGGTGCCCTTCGAGGTGCTCCTCGACTCCGTCGGGATCTTCATCGTGGTGCCGCTGGCGCTCGGCAGCCTGAGCCGTGCATTGCTGCTGCGACACAAGGGTGCGATCTGGTTCGAGAGGCGCTTCCTGCCGGCCTTCCAGCCGGTGACGACGCTCGCGCTCCTGGCGACGCTGGTGCTGATCTTCGCCTTCCAGGCCGAGAACCTGACCAGCCGCTTCTTCCACGTGGTGCTGATCGCGATTCCGATCCTGATCCAGGTCTACTTCAACTCGAGCCTGGCGTACGGGCTGATGAAATGGCTCCGCGTGCCCCATTCCGTGGCGGCGCCCGGCGCCTTGATCGGCGCCAGCAACTTCTTCGAGCTGGCCGTGGCGACGGCGATCGCGCTCTACGGCCCGGGCTCGGGCGCTGCGCTGGCCACCGTGGTGGGCGTCCTGGTGGAGGTGCCCGTGATGCTCTCGGTCTGCGCCTTCTGCAACCGCACCCGGCACTGGTTCGATCGACCCGCGATCGCATGAGCTCGACGCGGAGCGTCGGGCGCGGGCCGTGGCACGGCGGCCCTAGCGACGAAGTCCCCTGAGCAGCGCCTCGAGCGCGTCGCGCCAGGCCCGCTCCTGTGCGCGCCGCGGCAGCATGCGGCCGCGCCGCTCCACGGTGGCCAGGCCCTCGCAGAGCGCGTGCACCTCGACCGTGACCTCGTCGAGGTCCCGCGCGCCGAGGAGCCCCGCGTCGCGGGCGCGCTTCACGCGCGCGCGTAGCTGGTCCAGCGCCCCCCGCCCGGCCGCGCTCACGCGACGGCCCTCGGGCGAGTCCACCACGAGACGGTCGAAGGCGAGACGGAAGAGCGGCGGGTGGCGAAGCGCCCAGCGCCGGAAGCCGTGGATGCAGGCCGAGACCACGTCGTCGATCGGGTCGGCGGTCTGCGGAAGCTTCTCGACCAGCTCGGCCAGGAGCGCGAATCCGTGCTCCGCCAGCGCGAAGAGGAGCCCCTCCTTGGAGCCGAAGAGGCTGTAGACCGCGCGGGTCGAGACGCCGCTGCGATCCGCCACCGCCCGGACCGAGAGTGCGGCCTCCCCACCCTCTGCCAGCAGCTCCTCGGCCGCGTCCAGGAGCGCCTGCCGGGTGCGTTCGTCGTGCTCTCGCGGCCTTCCCATGGCTGATTGACAGTCTATCGCAACATCGTTACGATACAACGTTGCGGAACATCGTGACGAAGGGAGCGGCCATGGGGGCACGGCACGCGGGTTCCCGGGCGCTGGTGCTGGGCGCGAGCATGGCGGGGCTGTGCGCGGCGCGGGTGCTGGCCGAGCGCTTCGACGCGGTGGGGGTGCTGGAGCGCGATCCGCTGCCGCAGGCGCTCCTGCCTCGGCGCGGCACCCCGCAGGTGCGGCACGCCCACGCCCTCCTGGTGGCCGGGGCGGAGCGCCTCGAGGGCTGGTTTCCCGGGCTCGCCGCCGAGCTCCGGGCCGACGGCGCCCTGCCCCTCGATCGGAGCCGCCAGATCCACTGGTACCAGGCCGGGGGCCTGCGCCGCGCGCCGCGCCCGGGCGGTGAGGACCTGGGCGCGCTCTGCTCGCGGCTCCTGCTCGAGCACCACGTACGCCGGCGCGTGTCGGCGCTTCCGTCGGTGACGCTGCGCCAGGGAGTGGCGGAGGGTCTCCTCCCCGCCGCCAGCGGGCGCGCCGTCTGCGGCGTTCGCCTCGAGACCGGCGAGGAGATCCCGGCCGATCTCGTCGTCGACGCCACGGGGCGCAGCGCCTGCACGGTGCGCTGGCTCGAGACGCTCGGCTTCGAGCCGCCGCCCCGCTCGGAGGTCCGCATCGACATGGGCTACGCCACCCGGATCCTGCGCCCGCATCCGGCCGGCGGGCCCGACTGGCTGATCGGCGTCGTCGTGGGCGAGCCCCCCGCCGCGCGGCTGGGCGTGGCATTCGCCCTCGAGGGCCCACGCTGGATGGTGACCTTGGCCGGCTTCCACGGGGACCATGCCCCGACGGATCCCGACGGCTGGCTCGCCTTCGCGCGGAGCCTCCCCGATCCCGCGATCGCCGAGCTCGTCGCCGCTTGCGAGCCCCTGACCGAAGTCGTCACCCATCGCATGCGGGCGAGCCAGCGCCGACACGTCGAGCGGCTGCAGGACGTCGCCGGCGGGATCGTCCTTCTCGGCGACGCCGTCGCGAGCTTCAACCCCATCTACGGACAGGGCATGACCTCGGCGGCCCTCCAGGCCGAGGCGCTCGGCGTCGCGCTCGACCGCTGCCACGAGCTCGGCCCGCGCTTCGTCCGACGCTACAACCGCCTCGCCGCACGCGTCGTCGAGACGCCCTGGCGCATGTCCGTGGGGGCGGACTTCGCCCTCCCCCAGACGAGCGGTCCCCGGCCGCGCGGGAGCGCGCTCGTGGGCCGCTATCTCGGGAGCGCGATCCGCGCCGCGCAGCACGACGCCGTCGTCTCGCGCCGGCTGGTCGACGTCGGCCAGCTCGTGCGCCCGCCGCGAGCGCTGCTCGCGCCGGCCGTGGCGCTCCGGGTGGCGCGTGCCGCGTGGCGACGGCGCCGCGAGGGATCGAACGGGGCTGCCGGCCGGTGCCGGGAGGAGCGATCGCCGGTGTAGGCCCTGGACGGGTCTTCACGGCGGGGTGTAGAAGAGGGCATGAGGCGGCTCCTGCCCGTCCTCCTGCTCGAGCTTGTTCTCGCCGCGATCGCGCACGCTGCAGGCGCGGTCGGACCTGCGCCGACTCGCTCCGCCGATCCGCCGAGCGACGCGGTGCTGGCGGAGCTCCCGTTCCTGGCCAGCGACGAGCCGAATCGGATCGTCGTCGATCTCGCACCCGATGGAGATACTCCCCTGCGGCTGCTCGTCGACACGGGCGCGGCGGCGTCGGTCCTGACACCGCGCTACGCGAGAAAGCTGGGCGTGAGCGTCCGCCGGGAGAAGGGCACGCCGTACCGGCGCGAGACCCGGTTGGGCCGCGACCTCCAGTTCTGGGTCGATATCCAGAGCAGCGACACTGCGTCGAAGACGGGCTGGGAGTATGGCTTGCTTGGAGGAACCTTCCTCCGCGAGTACGTCCTCGAGCTCGATTTCGCGAGGCGCCGGATCCGCTTCCTCGATCCCGAGCGCTACCGGGTCCCCAAGAAGGTCGACGCCGAGAACGAGGCGGTCCTCCCGCTCCAGATCGTCGGCAACCGGCCCATCGTCGATGCCGCGATCGGGGGGGAAGCGGTCCATCTGCTGCTCGACACCGGCGCCTGGCAGACGGGTGTCCTCTCGGGCGAGACCGCCCGCACGGCGGGGCTCGAGGCCGCAAGGCTCCCGGGCGTCCGGGCCGGCTCGGTCTGGGGACCCGTCGACGTCGAGTTCGCCGAAGCTCCGAGCCTCCGGCTCGGGCCCTTCGAGCTCACGCGCGTCCCGCTGCTGGTGGCACCGAAGGGCTGGTACAACCAGGGTTCCTCGACGGACTCCCTGCTCGGCTACGACGTCCTCGCCCAGTTCACCGTGCGGATCGACTACCCGCACCGGCGGCTGTGGCTACGGCGCAGAGCGGATGTCGAGCTGACCTACGCCGGCGTACCCTATGCCGCGCAGCGCCGTGCGGGTCTCCTGGTCGGCTCGGTCCCGAAGGGCCTGGCGGTCCTCGGCCTCTTCCCTGACTCGCCCGCCACGCGCCTCGGGATTCTTCCGGGGGACGTCATCGTGCCCGTCGGCGGCGAGGATCCGGCGGCGTTCGAGCCGCGGCCCTCGACGCGATCGCGGCCGGGGGAGAGATCACCGTGTCGCGTCAGATCCACGGAGCGTGGGTCGACGTGCCGCTTCCCTCGAGCCCGGGTGACCCCGCGTCCGACGCTCCAGGGCGCTAGCCGACGCGGCTCGTAGGCCTGGCGCGCGCGCTCAGTCCCAGGATCGAGCCGCCCGCGCGGCGGCGGCGTTCGAGGGGCGAGCCAGCAGCCCGGACTGCCCGAGCGTCACCCGGAAGTCGGCGCCGTCGGCCATCGGCAGATAGGTGGCGCTGCCGTACACCGCGTCCACGAACGGGAGCCATCCGGGGTGCTCGAACGAGAGCGTCCAGAGGTCGAGGCCCGGATCCTCGGCCAGCGACAGCACGGTGCGTGGCGCGCTGCGCTCCTGCTCGATGTCGCGGTAGCGGCCGCCGAGGCGCTCCAGGCGATAGCGCGCGTCGAGACCGAGCACGTTGGCCCAGCCGCGCCACTTGAGCACGCGCGCGTCGAGCTGCCACTCGTCGCCGGCCAGCAGGAAGCTGCGAACCTCGCCGTCGGGCAGCCGCTTCAAGGTCGCGCGGTAGCGCTGGGGACCCAGGGCCTCGAACGTCAGCTCCGCGACCGGCTGCTCGTGGGTGAGGCGCTCGTAGGTCGCCAGGTTGCTGGCCACGGCGAGCAGCAGCGCCGCCACCGCGGCGGCCGCCAGCCCGAGGCAGGCCGCGCTCCCGCCGACCAGGAAGCGCGCCTGCCACAGGCGACGCACGGCGAAGAGCAGCGCCAGCAGCCCGAGCGCGGCCAGCCCGATCGCGACGGCGAAGAGGTCCACGGTGGCTCTTGATAGATCGCCGGCGACGCCGCCGCTATGCTGCGCGGGCCCGGCACAGGAGGTTGCGCCCTTGGACGTCTCCCGGATCCCGCTCGAGGCCCTCGACGTCATCACCGCGAAGTTCTACGGCGAGCACGGCTACCCCCATGACGCATGGCGGCGCCTGCGCCGGGAATCCCCCGTGCACCGCTTCGAGCCCGAGGGCTACAAGCCGTTCTGGGCCGTGACGAAGCACGCCGACATCGTCGAAGTGTCGAAGCAGCCCGAGAAGTTCCGGAGCTTCGGGCGCTTCATCCTGTTCCCCGAGGCGACGGCGCTGGACGGCGAGAGCCTCGAGGAGGCGCCGCCGCTCCGCATGCTGGTGAACATGGACCCGCCGGAGCATCGCGACTACCGGCGGCTCGTCTCGGGCTTCTTCACGCCGCGCGCGGTGAAGCGCCTCGAGTCGCGGCTGGAGGCGATCACGACCGAGATGTTCGACGAGCTCGCCGCCCGCGGCCCCGTGGTCGAGTGCGACTTCGTGACGGAGATCGCGGCGCGCCAGCCGCTGCGCATGATCACCGAGATGCTCGGCATCCCGCGCGCGAAGGAGGACTTCGTCCTCCGCATCACGAACGAGAACTTCGGGATCGAAGACCCCGACTTCCAGCGCGAGGGCGAGACGCGCGAGAGCCGCCTGGGCTTCCTCGGCGAAGCGTGGGCCTACCTGAACGAGATGATCGAGGATCGCCGCAAGCACCCGACCGACGATCTGACGACGGTGCTGGCGCAGGCGCGGCTCCCGGGCGACCAGCCGGTGCCGGCCTTCGAGATGTTCTCGCTCTGGTTCCTCGTCATGGTGGCCGGCCACGACACCACGCGGAACGGGATCTCGGGCGGCCTGCTGGCGCTGCTCGAGAACCCGGCGGAGCTCGCGAAGCTGCGGCGCGATCCCGGCCTGGCCGAGATCGCCGCCGAGGAGATCGTGCGCTGGGCGACGCCCGTGAACCACTTCTCGCGCACCGCCACCGAGGACTACGTGCTGCGCGGGCGCAAGATCGAGGCGGGCGACTCCGTCGCGCTCTTCTACGCCTCGGCCAATCGGGACGAGGACGTCTACCCCGATCCGTACGTCTTCCGCATCGACCGCGATCCGAACCCGCATCTGGGCTTCGGCGTGGGAGAGCACTTCTGCCTGGGTGCGCACCTCGCGCGGATGGATCTGCGCGTGTTCTTCCGCCAGCTCGCCGACCGCGTCGAATCGATCGAGCTGGCCGGCCCGGTCGAGCGGCTCCACGCGAGCTTCGTGGGCGGCCCGAAGCGGATGCCGGTGCGGATGAAGGTGCGGGCGCGCTCGTAGTCCCGGCGCGCGGAGGACGCCGATGGCGGCTGCGATCCCGACGCCCGAGACCCTCGACGCCGCGTTCCTGACCGAAGTCCTGCGCTCGGCCGGATTCCCCGGTGCCGACGTGCGGGGCTTCGACGCCGAGCGGATCGGCACCGGCCAGCTCGGGCGCTGCTTCCGCTACCGCCTGGAGGTCGCCGGCGGGGGGCCCGACGCGCCGGCCTCCCTGGTCGGGAAGTTTCCGTCGGACGACCCCAAGAGCCGCGACACCGGCGTCGCCCTCGGCCTCTACCGCAAGGAGGTCCAGTTCTACCGCACCCTCGCGGGCCGGCTCGGGATCGCGACGCCCCGCTGCTACTTCGCCGCGGTGGAGGGTCGCGGGCCCGACTTCGCCTTGATCCTCGAGGACATGGCGCCGGCCCGGCCGGGCGACCAGATCGCCGGCTGCTCCGCCGAGGTCGCACGGGCGGCCGTGCTCGAGCTGGTGGGGCTCCACGCCCCGACCTGGTGCGACGCGGCGCTCCGCGAGCTCGACTGGGTGGTGGAGGCGCCGGCCACGTCCCGCGCCTTCTACGCCCAGCTCTTTCCCGCCTTCGTCGGGCGCTACGGAGCGGCGCTCGAGCCGGACGTCGTCTCGATCCTCGGACGCGTGGCGGAGACGAGCGGGCCGCCCTTCGACCCGCCGGAGGAGCCGTTCTCGATCGTGCACGTCGACTACCGGCTCGACAATCTGCTGATCGACGACACCCGGCAGCCGCCGCGGGTCACGACCGTCGATTGGCAGAGCTTCGTGCTCGGCCCGCCGCTCTCGGACGTCGCCTACTTCCTCGGCGCGGCGCTCGTCCCGGAGATCCGCCGGGCGGTCGAGCGCGACATCGTGCGCGGGTATCACGAGCGGCTGGTCGAGGCCGGAATCCGGAGCTACGGCTGGGAGCGCTGCTGGGACGACTACCGTCGCGGCAGCTTCGCGGGGTTCGTGGTGACCGTGATCGCCTCGATGCTCGTGCAGGAAACTCCGCGCGGGAACGAGATGTTCCTGACCATGGCCCGGCGCCACGGGCGGCACGCCATCGACCTCGAGGCCGAGGAGTTCCTGACGCCATGCAGCCGATGAACGAGCTCGGGTTCTACACCCTCGCCGGGCAGCCGAAGTCGCCGCGCGAGCTCCTGGACGAGATCCACGACGCCGAGGCGCTCGGCCTCGGCTCCGCCTTCATCTCGGAGCGCCTGAACGTGAAGGAGGCGGCGACGCTCTCGGGCGCCGCCGGCGCGGTCTCGACGCGCCTCGGCCTCGCCACCGCGGCCACCAACCACAACACGCGACACCCGATGGTGACGGCCGCCTTCGCGATGACGATGCACCGCCTGACGGACGGCCGCTTCTCTCTCGGCCTCGGCCGCGGCATCGCGCCGCTCTTCAAGTTCTACGGCCTGCCCGCGATCAAGACCGCGGAGATCGAAGACTTCGTCGGAATCCTGCGGCGCCTCTTCCGCGGCGAGGCGGTGATCGGCCACGACGGCCCCGCGGGCCGCTACCCGATGCTCGCGCTCGGGCCCGACCATGCCGGCGAGATCCCGCTCACCTTCACGGCCTTCGGCCCGAACTCGCTGGCCCTCGGCGGCCGGGCCTTCGACGCCGTGGTGCTCCACACCTTCTTCACCGACGAGACCACGGCGCGCGCGGTACGCGCCGTCAAGCAGGCGGCCGAGAAGGCCGGGCGCGATCCCGCGAGGGTGCGCGTCTGGTCGTGCTTCGCGACCGTCGGCGACCATCTCCCCGAGGCCCTCCGTTTGAAGAAGACGGTCGGACGCATGGCGACCTACCTCCAGGGCTACGGCGACCTGCTGGTGAGGACCAACCGCTGGGACCCGGCGCCCCTCGCGCGCTTCCGCGCCGACCCGCTGGTGGCCCGCTTCCCCGGCGCGATCGACGCCCGGGCGACGACGGAGCAGCTCGAGCACATCGCGACCTTGATCCCCGAGGACTGGCTCGCGCCGGCGGCGACGGGAAGCCCCGAGCGCTGCGTCGCGAAGATCCAGGGACAGCTCGACCTCGGCTGCGACGGTGTGATCCTCCACGGTGCCACTCCGACCGAGCTCGCGCCCATCCTCGAGGCCTACCGCAAGGCGCGCCCCGGCGGGCGCTTCGAGCACCTGGCCGCGAATCCGGCGGCCTGAGGCAGAGGGCCCCGCCTTCGCCACCAGGACTGGCCTCCCTGCCACCTTCATGCGGGGAGGATCCACGGCATGCGGGGGTCTCGGGCGGCGGTGTGCTCGCTGACGGCGCTGATGTGTTGGCTCGGAGGACTGGCCGACCCCGTCGGGGCGCAGGCCCTCGAGGTGGGGGTCACCGCCCTGGTGACGGACGACCCGGCGGCGCACCCCGCCGCGATCACCGACTCCGCACTGGTCAATCCCTGGGGCGTGTCCCACAGCGCCTCCTCGCCGTTCTGGGTCTCGGACAACGGCACGGGGAAGGCGACGCTCTACGCCGTCGACCCCACGACCGGCACCCCTACGAAGAACGCGCTCGCGGTCAGCATCCCGGGAGACGGCTCCGTCACCGGACAGGCCTTCAACGGCGCCTCCGCCACCGGCGCGTTCAACTCCGACGTCTTCTTGTTCGTGAGCGAGGACGGCACGGTCTCGGGATGGCGAGGGACGCTCGGCAGCACGGCGGAGAACCTGGTCCTCGGCTCGTCCGAGAACGTCTACAAGGGCACCACGCTCGGAACCTCGAACGGCAGCTCGTACCTCTACTCCGCCAACTTCCTGAAGGGCACGATCGACGTGCTGAAGGGGAGCGCGAGCAGCCCGGCTCTAGCCGGGAGCTTCACGGACCCGAACCTGCCGTCCGGCTACGCGCCCTTCAACATCCAGAACCTGGGCGGTGCGCTCTTCGTGACCTACGCCCCGCAGGACGCGAGCGGGAAGAACGAAGTGGCGGGCGCCGGCAACGGCATCGTCGACGTCTTCGACCTCCAGGGCGTCTTGCAGCGACGCCTCGTGAGCGGCGGCGCGCTGAATGCGCCCTGGGGACTGGCGCTGGCCCCGTCGAGCTTCGGGGCGCTGGCGGGCGATCTGCTGGTGGGAAACTTCGGGGACGGGAGGATCCACGTCTACGACCCGACCAGCGGAGCGCTGGTCGACACGCTGACCGGCCCGGGCGGACAGGCCCTGAGCATCGACGGCCTCTGGGCCCTGATTGGCGGCAACGGAGGCAATGGCGGGAACGCCGACTTGCTCTACTTCACGGCCGGCCCCGACGGCGAGAGCCACGGCCTCTTCGGCGTGCTGACGCCGGTACCCGAGCCCGGCAGCCTCGCGCTCCTCGCGCTCGGGCTCCTCGGGCTCGGGGGAGTGCGCAGGCGCCGCGACTCGAACGGCGCGCGGCACCCGGGCGTTCATCTCCCGGGCGAGTGTCGCTCCCTCAGAGCGAGCTGAGGAACGCGAGCAGCTCCTCCTTCTCCGTCCGCGATGGCTGGTCGTAGCGCCGGGTCACCGGAGCGGCGTGGCCACGATCGCGCGCGATCGCCTCTTCTGGCGTGGAGGTGAGGCCGTCGTGCAGCAGGAAGTCGCTGGACGGGTGGACGAGCTTGTTCCCGAGCGCGTCCGGCACCACGAACTGGCCCCCGTTCACCGCGGTGCCGGCTGGAGCCGTCCGGTACCCGTCACTCCACTCGGCATCGGCCGACCGCGGCCGCCAGGCTGCAAGCTCCATCACGGCGGCGCACGCGCAACGAGGGCTCGCGGCGCTCCTCGCCCCGGAAGGTGTCGCTGCCGATGCGCCGTGCCTGTCTTGCTCGTCCTTCCTGCTCTCCACTAGACTCGACGCATTCCACTGTCACAGGGGAGTCTCCATGCCGACGAACGACGCCCTGGAGCGATTCGTCTCGCGCGTCGAGCAGAACGCTCACGCGGAAGCCATCGAGGAGTTCTACACCGCCAACGCGTCGATGCGAGAGAATCAGGCGCCGCCCCGAGTGGGACGCGATGCGCTGGTGGCGAACGAACGCAACGTGCTGGCCAGGGCGAAATCGGTGACCTCGCGGTGCGTTCGGCCCGTCTTCGTGAATGGCGAGCGCGCCGTGATTCGCTGGAAGTTCCGCTTCGAGTGGCTCGACGGGACGGTCACGGAGATGGACGAGCTCGCCTATCAGCGCTGGGAGGGCGAGCGCATCGCGGAGGAGGCGTTCTTCTACGATCCCGCGCAGATGAGGCCGAAGCCGCCGACGGCATGAGATCCGACCCGCGAGCGGCGTCTCCCTGCCTCGACGTGGGCTGGCGGACCTTCCTCCCCCCGCTCAGGGGCTACCGAGCAGGTGCTGCCGCGCGGCGCTCACGTCGACCAGCGGCTCGCGGCGCAGGCGGCCGACTTCGTCGGCGGTGTAGGGCGCGAAGTCGGGGGAGAGATGCCCGGCATCGAAGCGCCGCAGCGTCCAGTCGAGCAGGGCGGCGAGGTCGGCGTCGCTCAGCGCGGCGTTCGCGACGCCCGGCACGCGCACCAGATATGCCCGCCCCTCGGCGCTGCCCGCGAAGCGAGCGACCGAGCCCGCGAGGGCCGGCACCTTCCCGGGCGTCGCGCTGCCGTCGGCGAGGTGGCAGCCTTCGCAGTGCAGGCGGTAGTTGGTCTCGGGCGACCACGCGTACGCCGGCGTCGCGACGGCGCATACCATCGCGATCCAGACGCCGCGCCGGATCACGACGAGCCGGTCGCGACGCCGAGCACGACCGCGACCGTGCTGTTGTACGCGGTCGTCGACGTGCCCATGCACCAGTTGATATCGTTCGCCTTTCCCGTGAGATA
>Ga0316628_100003551_pt1 | contig 12042 bp, 10 predicted proteins | sample OWC_Aug_M2_C1_D5_FD_207648 | JGI IMG/M metagenome (GOLD analysis project Ga0316628, IMG submission 207648) | Wetland soil microbial communities from Old Woman Creek delta, Ohio, United States - OWC_Aug_M2_C1_D5_C | ecosystem: Environmental > Terrestrial > Soil > Wetlands | place: USA: Ohio...
TGACCGACGTCACCCGGCCGTAGACATCCGTCGTCGCCTCGACGATGACGATGCCCTCCACCCGGGCCTGCCGCGCGATCTCCGGATAGACCGGCGCCACCTCCCGCACGAGCTTCGGCGGCTTGACGTCCCCGATGGCCCGCACCGGCGCCTCGACCTCGCCCACGACACCCCCGAGAACGCCGCCCACGACGCCCCCGAGAACTCCGCCCACGACGCCGCCTTCGACGCCGCCCTCAACGCCGCCCTCGACCCCCACGTCCGAGAGCGTCTCCTCGGCGATCTGCTCCGGGATCTCGACCGGCGCCACGAGCCGGCCCGCCTCGGTCGGCGCGGCCTGCTGGACCCGCTTGATCCGCGCGCTCGCCGACGCGGCCTTCCGCTTGGCCGGCGGCGGCGGGGGCGGTGGAGGCGGAGGCGGCGGCGCCAGGAACGCGCTATAGACCTCGACCGTCGGCAGCTCGCCGGTCTGGAGAAGAGGCAGCACGACGAGAAGGACGATCACGACGGCATGGCCGACGAGCGACAGGGGCAGGAGCAGCGCCTTCTGTCTCGTCCTTCGTTCCGGCTGGAAAAAGGAATCCTTGAACATCTTGACCTCCGCAGCTTGGAGTGGGGGGGCTCCGGCCTGCTCGCGGGCGATGCCGGCCCGGACGCGTCCGGGGAAAGCGTCCCAGTAGTCTTTGCCCGGTTGACCCGCGGGAGACTTCTCGGCGAAGGCCGAGAGCCTGCGGACGAACTCGAGGTCCCGCCGGCAAGCCGGGCAGCGCTTGAGATGCTTCTCCACCCGCGGCCGGTCGGCCGCCCGGAGCTCGCCGTCGGCGTAGGCCCCGATCAGTTCCTGGAGTTTGCGGTGTCTCATCTCAAGCTCCCCTTCCGAGGGAATCCGCCAGGAGCTCCTTCAGCTTCTGGCGGGCCCGGTTGAGCCGCGACATCACGGTGCCGAGCGGCAGTCCGAGGCTGCGGGAGATCTCCTCGTAGCTCATGCTCTCGTGGAATCTCAGGACGAAGACGCTTCTCTGGTCGGCGGGAAGGGATGCCACCGCTCCCTCGAGCCTGGCCCGGAATTCGGCGCTTTCGAGCCGTTCCACGGGATCGTCGGCCGACGGGGCCGGCGGCGTGCGCGGGGCCTCGCCCGGCCCGGCCTCGAGAGGCTTTTCGCGGCCGCGGGTCTTGAGGTAGTTCAGCCCGGCGTTGACGGCGATCCTCCTGAGCCAGGGGTAGAGAGGCCATTGGGCATCGAAACGGGCCAGCGCGAAATAGGCCTTGACAAAGGTCTCCTGGGCCAGGTCGTCAGCCGACTGGTGAGCGCCGGTCAGGCGGCGGCAGAGGGCGTAGACCCGCTGCTGGTACCTGCGGACCAGGCTTTCGTAAGCGTCCATGTCTCCCTGCTGGGCTTTCCGGACGAGGACGGCATCCTCCGGTTGCTCGTTCGCTCTCGTCGGAGCTCCCATACGTTTACACCTGGCCGCGGCGAATATTCCGATATTCCGGCCCCATGATACACCTTTTGGGGGCCGCTTTGCACCCGGGCCTCCTCCCTGCCCTACCGGAAGCGCCGCCGTTGGGCTATTATGGAAGAGGGGGGTGTTCTTGCTTTTCACCCCGGAAAGGAGGCAGAGATGGGAAGCCGCCAAACCAGAGGTGCGCTCGCGGCGGCCGCCGTCGGCGCGCTCATCGCCGGATGGATCGGGCTGGCTCTCCTCGCGACCCCGGGGCCGTCCTCCGCGGCCCAGCAAGCGAAATACGCGGGGATCGACGAGTGCGCGGTCTGCCACGAAGACCTGGCGTCCGCCTTCCGCGAGTCCATCCACGGTCAAAAGGGCTTTGCCATGCGCTCGACCCACGCCTGCGAGACCTGCCACGGTCCCGGCCAGGCCCATATCGACGCCGGCGGAGGCAAGGGAACGATCATCGTCGTCAAGACGCTGCCCAAGGAGCGTCAGTCCGAGATCTGCCTGACATGTCATGATGGGGGGGCCCGGATGGACTGGGCCGGGAGCACCCACGAGACGCGCCGTCTCGCCTGCGAGGACTGCCACAGCATCCACAGCCCCGCGCCGGGCCGGGCCCAGCTGACGAAGCCGGAAACGGAGCTGTGCTTCGCCTGCCACAAGCGCCAGAAGTCCCAGCTCTTCCGGTCCTCTCACCATCCGCTCCGCGAAGGCCTGATGACCTGCTCGAGCTGCCACGAGCCTCACGCCGTCCAGGAAGGCCGGCCGGTCGACCGCGACGCCGTCGCGGAGACCTGTTACCGGTGCCACGCCCAGATGCGCGGACCGTTCCTTTGGGAGCATCCGCCCGTCCGCGAAGACTGCACGACCTGCCACGAGGCCCACGGCTCGAACCACCTGAAGCTGCTCCGGGCCAAGGAGCCGTTCCTCTGCCAGCGCTGCCACTCCGACACGCGGCATCCCGGGACGCTCTACGATCAGAGCCAGCTCGCGGTCGCCAGCAATCGCCTCGCCGGCCGGTCCTGCACGAACTGTCACGCGACGCTCCACGGCTCGAACCACCCGTCGGGCCAGATGTTCCTGAGATAAGGGGGGCCAGATGATCAGCACAACGTTGGCCATCGCCCTGGCGGGCTTGATGATCGCCCAGGGCCAGGAGCCGTCCGGGGCCCGGAAGGACAAGGGGGACGAACGGATCACCGTCAAGGGCCGGGTCACGGCCGGCCTCGAGGCCGTGGGCGAGGTCGAGCGATCCTCGAAGTTCACGGAATACCGGGACGTCCCCCGAGGGTCCTACGCCCCGGCCCTGGATCTCGATCTCGCGAAGGGCGACGGCTACTTCCGTCTTGCGGCGAGGAACATCCGGCAGGACGATCAGCGGCTGCTGGCCGAGCTCGGCTGCTACGGGAAGTTCCGGCTGGCCGCCGGATATGACGAAACGCCCCACAGGTTCAGCTTCTTCGGGGCCACGCCGTATGTCGAGCACGCGCCGGGCGTTTTCACGCTCAACGACGTCATCCGCTCCGACGCCCAGGCCCTCGTCCCGACGGGAACGAGCACGAACATCGGCGCGGCCCGGGCCCTCGTCTCGAGCTTCCTCGCGAGCGCCGCGCCCATCGATCTGGGTCTCCGGAGGAAGGAGGGCCGGCTCGAGCTCGTCTACACGCCCTCCGTGCCGTTCCGCCTGAACGTCTCGGCCAGCCGGGAGACGAGGACCGGGAGCAGGCCGATCGGAGCCTCGCTGGGGTTCAGCGACGCCATCGAGCTCGCCGAGCCGATCCGGCACGAGACGACCAACCTCGACGCCTCGCTCGAGTACCACAAGGGCCGGGCCACGGTCCGCGGCGGGATCTCGGCCTCGATCTTCGAGAACGAGGTCCAGGCCATGGTCTGGGACAATCCTTACCGGATCACGGACTCGACCTATCCCCAGGCCTACATCGCCGGCAACGGGACGGCCCGCGGCCGGACGGCCCTCTGGCCGTCCAACGACGCCGTGAGGTTCTACGCCCGCGGCTCGGTCAAGCCCGCGGCGGGCACACGGATCTCCGCGGCCGTGTCCTACAGCCTGTTCGACCAGAACCAGAAGCTGCTGCCGTTCACCATCAACACGGCCATCCCCGGTTCCGACCCGAACGCCGCGAACGCCCTCTCCCCGCCCCGGGAAACGGCCCAGGCTAAGGCCGGCGTCACCTCCCTCGATCTCACCGTGAGCTCGCGGCTGACGAAGTCGATCTCCTTCGCCGCGGGCGTCCGCTATTATGATTTCGCGAACAGGCTCGTCGCCCTCGACATGCCCGGCTTCGCGCTCGTCGACCAGCTCTGGGAGGACGGGGCGATCACGGCCGAGCCTTATTCCTTCTCCCGCTTCCGGCTCTTCGGCGACCTGACCGTCCGCCTGTTCGAGTCGACGTCGCTGACCGCCGGCTACACCCTTTATAACGTCCGGCGCCATCAGGGCGCCGAGCCGGCCGAAGCGGACAGGACGGACGAGAACGCCTTCAAGGTCGCCATCGACAGCCATCCCTGGGATTGGCTCACCCTGCGCGCGTCCTATCTCGGCTCGGATCGCGACTGGTCCCTCGACGACACGTCCGTCGCCTACATCCCCGGCTTCAACTTCAAGCGCTACTTCGAGGCCAGCCGGAACCGGCAGAGCCTCAGCGCTCTTGTCGGACTGAGCCCCATCGACCGGCTGGACGTCGAGCTGACCTATGCCTTCGGACACGACGAGTATCCCCGCTCGAGCTACGGGCTGCTGAAGGACGACTTCGACATGGTCGGCCTCGACGCGAGCTACGCCGTCTCCAAGAGCCATACGGTCTACGGCTTCTACGTGCACGAGCTCTACGCCACCGACCAGGCCGACCGGCAGAGCGGCGCCGTCTTCTCGACGAGCCCGCTCGACGACTGGACGGCCCGGCTGAAGGACTCGGTCCATACCTTCGGGGCCGGGCACGCGGTCGAGGTCCTACGCGGCCGGCTCGGCCTGGATGTCTCGGGCTCCTATTCCCGGACCCACGGCTCGTCGCGGCTCTTCTCCCCTCCGGGCGGGACGCCGGACGCGGCGGTCAACTTCACCAAGCCGCTCGACACGACCTCGTGGTGGACGGCCCAGGCCCTGGTCCGCTGGACGCTGACGAAGGGCCTGCAGGCCGTCTTCACCTATTGGTATGAGGCGTACACGCTGGCCGACATCGTCCGGAACGACGCCGCCGTCGACTACGCGGCCGCGGGCGCCATCTTCCTCGGCGCCCGGGAGCCGGGCTACAAGTACCACGTCGGGTCGGTGAGGCTCGTCTACGTCTGGTGAGGGAGGCCGGACCGCTCGGCCCGCGCGGCCTCGATCTTTCGGTACTCGATCGCATGAAGCGTCCGCAGCTGATGGCCGGTGATCTTCCCGTCGAGCCAGGTCCGGCTCATCGGGAAGACCTCGGGGTTGAGATGGACGTTGTACATGTGCCAGATGATGATCGCCAGGAAGGCCAGCATGGCCTCGTAGCCGTGGGCGATGACGAAGATATCATGGAGCCAGAGGGGGAATAGCCGGAGCGAGAGCTCCACGTTCCACATGAAGAAGCCCGAGACGATCATGACCAGCGAGCCCCAGGCCACGGCCAGGTATTCCAGCTTCTCGATGAAGTTGTAGCGGCCGTATTCCGGCGGCGTTCCAAATCTCCAGAAGGGGTGGCGGTCGAAGAAGCGCCGCAGGACCCCCCGCCGGTAAAGCCAGCCCGAAAGGCCGAGGTTGTAGCCGAACAGGACGACGGCGTCACGGGCGTCCTTCAGGCCGGGGCGGAGCTCTCGGAAGTTCTCCCGGCCCCGGGGCGTCAGGATCGTATAGGCGAAGTGCCAGGCGATGTCGGCGATGAGGAGGACGGCCGCGGCCCGATGCACGAGCCCGCGAAAATAGAAGATCCGGCCGAAGGCGAAAACGGCCTTGACGAACGGCACCTCGGAGAACATCAGGGGCAGGCCGGTCAGGACGAGCAGGGAGAACGACACGATGAGCAGGATGTGCTGGAGGCGCTCGGTCCGGTTCATGCGGAGGAAGACCTCGTCGTCGCGGATGAGCGGACCGCCGGTCAGCGCGTCCATCGGCCCCTCAGACGGCGGTAGAGGTCCGCGGCGATGAAAGCCAGGAAGACGGAGATCAGGCCTCCGATGACGGCGAGATAGATGACCTTGACCGCGTAGGCCCAGCGGTTCTCGGTCCGGGCCGAGACGACGTGGATCTTGCCCCTGGCGAAATTGGCTCCGGCTCCCGGGTGGCAGGTCCCGCAGGTCGCGGCGATATTGGCCGGGTTGATGGACGACCGGGGATCGCTGGGGGGCCGGATGTCGTGATGGCCGTGGCAACTCGCGCAGTTGGCGACGCGGACCTCGCCGGCCTTCGAAGCGATGCCGTGGTAGGACTCGGCGTAGGTCTTCAGGCGCGAGGTCAGCAGGCCGTATTGCCGGGCCAGCTTCTCGTCGTCGTGGCAGCGCGAGCAGACGGCGGCCACCTTCGTGGCGTAGACGAGGGAGCCGAGGTCGGACGGAGCGCGGATCTCGTGCTCCGCGTGGCAATCCGTGCAGACGGGCACGTCGAGACTCCCTTTGGCATAGGCCTTGCCGTGGACGCCCTCGCGGTAGTCGCTCTCGATGCCGGCGTGACAGCCGCCGCAGGTCTTGATGATGTTGGGCCGGGCGACGGGGGATCGCGCGTCGTCGGCCGCCCGGACGTTGTGCCCGCCGTGGCAGCTGACGCAGGAGGCCGCCGCGGTCAGGCCGAGCTTGGATAGGGCCCGGTAATGGACGCTCCGGAGGTAGCCTTCGATGAACTCCGGGCCCCGGGGGGTCTGGACCTTCCCGAGGTGGCAGGACGTGCAGGTCTTCGGGACGTTGAGGGGGAAGGTCATCGAGGCGGCGTCTTCGCTCGACCGGATGTCGTGGGTGCCGTGGCAATCCTTGCAGGCCACGGCGGCTTGGGCCGGCGGCCCGCCGGGCCGCCCGTGGATGCTGGCCGCGACGGCGGCGGCTTCGTCCCCGTGGCACGAGAAGCAATCGACGGGCTTGAGCGGCGCGGCGTGGGGGAAATCGGTCACGGCCGCGAGGTCGGCGTGGCAATCGACGCAGGAGAGGCCCGCCGTCCCGTGGATCGAAGCGGCGTAGCCCCCGCCGTCCACGAACAAGGTCCGGCCCTGGCTGTTCTTCAAGCCGGGGTCGCCGTGACAGACGAGACAGTCCGCGTCGGTCGGCCGTCCGGGCGGCGATCCGGCCGCCGGAACGGCCAGCGCCGCCGACAGGACCAGGGAGGCGACCAAGGCCGGCGCGCTCATGGCCGCTTCGGTCCCCTCGCTCTACGGACGAGGGCCGGAACGAGATAGACGAGGCTGAAGAGGGCCGCGAAAAGGACGATCCAAAGGAGCGCCGTCCGGACATAATAAGGCGGACCCGAGCCCGGCCGCGTATAGTCCCTGTGGATCCTCGTCCCGGCGATCTTGGCCGTCATCTTCGGATGGCAGGCGGCCTGGCCGCAGGTCTTGGCCAGGTTGGCCGGGAAGACCTTCGACTGCGGGTCGCCGGCGGGACGGATGTCATGGACGCCGTGACAATCGACGCAATTGGCCTCCGCGACGCCGCCCATGCCGATGGCGATGCCGTGAAAGCTGTCGATGAAGGTGGAGATCCGGTCGGCCGGGACGCCGTACTTCCTCATGATCTCGGGACGGGCATGACAGACCGAGCAGGTGTCGGCGACCCGCGCCTTGGACGTCGGCGAGGAGGGCGCCGCGGACGGCGCGACGGCGTGCTCGCCGTGGCAGTCCACGCAGACAGGGACCTCGGGATTCCCCCTGGCCGCCTGCTGGCCGTGGATGCTCTTGGAGTAATCCTCGAAGGGCTGCGTGTGGCAGCGGCCGCAGGTCGCCGGCGCCCGGGCCGGCAGGGGCCGCGCCCCGACGCCCTGGATGTCGTGGACCCCGTGGCAATCGGTGCAGACGGCGGCGAACTCGGGGCCTCCCTCGGCGGCCACGCTTTGGCCGTGCACGCTTCGGCTGTACTCCCGATAGGGCGCCTCGGCATGGATATTGTATTTCAGGACGACGGCCATGTCCTCGTGGCAGCGGGAGCAGGTCAGGGGGATATTGCGGCGGTTGACCTGCGAGGCGGGATCCTCCGCGGGCCGGACGGCATGATAGCCGTGGCAATCCCAGCAGCGGGCCACCTCGGGCTCATGACGCTCGAGATAGGCCCGTCCGTGGACGCTGTCGGGATAGGCCGCCGGCCCGGCCCCGGGAGGCGAGCCCGGCGGAGCGGCGTGGCATTGCGGCCCGCAGCTCGGGGCCGGGAGGTCCTTCTTGGGCTGATGGGGCGGGGACCCTTCGCGCGCGACGAGCCCGGCATGGCAGTCGACGCAGGCGAGCTTGGCATGAACGGGGCCTTGGATGGAGATCTGCGAATGGCAGTCGAGGCAGGCCTGCGGCCCGGCGGCGGCCCGGACCGGCGCGGCCGCGGCGAGCCCCGCCGCGGCGATCGAGGCGATGAGGACGAGGTCTCGTCGGTCCAAGCTCGGGATCCGTCAACCCAGGCGCGAAGGCCCGAGGATCATTTCGAGGGGACGGGGTGCTTGATCTTGGCCCAGCAGGCATCGAAGTCGAACTTGATGCCGTGGGCGTTCTCGTGGCACTTCAGGCACTGGGCCTTGATGGCATCCTGGTTGGCATAGAGGATGAGCCCGTTCTTGACGGCCAGGTCCCGGTCTTTCATGATGTTGAGTTTCCGGTACCCGCTGCCCGGTCCGTGGCAGACCTCGCAGGTGACCCCTTCGGCCTTGAGATCAGGGGCCTTCTCGAAGAGAGGGGCATGGCACTTGAGGCACTGCGGATCTTCGGCCGGCTTGCTGACGTTCATGGACTTGGCCGCCTCGGCCGCCTTTGGCGAGGTGAGGGCCTGATAGGACTTGGCGTGCGGGCTGGATTCCCAGATCGTAAATTGGCGTCCCTGGGCTTCCGACTTGTGGCACATGGCGCACTTCTGGGCCCCGACATAAGTGAAGTCCTGGCCGGGAAGCGCGGCCGCGAGAACGAGCGCGGCGAAGGCGGCCAGGGCCGCGAAGACCGCGATCGGCAAAACTCTCTTCATGGCGCCCTCCTACGCCACCATGCTATCGGAAGGCCGGACGGCTGTCAAAAACGCCCCCTGAGACCGGCCTCAGGCGTAGGAGTGGAGCCCGGCGAGGAGGTAATTGACGCCAAAGTAGGTGAACAGTGCGGCCAGGAAGCCGATGATGGCGATGAGGGCCGACCGCCGGCCCTTCCAGCCCATGACGATCCGGGTGTGAAGATAAAGGGCGAAGACGAACCAGGTGATGAGGCTCCAGACCTCCTTGGGGTCCCAGGCCCAATAGCGGCCCCAAGCGCGGTAAGCCCAGATCATGCCGAAGACGAGGCCGCCGAGGGTGAAGAGCGGGAAGCCGACGGCCACGGCCCTGTAGGCGAGGGCGTCGAGGCGCGTCCTCTTCTCCTCCGCGTCCGCGGCGAGATAGAGCAGGCTGGCGATGAAAGCCACGGCGAAGAAGGCCTCGCCGAGAAGGGTCACCGAGACGTGGAGCCAGAGCCAGTAGCTCTGGAGGGCAGGGACGAGGGGCGTTGCGCTCTTGGGCATGAGCGGGGACGAGGCCAGGGCGACGAGGGCCACGACGATGAGCATGAGGTAGGGGCCGAGCCGGGGCACGCGGGAGGTCCGGCCGAAGACGATCAGGGCCAGCACGACGGCCCAGGAGAGAAAGGAGAGCGACTCGAACATGTTCGTGAACGGAGCGTGCCCGCTCGTCAACGTCCGCAGGATGAGCGCAGCGGTGTGGGCCAGGAAGCCGAGGACGGCCAGGACGAAAGCGCTGCCGGCCCATTTCTCGCGCCGGGCGAAGAGGGCGGCGAAATAGACGACGAGAGAGAGGGCGTAGAGCGCGAAGGCGATCGTGAAGATCGTCGACTCGGTCATGCGGGCCTCCTGATCCTCTCGAAGATGGCGTCGAATTCCGCCTGGAACGCGTCCCGGCTTTTCGAGGCCTGTCCGCCAGCCGCGAGCTCGACCCGGCCCTGGGAATCCTCGAGGACGATGCGGATCTCGCGCGGCGGCCAATAGAAGGCCACGAAAAGGCCCAGGGTGATGAGGGCGCAGCCGATCCAGATGAGGACCGCGCCGGGATCGCTGGCCGCTTCGAGAACCGAATAGGCGGCGGCCGCATAATCCTTCAATACGACGGCGATCTCGGGAGGAGCGGCGGCGCCGGCGGCCCCATGGCCCTGCCCGAAGTCCGGATACTTGGCGAAGATCCAGCTCGAGAAGACCCTCTCCTCCCCTTTCCAGGCTTCGACCAGGGCGGCGGGATTGTTGGGCTCCTCGGACCGGCTCTGGACTTGGCCCCCCTCCCCGATGACGAAATCCGGGACGAAACGGCGGACGGCGATCCGGGTGACGTCGGGGTCGTCGACGGCGGCGCGCTCGCCGGCCTTGAGCGTGACCGCGCGGGAAAAGGCCGACTGGCCGGGCTTGCGGATCTCGAGGACGAGCCGGGCAAGGTCCCAATTCCAGCCGTAGCCCTGCTGATAGAACGAGACGCCGCGGTAGGTCAAAGGCCTGTTGACTTCGATCGTCCGGGTCAGGACGGCCGCGCCGCGCTCGATGACCGTCACCGTGCTTTTCCAGTCCTTGACCCCGCCCTGGGGGTAGTACTCCGTCTCGAACTTGTCCAGGCGGACCGAGAACGAGGCGCGGGGCACATCGGCCATCTGGCCGTCCGAGAGAGCCAGCTCGGACCTGCGTCCGGCGAGCCCGCTGGTGAAGCCGCCGGCCAGGATCACGAGCAGGCCGATGTGGACGACGTCGGAACCGAACCAGCCCAGCCGTCTTTTCCGGGCCTCGATGAACGCCCTGTTATCCCCGGCCGACTCGCTCAAGAGGTAGTGGCGGCGTTTGAGCTCCGTCCTGACGCGCTCGCCGGCGGCGGCGAGAGGGAGCGACAGGCGGAAGCGGCAGCTCGAGCGCAGCGAGAGGACCGCCTTGGCCTCGGCGTCGAAGGCGGAGCGGAAGGCCCGGCGCCACTTCGGACCGAAGCGGGAGACGGTGCAGACGATCGTGTTGGCGGCGAAAAGGAGAAGAAGGGCCAGGAACCAGGCCGATTGGTAGAGCCGGGTCAGCCGCAGGGCGACGAAAAGCCCGGACAGGCTGCCGTAGCGGGCGGAATACTCGGCCAGGCTCCGGCCTTGAGGGATGAGCGTCCCCACGATCGAGGCGGTGGTCAGGATGATGATGAGGACGATGGCCAGCTTGACCGAGGACAGGAATCTCCAGATGGCTCTCATGCTCGCTCCCTGAAGGGCAATCATATCGGATTCGGCCCCTGATGGCAAAGCGTGACCGGCCGGCCGGCCCCTTGAACCCAGCCGCCGGATCCGCGTATCATAAGGCAGGGGATGAACTTAGCCTGGAACCCCGGCAGGAGGACACAATGACCATTCGATTCATGGAGCCTCTCGGACAGGCCTGGAACCGCATGAAGACGGCCCTCTTCAGGCCGTTCGACATCCACAAGTGGTTCGTCGTCGGCTTCAACGCCTTTCTGGCCGGGATGATGGAAGCCTCGAACGGGGGGGGCGGGGCCCGCTTCGGGAAGGAAGGGCATTTCGACGAGTTCATCCATTTCCCGCAGACGGCCTGGGCCTGGCTCGTGGGCCATCCGCTCTGGGCCTGGCTCATCCTGTTCGGGACCGTTGTCGCCCTCGTCGTCGCCGTCGTGCTCACCTGGGTCAGCTCGCGGGGCGTCTTCATGTTCCTCGACAACGTCGTCCGCGACAAGGTCGAGATCGCCAAGCCGTGGCGGGAGTACCAGAAGGAGGGCAATTCGCTGTTCGTGTGGCGGCTCGTCTTCGGGATCATCACCTTCGTCGTCTTCGGGACCGTCATGGCCCTCTTCTTCGTCCGCGGGGCGGCCCTCTATGACGCCGGCTCTTCGGTCGCGTCCTCGATCGGCCTCATCATCGTGTTCGGCCTCATCGTCCTGACGCTTGTCCTTGTCTGTGGCTACATCATCCTCTTCCTCAGGGACTTCGTCGCGGCGTTGATGTATCGCGACCGGATCACGGTCGGGCGGGCCTGGAAGCTCTTCCTCGGCGTCTTCGGGAAATACCCGTTCCATTTCGTGGGCTACGGGATCCTCATCTTCCTGCTCCTCATCGCCTTCGTCATCGCCGTGGCGCTGGCCGGACTCGTCACCTGCTGCATCGGCTGGATCCTTCTCGCCATCCCGTACATCAGCACGGTCGTGACCCTGCCGGTCTGGTACACCTACAGAGCCTTCAGCCTGGAGTTCCTGGCCCAGTTCGGCCCGGAGTACGACGCGTTCAGGCGGGAAGCCCAGGGCGCGGCGCCCGCCCAGCCCGCGCCGGCGACGCCCGCGGTCTGACCGCGTCTGAGCTTATTTTTCGTAGACGCCTTGGACGATGATCTCGTACGGCAGGTTCTTCTCGAGAAGCGAGGGGTCCCGGTCCGCGCCCTGGACGCGCCTCCAGATCTCGGCGAGATCGATCCTCGGCAGGCCGTAGAC
>Ga0316628_100003552_pt1 | contig 12041 bp, 12 predicted proteins | sample OWC_Aug_M2_C1_D5_FD_207648 | JGI IMG/M metagenome (GOLD analysis project Ga0316628, IMG submission 207648) | Wetland soil microbial communities from Old Woman Creek delta, Ohio, United States - OWC_Aug_M2_C1_D5_C | ecosystem: Environmental > Terrestrial > Soil > Wetlands | place: USA: Ohio...
CGATCCCGCCCAGCAGCAGAGAACCCGCCAGGGCGGTCAGGCCCGTTGGCAGGTCCAGAAAGCGGCGCAGAAACGGCGCCAGGACCAGGATTCCGAGGAAGCCGAGCACAACCGAGGGAAAGCCGCCGAGCAATTCCACCAGTGGTTTCAGGATCTCACGTGTCCAGCGCGGCGCAATCTCAGAGATGTACACGGCCATGCCGATCCCAAAGGGGATGGCGATGGCGGCCGCGCCCAGCGTGACAACAAACGAGCCCGTAAGCAGGGGCAGGATGCCGAAGTGGTCGCCTTCGATCGGGTACCAGCGCGTACCGAAAAGAGCTGAGAGGGGAACTTCTGCAAGGGCAGGTAATCCCTCCCGTAGAAGAAAGAAGAATATCAGCGCAACGAAAATAATGGCGGAGTAGCCGCTGGCCTTAACCAGCCGCGTGATGACGTATTCACGCCAGTTAAGCGTCTTTTCCACTCAATCTCCTGCCTCTCCTCGAACGTTATCCTTTTCCTCCCCTCGGGCTGAAAGGGGAAGGAGTGATGACAAAGCCGTTGGGCATGAGCTGACGGTCACTTGATCGGCACAAAGCCCAGCTTACCGACAATGTCCTGCGCTTCGGCGGAGGTCCGGATCCAATCGAGATAATCTTTCGCGGCGCCCTGCGGGTCACCGGCAGTATACATGTACAGGTCACGGGCAATCGGATAGGTCTTGCTGTTCACGGTCTCGACAGAAGGCAGCGTGTACGCACTGTTTGCATCCTTGGCAACGGCGATCACCTTGACGCTTCCATTGCTGGGCACGTAGCCAAGTCCATCGTAGCCGATCGCGTTGGGGTTATCTTGCAGCTCTGCAATGATGCCTTCGGAAGACGGCAGGAGCAGTGTATCCGTCGAAAACAGGGTCTTGTCGTCCTTGCGACCGAGGCGCAGCACGGTTTCCAGGAAATAGACGTGAGTACCTGAATTGGTCTCGCGCGAGAGCCGGACAATGGGCCGGTCGTCCCCACCCAACTCCTTCCAGTTGCTAATCTTGCCGCTGTAGAGATCGGAGATCTGTTGGAGGGTCAGCCGGCTCACAGGATTATGCGGATTAACGATCACCGCAATGGCGTCCCGGGCAATCACAAATTCCTCCGGTTTGATGCCTTTGGCTTCCGCCTGCTTCGTCTCGTCGGGCGAGATCTGCCGTGACGCATTGGCAATATCCACGGTCCCGTTAAGCAACGCGGCGATGCCTGTCCCTGAGCCACCGCCGGTCACGGAAATCCGAATATTGGAATGCTCGTCCTGATAACGCTCCGCCCAGGCCAGGGCAAGGTTGACGATCGTGTCGGAACCCTTGTTTTCTATGTAGGCAGTCGGCTGAGAAGCGGTAGAGGAAGGCGCGGGACGACATGAAACGGCCAGACTCAGCAATGCGATGGCCATGACGAGGCGTTTCATCGTGCGCATTATAGTCGAAAAAGGCCATGCCAAAAATGGACGATGTTACAATCAGTTGATGAGCCAGTCGCAAGCCACTTTCTCCGTTCAAAACCTTGACTTCTACTACGGAGCGGCGCGGGCCCTATCGAATATCAATCTTGAGATCCGGCCGCGCCAGGTCACGGCGTTGATCGGCCCCTCGGGGTGCGGCAAATCCACATTTCTGCGTTGTCTCAATCGAATGAACGACACCATCGCTGGCACACGGGTGGAGGGGAAGATCCTGTTGGGCAGCAAGGACATCTATGCCGAGGACATCGACGTGGTGGAGCTCCGGCAGCGTGTCGGGATGGTGTTCCAGAAGCCGAACCCTTTCCCGCAGTCCATTTATGACAACGTTGCATTTGGCCCGCGCGTGCTTGGGATGAATGTGAAGCTTGATGAAACGGTGGAGAAAAGCCTGCGAGCGGCGGCCTTATGGGACGAGGTCAAGAATGATGTGAAGATGGACGCGCTCGAGCTCTCGCTGGGACAGCAGCAAAGGTTGTGCATTGCCCGCGTGATTGCCGTCCAGCCTGAGGTGATCCTGATGGATGAATCGACGTCCGCCCTGGACCCGATCGCCACGCTGCGCGTCGAGGAGCTCATCGCCGAGCTCAAGAAGGATTACACCATCGTCATCGTGACGCACAACATGCAGCAGGCCGCGCGTGTATCAGACTATACGGGACTGTTCTGGCTGGGGGAATTGGTCGAGTTTTCGGAGACGAATGAGATCTTCACCAGGCCCAAGCAGGAGCTCACCGAGGCCTACATTACCGGAAGAATGGGATAAGAAGACGCCCGCCTCTCAGAGGCGGGCGTCTTGTCTGGCGGCTGGGAATGCACCTGCGACCGATCGCGCTAGGGCAGGATGCTGATCTTGATCTGCACTACTGCCGGCGCCAGGCCGCATGCCGAGCGAAGGCGCAGCCTCAGTGTTTCGAAAGGGACGCCTTGGGCCGCCACGTAGACCGTATCGCAGCTGCGCGGATCATCCAGGGCTCCCCCGGCCGATGCTGACCAAAGGCAAACCACCGGCCCGGGAAGGATCTCCGGGTAGATCTGAACAGGCGAGCCCGCCGTGACCGACACGACCTCTCCCGAGGCAAGCGTGATCGGGACGCGGTTGACACGCCGTATCTCGAACCGGCTCAACAGGGGCAGCCTCGCGGTCCCAAAACCCAGCGGGGAGTAGCGCAGCGCGCCGAGCCACACAGCGCTCAGAGACAAGGCAATGCACGCAGCGACCAGGGGCCAGCAGATACGTCTCCGGAACACGGCGGCTACGAGCACGTATACCAAGCCAACAGCCAACAACGCCAGACCGGTGAGCCGTGCCATCGGATGGATGCATCCTAGAAGGTCTCCCACCGCGAGTGGCATGCTACCCCCTGTGCCGGGTTACATGTGGATACGGAGCCGTCAGCCGCTGAATCCAAAGCCGAGAGCTGCAGACAGTCCTCATCGGGTTGCATCGTATTACATCTACTGGGCATCGTCAACACTTTGCTGGCTGCGGCCCGCCTGCCTCATACTCCAGTTCCGTCTGCAAGCCTTCACAAGCGCCGTATTACGCTTGTGCTGCCGGATTCCTGGCGACGAGTAGAAATCCCAATCCTGGCCGCGGAGCGTACTATATGAGAGAGCGGGATGCAATGCAAATCTGGTGAGGCAACGAGGAGTGCCGCTATCATGACAGATGAAACAAATGTGGGTTCGCTCGCGCCGGACTTCAGGCTGCCCGCGCATGACGGCCGCGAGATCGGCCTGGCGGATTACCGCGATAAATCGCTGGTCGTGCTGTTCTTCGTGCGCGAGCACAACTGAATGCAGTGCCGCTCGCATGTCGCCCAGTTGGGTCGACTCTACAGGGACTTCGAGGCGGCAGGCGCAGAGATCCTCGTCATTTTGGGGGATACGCCCGAACGAGCTCAGGCGTACGCGAGATTGCTGAAGACGCCGTTTCCGGTGCTGTCCGATCCGGACCGCGCCGTATATCACCGATACGATCTGGAAAAGGCTCTTCTCGTTATTCAGCGCACGGCCTCAATAGTGGTGGATCGCCATGGCGTGATCCGATACATCCAGCGCGCCATCAATCCCATGTTGTGGCTGCAGGACAGCGGGGAGCTGCTGCAATTTGTGGTCAGCCTTGGCCAAGAGGCCGTCTAGGCCGCACTGCACAAGCACGAGCGAGTTACTTGACTTGCTGTGGACCGAAGCGATAGCCGAAGCCGCGGTCATTGTGAATGTAGCGAGGGTTCTCCGGGTCCGGCTCTATCTTCTGCCGCAGGTGCCAGACGTATCGGCGCACGTGTCCGATCTCGCTCGCATACTGGGCGCCCCAGACCTCCTTCACGAGATCCTTCGGCGATACGACGTCTCCTGCGTGGTGCATCAGTGTCACCAACAGCTTGAATTCAGTTGGGGTCAGAGCCAGCGGCTGCCCGTCACGCCAGGCGCGCTTCAGCCGCATATCGACCTCCAGGCCGTCGGACGAGAGCTTGGCCTCCGTGGCGTTTTCCTGTCCGGACCGGCTGAGCACGGCGTGCACACGGGCTGAAAGCTGGGCGAAGGAGAACGGCTTTGTGACGTAGTCATCCGCGCCCAGTGAGAAGCCGTGCAGGATGTCGGTCTCTTCGCTGCGCGCGGTCAGCATGATCACCGGCACGTTACTGATCTCACGGATGCGTCGCAGGGTTTCCCAGCCGTCTTTATCAGGCATTGTCACATCGAGCAGGATGATATCGGGCTGGCGCTCGTACATGGCCCGCAGGCCGAGCTTGCCGTTCTCGGCTGCTCGCACACTGTAACCCTGCCCGGTCAGGTAGTCGCTCAGTAGCTGGTCCAGTCCCTTGTCATCGTCGATGATCAGAAGATTGGTCATTCGGGATCATCCTCAGGAGCTTGGGCGATCGGCATGAGAACGTAGAACTCGGCGCCGCTCGACTCGCCATTGCCGGCCCAGATCGGAGAGACGAAGCCGATCTCCCCGCTCTGCGCCTCGATCAGCTTGCGGCCAAGGTAGAGCCCGAGCCCCCATCCGGACGGGGAGCTCTCCCCGCCCTGCAACCGGTCGAACCGGCTGAAGATGCGTTCTGCCGTCTCGGCGGGAATGCCAGGCCCGTGGTCCTTCACGCTAATGCGAACACGCTCACCCTCCAGCCCGGCGCACAGATGGATCGGTTTGTCCGCGGGGGAATACTTGTCGGCGTTGGAAATCAGATTCCGGATCGTCTGCTCCAGGTAGGTCTCATCGCCCCACATGGGCGGCAGGTCGGCGAGGATGTCCCACGTGATCCTGCGCGGGTTCGACGCCAGCACGATGGCCGCCGCCTGCTCCACCAGCGGCCGCACCGCGACCGGCCCGAAAGTTATGGCGAGCTTCCCCGCCTCCAGGCGCGATACATCGAGGATCGTCTGCACGAACTCTGTCAGCCGCCGGCTTTCCTGCTCCATGATCTCCAGCACAGACCGCGATCGGGGTGAGAGGCTCTCGCCTGACTGCAGTGCAAGCTCCAGGCCTCCATTCAAGGCCGTAAGCGGCGCGCGCAGCTCATGGCTCACCATTGCCACGAAATCCGATTTCATCTCGTCCAGATCGCGCAGCTCCCGATTCAGGCGGTCGAGCTCGGTATTGCGCTGTCCCAGGGCGGCGGTTCGCTCGTTGACTTTCATCTCCAGGTCACGGTTCAGCGCCTGGATCTCTGCGGATGTACGCCTCTCGGCTTGCATCAGGTTGTGCATCCAGACGATCAGGCCCCGGATGATGAGTGGCCCCATGAAACCGAAAATGATGAGCTCGCCGATGAATCCGGTGTCCATCAGCTCATCCTTCTGGACATGCTCGATGAGTTCGAAGGCGATGGCCGTCACAGCCAGGAAGATCGGAAGCGCCCATTGCAGGACTGCCAGGTCCAGCAACCAAGTCTCGAAACGTTCGAAGCGGTCCTTCATCTGTTCAATCCAGTCCGTTTTCATCCAAATTCATTATATCCACTTCGGAGCCCTCTGGTGAGACGAGGACGCAATCGCGACAATTCGCGACATCCTTTGTACGGGACCTGATGCTATCTTAGGTCATCCGACGAGACAAAGGGCTCTGTGTGCGACAAGCCCTCTCAGATCGGTGAAAGCCGCGACGCATGGAGGCTGATCGACGATGGATCAATTGACGTGGGAACAAAGCGACAGTGCCGCCGCCTGGCGGGCCCGGTTGGAAGAGCGCGTACTCTCGCCGCTGCGCCGCACGGGCTGGCGCTACTTTGCCTGGGTTGCGGTTTTGCTTGCAGTGCTTGCGTGGGCGCTCTACGCCTATGCCCAGCAGCTGGTGAACGGGCTCATCGTCACGAACCTTCGCGACCGCATCTCGTGGGGTCTCTACATTGCGAGCTTTGTGTTCTTTATCGGTATCAGCCACGCTGGGACGCTTCTCTCCGCCATCCTGCGCGTGACGCGCGCACGCTGGCAGATGCCCATCACCCGCATGGCGGAATTCATCACGGGCGTTGCGCTCATGGTCGCCGCCCTGTTTCCCGCGATCGACATGGGCCGGCCGGAGCGCATTCTCAACATGGCGTTCTTCGGTCGCTGGCAATCACCGCTAATCTGGGACATTCTTGCCATCATCACATACTTGACGGGCAGTCTCATCTATCTCTACCTGCCCCTCATCCCTGATTTTGGCCTTTGCCGGGATCGCCTGGGTCCGCAGGCGCCCGCCTGGCAGCGGTGGTTCTTTACGACCGCAGCGGCAGGCTGGAAGGGCACCTCGGGGCAGCGACAGGCGCTCGAGAGGGCGATGTCGATCATGATGATCGTCATCATTCCCGTGGCGGTCTCGGTCCACACGGTGGTCTCGTGGGTCTTTGCCATGAGCCTGCGGGACCCGATGAACAGCACGCTCTTCGGTGTGTTCTTCGTGGCGGGGGCGATCTACTCCGGCATCGCGGCCATCATCATCTTGATGGCGGTCCTGCGCTGGGTCCTGCACCTGGAAGAATTCGTCACGAAGACCCAGTTCGTGTATCTCGGCTACCTGCTGGCGACGCTCGCCGCGATCATGGGTTATCTCAACATCTCGGAATACGTCACGACCGGCTACAAGATGGAGGAGGGCATCCGCTTCCATATTGCGCAATTGATGGTCGGTCCGTTTGCCGGGCTCTTCTGGTTCTACATACTGGGCGGCATCGTCCTTCCCATCCTGCTGGTCCTGTCTGCGCGCACCCGCACCATCAAGGGCATCATTGTCGCCGCGGTCCTCGTGATCGTGGCAATGTGGATCGAGCGCTACCTGATCATCGTGGCTGGGTTCCGCGTGCCCCTGATGCCGTATGCCCCCGCCGACTACTCGCCGAGTTGGGTCGAGTGGTCCATTCTGGCCGGCGGCTTCGCCCTGTTCGCGCTGATCATCTCGATCTTCGCCAAACTCTTCCCGGTCGTTTCGATCTGGGAGGTGGTCGAACACCGTGGCCCTGAGCCCGCGGAGACGCCAAAGGCCGCGGGCGAGGGGCCACGTGGCGGCGCGCTGAAGCGGTCCGAAGAGACTGTCCCACAAACGCCCTCCCCGGCCTCGACCGCACGACGGCAGGCACTGCAAGTCCTGGGCGGCGTGGCGCTCAGCGCGCTGGCCGCGCCCGCCATCTTGCTCGGAGAGCGCAAGGCATCCGGACAGGGCAGCACACGTCCCGCTGATGGCATGACCGGTCAGCGGTTGCGACGCTGGGCGATGGTCATCGACCTGCGCTACTGCGATGGTTGCCAGTCGGTCGGCAAGCCGCCGCAATGCACCGAGGCGTGCATCCAGGGTCACTTCGCGCCGCAGCCGATGGAATGGATCCAGGTCTATGAAGCTCCGCTGCAGGGTGCAGGCACACAGTTCATTCCCACACCGTGCCAGCAGTGCCAGAACGCTCCGTGCGTCAATGTTTGCCCGGTCGGCGCGACCTTCTCCACGCCGGAGGGCGTGGTGCTTATCGACCAGCAGCGCTGCATCGGCTGCCGCCTGTGCATGGAAGCCTGCCCGTACGACCGGCGCTTCTTCAACTGGGGCGACGCGCCCATCCCTCCCGAAGCGACCTTCATGGAATACGACCCGATGCATCAATCGCCCGCGCAGAAGGGCACCGTGATGAAGTGCGACTTCTGTCCCGACATGGCGCGCGCCGGCAAGCTGCCATACTGCGCACAGGGCTGCCCCAACCATGCCATCTACTACGGCGACCTGGAAGAGGATCTGGCGACCAACGGGCAGGACGTGGTCAAGCTCTCGCGCTTCCTGTCGGAGGACTCGACGTATCGCCTTAAGGAGAACCTGGGTACGGAGCCGCGCGTGTACTACATCCCCGGTCACGGCGAACTGGTGGGGCGGGATGCCTTCGACACCGGACGCCAGCCTACTGAGTGGCCATGGGAAGAGAAGGTGAAAGGAAGCGAAACATGGACAAGATAAGCGTTCGGGTGGCGGTGTTGGCGGCCGTCCTCGGTATTCTGGCGTTCCCGTCCGGATCCGCATGGGCGCAGAGCGCGCTGCAGGGCACGCAGATCATGATGGGCGCCCCCGCCCAGAACCAGGCAGGCGCCTCGCTCACGGTGCAGGCCGTGCTGGGAGACAGCCAGGGACATCCCATCTCGAAGGCCGTCATCTTCTTCACAAGCCAGTCCACCTTCCTCGGCCGCACCAGCGACGTGGTGCTGGCGCGGGCCGTGACCAACGCGCAGGGCCAGGCGGTCGCGACCTTCGTCGACGACTTCTCCGGCAGCGCCACGGTGACCGCCGAGTTCCGCGGCGACGCGCAGTACGCGCCATGCAATACCAGCGTGGAGATCAGCACGACCGGTGGAGGCCAGGTATACGCCGAGCACATCGGCGTCGACCTACCCGGCTTCAACGTACCGCCCACCGGCGCGGCGCGGGCGGACGTGGCACTCTCACAACCGGGTATTGCCGGCTTCATTGCCAGCTTGTGGCCAGCCATGAACGGCTGGCCCGTAGCGGCGGTGCTGCTCCTGGTCTGGTCGATGTACCTGCTGGCGGTCACGTTCGTGTTCCGCGTCGCGGCCGCAGGAGAGGATGGTAGTGATCTGCCATCCGTGAAATCCGGGAGGGTGCTTTGATGCCAGGCGTCAACAAGAACATGCTGCTGCCCGCCTTCATCGGCACGGCGGTCATGCTGATCGCGCTCACTCTTCTGACGATCGTGGCGCGCAGCCCGTGGACCCATTCGAACCTGGACCTGAGCTTTGACCCGCGCTACCGCCGCACCGAGCAAATGGTGCTGGGGGCGCCCATGCCCATGGGGCGCCAGGCGCTGGCGGTCACGCCTGCCAGCGACCCGGCGCAGCTTGGCAAGCAGCTCTTCGTCGTGGAAGGCTGCGCGGGCTGCCACGGTCTGGATGGGCGCGGCGGCGTTGTCGGACCTTCGCTCATCGGCACCAAGGCGCAGAAGCTGCGCACCATGACGAGCGTGGGGCCGCAGGGCATGCCCGCCTATGCACCCGGCGCACTGACGGATGAGGACCTGGCGGCGATCGCTGCCTTCCTGAACGCGGGCAAATGACTGTTGCCCTTCTCAATACTTGTCTCGTAGAGGAGAAAATCATGCGACCGATCCAACGTACATATCCCCTGTTCCTGGCTCTCATACTGGCCATGCTGGCGGCAGCCTGTGCCCCGGCGGCGCAGGCGCCGCAGGCGCAACCCGTGCCGCCCAGCCCCACTCCGCTTTCGCTGCCGACCTCGGCGCCGGCCGTATCTTCATCCAGCTCGTCTTCATCGTCCAGCCCCACCGAAGCCCCAGCTGCTGCAACGGGCGATGAGCTGAGCGGCGCCTCGCTGTACCAGATCTCCTGCGCGGCCTGTCACGGGCAAGATCGCGGCGGCACTGACTTCGAGATGGACGGGCAGAAGATCTCCGTACCGGCGCTTGCCTGGGATGATCTGAACAGCACCTATGCAACGGACCCCAGCCGCGGTACGGTGGAGCAGCAGCTGGCGCTGGCCATCACCAAGGGACAGGATGAGGCAGGCGATCCGCTGGAGCCGATGATGCCAGTATGGTCGTCGCTTTCGCAGTCGCAGGTCGACAGCCTCGTCGAGTTCCTGAAGACCGCCGATTCCAGCGGCACGGGCAGCTTATCGCCCGCTGCCGCCAACCTGATGGGAAAGCAACTCTTTGAGGCAGCCTGCGCGTCCTGCCACGGCTCCGATGGCGCGGGCAAGAGCTTCGAGATGGATGGCAACAAGATCGATACCCCCGCGCTGAGCTGGAGCGACCTGGGTACCGTGTACGCCGCCGATGCCAGCCGCGGCACTGTTGAACAGCAGCTGGCGCTCGCAATCACCAAAGGTCAGGACGAGGAAGGCGCCGATCTCGAACCGATGATGCCGCGCTGGTCGTTCCTTTCGCAGACGCAGGTCGATAGCCTCGTCCAGTACCTTCACACAGCATTTCCGTAGGAGCTGCCGTCCGCGCGAATATCCGAGGGGCGCGCCGCGCGTAGAGAGCCTCCCATTGTGGAGGCTCTCTTGATGGGAACCGTGACCGCGCGCCATCGGCCGTCCTGCCTGTATGCCGTGTTCCTGAGAACGGCATACGCCGGGTTGTAGCTGCCGGTAGTTGCCAGCGGCGCCTGCACCGCAGCCAATTGTGCGGCCCGTTGCTGCGCTAGCCGAATTCGCTGGCGAGTCTTTCCGCGGCGATGTGCGCGCCGTGCAGCTCCATGCGGCCTGCCAGCGCCCGAGCACGGGTCGCCACATCTGGTCGCAAAGACTCGCGCACGGCGGGGATCAGTGTCTCTACGCTGAGGTCATCACGGATTGGGCCGGATACTCCCACGCACAACTCCTGAACCCGGTGCGCCCAGTAGAACTGATCGTAGTTGTGCGGGATGATGACCTGAGGTGTTCCCGCCCGCGCCGCCGTCGACGTTGTCCCTGCGCCGCCATGGTGGATGACCGCGGCCACCCGTGGGAACAGCTCTTGATGATTGATGTCACCGACGGAGAAGCAGTCGTTCCCCATATCGCTCGGCGTGAGATCAGCCCATCCCTGCGAAAGGAGCGAACGGACACCCAACGCCCGGGCCGCCTCGACCAGCACACGTGCGGTCTGCTCGTATGCCCGCATGCTGCCAAATCCCAGGTAGATCGGGGAGGTGCCGTTGGCCAGAAAAGCCTCAAGGTCATCTGGCAGCGCTGTCTGTTCCGAGAGCATCCAGGCCCCGGTCTCACGACCTGCATACCGGCAGCCGGGAACGCGGGCCCAAGCTCTGGATCGGCGGCGAGCCAAGGACGATTCGTAAAGATGTACGACCGCACACTCTCAACAGGCGCCAGTCCGGCTTTCTCTCGCTCCTCGTTCAGCGCCGCGCCGAATCTCGCATTGAACTCCTGTTCATTCTGTTCCCAAAGTTGCTGATTGCCGGCCTCTGGCAGCGAAAACGAATGATGACCACCCGTTTTGGGTGGAGGATACTTTGGAGACGGCAGGACGGCCGGGCAGTAGGCTGCAAACACGTAAGGGATCCTCTTGGCTTCGGCGATTGACCGCGCCGCGATCTGCAGCGCACCGGCTGCGACGAGAAGATCGCAGCCGCAGGCTGCCTCAGCGACGACCTGGAACTGCGCGCGCACCGATTCATCGGCCATCTTTTGCAGTTGCTCTTTGGGTGGCAAGACCGGCTTGCCCGATACCGTTCCGCCGGTCAGCTTCCTGAGGTCCGGCCCGATCGGAGTACATTCCAGCCCGTACGACTCGATCCATTCCTTGAAGTTGGGAGCCACGCACAGCCGGGCGCGGTGTCCCAAGGCCCGCAGCTCCAGTGCGAGCGCCAGGAGGGGTTGTACATCACCACGCGAGCCGATCGAGGAGAGCAGTACCTGCACATGACCTCCAACCTGCAAGGATCTGTCCTGCAGACGCCAAGCGAAGCGGCCAAGGGGGCATCCCCATTACGCCCGCGCTCTTTCCCCGACGCGTATTTGGCCAAAGATGGTCCAATTCTAACGGGAGTGCGTGCACGTGTCCATTGTCCTCGCTCCCCTATGACCACGGCCAGCATGGGCTTCCCTCGCCGACCGTCGCTCCGGCCGGCGGCGGTGTCGTCCAGTCTGCGTGGTCCGCGCAAACAGCCTGCACCGATTGAAATCCGTCGAATTTCGATGTACAATGTCCAAATCATCGCAGCAGCCGCCTCCCAGCGGGTGAAAGAGGAGCACCGCCAATGGACGATCCCAACCCCAGCCAACTGAATATCGAGGTCGCCTGTGACGATGCGACCGACGAAGAGCTCGACAGGCTGACGCGCCAGCTGCTCTCCTACCTGCGCGAGACGCCGATCGAATCGGCCGAGTTGGCCTCCGACGTCGCTGCGCCAGCAGGTAGCAAAGGTGACGCCATCACGATCGGCTCCATCGTTGTCCAGACGCTGCCCACCGTGCTGCCTGCGGTCGTCAGCCTGGTGCAGGGTTGGATCTCCAGCGGGCCGGGCCGCACGGTCAAGTTCAAGTCCAAGGACTTCGAGTTCGAGGGTCCGCCGCAGGAGCTGGAAAAGCTTCTTAAGAACCGCGGCCGTAC
>Ga0316628_100003553_pt1 | contig 12040 bp, 12 predicted proteins | sample OWC_Aug_M2_C1_D5_FD_207648 | JGI IMG/M metagenome (GOLD analysis project Ga0316628, IMG submission 207648) | Wetland soil microbial communities from Old Woman Creek delta, Ohio, United States - OWC_Aug_M2_C1_D5_C | ecosystem: Environmental > Terrestrial > Soil > Wetlands | place: USA: Ohio...
GCGGGGCGTGGACGGTCGCCAATATCGAGACCCTCGAAAACCTTTGCGACCACGCGACCTTGGCGCGGGTCGAGAGAATCGATCTCAGTCGAGTGACGAGGCTCGACACTGCGGGCGCCTGGCTATTCGAAAAGCTTGCCCGGCGTTTTTCCTCGCCTTCGTCCAAGGTCTCCTTCGTCGGAGTTCCCGATTCGTACGCCGGCCTGATGCAGGCGGTGGTGGACGTCAATCAGCGGAAACCGGCCGCGCGGCGCCATGAAGGGTTTTTGCTCGATCTGCTGGAGCACATCGGCCGGAGATTTACGGCAGAGAGTGCAAGTTTTCTGCAGATGCTGGGCGCCTTTGGGGTTGCGCTGTTTGGCGTAGTCCGCCACCCGCGCTCGTTCAGGATGACGTCGGTGGTCTACCAGCTCTACAAAGTCGGCTGGCAGGCGATCCCGATCATGGCCCTCATCACCTTCCTGATCGGGGCCATCATCGCGCAGCAGGGCTTTTTCCACTTCCGGAAGTTCGGCGCCGAATCCTACACCGTCGACATGGTGGGCATCCTGGTGCTGCGCGAACTTGGCGTCCTGATCGTCTCGATCATGGTGGCCGGACGCTCGGGCAGCGCCTATACGGCCGAGCTTGGTGCCATGAAGATGCGCGAGGAAATCGACGCATTGTCGACCATGGGCCTCGATCCGATCTCGGTGCTGATCCTGCCGCGCGTCACCGCGCTGATCATCGCGCTTCCGATCCTCACCTTCATCGGATCGGTGGCCGGGCTTTACGGCGGTGGCCTGGTGGCGCAGTTTTACGGCGACATGTCGCCGTCGATCTACATCGAGCGGCTGCATCAGGCGGTGTCCCTCACCACTTTCAAGGTCGGAATCATCAAGGCGCCGTTCATGGCGCTGGTGATCGGGATCGTTGCCTGCAGCGAAGGCTTGCGCGTGGCGGGCAGCGCCGAATCGCTTGGCAAGCAAACGACAAGCTCCGTGGTCAAATCGATCTTCCTGGTGATCGTGCTCGACGGACTGTTTGCCGTATTCTTTGCGTCGGTCGGGATGTAGGCATGCCGAAGGATGCAATCGCCATACGCGTCAGCGATCTCGTGGTCGGCTTCGGCACGCGCAATGTGATCGACCATCTGTCGCTGGAGGTTCGAGCCGGCGAAATCCTCGGTCTCGTCGGCGCGTCCGGCGGCGGCAAATCGGTTTTGATGCGCACCCTGATCGGGCTGCTGCCGAAGCGGCAGGGGCAGATCGATTTTCCAACCTCGAACGGAAATGCCGGACGCCGCGGCGTGCTGTTTCAGCAGGGTGCGCTGTTTTCGGCGCTGAATGCGCGGCAAAATATCCAGTTTCCGCTGCGCGAATCGGCACATCTGTCGCAATCCCTTCTCGACGAGATCGCCAACGCCAAGCTGGAAATGGTTGGGTTGACGGTCGAGGATGGCGACAAATTCCCTTCCGAGCTTTCGGGCGGCATGACCAAGCGCGTGGCCCTGGCGCGGGCCCTCGCGCTCGACCCGGAACTGTTGTTCCTGGACGAACCGACTTCCGGTCTCGACCCGATTGCCGCCGGCGAATTCGACGCGCTGATCCGGACGCTGCAGCGGACGCTTCGCTTTACCGTATTCATGATTACCCACGACCTCCACTCGCTTGCCGCCGTCTGCGACCGCGTCGCTGCGCTTGCGGACGGCAAGATCGTCGCGCTCGGTCCTTTGGCGGCCGTGCTTGCGTCCGATCATCCGTGGGTGAAGGCTTATTTTCACGGCGCGCGCGCGCAAATGCTTCACCTTGAAGCGCAATGAAAGAAGGAAACCATGGAAACCCGCGCACCCTATGTCGTCGTCGGAGCCTTCGTCCTGGCCGCGATCGCGGCCGGCTTCGGTTTCGTTTACTGGCTCAACAATGCCGGCGGGATCGGCAAACGAGACACTTACCAGGTGGTCTTCAACGGGCCGGTGCCGGGACTTTTGGTCGGTGCCGCCGTGCTCTTTAACGGCATTCGCGTCGGCGAGGTTACGTCGCTTGAGCTGGCCGCCGACCATCCTCAGGAGGTCCATGCCGCCGTTGCGGTTGCCGCCCGCACGCCGGTCCGCGCCGACACCAGGGTCGGCCTCGACTTCCAGGGATTGACCGGAGTGCCGGTGATCTCGCTGGAAGGAGGCGACAAGGCCGACGCGCCGCCGGTGCAGGGGCCGTTGATTGCCGATAAGGATGCCGGCCGGAGCATGACGCAGGCGGCGCGCGACGCGCTGCGGCGGGTCGACACGGTCTTGTCCGAGAATGCGACGCCGCTGCACGATGCCATCGGCAATATCGGTACCTTTGCCGAAGCCCTGGCGCGCAACTCGTCGCGTCTCGACGGCATTGTCACAGGTCTTGAGCGCATGACCGGAGCCGTGCCGCCGCCACGCAAGATCGTTTACGATCTTCGCGCCGTCGACAGCTTCGAAACGCCGCGACGTCCATTGCCGGCGCGGCTCGCGATTGCGGAACCGACCGCCACCACCCAGCTGCAGACCCAGCGCTTCTTGTTCGCCGAGGGAGCCGAGCCTCCCGAGGATTTCGCCAATGTGGAATGGAGCGACAGTCTTCCGGCCCTCATCCAGGAGAAGCTGCTGCAGAGTTTCGAGAATTACGACATCGCCCACGCCCCGGTGCGCGCGGACAATTTCACCACAGGGGGCTTGCGGCTCATGATCGATCTGCGCCAGTTCAACGTCGTGCCTTCGTCCCAGGCGCATGTTTCGATCGCGCTGTCGGCCAAGCTCGTCGATGGCGATGGCACCGTGCGCGCGGCACGGATTTTCGAGGAGTCCGCCCCCCTGGACGCCGTCACCCCCGTCAAGGTCGCAGCCGCCTTCAACCAGGCGTTCGGAACGCTCGCGCGGAAACTGGTGCTTTGGGTGGCCTCGCCACAATAGATCAAAATTAGATCAAATTGAGCGGGGCACCCCGCGTCTGACGAGGATCGCGCACGCCGGGAGCGCCTGGGCGCCCGGTGTCTTGACATAGGTCAACGAGCCCCGCGGATGAATCTTTATGTTTGTTGCTCCAAGGCTTCGGGTCGGAATGTGGCGCCGCAGCATGAGACAAGAAAAATGACAGACAACGAGGCGGTGTGGGAAAAGATTACGGTCGCGCCGTATAATTGCGATCTCGAGCTGGCGGTGATCGAGGGGGACCATGTGCATCCCCTGGTTTTCGCTTGCCGCCGCGCGTCCGATGGCTGGATCAAGGTCTCGACGCGCGAGCGCGTCTCTGTAAGCCCCACGCATTGGCGCCGCTGGCGGACAAAAGACTAGTACCTGAAGTCCCTGCACCACAAGCGGCGAGTTCGATCAGGGACTTCAGATCGATAAAGCGGTACTAGAATCAATAGGTTTGCTAGTGTCCTATCGATTCCGAAGTTCGTAGACGGGGGCCGCACAATCATACGAACTTCGGAATCGGGACACTAGGACTTGTTCTGTGTCTCGGCTTTTCCGGCGGGCGTACGTGCAAGTTTAGCCTCTTCCTCTGCAAGAAGACGCGCGATTGTTTGCCGCTTGGCTGGATCGGTTTCGATCGTCAACAGCCTTTTGAAGTGCGCGATATTCAGGTCTGCCACAGTCCTGTCCATGACCTGCCTCCACTTCTACTCCCGTGATGCGGCTTGCTATCAGCAAAGTCCTGGTTGTACGAGGAACCGATATCGTTGATCTTTCAAAATATGTTATCAACTAACGGGTTACTCGTCAGCCGCTGGGGCTATTGAGTTCGGGAAAATTGGCGTGTCTGGCGCAAGTCTGTTGACCATTCTAGAGCCCACTTTCCGAAGTTCGTGCTCCATCGCGAGCCACCCACCTTCACGAACTTCGGAAAGTCATGGGCTACTCACAAACCTATTGATTCTGGTACCGCTTTATCGATCTGAAGTCCCTGATCGAACTCGCCGCTTGTGGTGCAGGGACTTCAGATCGGCGGTACTAGAGCCAAGTTTTGAGCCAGGTGGGGCTGCTGCATGATGGTTCAGCGCCAATTTTGGCTTCGCTACGGGTACGCAGCCGCGGCCGCAGGCTTGGCGCTTATTCTCCGTTTGATGCTGCATCATTACTTCGAAGACCGCGCATTTGCGATCATTTACGTGCCGGTGGTCTTGTTTACGGCTTTTGCCGGGGGGCGCGGACCGGCGATCCTGGCCACCGCCCTCTGCATCGGCATCAGCGCTTTGTTCCTCGGAGCCAGCCTCTTCGCAAGACAATCGAATTTGATCGATCTTTCGCTGCTTGCCGTGCTCGGGCCGGTCCTGGGTTTTTTTGGCGATCGGCACTTGAAGGAATCCGAGGCGTCGCGCTACCGCGAGGCACAGCTCCAGTCGATTCTGGACACGGTGCCGGAGGCGATGATCGTCATCGACGATCACGGCATCATGCGCTCGTTCAGCGCGACGGCGGTGCGCCTGTTTGGCTGGTCAGCCGAAGAGGCGATAGGCAAGAACGTCTCGATCCTGATGCCAACGCCTTACCGGGAGGAGCACGATTCATATCTTCACCGCTACCACGAAACCGGCGAACGGCGGATCATCGGGATCGGTCGAATCGTGGTGGGGGAGCGCAAGGATGGGTCGACCTTTCCGATGGAGCTGGCCGTCGGCGAGGCTCGGGTCGGCAATGAGCGGTTCTTCACCGGCTTCGTCCGCGACCTCACGGAAAGACGGAGCCAGGAACGACGCTTGCAGGAGCTGCAATCGGAGCTCGTCCACGTCTCCCGCCTGACCGCAATGGGGGAAATGGCTTCGTCGCTGGCGCACGAACTGAACCAGCCGCTTTCCGCGATCACCAGCTATCTGCGCGGGGCAGCCACTCTTCTCAAGAGCGAGCACGCCGATACGGAGCGCGTTCTCGATGCGCTTGATCGCAGTGCCGTCCAGGCGCTGCGCGCCGGCGACATCATCAAGCGTTTGAGAGAGTTTGTCGCCAAGGGAGAAACCCAGCACGCGCGGGAGGAGCCGGCCGTCCTTCTGGAAGAGGCTGCTGCGCTGGCCCTGGTCGGCGCAAAAGAACAGGGAGTGCGCGTGTCGCTGCGCTGCGACCGCGATCTTCCCGATATCCTGGTGGATAAAATCCAGATTCAGCAAGTGGCGCTGAATCTCGTCCGCAATGCCATCGAGGCCATGGAAACGAGCAGTCGCCGCGAACTGGTCCTGACGGTTGATCGCCAGGGGAGTTTTGCCCATTTTTCCGTGGCGGATACCGGTACGGGCATCAGTCCGGAGATCGCCGAACAGCTGTTTCAGCCGTTCGTAACCAGCAAAATGAATGGAATGGGGGTTGGTCTTTCGATCTGCCGGACCATCATCGAGGCGCATGGCGGCCGAATCTCGGCCGGGCCGAACACCGGCGGCGGCACGATTTTCGAATTCACCTTGCCATTCACTGACTCAGAGGTCGGGCATGAACGATAAGACCATTATTCATGTGATCGACGACGACGCCGCGATGCGGGACTCGTTGTCGTTCCTGCTCGAGGTCAACGGATACCAGCCGATGACCTATGACTCAGCCAACGCATTTCTGTCTGCGGCGACCCTCGACCAACCGGCCTGCGTGATCTCGGATATCCGCATGCCGGGAATGAGCGGGATTGAACTCGTCCGAAAGCTAAAAAGCGCAGGCACCCCGTGGTCCGTCATCCTGATCACCGGCCACGGCGATGTCGCGCTTGCCGTCGAGGCGATGAAGGCGGGCGCCACCGATTTTATCGAAAAGCCGTTTGACGATGCCGCGCTCCTGGGGGCGATCCAGGCGGCGCTGCATACACAACCGGCGGCGCCTGGCGACAGCAATGCGAGAAGCGAGGCGGAGGCGCGGCTCGCCGATCTCTCTCCTCGCGAACGTGACGTTTTGCGGGGACTAGTGGCAGGAAAGATCAACAAGGTCATTGCCCATGATCTCGGAATCAGTCCGCGCACGGTCGAGGTTTACCGCGCCAACCTCATGGCGAAGACGGGGGCGCGGGGCATGTCCGAATTGATGCGTATTGCTCTCGCGGCCGGCTTGTGAGCTGCCGGCCTCCTGTCAGTCCGATCAGGCAATCGCGCGGTAACCTGGGCCTTGAACGCGCGGCAAGCTCTGTTGTCCGGTACAGCGGATGAGCGCCGCGATCAGATCGTCACGCGAGATGACACCTTGCAGGTTATTGTCTGCGTCCACGACCGGCATGGCCTTGAAGTGGTGACTAACCATCAGATGGAGAACGCGCTGCAAGGGGGTAGCCGGATCGACGGTCATCACCTTGTGCGTCATGACCTCGCCCACCGTCGTCCCGAGCATATCGTCGTAATGGGGAACGACGCTGTCCGGCAACAGGCCGAAAGCCTTCAGCGCATCGGCCTTGGAAACGATCCCAACCAGTTTTTGATCGCGGACGACCGGGAAAGCCTCCGCGCCGTCGGCATCAAACAGACGCAGCAGGTCGCCTATCGTCATTTCCGGTGCGACCGTGTTGGGTCGACCGGTCATGTTCCTTTCAACCGTCTCTTCAAGAAATTCGTACATCGCGCCCTCGCCAGGATTTTGGGATTTGTTTTGATGTTAGTGTTGAAATCCTCAAGCCGCTTGATTCAGATCAAGCGGCCGCCGCGTGCGGAACTTCCGGTTGATCGATGTCAAGGCAAGCGTTGCCACTTGATCCAGGTTAATAATATGAGGAAATCGAAAAGCTCGATCTCGCGATTTGCGGAACGTCCGGTCGTTCGATCTGAAGCCATCGGGCTTTAGGATGGGAACCGTACATTTCGCTCATCGCGCCGCTCGCATTCGCAAGCGACTCTACGGCGCTCTCGAGGGTTCGGGCGTCGGTCTCGGCGTCGCGGTTGAATGGGGGCTCATTACGCTTGTGGTCGTGACCCTCCTGGCGACGGTCCTTGAGTCGGTGCCGAGGCTTGAGGCGGCCTACGGCCGGATATTTGACGCGATTGAATACACGGCCCTGCTGGTCTTCTCGGCCGAATATGTCGCGCGACTATGGACGGCGGTCGAGCATCCGCCGTGGCGGCGCTTGGGGACGTTGCGTTCGGCCCTGCATTTTGCCGCAAGCCCTGCGGGAATCATCGACCTTGCCGCCGTTGCGCCGTTCTGGCTCGCATTGGTCGTTGCAGCCGATTTCAGGGCGCTTCTGGTCGTGCGCCTCCTCCGGTTCTTCAAGCTGACCCGCTATTCGCCGGCGATGCGTTCGCTGCTGGAAGCGCTCTATACCGAGCGGCGCGCGCTTGTCGGATGTTTTGTGATTCTTTGCGGCGCAACCTTGATCGCCGCCGCGCTCATGCACCTTGCCGAAGCCGCGGCCCAGCCCGACAAGTTCGGCACGATCCCCGATGCCATGTGGTGGGCGATCGTGACGCTCGGCACGATCGGTTACGGGGACGCCGTGCCGGTTACCGTGGCCGGACGTCTGATCGCGGGGCTGACCATCTTCGTCGGCCTGCTCATGATCGCGCTGCCGGTTGGCATCGTCGCGACGGCCTTTGCCAATGAGGTGCACCGGCGAGACTTTGTGGTGACCTGGGGTCAGGTCGCCAAGATTCCCCTGTTCAGTGAACTCAGCGCCTTGCAGATTGCCGATGTGATGAGGATCTTGCGCGCGCAGAAAGTCGACAAGGGGACAATCATTGCCCGCCGCGGCGAGCCGGCGCACTCGATGTATCTCATCGTGGATGGGGAAGTGGAAATCAAGCTGCGACATCGGCCTGTGCGCCTGGGCACCGGCGACTTCTTCGGCGAAGTGGCCGCGCTAAAGCAGTCACGGCGCTCGGCGACGATTGTCGCGCTGAGGCCGACCCGTCTTCTTGCGCTGGATTCATCCGATCTGCGCAGTTTGATGGATCGTGAGCCGCAGATCGCCACCCTCATTTGGGACGCCGCCCGCGCCAGATTGGGCAGCGAGCTGGACAAGGCGGCCGGCGACCTTGCCGAGGCTGAATTGCAGGAAGTTTCCTCCGAAAGCGATGATCTGGAGGGATAATCTGCGGGTGGGCCCGCCGATCCGATTGCGACCTAGAAGGCGCGCCGCTTCGGGCGCTTTGTCGCCACCGCGTCGACCGGGATTGCCGTGAAGCGCCGAGCGTGCAGTTGCGCCCATGCGAGAACGCTGGCGAACAGCGCGAACAAGGAAGCTGCTCCGACGAGCATGATAACGGCTGAAGTGGACATGGATGGTCTCCTCGGTTGGCCGCTTGTTTCGCATCGAATTGCGTGTGGCTCCTTGACGTGGATCAATCAGCCCGGCCGGAAAAAACTCTAGAGTTGGATTAAATAGGGGCTTTGAGGAAAGATCAGCATGCGCGCACACCAGATCATGACGAAGGACGTGGTCACCGTCGGACCGGAGATATCGATCGTCGAAGCATCCCGATTGATGCTCGACCATCACATCAGCGGCCTGCCGGTGCTTGATGCGCACGGCCGTCTCGTCGGAATCATCTCGGAAGGTGATTTCCTGCGCCGTTCCGAGATCGGAACGCAGCGCAGGCGTCCGCGCTGGTTGCAGTTTCTGGTCGGGCCCGTCCGCGAGGCTCAGGAGTTCGTTCGTCAAAGCGGGCGAAAGGTCGGGGAGATCATGACGGCGGATCCCGTGACGGTTGGCGAAGACACGCCGCTCGAGCAAATCGTGGCATTGATGGAGAAAAATCGCATCAGGCGCCTGCCTGTCATGCGGCGGGATCGGCTGGTCGGTATCGTGACGCGCGCCAATCTTCTTCGGGCCGTTGCCAGCCTTGCCCGTGATATTCCGGACCCGACGGCCGACGACGACCATATTCGCGAGCGCGTCACCCGGGCGATCATCAAGACCGGCTGGCGTCCGGTCGGCCTTCAGGTCGTCGCGCGCAACGGCGTGGTTCATCTTCATGGAATCATCGTCAACGACAATTCGCGCCAGGCGGCCATCGTCGCGGCGGAAAACGTCGCGGGCGTCAGGGAAGTGCATGATCATTTATGCCTTGTCGACAGCTATTCAGGCTTCTATGTCGAATCGTCCGAAGACGCGAAAGCCGCCGGTTGAGGCAGTGCCCCGGGATCGAGGAGGAGATCGCGATGCCCTCATTTGGAGTGCGTTTCATTAAGACCGTATGCGACGATACCGGCCACGAACATCGCGCCTGCCAGGCCGCGTTCACGGTCGACGCTGGGTCGCTGGCCGAGGCAGTGCAACTGGCGGAGGCGGATTTTTGCAGGCAAAAGCACATCCATGACTGGACCATATTTGCCGACGCCGTCGAGTTCGTTGCGCCCGCCGCTTCGTCGCGGGCCTACGCGCCCTGACGCTCGAACGAAGAGAGGCGATGCCTTGAACAGTGCCGCTCGCCGCTATGCGGCCTACCATGTGCCGCGTTATACGTCCTACCCGACGGCGGCAGAATTTACGCCGGCAATCGGCCCCGCCGACCACGCGGCGTGGCTCGAGGGGCTTGGCGGGCACGAAAGCATTTCGATTTATCTGCACGTGCCATACTGCCGCGAAATCTGCTTCTATTGCGGCTGCAATACCAAAATGGCCGTCCGTGACGATGTCGTCGCCGCCTATCGCCGCGCGCTCGAAGCCGAAATCGACATTGTCGCCCGCCTGATCAGACAGCGCCCCCGTGTCGCCCGGCTCCATTGGGGCGGCGGCACGCCCAGTATTCTCGGGGCGGAGGGGCTGCGCTCCGTTGTCTCCGCCCTGCGCGATCGATTTTCTTTCGACCGGGGGTTCGAGCATGCCATCGAGCTGGACCCCCGCTATGTGACGGGCGAACTGGCAGATGGCCTCGCTGCACTCGGCGTCAATCGCGCCAGCCTCGGCGTCCAGGACCTCAACCCGCTCGTCCAGGTGGCGATTGGCCGGCTTCAACCGCCGGCGATGGTGGAGGCGGCCGTCGCCCGCTTGCGTTCGTCCGGGATCGAAAGCCTGAGCTTTGATCTGATGTACGGCTTGCCGCTTCAGACCGTCGAGTCGGTCCGCAAGACCTGCGCATCGGTCGTCGCGCTGTCGCCGGATCGCATCGCCTGCTTTGGCTATGCGCATCTGCCCCGCATGAAAGCCAATCAAAAGCAAATCGATGAGGCGAAGCTTCCCTCGTCGGACGAAAGGATCGACCAGGCCGAAGCCATCGCCGACGAGCTTACGGCAAGGGGTTATGTCAAGATCGGAATCGATCATTTTGCAAAGCCCGCCGATGCGTTGGCGCTGGCGGCCGGCTCCGGAAATCTGCACCGCAACTTCCAGGGCTACACGGTGGATGATTGCAGGGTCTTGTTGGGCCTTGGCGCCTCCTCCATCTCCACGTTCGAAGGCGGCTTTGTTCAGAACATAGCCGATGTGCCGAGATATATCCGCACGATCGAGGCAGGCCGGCTTGCCTCGGCGAGAGGTTGCGGCATCGATCCGGGGGATCGGCGGCGCGCCGGAATCATCGAAAGGCTGATGTGCGATTTCGAAGTCGACCTCGGCGCAGTGGCCCCGGGAGCTGATTTTAACCAGGAGCTCTCCAGGCTGCGGCCGTTGCAGGACGAGGGCCTGGTGGTGATTAACGGCACCAGGGTAGCCGTGACGGAGGCCGGCCGGCCGGTGGTCCGTGTGGTCGCGGCGGCCTTCGACACATTCAGGCAGGCCCAACATGTCCAGTTCAGCCCGGCTGTTTGAGCTAGATCAAACAAGAGGGCCGAATCGTCTGCTCAAATACCAAAAATTATCGTGGAACGGCGTCAATAGCGGCTCATTTCCAGGAAAATTTGGCGAATCAGGCTCGGTGCACCCCGCAGTTCGAGCCTTGCCGCCCTATTCCGGCTGCCTTTGATTTCGATCAAATCTCCCCTCCCGCCTGTGTGTTTTTCTCAATCAGTCCCCAAAAATGAAAGTCGCGCTATGACAGATGCGTCCATCGGGTTGAAAAAATCGATGACGATAGGCGAGGCGGTGCTTTGGCCGCTGTTCGCCGCACTCTCCTTCCTGTGTGTGGTCGCCGCGGCGATGGCGCACGATTCCGCCTTCGCCTTCCATGCCTCGTTGAGCGCAGCCGCGAGTCTGTTCGCAGCCTTTCTGATTTTGAATCGGTACTATGACCGGCCGGCGGCGCTGCCGCCCGAGGAGATCAACGGACGGCCGAACTACAATTACGGTCCGATCAAGTTCGCATCAGTCGCGGCAATGGTCTGGGGAATTGCCGGTTTCACCGTCGGGCTGATCATCGCCTCCCAGCTCGCCTGGCCTGTTCTGAATTTTGATCTGCCCTGGACGACATTCGGCCGGCTCCGGCCGCTGCATACTTCGGCGGTGATTTTTGCGTTCGGCGGCAACGTCCTGATCGCGTCGTCGTTCTATGTCGTTCAGAAAACCAGCCACGTGCGAATGGCCGGCTATATCGCGCCCTGGTTCGTCGTCCTCGGCTACAACTTTTTCATCCTGATCGCCGGCACCGGCTATCTGCTCGGCGTAACCCAATCGAAGGAATATGCCGAACCCGAGTGGTATAGCGATCTCTGGCTGACGATCGTCTGGGTCACCTATCTTCTGGTATTCCTGGCGACGCTGATCAAGCGCAAGGAGCCGCACATCTTTGTGGCGAACTGGTTCTACCTTGCCTTCATCATCACCATCGCGGTGCTTCATTTGGGTAACAACCCGGCATTGCCGGTTTCCCTGCTTGGCTCGAAATCCTACATCGCCTGGGGCGGTGTGCAGGACGCCATGTTCCAGTGGTGGTATGGCCACAACGCGGTCGGCTTCTTCCTGACCGCAGGATTCCTCGCCATCATGTACTACTTCATTCCGAAGCGGGCGGAGCGGCCGATCTATTCCTATCGGCTCTCCATTGTTCACTTCTGGGCGCTGATCTTCCTCTATATCTGGGCGGGTCCACACCATCTTCACTACACCGCGCTGCCCGATTGGACTCAAACGCTCGGCATGACTTTCTCTATCATGCTCTGGATGCCGTCCTGGGGCGGTATGATCAATGGCCTGATGACCTTGTCGGGCGCCTGGGACAAGCTTCGCACCGATCCGGTGCTGCGTATGATGGTGGT
>Ga0316628_100003554_pt1 | contig 12038 bp, 14 predicted proteins | sample OWC_Aug_M2_C1_D5_FD_207648 | JGI IMG/M metagenome (GOLD analysis project Ga0316628, IMG submission 207648) | Wetland soil microbial communities from Old Woman Creek delta, Ohio, United States - OWC_Aug_M2_C1_D5_C | ecosystem: Environmental > Terrestrial > Soil > Wetlands | place: USA: Ohio...
CAAGGTGGCGCAATCGACGCCCGACAAGAAATAGCACGACGATGATCCATCACTTACTGCTGCCGCGAACGCCTTTGCGCAGCGCGCTGCTCGCGCTGCTGCTCCTGTCCGGCTGCATGGTCGGGCCCGACTATCGCAAACCCGACACCGCCGCGGCTGGTTGGAAGAACACGCCCGAGCTCGGCGAGGGCACGATCGGAGCGCGCTGGTGGGAGATCTACAACGACCCGACGCTGAACAGCCTCGAGGATCAGGGCGCGCAAGCGAGTCCACAGTTGACGGCCGCCATCGCGCGCGTGACGCAGGCGCGTGCGATTGCGCGCATCACGGAAGCCGATTTCTATCCTCAGGTCACCTTGGACCCCTCCGCGAGTCGCACGCGGCAATCCGGAAACCGTCCGCTTCCACCGGGCGTGCCGGTCACTCCCTTCATCTCCAACGACTTCCTCGTGCCGCTCGACGTCGCTTACGAGGTCGATCTGTGGGGCAAGATTCGCCGCGCGTCGGAATCGGCCACGGCGCAGGCCCAGGCTGTCGCAAACGCCTACGGCACGGTGAAAATCACGCTGCAGGCCGACATCGCGCAGACCTACTTCACGATTCGCTCGCTGGATTCCGAGTACGACATCCTGCGGCGCGCGATCGACTACCAGAAAGAAGGCGCCAATATCATCCGCTCGCGCTTCAAAGGCGGCGCAGCGAGCGAGCTGGATGTCGTGCGCGCCGATGCCGAGGTCGCGACCAACGAAGCCGAGATGGTCGGCGTGCAGCGCCGCCGCGAGGAGCTGGAGAATGCGCTCGCGGTGCTGCTCGGCAAGCAGCCGGCCGAGTTCGATCTGGCGCCGAACCCGCTCGACATCCTGCCGCCGCCGATTCCAGTCGGGCTCCCGTCCGAGCTGTTGCAGCGCCGCCCCGACGTGGCCGAGGCCGAGCGTCTGCTCGCCGCACGCAACGCCGACATCGGCGTCGCGCAGGCAGCCTATTTTCCGAGCATCACGCTGACCGGCGGGGTCGGCTTCGAGAGCACCGACCTGTCCAATCTGGTCAAATCCAGCAGCCGCATCTGGGGTGTTGGCGTCGGCATCACACAACCCATCTTCGACGGCGGCCGTATCAAGGGCAACGTCGAGCGCGCCAAGGCCGCTTACGAAGAGAACCTGGCCAACTACCGCCAGCAGGTGCTCGTGGCGTTCCAGGAGGTCGAGACTTCGCTGTCGGGACTGCGCCTGCTTTCGCAACAGGCTGAAGCCGAGGCGCGCGCGGTCAGCAATTCGGTGCGCGCCTCCGAGATCTCGACCGCACGTTACCGCGCCGGCCTCGTGTTCTTCCTCGACGTGCTGGATGCCGAGCGCACGCGGCTCGCCAACCTGCGCGCCGCGACGCAGATCCAGGGATTGCAGCTCGTCACGAGCGTCGGGTTGATCAAGGCATTGGGCGGCGGATGGAATCCGAACGAGCCGCCGCCGACGGCGATGAACACGACGCCCGCGACTGCGCAGAACTAGACGTCTCGATCGAATCATCGCGGCCGGCGCCCTTGCGGGCTTCGGCCGTTTTTGTTTCTAATGCATATCAACCACGGAGACACGGAGAGCACGGAGGAACCCAGATACGAGGGAGTTGGAGGCGTTCTGGTTACTTGTAGTTCTCCGTGTCCTCCGTGTACCCCTCAAGGGGGTATTGTGAAGAATCTCCGTGGTTCATCTTGGGGTAAGCATGACGCTGCAAGGACAAACGATCGTCGTGATGGGCGGCAGCTCCGGGATCGGACTCGCGACCGCGCAGAAGGCCGCACAGGCCGGAGCCAAAGTCGTGATCACCGGCCGCGACAGTGCCCGGCTGAGCGCTGCGCTCGCACAGCTACCCTCGGGGTCGCGTGGAGAATCGGTCGACGCGACCGACGCAGACGATCTGCGTGAGTTCTTCGATGCACTCGGCCCATTTCACCACCTCGTGCTGTCGATCAGCAGCGGCGGCGGCGCGGGACCGTTCGCGACCATCGACGTGGGCGCGTTGCGCCGTGCGTTCGAAGGCAAGTTCTTCGCGCAATTTCAGGCTGCGCAAAGCTCCCTGCGCACGCTCGACCGGCATGGGTCGATCACCTTCGTGACGGCAGCATCGGCACGCGCTCCGTTGCCTGGAACATCCGGCCTCGCGGCGATCAATGGCGCGCTCGAATCGATGGTCAAGACGCTGGCCGCCGAGTTGAAGCCGCTGCGCGTGAATGCGTTGTCGCCCGGGATCGTCGAGACGCCGATCTGGGAGAAGTGGCCCGAAGAGCAGCGCCGTGCGATGCTCGATAGGGAAGCGGCCGCGCTGCCGGTCGGCCGCATCGGTCGGCCGGACGAAGTCGCGGAAGCGATCCTGCTGCTCGTGACCAACGGCTTCATGACCGGGACCGTGCTCGAGTGCGATGGCGGGGTGCGGCTGGTTTGACCTCAACTGCCCATCAATCAGTAGTTGCGCAGTAGATAAGACCCCCGCCACAACGTCAGCAGCCCCGTCGCAATGAACGCCGCCGCATAGCTGCCGCTCGCCGCCACGATTGCCCAGAACAGGAACGGCAGCACCATGACCCCGGAGTAGGTCATCGCGAGCGATGCGCCGGTCGCGGCAGCCGCGCGGCCCGCAGGCGCGGTGCGCGCGACTTCGCTCAGATAGACGCCGTTCCAGCCGACCGCTGTTGCGCCGTAAACGAAGCTCACCGCAAACACGATCGCGCTCGGCCATGCAGCGCCGACGAACGCTGTCGCGAACGCGGCGAGCGCCATGCTGACGCCGAGCAGGCCGAGCAGGACGCGCGGCTTCACCCAATTGTCGGCAATCACACCCCACAGAATGCGGCCGCCGATGCCCGCGATCATCGCGGTCGAGAGCGCCGCACCAGCCGCGGCAAGTCCAAAGCCCACGTGATCATGCAGAAACACGACGAGGAACGAGCCGAGGCACATCTGCATCCCGGAGTATGTGAACGAGGCAAGTGCCATATCGCGCAGCCGCGCATGCGATAGCACCAGCTTCAACGGCTCGAGCAATCCGACGTGAGGCTTCTCGTCCGCGCCGCGGCTGCCTCGATCGATTCCGGCGCGCATCGGTTGCAGTGCGAGAGCAAACGCTACGCAAGCTCCAGCCGTCACGACCGCGGCGATCCTCCAGCCGAGCGCATGGATCAGCGCAGGAAGCAGCGCGCCGGCGACCGCACCGCCCACCGGCACGCCGGTCTGCTTCAAGGAGAAAATGAATGCGCGCAGCCGCTCCGGCGCGCGCTCGGCGAGAATCGCCGAGCTCGACGGCGTGACCTGGCCATAGCCGACCCCGATGACGAGCGCACCCAGCGCGACCAGCACGACGTTCGCGGTCGCCATCAGCGCGATGCCCGCGCCGGCCAGAACCAGACTGCCCTGACTCACGCGCATCGGGCCGTAACGGCCGATCGCTTTGGCGGACAACAACGCGCCGAACGTCGCGCTCAGATAGATCAGCGCGGTCGCAATCCCCACCGAGCTCGCTTGCACGCCGATATCCGTCTGCGCCGGAGGCGCGAGGACGGGCGGTGTGAAGACAACCAGAGACACGAGAGCCTGGATCGCAAGCGTGATCCAGACGGAGGTCCAGACGCCGGACATCAGGAATCAGGAGTCAGGAAACAGGTATCAGATACGGCCGCTAGAGGGTGGCGGTCGTGCTGGTCCATACGCTCAAGGAGCTCCAACCTCCCAACAGTACACTCCTAGCTCCTGCTCTTGGAGAGCGCCTGATCCAGATCCCACAGGATATCGTCGATATCCTCGATGCCGATCGAGAGGCGAATCATGTCGGGGGTCACGCCGGCCTTGAGCTGATCTTCCTCGGAGAGCTGGCGATGCGTCGTCGACGCCGGATGGATCACGAGCGTCTTGGCGTCGCCTACGTTCGCCAGATGGCTCATGAACTGCGCACCTTCGATGAACTTGACCCCGGCTTCCTGCCCGCCCTTGATGCCGAACGTCATGATCGCGCCGGCACCTTTCGGCATGTACTTGCGCGCGAGATCGTAGTACTTGCTGGATGGCAGGCTCGGATAGTTGACCCAGCTGACCTGCGAATGCTCCTCGAGAAACTTCGCGACGGCCAACGCGTTCGCGATGTGCCGATCCATGCGGACATGCAGCGTTTCCAGCCCTTGCAGCAGAAGCCATGCGCTGATCGGTGACATCGCCGGGCCGAGCGTGCGCATCGTCTCCATGCGCGCTTTCATCGTGTAGCCGAAATCGCCGAAGGTCTCGAAGAAGCGCACGCCATGATAGCCGCGCGAGGGTTCGGTCATGCCCGGAAACTTGCCGTTGTCCCACGGAAACTTGCCCGACTCGACAAGCACGCCGCCGATCGTCGTGCCGTGACCGCCGATGTACTTTGTCGCCGAATGCAACGAGATATCGGCGCCGAACTCGAACGGCTTGCACAGATAGGGCGTCGCGAACGTGTTGTCGATGACCAGCGGAATCCCGGCATCCTTCGCGATCGCAGCGACGGCCTCGATGTCGAGGATGTTGATGCGCGGATTGCCCGCCGTCTCGGCGTAGAGCAGCTTCGTCTTCGGCGTGATCGCTTTCTTGAAATTCTGCGGATCGTCGGGATCGACGAACTTCGTCTCGATGCCGAACTGCCTGAAGGTCACGTCGAATTGCGAGTAGGTGCCGCCGTACAGCGTGCTCGCCGAAACGATCTCGTCGCCGTTCCTTACGAGCGTCAGCAGCGCGCACATCTGCGCCGCCTGACCGGATGCCGCGGCCAGCGCCGCGCGGCCGCCCTCGAGCGCAGCCATGCGCTCCTCGAACACAGCGACAGTCGGGTTCGAGATGCGCGAGTACACGTTCCCGAACGTCTGCAGATTGAACAGACTCGCCGCGTGATCGGCGGAATCGAAGACGTACGACGTGGTCTGGTAGATCGGCACCGCGCGAGCGCCGGTGGTGGGATCGGGGATTGCTCCCGCGTGCAGGCACAGCGTGCCGAATCCGAATTTGCGATCAGCCATGTGAAATGCGGTGATTAGTGATTGGTGATTGGTGATTGGTGAAAAGCAGTATGTGCCGTAACGCAGTTACCAATCACCAATCACTAATCACCAATCACCGGTTCTAGTAGGGAAGATAATTGGGGCGCTTGGCGGAGATCACTTTGGTGTTCACGCCGCACCAGTTGAGGCCGCCGAACAGGCGGCCGTGCTCGATCTTCATGCAGCGGTCCATGACCACTTCGAGACCAGCCTTCTGCGCCTTCTCGGCCGCGGCCGGATTGATCACGCCGATCTGCAGCCACAAGACCTTGGCACCGATCGCGATGGCATCGTCGGCCAGCGGCGGGATCTCATCGCTCTTGCGAAAGCAATCCACCACATCGACTCTGTCCGGGATGGCGCGCAGGTTCGGATAGCACTTCTCGCCGAGAACTTCCTGGTACTGCGGGTTCACCGGGATGATGCGGTAGCCGTGCTCCTGGAGATACTTCGCGGCGAAGTAGCTGGGGCGCCACCAGTTCGCCGAAAGGCCCACAACGGCGATGGTCCTGCTCTCTTTCAGGATGCGCCGGAGGGTGTTGATGTCATCGTTCATGCCAGCATGCTCTGATCGGTGCGACAAGCCGCGAAGTTTAGCATCAAACTCCAAGAGCACTGGCCAGCCGTGCCTCGCTTCCACTTCGCCGGCACACTCTTGCTCGTGCTGGCGTTTCGAAAGCTAGGACGAAAGGCATATACCGGAGGCGGCCGCCGCTACGTAGGATTATCCGTGGGGCTTTCGCTCATGCACGACCAATAGAGGGAGGCATCATGACTCTGTCCGTAGGCGCCTTCTTGTGCCTGGGTATCGCCGTCGGCGCCATCCTGCTGGCTCGTGGGTTGCGCGACACGCAGGATAGCGGTCCTCGCGACTGGAATCGCGACCCATCGCCAACCGCGCGCGAGCTCCCGCGTCTGCAGAAGCAGGCGCAGAGCCGTCGCGCGCGCAGCTGAGGCAATGCGCTAGGGGGTGGGCGCGCGGCCCCGCGGCATCAGTTCTTCAGCAGCGGTTCGATGACTTCCTGCAGCTGCGCATAGGTCACGCGGCCGCGCTTCGTCCAGGCAACTTTGCCGGCCTTGTCGACCACATACAAGGTCGGCGTCGCGATGATGTCGCCGAAGTTGTCGTCGGTCTTGTCGTCGAAGCGCCAGGCGATCGGAAACGTGAAGCCGCGCTCCTTGGCTACGCTGCGCAACTCCTTCTCGTCTTCGTCGATGCTGAGTGCAATCAGCACGAAGCCTTTGTCCTTGTAGGCATCGTAGAACTTCTGCCATTGCGGCATCTCGGCGCGGCAGGTGGGGCACCACGTGGCCCAGAAGTTCACCATCACCACTTTGCCTTTGAGCTGGTCGAGCGAGACCGGCTTGCCATCCAGCAGGATGGTCTTGAGCTTGGCCGCGTCGCCCACGTCGGCGTGCACCGGCAGCGACAGCGCAAAGAAGGCGAGCAGCAAGATTCGTATCAGGTAAAAAGCTCCGCGTCCGTTCACGTTGAACCTCTATAAGGTTGACCTTCACGTTAGTGTACTCGCAAGCACCGCGGGTTCACACGCCTGCACGCGCCGCGAGAGCCTGCCACAATCCACGCCTGCAGCGCTCAGGACTTCAATGCAAATGCGGCTCGGAACGGACAAACATGATCGAAGCAACGAAAGGCAATGAGGGCACAAACCGATCCGTCGGTCGCCACGGTATGCGCGAAAGCTTGATATGGCGGTTTGGTCTCTGGTGCGTGGTACCCCTGTTGTCGGCGCTGTCATTCGCGGCACTAGCGCAGAGTGCGACAGCGCGCAACCCGATATCCACCCCGGGCGCTGCGTGGGCCTTCGACGGCTTCCGCGTCCACATACCGGCAGACGACGGCTGGTATTCGCTGGCCAAGGAGTCGCGCTATGCCGACCTCGGCAAAGACTCGGGCGACGGGCTCAAGTTCGCCGCGATCGTCGACGCCCGCAACGCCGACGCGCCCATCAACGCGCAGCAGGAGTTGCTCGATCTCGTGCGCCAGGAGCAGGCGACGCCGCAAGACGCTGCGGCGATGAAGCTGCTCGAGTACAAAGCCGAACCGTACGCGCCCAAAGGCGTGCTGTGCAGCCGGTTCACGGTCAAGTTCGACGACCGCCGCAAGAGCTTTCCGGCTCCCGGGACACTGCTCGTGCGCGGCACGGCATGCGTGCGGCCAGATCAGCCCGACGTCGTGGTGATCTTGAGCTATGCCCAACGCGGCCCTGTCGGCGAGTGGACACCCGAAGCGGAAAAGTCGGCGCAGGCTTTCGTCGACAGCCTGCGCTTTCTTCCGTCCAATCCGAAAGTGATCGGGGAAGCCGGCATGATCGTGCGCGGCGACACGCCGCGTGACGCGGTTGGCCTGCTCACGCCCGCGGCTGAGGAAGGTGACGTCGAGGCAGCGGTGTTCCTCGGCAATCTTTACCTCTACGCCCGCAAGATGGAGCCCGATTACGAAGCAGCGCGCAAGTGGCTGGAGATCGCGGCCAGGGACGGGCGTGCCGATGCGATGTACAACCTCGGCGCGATGTACGACAAGGCCGTGGGCATGCCGCGCGATGTGGCGACGGCCATCAAGTGGTTCACGTTGGCGGCCGACCAGCGCGATGCGCAGGCGCAGCTCAACATCGCGTTGCTCTATCTGAGCGGCGACGGTGTTCCGAAGGACATCGCGACCGCCGAGCTCTGGCTCAAACGTGCGGCAGGCAATGGCAACAAGCGCGCCGAGGGCATTCTCACGCACGGCAAGTACAAGGAGACGCAGTGAGCGTCTGGCTTGCCGGGGCGGTCTATTGCACGTGGGGAGCTGGTTCGATTGGACTCGCTACTGCGGCCAGCTTCGCCTCCCGCTCCGGCGCAGGCAGCTTCGCGATCTCCTTGACTCGTGCATAGAAGCGCGGCAGATCGCCGCCACTGTCGCGCAGCACCTGCTCGAACCCCGGGACGAGCTGCGTGTAGATCGCGATCGACGCGAAATGCGCGTTGTTGAGCGGCTGCCGGAACCATCTGTCGTAGCCTGCGAAGCCACCCCACGTCTGCTTGAGTCCGTTGTATTCCTGCCGCATCTCGGCGAGTACGGCTTGCTTGCGCGCCCGCATCCCGTCCGGCGCGAGCGACTGCGCGTAGAGGTCCGCGAGCCGCGCACGGTACTTTTCCACGAGATCGATGAAAGCCTCCTGACGCGCGTGCGCCTGCTCGTGCTCGCGCCGCTGCTCGTCGGTCCCTTGCGCCGCGAGCCAGCGCCTGACGCCTTCCTGCTCGACGCTGACCGCGAATGATTCGTTGAACGTGCTGTCGCCCTTCACGTAAACGACCTGGTGCGCGAGCTCGTGGAAGATCAGGCGCGCGATCTCCGCGTCCGGGTAGCGGATGAACGTGTTCAGCACCGGGTCATCGAGCCACCCCAATGTCGAGTAGGCAGGCACCTCTCCCACGAAGACGTCGTAGTGCTCGGCGCTCAGCGAGGCCGCCAGATCGTCTGCGCCGGCCTTCTTGAAGTAGCCCTTGTAGCCGACGCAACCGGCGAACGGAAAGCACCATTGCCTGGGCGTCACTGAAAATTCCGGTGTCGCGAAAACATTCCACACGACGTAAGGACGGCCGAGGTCCGCGTAGCGCCGGTAGCTGCCATTGTCCGGCAAGCCGAGCTCGCGGCTTGCGAAGTTGCGTATCGCTTCGACACGATCGAGCTTCGCTTTCAGCTCCGGCGTGATGGCGGGATCGGCAATGACCTCGGGAATCGGCCGCGCCTTGCGCTGGACCTCCATTTGCCCGCTCACGGCTTGGAAGTAGTAACCAACGGTGGAGCAACCGGCCGCGGCCGCAACGGCGACCAGCAGTGCGAGGACCAGCGACCACCTAGGCGTGCGCGAAATGGCCATGCTCCAGAAAGTGATCGATCTCGAGCGCCGCGCGGGACGACAGGATCAAGCCCGAATGGGTGAGCGGCAGCGTCACGTGGTCACGCAGGCCCGGCAGCCGGGTTTCGTCGAGACACACGGCGCCATCGTTCGGCGTCGGCAACGGCACCAGCAGCATGCCGGCGCCGAAGCGCCGCGTTCCCGCGATCATGCCGACCTCGAAGGCGTCAGCGACCGCCACTGCGCGCTCCGGCAGCCATTCGCGCAACGCCCGGCCGACGAGAACGCGTCCGGCCGGGGAGCGCGCCAGGTATTGCACCGCCCGCGATCCGGCAAGCGGACAACCCAGCAACACCACGCGGCCGATCGGCAGTTGCGGAAACAGCGCAAGCGTATGCATGACGACCAATCCGCCGAGGCTGTGTCCGACCAGATGCAGGCCTGGCATCTCGAGCGCGCCGATGAATCGCTCGAGCTGTGACGCGATCTCGTCGAGACCCTTGCGTAGAGAAGAATAGTTGAAGGTTCGCACCCGATAGCCCCGGCGTACGAGCTGTGCCCGCTGCAGCGCGAACACCGCGCCGGTCATCCACAGACCGTGCACGATCACGATGGTTCGCGCTTGCGGGCTGGCGGCGGCTGCGGAATCGGGCATGCGCGAGGATGTCGAGGGCGATGGAAGCCGACCGATTATAGGGTGTCGCCACGAACGATACGGCGCACGGCATCCGGTAACATGTCGGCATGCCTTTGCCGCTGCCCCTGCCGGCGCTGTTCCTGGCGCCGCTCGTCGTGGTCGTCGCCTATATGGTGCTCGCGATCGGCGGATTCGGTTCCGCACTGATGTCGATCCCGCTGCTCGCGTTGATGCTGCCGGTCAAGCTGGTGGTACCGCTGGTCCTGGTCGTCGATTTCATCGCGACGGCGACGAGCGGCATGCGCTTCCGGCGCGACGTAGCACTCGGCGAGCTCAAACCGCTGCTGCCGTGGACCGGGCTCGGCCTCGTCGCCGGCGTTACGCTGCTCGTGAAGCTGCCGCAGCGATGGGTGCTTGTCGCGCTCGGATTGTTCATCTTCGGCTATGCGATCTACAGCCTTGTGTATCACGAGCGCACCGCCAGCTGCTCGCGATGGTGGTCGATTCCGACCGGGTTGAGCGGCGGCGTGATCAGCGGATTGTTCGGCATGGGCGGCCCGATGTACGTCGTCTATCTGGCCCGACGCATCGCCGAGCCCGCGCGGCTGCGTGCAACGCTATCCACGATCTTCTCGCTCAATGCAGCCGCGCGTCTCACGCTCTTTCTGTTCTCGGGCCTCCTGCTGCAGCTCGAGCTCTGGATTGCGGCGCTTTATCTGCTGCCGTTCATGGTGCTCGGCCTCTTCATCGGCCATCGCATCCATCTCCGGCTCGATCGCGCACAGATCGCCCGACTCGTGAGCCTCTTGCTGCTCGGTACCGGTGTCTCGGTCCTCTGGAAGGCTCTTGCCGCTGGATAGTGGCAGTCGCCGGCTTGCCCGGCCGGCAAGCCGGGGCTACCATCACACTCCAAACGAGCACGAAGCACCGCCAAAGCGGCGCGCCAACCGCTTCGCCCACCCTGCCCGCCAGCCGGCGGCCCATCCCAACCAACATCGATTCGCCGTAAACGGAGGTTCGAGTGGAAGCCGTAACGAAAGACAAGTTGATCGAGGATCTGAAGGTCGTCGCACAGGACGTCGAAGAGCTGTTGAAGGCCACGGCGAGCCAGACCGGCGAGAAGATCGCCGCCGCGCGCGCCCGCGCCCAGGAGTCTCTGCGCAGCGCGCAAGTACGCCTCACTGAAGCCGGAGACGAAATGACGGCGCAAGTGCGCGCGGCCGCGGACGCAGCGGACGACTACGTGCGCGACAATCCGTGGCAGGCGGTCGGCATCGCCGCGGGCGTAGCGTTCCTCATCGGCTATCTCGTCGGCCGCCGCTGATGGCCGAGCCGAAGTCCGCCGGCCCGCAGCGCTCGGGACCCGGGTTGTTCGATTCCGCCAAGGCGCTGCTCGCGTCGCTGGTGGCGATCGCGCACAACCGGCTCGAGCTGCTTTCGACCGAGCTGCAGGAGGAGATCGCGCGTGTCGCGCTGATGCTGGTGTGGGGGGCGATCGGACTGTTCTTCGTGTTCCTCGCGATCATGTTCGTTGCGCTGGTCATACTGATCGCGTTCTGGGACGATCACCGGCTGCTCGCGGCTACGCTGCTCGCGATCCTGTTCGCGATCCTCGCGGTCGTCGCGGGGACCGCAGCCTGGAAGCAGATCGTCGCGAAGCCGCGCCCGTTCGATGCGAGCCTGACCGAGCTCGGCAAGGACAGCGACCAATTGAACGCACGGCCGTGAATACGCACATGAGGGAGTTGGCGGAGCGCCGTCACGCGCTGATCGCCGAAGCGGACCGCCAGCGCGACCTTGCGTCTCAGGCCGGCGCGGGTATCCGCGCAGGGCTCGGGATCGCCGATCGCGGACTCGCGATCCTGCACCATCTCAAGCGTAAGCCGATCGCGGTGGCCCTCGTCGCCGTGGCCCTGACGCTGTTCATGGTCCAGCCCAGGCGGGCCGTCAGGTGGCTCGGCTATGGCCTGACCGGATACACGATGCTCCAGCGCGTGCGCCGACTGGCTGCGGGCTTCTCGCCTCCGGATTCGCGGCGGCCGGCACGAGACACCCTTGCGCGGCGAGACAACTGACGAAGCGCAAAACGAAACGGCCGCTTGCGCGGCCGTTTCGATTCTTCCACCCGTTGCAGCGATGCTGCACGGGTCACATCGCAGCGTGAGCTCAGTTCGCCTTGGTGCCTTCGACGCCGGCAGCCTTGCTCGGGTACTGAGCGTCGCCACCACGCGGCATGTTGGTACGAGCCGCAACGTCTGTGTCATAAGTTACGCCGACCGTGCCCGCGGCGCCTTGAGCGCGCGGCATGTTGGTGCGCGTTGCCACGTCGGCGTCGTACGAAACACCGACTTGCGTGCTGCCAGCCTTCAATCCGCTGACGCGGTCGCTGCCGACCAGTCCACCGGCACGGCCGAAGCCGTTGGCGATCGTATTTGCATCGGACGAGGTCACCTGGTCCGCGGCGTATGCGTTGAGCGACAGAGCGGCTGCGGCTGCG
>Ga0316628_100003556_pt1 | contig 12037 bp, 9 predicted proteins | sample OWC_Aug_M2_C1_D5_FD_207648 | JGI IMG/M metagenome (GOLD analysis project Ga0316628, IMG submission 207648) | Wetland soil microbial communities from Old Woman Creek delta, Ohio, United States - OWC_Aug_M2_C1_D5_C | ecosystem: Environmental > Terrestrial > Soil > Wetlands | place: USA: Ohio...
GACCACGGTGAGCGTGCTCTCGGAGCGCCGCCTCAACCGACTCCTCAACCCCGCCCTCTCGGTGGGGCTGCCGGCGTTCCTCACCAAGGGCGCCGGGATGTTCTCCGGGCTCATGCTCTCGCAGTACACCGCCGACACGCTGATCGTCGAGCAGCGCATCCTCTCCACCCCGTCGTGCATCCAGTCGATCCCGGCGGCGGCGGACCAGGAGGACTTCGTGTCGATGGGGATGAACGCCGCCCTCAAGACCAAGCAGATCCTCAAGAACGCGTACGGCGTGCTTGCGATCGAGCTGATCGCCGCCGCGCAGGCGCTCGACTTCCGGGAGTTCACGCCGGGCGCAGGCACGCGGGCCGCGAAGGCCGCGGTCCGCAAGGTCGTCCAACACCTCGAGGAGGACCGGCCGCTCTTCCCGGACCACAACACGATGATGGCCGCCGTCGAGCGCTGCGACGTGCTGACTGCAGTCGAGCGCGCGATCGGCCCGCTCGCCACCTCCTGGTGACGCCCCGGCCGCGCGCGCCGCTTCAGCGCGCCGTGTCCCTCCCTGCCCCCCGTTTCTTCGGGAACCACGGGATGAACGCGCTCGTGGTGCGCTGGTATTCGCGGTAGTCCTCGCCGCGGGAGGCGAGCGCCTGCGCCTCCGTGGCCGGGATGCCGGTCACCTTGAAGAGGAAGAACGCCATCAGCGCCGGGCCGACGAGCGTGAGCGCCCACCACGGCGAGCCCACCGCCAGCAGCACGTACGACCACCAGTGCACCCACTCGAAGAAGTAGTTGGGGTGGCGGGAGGCGCGCCACAGCCCGACCCGGCACGTCCGGCCCCGGTTGGCGGGATCGGCGCGGAACGCTGCGAGCTGCCGGTCCGCCAGCGCCTCTCCCACCACCGCCGCCAGCCAGACGAGCACGCCGGCGGCGCCCCATCCGCCCATCACCTGACGGGGGTTCGTCATCGCCACAAGGAACGGGAGGGAGAAGAGCACGTCGAGTACCGCCTGCGCCTGGAAGAACGCGAAGAAGTAGGGTTCCGCCCTCTTGCCCCAGCGGGCGCGCAGCGTCCGGTAGCGCCCGTCCTCGGGCTTGCCGATCACCCGGTCGGTGAGGATGTACGCGGCCAGCCGCAGCGACCAGACGGTGGCCAGCACGCCCACCAGCGACCTTCGGAACGGATCGCCGGGCGCGAGAAGCGCGTAGAGCACCGCCACCACGCCAAGGCCGCCGGCCCACCCCACGTCCACGACCCCCGCGTCGCTCCTCGCGCGCTGGACCAGCCAGAGCACGGCCATCACGACGGCCATCACCAACCAGGAAAGCAGCACCAGCGTGATCGGGATCATCGCTCCTCGGCCTCCGGGCGATGCCAGTGTACCGGCTGACCGGGGGGACGCGACGGCCGCCGCGGTTGGCCATACACTTTCACCATGAGCATCGTCACCGAGCTCCGCGCGGTGAGCAAGCGCTACCGGCGCGGGGACGAGATCGTCCACGCCCTGCGCGCCGTCTCCTTCACGCTGGCCTCCGGCGAGGTGGTCGCTCTGGTGGGGCCGTCGGGGTGCGGCAAGTCCACCACGCTCAACCTGGTTGCCGGGGTGGACCGCCCGGACGAGGGCGCGGTGATCGTGTGCGGCACCGACCTCGCGACCGCGGGCGAGTCCGCGCTCGTCGCGGCGCGGCGGCGCCACATCGGCATCGTCTTTCAGGCGTTCCACCTCATGCCACACCTCACGGTGGAGGAGAACGTCGCCCTGCCCTTGGCCCTCGACGGCCGCCGTGACGCGGCACGGGTCGCCGAGTTGATCCGGCGCGTTGGCCTCGCGCCCCGCCGCACCCACTTCCCGGCCGAGCTCTCCGGCGGGGAGCAGCAGCGCACCGCGGTGGCGCGCGCGCTCGTGCACCGCCCCGCCGTGGTGCTCGCCGACGAGCCGACCGGCAGCCTCGACTCGGCCTCCGGAACGGCGGTGCTCCGCCTGATGGACGAGCTGCGGCGCGAGGAGGGGAGCGCCCTGCTGCTCGCCACCCACGACGAGAGCATCGCGACGGTGGCCGACCGGGTGATCCGCCTGAGGGACGGCGGGATCGAGGCGGTGCTGTAGAGATGCTGATCAGCGCCCTCGTCCTGCGCCCGGTGCGGAGGCGCCCCCTGCGCTTCGTCACCACTGTGGTCGGCGTGGCCGCCGGGATCGCGGCCGTTGTGGCGACGATCGCCGCGAGCCAGGCTGCGGTGGCCTCGCTGCGGGAGGGGGTGGCGGAGGTGGCCGGGCGCGCCCGGGCCGAGGTCACGGCGCCCGCGGGCGTCCCCGAGGCGCTGCTGGGAACGCTGCGCCCCCTCACCGCCGACGCCGTGATCGTGCCGGTGGTCGAGGAGATCGCTTTCGTGCCCGCCCTCGGCGACGCGGTGCGCGTCCTTGGCGTGGACCTGCTCGTGGACGCCCAGGTGCGCACCCTCCAGCTCTCGACCGCGGGTGCGCCCGCCGCCCAGGCCATCGCCCGGGTGCTCACCGGGCGGGGCGTGCTCGTGCCCGCCACCCTCGCCGCGCGCCTCAAGGTGCGCGTGGGGGACCCGCTGGCCATCTCCGTGCGGGCGCGCCGCGAGACCCTCACCGTCGCCTCGCTCTTCACGCCCCCCCGCTTCGCCTCCGCCTGGGACCGCGTGCTGATCGTGGACGTCGCGCTCGCCCAGGAGCTGTTCGGTCGCGTGGGGCGGCTGGACCGCATCGAGCTGGTGCCACGCCGGGGCGTCTCCGAGGAACGGCTCACGGAGGCGGCCCGCCGCCTGCTGCCGGAGGCCGTCAGGGTCGAGGCGCCGGCCCGCCGCGGGGAGGAGACCTCGCGCATGGTGCGGGCGCTCGAGTTCAACCTGGCGGCGCTCTCGGGAGTCTCGCTGTTCGTGGGCGCCGTGTTGGTCGCCACCACGCTCGCCACCTCTGTCGTGCAGCGGCGCACCGTGCTGGCGATCGCCCGCTCGCTCGGCGCGTCGCGCGCCCAGCTGGCGCTCGCCGTGCTCGTCGAGGCGGCGGCGATCGGGACGCTGGGAGGCGCCCTCGGCGTCGCGGGCGGCGTTCTCGGGGCCCGCGCGGCGCTCGCCAGCGTGCGTTCGACCGTAGCCGCGGTGGTGCGCGGCGTCCCGGCCGTGGCGATCGAGCTCCCCGTCTGGCTGGCGGCGTTCGGGGTGCTGGTCGGCGTGGCGGTCTCGCTCCTGGCCGCCGTGCTCCCCCTCATCGAGGCCGTCGAGACCCCCCCGGTGCAGGGGCTCGTGAGCGAGCGGCCGGCGTTCCTTCGCCGCCCGTCGCGCCGGCGCGCGGCTCTCCTCGTCCTCGCCCTCCTCGCCGTGGCCGGCGCCCTGGCGCGCGCCCCCGCCTGGAACGACCTCCCGGTCGCCGCGCTGCTCGGCAGCCTGGCGATCCTGGGAGCGCTGCTCGTGGCCGCCTCCCCGGTGCTGGATGCCCTCGCCCGGCATGGCTCGGGGCCGCTGCTGCGCACCTCGGCGGGTACCCCCGTACGGCTGGCGGTCGCCGCGTTGGCCGCCGGGCGGCGGCGCGCGAGCTGGGCGGCGGGCGCGGTCGGCGTGGCGGTCGCGCTCGCCGTTGCCATCGGCACGATGGTCCACTCGTTCCGCGCCACCGTCGTGGAGTGGGCCAATCAGGGGATGCGGGCCGACGTCTGGGTCCGTCCCCTCGCCGCCGCCACCGGCGTGCAGGTCGGGCGGCTGGACCCCGAGGTGGCGCACATCGCCCTGCGCCTCTTCGGGACGCATGTGGTGGACCCGTTCCACACGGCCCAGGCGTTCCTCGACGGACGGCCGGTCACACTCGGCGCGGGGGTGTTCCCGATCGTGGCGAGGAGGGGCGCGGTCACCTTCCGCGACGGACGCGACTCGCGCGCGGTGTTCGCCGCGGCGCTGGAGCGCCACGCCGCGGTCGTCAACGAGCCGCTCGCGAACCGGTTCGGGGTGAAGGAGGGGGACACGATCCGCCTGCGGGTGCCCGGGGGGGAGCTCGTGAGGAAGATCGAGGGCGTCTTCCACGACTACTCCCACCAGCAGGGGATGGCGGTGATCGACCGCGCCGATTTCCTGCGCCTTTACCCTGACGACGGGCCGCAGGAGATTGGCCTCTTCCTGCCGCCCGGCGCCGACCCCGCCGCCGCGCGCGAGACGCTGCTCGCCGCCCTCGGCGGGCGCTTCCTCGTGGACGCCCTGCTCAACCGCGAGCTGCGCGCCGAGGTGGTGGCGATCTTCGACAGGACGTTCGCGATCACCCGCGCGCTCCAGGCCGTGGCGGCGGCGGTCGCTGCGCTGGCCGTGCTCACCGTGTTGTTCGCGTTGCTCGGCGAACGCAGGAGGGACCTCGCGCTGCTGCGCGCGGTGGGCGGCTCGCGCGCCCAGGTCGCCGTGGTGGTGGCCGTGCAGGCGACGCTCCTCGGCCTCGCCGGCGCGGCGGGCGGCCTGGTGACCGGCCTCGCCATCGGCCTGGTGCTGGTCAAGGTGGTGAACCTCCAGTCGTTCGGCTGGACGCTGCGATTCCTCCCGCCTTGGCCCGCTCTGGCCGCCACCGGTCTGCTCGTGACCGTAGCGTGCCTCCTGGCGGGGCTCGCGCCCGCGCTGGCCGCCGCACGCATGCACCCGAGCGAGGCGCTCCGTGAGGAGGGGTAGTGTCGTGCTCGGTCTCGCCCTGATGCTCGCCGCCTCGGCTTCGGCCGGCTCCGGGTGGGCGACGGTCGCGGTGCCCCTGACGCTCGGCTTCCCCCGCGACCACGGCTCCCACCCCGAGTTCCGGACCGAGTGGTGGTACGTCACCGGGACGGTCACGGACGGGAACGATCGACCGTTCTCCTTCCAGCTCACGTTCTTCCGCCGTGGGCTCGACCCCTCCCCGCCCCAGCCCGGCGCCTCGGCGCTGCGCGCCCGCCAGGTCCTCGCCGGCCACCTCGCGGTGGCCGACATCGCCGCCGGGAAGGTGCGGTTCGCCGAACGGGTGCGGCGCATGGCGGCCGGTCTCGCCTTCGCCTCGACCGACGAACTCGAGATTGTCCTCGACGATTGGGAGATGCGGCGGCTGGCGAGCGGCGCCATCGCGCTCTCCGCCGGGGACCGCGACGTTGGGGCCGGAGTGAAGCTGGAGCTGCACCCCGAAAAGGCGCCGGTGCTCCAGGGCGAGGGCGGGGTCTCGCTCAAGGGCCCGGAGCCCGGCAACGCCTCGGCCTACGTGAGCCTCACGCGGCTGGCCGCCCGCGGGACACTCACCCTCGGCTCCCGACGCCTCGTGGTGCACGGGGAGGCGTGGCTCGACCACGAGTGGGGCAGCAGCCAGCTCGGGCCCGGCGTCGTGGGGTGGGACTGGCTCGGCCTCCGCCTGGCCGACGGCCGCGAGCTCATGCTCTACCGCCTGCGCCGAGCCGACGGGAGCACCGCCCCGGAGTCGGCCGGCACGGTGGTGGAGCGCGACGGCCGCACCCGCCACCTGAGCGCGGGGGATTTCACCCTCGAGCCCGAGAGCTCCTGGTCGAGCCCGAGGAGCGGCGCCCGGTACCCCGCCACCGTGCACGTCCGCGTCCCGCTCGCCGGACTCGAGCTCACCGTGCGCCCCGAGGTGGCCGACGCCGAGCTGGACGCGCGGTCGTCCACGGGCACGGTGTACTGGGAGGGGCCGGTGGCGGTCACGGGGACGGCGGCGGGCCAGGGGTACATGGAGCTGACCGGGTACGCGGGCTCGATGGCCGGACTGTTCTGATACAACGTCTCAATTAGCCGCCTACTGCACGACCACCAGCACCTGGCCGCCCTCCACGGTCTCCCCCGGGGCGATCAGCACGCGTTCCACCTTCCCGGGCCCCTCGGCCGAGATCTGGTTCTCCATCTTCATCGCCTCGAGCACGAGCAGCGGTTGCCCGGCACGGACCTCGTCCCCCTCGGCCACCGCCACGCTCACCACCCGGCCGGGGATCGGGGCGCGCACCTCGTGCGGGCCGGCGTGGGAAGCGCCCCCTCCCGCGACCACCCGCTCCAGCGGGTCGTGCAGGAGAACCTCGAAGTGGCGCTGCGCCAGCGAGACCCGCCAGTGGTTGCGGGCCAGGCGCTGGCTCGCCACCGCGAAGCTGCGCCCGTCGGGCCGGAACAACGCCGACATCCCCGCGTGGATCGGCAGCATCTCGACGCGGTGGACGTTGCCGTCGACGGTCACCTCCCAGGCGCTCCCGAGTCGGCGGACGCTCACCTCCGCCTGGCGCCCGTCCCGCAGCACCCACCACCTCATGCCCGACCCCTCTCCACGGCACAGGAAAGGCTGAGCCCGGTCATCGTGGTTCCCTTCCTTGAAGCTGCGAGCGCCCGGCGAGGCGCCACCCGCGCCCCTCCTGCTCGGCCCGCTCGAAGCCGTCGTGGGGAAGGTGCTCCGCCTCCTCGGCGGCCAGGCACGCGGCGGCCACGATGGCAGCCTCCTCGAGCGCCGGGTCACCGGCAGCCTCGAGGCTCTGCACGGGGCCGCGGGACAGCAGCTCGTCCAGCAGGCCGGTGTGCAGCTCGCCGGCCGTGAACTCGGGCACGTCCAGCAAGAGGCGGAAGAGCGGCAACGTGGTGGCGATCCCCGCGATTCTGTACTCGGTGAGGGCGCGCCGCAGCCGGCGCAGGGCGGCGGGCCTGTCTTCCGCCCACACCACCAGCTTGGCGAGGATCGGGTCGTAGTCGAGCGGCACCACCGATCCCTCGCGCACGCCGCTCTCCACCCGCACTCCGGGGCCGTCGGGGCGCTCCAGGTGGTGGATCGTCCCCGGCGAGGGCGCGAAGGCGCGCAGCGGGTCTTCCGCGTACACACGGCACTCGAGGGCGTGCCCGCGCGGGACGAGGTCGCTCTGGCGCAGCGGGAGGGCCTCCCCGAGCGCCTCGCGGATCATGAGCTGCGCCAGGTCCACGCCGTACACCGCCTCGGTGACCGGGTGCTCCACCTGCAGCCTGGTGTTGACCTCGAGGAAGAAGAACTCCCCCGAGGGGGCAAGCAGGAACTCCACGGTCCCGGCGGAGCGGTACGCGACGGCGCCGGCCACCGCCAGCGCGGCCTCGCCCAGGCGCGCGCGCAGCGCGGCGTCCACCGCCACCGAGGGGCATTCCTCGAATACCTTCTGGTGGCGACGCTGGAGCGAGCACTCGCGCTCGCCCACGTGCACCAGGTTGCCGAAGCGGTCCCCCAGGATCTGCACCTCGATGTGGCGCGGGCGCTCGATCAGCCTCTCGGCGTAGATCCGGGCGTCGGCGAAGAACGCCTTCCCCTCGGAGGCCGCGCGGGTGAACGCCTCCTCGACCTCGGCGTCCGAGCGCACGATGCGCATCCCCTTGCCGCCGCCTCCGCCCACCGCCTTGAGCAGGACCGGGTAGCCGACCTCCGCCGCGAACGCGCGGGCGGCCGCCGCGTCGGGCAGCGGGTCGCTCCCCGGTACCACCGGCACCCCCACCCTGCGCGCCACCTCGCGGGCCGCCGTCTTGGAGCCCAGCAGCTCGATCACATCGGGGGGCGGGCCGATCCAGATCAGGCCGGAGCTTTCAACGAGGTTCGCGAAGGAGGCGTTCTCGGCCAGGAAGCCGTAGCCGGGGTGCACGGCGCCCGCGCCGGTGGAGCGCGCGGCCGCGATGATGGCGTCTTGGTTCAGGTACGACTCGCGCGCCGGCGCAGGCCCGATCCGCACCGTGAGGTCGGCCGCCAGCACGTGAGGCTGGGTGCGGTCGACGTCGGAGTAGACGGCGACGCTCTCGTGGCCGAGCTCGCGGCAGGCGCGGATCAGCCGCACCGCGATCTCCCCCCGGTTGGCGATCAGAATGCGCATCGGTCAGAGCGGGATGTTTCCATGCTTCTTGGCAGGCATCCAGTCGCGCTTGTTGACGGCGAGCTGCAGCGCCGCGATGACGCGGCGGCGGGCGGTCCTGGGCTGGATCACCGCGTCCACGAACCCCCGCTCCGCCGCCACCAGGGGGTTCGCGAACTTGGCCACGTAGTCGCGGACCAGCTCGGCGCGCCTCGCTTCGGGGTCGGCCGCCTGCTCGATCTCGCGCTTGTAGAGGATGTTGACCGCCCCCTGCGGGCCCATCACCGCGATCTCGGCAGTCGGGAACGCGAAGTTGAAGTCGGTCCGGATGTGCTTGGAGCCCATGACGCAGTACGCCCCGCCGTAGGCCTTGCGGGTGATCACCGTGACCTTGGGCACGGTGGCCTCGGCGAGGGCGAAGAGCAGCTTGGCGCCGTGCCGGATGATCCCGCCGTGCTCCTGCTCCACGCCCGGGAGGAACCCGGGCACGTCCTCGAGGATGAGAAGCGGCACGTTGAAGGCGTCGCAGAAGCGCACGAAGCGCGCCCCCTTGACCGAGGCGTTGATGTCCAGCACCCCCGCGAGGTGGGCCGGCTGGCTCGCCACCACCCCGACCGGTCGCCCTGCCAGACGCACGAAGCCGACCACGATGTTGCGCGCGAAGTGCGCGTGGACCTCCAGGAACTCCCCCTCGTCCGCCAGCGTGCGGACGAGCTCCTTTACGTCGTACGGCTTGTTGGAGTCCTCGGGGACCAGGCGGTCGAGCGCCTCGTCCTCGCGGTCGGGCGGGTCGGAGGTCGCGCGCACCGGCGGGTCGGCCGCGTTGTTCAACGGGAGGAAACCGAGCAGGCGCCGGATCCCCCCCAGCGTGTCCATGTCGTCCTCGCAGGCGAAGTGGGCGACCCCGGAGATCTGGTTGTGGGTGGACGCGCCGCCCAGCCGTTCCATGGTCACGTCCTCGTGGGTGACGGTGCGGATCACCTCGGGCCCGGTGACGAACATGTAGCTGGTGCTCTTGGTCATGAACACGAAGTCGGTAATCGCCGGGGAGTAGACGGCGCCGCCCGCGCACGGCCCCAGGATCGCCGAGATCTGCGGCACGACCCCCGAGGCGATGGTGTTGCGGAGGAAGATGTCCGCGTAGCCGCCGAGCGAGACCACCCCTTCCTGGATACGCGCCCCGCCCGAGTCGTTAAGCCCGATCATCGGGATCCCGAACTTGAGCGCGAGGTCCATGATCTTGCACACCTTCTCGGCGTGCGCCTCGGAGAGCGAGCCCCCGAACACCGTGAAGTCCTGGGCGAACACCGCCGCCGAGCGCCCCTCGATGCGGCCGAACCCCGTGAGGACGCCGTCCCCCGGGATGCGCTGCTTCTCCATCCCGAAGTCGTGGCTGCGGTGCATGACGAGGCGGTCCACCTCTTCGAACGAGCCGGGGTCGAGCAGCAGGTCGAGGCGCTCGCGGGCGGTGAGCTTGCCCGCCTGATGCTGCTTGGAGATGCGCTCCGGGCCGCCGCCCTCGAGGCTCGCCGACTCCAGCTCCTGCAGACGCTTGCGAACGTCCTCGCCCACCGTGGCTCCCCCGTCGTGTCCGGCCGCGCCGGAAAGCGAATTATGCTATCACGACGGCTCATGGTGAAGGACACCGCCTCCGGCCTCGCCGAGCTCGCGACCGTCCTCGCGCGCACCCGCATCGCGGGCCTCGTAGACGTGTTCATCGAGCGCCGCACCGAGGTGTGCTGGCGGCTCGCAGGCGGCCGGGTGCTCGCCCGCGAGGCGCTGCTGCGCGAGGGCGCGGCGGTGCGGCGGGACCACCGGCTCGTCTCGGGCGACGGCCTGGAGCGGCAGGCGCTCGCCGCGCTGCTTGGGGTCAACGCGCGCGAGCTGCCGGCGTTCTCGACGCCGGCGTTCCCTGAGCCGCCGCGCCTGGAGGACACCCTGCCCGAGCTCCCGGCGCGGTGGAGCAGCGTGCGCTGGCGGTGGAGCTGGGCGGCGGTGCTGGATGGGGCCACCGCGGTGCCGCTGCACCGCCCCGAGCTGGCCGAGATCACGTTCCCCGACGGACACCGCGCCCTGACCGTGTGGCCACCGCCCCTACCCGGGGAGGAGGAGGCCCCCGAGCATCCGCCCGTCCAGCCGCGCCCCGGCACGCCGCGCGTCCTCCTCGCCCCGGCGGCGGCGGCGGTCCTGATTCACGAGCTGGTCGGTCACCCGCTCGAGGGGGACCTGTTGCTGCGCGGCGCCTCCCCCTGGCGCGGGAGGCAGGGAGATCGCATCCTCACCCTCCCGCTCACGGTAACCGACGACCCGACCCGCACAGATCTGCCCGGCGGCTTCACCGCTGACGACGAGGGGTGGCCCGCGAAGCCGCGACGGTTGCTCACCGAGGGGACGTTGGTGGGCGCGCTCGCCGACCGCGAGAGCGCGCCGGCGCTCGGGGTCGACGCGGGCAACGCCCGCCGCGCAGGCATCCACACCCGCCCCCGCCCGCGCGTTTCCAACCTGGTGACCACCGCCGCGGATCCCCTGCCCCACCCGCCGCGCAACGAGGCAAGAATCGAGGTGGTGACGCTTTCCTCCGGCACGCTCGAGCCCGCCTCGGGCGCGATCGTCCTGCAGGTGCGGGAGGCCTACGCGCTCCGCCGCGGGGAACGCCATCGCCCGCTCGCGCCGTTCACCCTCCTCGGGACGCTCGCGGCGCTGCGGGCCGGGATGCTCGCCGCCGCCGATCCGACGCTCCCGGTGGCGGAGCCGGGGTGGTGCGCCAAGGAGGGCGAGGTCGTCCCGACCGGGGCGGTCGCACCCTGGCTGCTGGTGGCCGGCGTGGAGGTACGGTGAGTCACACGGATCGCCTCCTGCCAGCGCTGCAGGGCGCCTCCGAGGAGCTCGCCCGCCACGGCGTGCGTTTCGAGGTGTTCGCCCGCCTCGGGGAGAGCGCCCACCTCGTCCGGGACCAGGACGGGGCGCTGGAGCGGCGCACCACGCGCGAGCTGGGCGTGGCGTGCCGCGCCAGCGGGCGCGGCCGGGCTGGCTTCGCCGCCGCGGCGGGCGGCGCCGCGCGCGCCGGGCGGCAGGCCGCCCTGGCGGCCCTGGACGCCCTCCTGCCCGCGCCGGACCCGTTGCCCCCGCGCGCGCTCCTGGGGAGCTCCGGGAGCGCACTCGAACACCCCGCCGCCGACCCCGCCGCCCAGGAAGCGCTCACCCGCGAGCTGGCGGAGGCGTTCGCGGCCGCCCCCGGCCGGGCGGTGCTCGTACAGGTGCGGGTCCTCACCGGCACCTCCACCGCCGCGCTCGCGACCGGCGAGGGTTTCCATGCCACGGCGCACGCCGGCGGCTCGGTCGTGGAGCTGCTGGTGGCCCCTCCCGAAGGACCCTGGCGGCACTTTCACTTCGCCGCTCCGACCCTGGCCGACCTCCGGCCCGACGAGGTGACACGGCGCGCCGTCGAGGCCGCGCTCCTCGCGACCACCGGCGGGGCCCCTGAGCGGCAGCTCACGGACGTCCTGCTGGCCCCGGCGGTGGCCGCGCCGCTCGTCGTGGCGCTCGCCCAGCACCTGGCGCGCGAGCCGGCGGACGACGCCTGGGCCCGCATCCGGGTCGCGTCGGCGTGGCACCTGGTGGACGAGCGCCCCGGACCCACCGGCCTGCTTCCCCTCCCCTGGGACGGCGAGGGGCTGCCAGCGCGCCGCCTCGTACTGGCCTCGGGCGGGCGACTGCGCGAGCGCTTCGCGACCTGGGAGCTCTCGCAGCGGACCGGACTCCCACCGGGAGGGGCGGTGCGCCCCTCGTACCGTCATCCGCCGGTGCCGGGCCCGGCCAACCTCGTGGTCCTCGCCGAGACCGCGGTCAGCCAGCCTGAGCTGCTGCGCCTGCTGAACGCCGGCTTCTACCTCGCGGTTCCCGCCGGTCCGGTGCGCGTGGAACCGGTCACCGGTCGTTTCGCGCTGCGCGCAGCGGCGGTTGCGGTCCGCGACGGACGCCCCACCACGGCCCACCCGCTGGTGGAGCTGCGCGGGTCGTTCCCCCGTCTCCTGCGGGGGCTGGCCGCCACCGGGGGCGACACCGAGAGCTTTTCCCTCGCCGGCGCCGTGACCACCCCATCGCTGCTCGTGCGAAGGCTGGAGGTCGCCTGAGCCCGTCCGGAAGCGTCCCCCGGCGAGGACGGTGGCGGTTGGAGGAGCACACCGGCACTGCGGAATCGCGCGAGAACACCTGTCCGGGCAGTCTCCCGGGTGGCACCGGCGTT
>Ga0316628_100003557_pt1 | contig 12029 bp, 8 predicted proteins | sample OWC_Aug_M2_C1_D5_FD_207648 | JGI IMG/M metagenome (GOLD analysis project Ga0316628, IMG submission 207648) | Wetland soil microbial communities from Old Woman Creek delta, Ohio, United States - OWC_Aug_M2_C1_D5_C | ecosystem: Environmental > Terrestrial > Soil > Wetlands | place: USA: Ohio...
GAGCATGGACTGGACCTCATCATGGTGGACTATCTCCAACTGATGACGGGCGATGTGCGCAGCGAAAACCGCGTGCAGGAGATTTCGTACATCTCGCGTGGACTCAAGGCGCTGGCGCGCGAGTTGAACGTGCCGGTGATTGCGGCCTCGCAGCTTTCCCGCGCTGTCGAGCAGCGCAGCGACAAGCATCCAGTACTTTCCGATCTTCGTGAGTCGGGGTCTATTGAACAGGACGCGGATGTCGTCATGTTCATCTATCGCGACGAGATGTACGACCAGCAGACCGAGCGCAAGAATGTGGCCGAGATCATTGTGGCGAAGCACCGCAACGGTCCGACCGGGAGCATCGAGTTGTTCTTCCGCAATAACCTGGCCCAGTTTGCAAATGTCGCCAAGCGAGAAGTTGCGCTGTGAAGACTTTTCCGGGTTTTTCATCTGGTCCCTCGCGGCCCGTCCCATTGCCCGATGCGTTCTTTGGCGAGTTGCTTCCGCTCATGGATGACCTCGGCGAGGTACGGGTGACGCTGACGTGCTTCCGTATCGTCATGCGCAAGAGCGGCTCGCCTCGCGCCATTCGTTGGGTCGATCTCGCTGCCGACGATGGACTGCGCGCGATGATGGAGGAAGCGGAGGTCCGTGCCGGGCTGGAACGTGCTGTGACGCGCGGAACGCTCTTGCATGTCTGGGCTGATTTGGGCGATGGCCCGGAAGAACTCTATTTCATCAACACCGAACGTGGACGCGAGGCCGTGCGGACGCTGCAACGCGGCGAGCGGCCGGAGAGCCTGGCTCCTGCCGAGCCGCCCGCCTCACAAGTCGAGCGCCCCAACATCTTTGCATTGTATGAGCAGAACATCGGTCTGCTCACGCCGATGCTGGCCGACGAATTGCGTGACGCCGAGGCTACTTACCCGGCGGTGTGGATCGAGGATGCTTTCCGCCAGGCGGTGCGGCAGAATGCGCGGAGTTGGGCTTACGTCCGCAAGATTTTGGAGCGGCGAGACAGGAGCGAAAAACGTGGAGCGCGTGGGCGAACTGCTGAAGACCGACGCAAATATATCGAAGGCGAATATGCCGACCTCCTCGAATACTAGTGTCTCAAAACCCGCGCCTGATGAGTGCCCGATTTGCGGCGGGATGGGATGGATCGCTTATGATGTGCCCGTCGGGCATCCCAACTTTGGCAAAGCCTTCCGCTGCTCGTGCCAATTGGCAGAGTTGGAATCGCGCCAGCTTGACCGCCTGCGCCGCTTGAGCAACATGCACCACCTGGAGCGGATGACGTTCGTCACATTCACTCCCGATGGTCACGGTCTGAACGACCGCCAGCGCATGAGCCTGCGGTTGGCTTTTGAGCGAGCGGCTGCGTTTGCGCGCAAGCCGCAAGGATGGCTCTTGTTACGCGGCGGTTACGGCTGTGGCAAGACACATCTGGCGGCTTCCATCGCCAACGAGTGCCTGTCGCGCGGGCAGCCAGTTTTGTTCGTCAATGTGCCGGACTTGCTCGACCATTTGCGTGCCACCTACGGTCCCGACTCGGAGGTCCGCTTTGATGAGCGATTTGAAGAGGTCCGCGACGCGCCGGTGCTTATCCTGGATGATTTGGGTACGCAGAATGCCACGCCGTGGGCGCAGGAAAAGCTCTACCAGATTCTCAACCATCGCTACAACGCTCAATTGCCAACGGTCGTCACGACTAATCAGGACCTGGCCGATATTGACCCGCGCCTGCGCTCGCGCCTGCTGCATGTTGAGTTCGTCGAGCAGGTCAAGATTATGGCGCCAGACTATCGTGGGATGGGCGTGGATCAGGCACAGCCGGAGCTTTCCAGCTTGCAGTTCCATCGCGATCAGACTTTTGATTCGTTCAGTCTGCGCCCCGATGAATTGACGCCCGAAGAGTCCGACAACCTCGAGCATGCGCTCGCGCTGGCGCAGCACTATGCCGCCGAGCCGCGCGACTGGCTGTTGTTCACCGGTACCTACGGCTGCGGCAAGACGCATCTCGCCGCGGCCATTGCCAATCATCGGAATGACCAGAGTTACCCAGTGCTCTTTATAGTTGTGCCTGACTTGCTCGATCACCTCCGCGCAGCGTTCAATCCGTCCAGCCCCATGAGCTACGACAAACGCTTTGAAGAAATCCGCGCTTCGCCGTTGCTCGTACTGGACGACCTGGGCACCGAAAGCGCCACGCCCTGGGCGCGCGAAAAGCTCTATCAGGTCATCAACCATCGCTACGTCGCGCGGCTGCCGACGGTCATCACCACGGCTTGGGCCGTCGAAGAACTCGATCCCAAGTTGGCGACGCGCATCCTCGACTCGACTCGCTGCACGGCGGTCGCCATCATCGCGCCGAGTTATCGTGGTCAGCGCACCGGCGTCAAGCGCAAAGCGGCTCCGCCCCGGCGCGGACGATGAGGCTCTCACTCCATATCAAAACCCCGGCTTTCCCATTCATCGAAGCCGGGGCGATTTTTTGCCAGTGACGTTTCACGCCAGTTGCCTCTCCATCCCACTCGTGCTACACTTAGCGTGATCCCAACTCAGGAGCATCCCTATGCCACCGGATTCATCACAGTTCTTGGACTTGGAGTTGCTGGTCGGCGCGGCCCGGCAACCGGGCCTTTACCCTGTTACCGTCATCGCAGCTCCGGCGGGGCAGGCCAGTGGAACGCTGTCGCTTGACCCAAACGCTGCTGACCTCAAGCCCATGCTGGATGCTATCGCCGACCGTAATACCACCGACGAGCTATTCCGTGAGTTTGGACGCCGCTTATTTGATGTGCTGCTCGCCGACCCGATTGGCAATCTGTACGACATCAGTTTGGGCCTGGCGCAAGGCGCGGGCAAGCGGCTGCGGCTGCGTCTCCGCATCGAGCCGCCGGAAATCTCGACATTGCCATGGGAATATCTCTACGATCCCGAAGCTGACCTGCCTCTGGCCATCTCGCCGAACCACTGCCTGAGCCGCTACGTGCCGATCAACGAGACCGTGCGGACGTTAGAGGTCAACCCACCATTGCGCGTTCTCGTCGTCACCTCCGACCCGTCCGATCTGAGCGACTATGGGATGCCGGCTCTTGACGCGGGTCAGGAGATTGACTGGATTCAGAAGGCATTGCGGCAGCGCGAGGACGCGGGGCAGGTCAAGACCGATGTGTTGCTTCATGCCATCGCAGCCGACTTGCGTGAAAAGCTGCGAACGTTCCGTCCGCACGTGATTCATTTCATTGGCCACGGTGGATTCCAAGACGATCAGGGCATGTTGGTGATGGAAGATGACGAACGCAAGGTGCGCCTGGTCAGCGACAGGCAATTCCGCGAGTTCTTCCTGGGCGCGGACGACGCCAAGCTCGTCATTCTCAACGCCTGTCAAGGTGCGACCCAGTCTTCAGCGCGCGTTCTTTCTGGCCTAGCGCCTCAGATCGTGCGGCGCGGGCTGAGCGCCGTCGTGGCCATGCAATACCCGATCCCGGACAAGGTCGCGCTCTCGTTTGCGCGCGAGTTTTATCGCGCGCTGGCAGAATACTACCCCGTGGACGCCGCCGTGACAGAGGGCCGCCGCGCCGTGTATCAGGATTTTGGCTCCGACCGGCCCGACTGGGGCACGCCCGTCATCTTCATGCGCTCGCCGGACGGTGTGTTGTTCGGCCCGCCCGCTGCACCGTCGCTGCAGGCGGTGCAAACCGGCGCCGGCATCACCATCGGTGGAACGGGTGCGAATCTCCAGGGCGCGTCCATCAACATCAGCAACGTTGACGTAGCGGGCGGCGACATCGTTCAAACCCGGCCTGTGCCCGATCTGGTCCAGGACAAGCGCCAGGCCCAAGAGATGGCGACCGGCCTGGGCGAGCCTTTGCCGGGTCGCGTCTCCGGCGTTCAGGATACGGGCGGTGACGTTTCGGCCCAAGTGCCTCTGCCGCAATTGCGCGAGACACTCGCCTCGCGCTTTAGCCTCGAAGAGCTCAAGACGTTGTGCTTTGATCTCAGCGTGGAAGCCGAGAACTTGCCGCCGGATAGAGCCGGCATGGCGCGCGAGTTGGTCTCTTACATGTGGCGCTACAGTCGCCTGCCCGAGCTGGTTGATTACATCCGCCACAAGCGCCCAGACATTGGATTGTAGATTTTGGATTGCTGATTGTAGATTGAGCCAATCCATCTCAATCAACAATCGGCAATCAACAATCAGCAATCGGAGACTTTATGGCAGACCCCATGGAGTGGTTCGTCAATCGCCTCAAGCAGTTACAAGGCTTTCAAAAAATGCTGCGGGGCGAAACCGACAAGTGCATCATGGTGATTTGTGCGCCAGCCGAGATGGGCAAGAGCTGGCTCATCCAGCGCATGCGCCAAGAGTGCTGTGCGGCCAACTTGCCCACGCTCCACATTGATTTCCGCGACCGCCGACCCTATGATTATCTGACGGTCGTCCGCACGGCGCGCGACCAGATGGGCGCGACGGCCTTTAACACGCTGACGCAGACCATCAACGAGTTGACGGGTGTCAATATCCAACTCTCGACGTCGGGTGCGCCGGCAGGCGCGCCAGGAGGTGGAGCGCAGGTTAGCGTCGGCGGCCCGCAGGCAAATCTGGCTGGCGCGCAGGTGACCGTGAGTAATGTGGACGTGGCGGGGGGCAACATTATCAAGGACAATTTGTTTTACGTCCAGGCCGATAGCGGCACCGCTCGCCGCGCTATCGAAATCCGCATCACCGATGCGTTCTTTGCGTGCTTGACTGCGTCAGCGACGCCTGAAAAGAAATGTGTGTTCTTGTTCGACTCTTACGAGGGCGTGACCGAAGAAGCCGACCGCTGGCTGCGTGACAACCTGCTCGCTCGCCTGCGCGACAAGCAACTTGCCAACGTCATCGCCATCATCGCCGGGCGCACGACGCCGGACTTTGGCGACGAGTGGAAAGCGCGGCTGGCCTCGACCGGACTCGATCCGTTCACGCAAGATGACGTGACGGATTATCTCACGAACAAGCGCAAAGTGACCGGGTTGGATGTGGCAACGGTGTTCAAGACATGCGGCGGACGTCCGGGTCTGCTCAGCCAGATGGTAGAACTGGCGACGATCGGGACGGAAAAAGCGGAGGATTGGCTATGACCGACTCTGCTCCGCCCGTTTCCTTGGATCAACAATCCGCTACGCTGACGGCCACGCTGTTCGACAAGCTGCCCCCGGTGCTGGCGCGTGCACTGAAACTGTCCGCTATTCCATACTGGTTCGATTTGCCTCTGCTGACCGTTCTGCGTGGTCCCGACGATGGCGATGGCCGCACGCAGAAAATCTTGGATTGGTTGAGCGAGCGCTCGTTCGTCTCACGGCTGCCCCGCGACCGTTACGTGCTGAATACCGACGTACGCGGTCTGATTCGCGTGCGATGGACGCTAGACCGCCAGAGCTTTGCCGAGGCGAACCGTCGCCTGGCCGACTACTTTGCCGGCCAGCTTGCTATGGCGTCTGGCCCTGAAGCTGATGAGCTGCGACAGGCATACATTTACCATTTGCTTGGCGCAGACGGCAGTGCAGGCATTGCCGAACTTCAGAAAGCCTTTGCCGAAGCCGAGTTCTCTCACCGGCTGGCTGTCGCCGAGAGGCTCGTCGAGGTGGCCGCCGAGCAGCGCTCGTTCTTGGAGCCTCGCCACGCTGCATGGATTGCTTACCTGGAGGCTCGTTCGCTTCAACTCCACAATCGCTGGGAGCCAAGCCGCGCACGGTTGCAGTCGCTCTTGGAACAAGCGAATTTGCCGCCCGAGTTGCGTCCGCGCGTTCAAGCGGCGCTGGCAGCGAGCCTTGTCGAGACCCAGCACTGGACGCAAGCCATCGAACTTTATCAGCAGGCGCGGGCTGCGTTCGAGACTGATGGGCTGTATGACGAAGTCGCGACATGCCAGCTTGGCCTGGGCTATGCCCACATGGACCTGGGGCTAAACGTCTGGGGACAGCGTGAATCGCGCCCGGCCCCACCACCTTCAGTCCGGCAGACGCTCGTGGATTTGGTGACGCTGCCGGTGCGTCTGCCGATTCTGTTATACGTCCTCTTCAGCGCGCGACAAGTGGAACTGTTCCCTGGCTGGTTGACGCTGGCTCGAGGCGTGGATTGGACGATTGCCCGCTTGTTTGTTCAGGCATCGCAGTGGTATCATCTGGCGCTTGCGCATGTGGAGGCGGCGCACAACACCGATGGCATTTTGCGCGCTAAAGACAGCCTGGCGCGTTTGTATCTCGCTTTGGGCTATCCGGCTGGCGCAGTTGAGATTTACCGCGAACTTATCGCGCGGACGGATGTCGCCACCAGCGAATACCAGATGGCGCGTGCCCGCGCCGGGCTGGGTGTGAGTTTGCTGGGGGCGGGACGGCCGGCTGAGTCCGTCGAATCTCTAAAAGCCTCTGCCCCCGTGCTGGCTGATTATGGCGATAGCACTACTGCCGGGCGCGCCTCTAGCTTTCTTGGCGAAGCGCAGACGATGATCAGTGAGGTGGATGCTGCGATCACGTCCTATTCCACAGCGCTCGACTTGATGCGCGTGGGCGACGACCCGACGCGCGCGACCGACGTAGCGCATCACCTGGAAGAGATCGCCGGACGTGACGATTTGTCTCAACCGGCGCGCGAAAGAGCCGGACAACTCGCAGCGTCCGTCGTCCAGCGGCGATACCCCACACGGTACCGCCATCCGGCGCTGGAAATCTTCCGGCAAATCTCTGTCGTGGCGCTGGCGGTGATATTGTTCATCACGCTTTATTTTGCCACGCGCACCGAGACCGCAATCGAAATTGGCGCGGGAACAACGCTTATTGCGCAGGCACTTACCGAGCCTTCGTCGTCCGTGTCGCCCGTCATCTCGCCTTCGCACGCATGGCAGGTCGCTCCGCAATTCCGGGCGAACGTTGCTATGGGGGGCGTGTTGGTCGGGTTGATCGGCTACCTGGTCGCCTACACCACCGTCGGTCTGTACGTGCTGACGCGCACGTCGCTGCGACAACTCGAGGAAGGCCGGAGCCAAGACGTTCAGTTCGACGCTGGTGCGCTTGCGCGCGGGACTGAACGCATCGCTTGGACTGAAGCCACTGGCTTGGTGCGCACCGACTGGATGATCCGGGAGCGTCTTTTGCCTTATGGGCAAACAGTCTTGTTCGGTGGGAGAGGTCGCTGGATCGCCGTCAATGGGCACACGGTGTGGTATCGCGCGCTTGCCGACGAGATGGCCCGGCGCATCTCGCCTTCTGCCCAGCGCGTGGATATGAGCACTTCTCTTACGACTAGTCCGTCCGGCATTTTGCTGATGGGCAATGCCATCTACCTGGTTCTCTTTGTGGCGATGGGGTATCTTGCGCCGGATTGGCTCAACATGCCGATCTTTTTCGGACGCTATGCGCTGGCCGATTTGCGCATCGTGATTTATCTGGGACTGCTCGTCCCACTGATCTCGTGGCTCGTCATCACCCCGATGCGTTGGCAGCTTTTTTTTAGCCCGCGTCATGTAATGCCGTGGGGAGTGGTCGGCGCAGGGCTGAGCTTGGCATGCATCTCGTTCATCAACCTGGGCCTGTTTCACTTTTCATTGGGGCGGCCCGATGTGATTGTGAGCCTGCTAGCCGTGTGGCTGGTATGGTTGGGAGCAATAGCGATTTATCAGTCTAGGTGGCAACCTGTCCTACGACATGAATTGTCTGGTATGCCAGCCTATCCGGTGATCGTGCGGTGGGGAAGTCTGATTGTGGCGGTGGTGATCTCGCTCATGGCTGTGCCGTTGGTCGTTCGAGAATTGCTTGGCTATGATGCGCTGCTGGCCGGGAATGTAGCGCGTGAGCGCGCGACCGTACTGGCCCCGCGAAACGATCCCAAGGCGCAAGCCTACTATGCTGAAGCGTTGGCGGACTATGCTCGCGCCTTGAGCTACAATCCCCGCGATGTGGCGGCCCTCACCGGGCGCGGCGCGATCTACAGCCAGAACGGTGAGTGGGGCAAAGCCATCAACAGCTATACCACCTCGTTGGCGATCAACCTGCGCCAGCCGACCGCGTGGTCGAATCTGGGCCTGGCTTATGAGGGTCAGGCCTCAGCGCTCGACGACCAACTCGCGATCCTCGACGTCAGCGAACAGCATACAGTGCAGTGGCAAGAGGAACAAGCCTTCCATGACGCAATCAACGCCTATACCCGGGCTTCCGAGTTGGATCGGCGTAATGCCAAGTATGTGTTGCGGCGCGGAGTGGTCAAAAGCACGCTGGGCCAATTACTGCTGGACGAGGGCCGGCAGATCGAAGCCCGGACGGTCTACTCGTCAGCACTAGAGGACTTTTCTCAATCGCTGCGGTTGGAGCCGCAGAACGCGGATGCTTACAATGGGAGCGGCTGGGCGCATTTCAAGATCGCCGAGTCGTACTATGACTCGGTCAACAAGGTTTACATTGACCAGGCTGCCGCGCAAGCTGAATATGAAAAAGCACGTGATAGTTTTCTTTCCGCAGTGCGCTTGGATCCGCAGAACGCCAATGCGCAAAACGGGCTAGGCTGGACATGGCTCAAGTTGGGAGATATCCAGCGGTCACAAGGCGACAACAATGCCGCGCAGTCGAGCTATGAGCAGGCATTGCAGGCGTATGCCACTGCCAGCCGTCTAGCTCCCGGTGATCCTCAGTACGCCGTGTCAGCGGGCAACGCACGCTGGCTGGTGAGCACGAACCTGGTCACGTGCAGGAACCCGGCCGCCACTGACGCAGAGTTGACGCGCTACGTAGGTATGATTGAAGACGCAATAGCCGACGTGGACCGCGGCACAGAATTGGCGCGAGCTCAAAAGCTCACGCTGGACAAGGGGGTGGCGTACTATTACCGCGAGTTGGGGCAACTGGCTTTTATTCTCTCTTCTTGTAAAGGCCAACATCCAATCGCCCGCCTGGAGCAAGCCGTCGCCTACTATGATAAGGCCATCGTCGCCGAACCGACGAATGTTGACTATTTTCAACTGCGCGGGCGGTTGACGTATGCGCTCAGCCTTAGACGACCGAATGACGCCGTAGGGAAGCTGCTCCGTGTGCAGGACTTGCAAGTGGCATTGAGTTATCTTTCGTTTTCGCTGGCGCTTGCGCCGGACAATCACGACACGCTGAACTGGCGCGCCGTGGTCAACATTGCGCTGAGTGACACAGAGTCCAAAGATACCACGGAAGGGCTGGCACAGCGCTCTGAATTTATGAGCGCTGCCGTAGCCGACCGGCTACGTATGTTGGCCTTGGCGCAGGATGATGTTACGCGCAATAACGATGCCCTGTTGCTGGCGAATGCCTATCTTAGGCTGGGGTGGAACGATTATCTGCAAGGCAAATATCAACAGGCGGCGGACGAGGCGGCCAACGGGATCAAGTACGAGCCTCGCAACCCTGCGTTGTATTTCAACCAGGGCCTGGCCGAGTTGGCGATGGGGTACGAGGAACGTGCTTGGCGCACGTATGATGCCGGCATCGGCGTTGCTAAACAACTGGAAAGTGATGTGCGCAAGGCCAAGCTGGATGAGGGCATCGGAGACTTGCAAGACCTGGTGAAGCAAAAGCCGGAACTCCAAGCTGCCGCCGAGCCGATCTTGAAAGCGTTGCAAGCGGCCCAGTGATTTTTGATTTTGGATTGCTGATTGAAGATTAGGGTTTGCCCCGCATACATTGCTTGACGCATGGAGGCAATCACGGTGAACTGGAACCCACGCACAATTGGAAGAGTTGTCGGAGCGGTTCTTGGATCGGTTGCCGGAGCGACTGCCGGGGTAATGCTTGGCGTGATGAGCGGAAGGATATACGCAGGGATTGTCGGGGCAGTAGTCGGAACAATTGTCATGGCAATAATGGGGACAATCGTTGGAGATCGGTTGGTCGAGTTGAGCGGTGGGACATATCGCAAGGTCATTGTGGGAGCGATTGTCGGTGCAGTCTGTTTAGTGATTTTCTGGACGGTTGTCACCATCCAAGCGGGAGCAGGCGACAAGTGGATACTGGTGGTGGTCATCGGTGCGGCTTTTGGATCGGCGTTTGGAGCCAGTGTCGCGGCAGCGCCCCGTAAAGCTATTGTGGGTATGCTCGTTGGGGAAGTCACTGGTGCTATTGTCGGAACCGTTGTGGGGCACGATTGGGAGAGAATTGCGTTTGATGTGATCGGTATGGCAATCACCACGGCAATCTGGTGGCCGGTCACAATGTAGAATGAGCAAGTGCCTACTTCTGACTGGCTCTGGCTCGAAGTGGACAAGTCGGACCAGAATCACAAAACGCGGTAGGCTAATGCCATGAGCTTGGCTTTCTCGATTCCGAAATAAGCGCTCCGTAATGTTCAATCAGCTACCGTAAAGTGTTGCAGTTTGATATTGGCACTCGAGGCTCAGGGATCATGCATCTAGAGTTGCGGCCCCTCCGTTTATTCGCTCTCGTTTCCGGATTAACCTTTGGGCCGGCGCTATTTTGTATATCCTTTGTAGAGTGGAGGTTGGAGGTTCGTCTGCTTCAGCAAGGAAAAGGAGTCGAGGCAGAAGTAACTGACCTGGCTATTCACAGCCAAACTGCTTATTCCTCTTTACCGGAGGTGTATGACATCCGGTACCGCTTCCGAGTTGGCAACCTGGATGTTTGGTACTCCAAAGGTGACTGGATAGGTAGGCGAAATCTCTGGTCATCTTTATCTAGACCCGACTGGCAACAAGCTCAAAGAACTCGGCGGATAGATGTGGTCTACCTCCCACATAATCCTTGGACGAATTTCCCCGTCAAATTTGATGATCTGAATAATGTGGCCAGAGACATGGTATTCTTCGCATTCGTCTTCATCGTCAGTCTGATGTTAGCCATCTATGCCAGGAGCGACTATCACAAAGCCCTCACGTCCATGGACAATGGCGAAGAAAAGGACTATATGTTTTTCCGAGTCCAATCTTGAGTCAGACTTTGCTGCGCTGTTCAGTCCAAGGTGTTGCTAGCGTTTGGATAATACCATCATGTCATAGATAGATGTCAAGCGTGGCTTGAGTTTCACGTAGCACGTACTTAGGCAACATGCGCTTCGCTTGGTTGGAGCTGCAAGAATGAGGAAATACGGATGACAACAGAAATATCGAATCAAATCATCGCCGCCGGAATCCAGTTCGATCCCAAGATCGGGCTGGTGCGCGAAAATCGCGTGCGCATCCTGAGTCTGATAGATGAAGTTGCCGCGCAGGGTGCTAAATTGGTTGTGTTTCCCGAGTGTGCGCTTTCGGGTTACGTCTTTGAAGACTTGGACGAGGCGTGGATGGCGAGCGAACGTGTGCCGGGACCTTCGACCGATGCCATCGCCGCTGTGTGCAAGGAGCTTGGCGTGTACGCTGTCGTGGGGATGCTTGAAGATGCCGGCGAAGCGATTTACAACTCGGCGGTGCTGTGTGGCCCGGAAGGCCTCGTCGGTGTCTATCGCAAGACGCATTTGCCGTTCCTGGGTGTGGACAAGCTGACGGCGCTCGGCCCCGACCCGTACCGCGTGTACGAAACCCGCATCGGTCGAATCGGGATGTTGATCTGCTATGACTTGCGCTTCCCAGAGGCGGCGCGCTGCCTGGCGTTGGCGGGCGCGGACATTATCGCGCTGCCGACAAACTGGCCCGAAGGCGCGGACTCTTCACCGGACTTTGTCGCGCAGACCCGAGCGGTGGAGAACCGTGTGTTCCTCATCGCTGTCAACCGCGCGGGCGAGGAGCGCGGCGTCAGGTTCATCGGCAAGAGCCAAATCGTGGATCCCGGCGGTCGGCGACTGGCCATGGCGGATACGACTGATGCGACAGTCATCACAGCCAAGTTCGACCCGGCACTTGCCCGACAAAAGCGGCTCGTCATCGTTCCTGGCGTGTTCGAGATAGACACGGTGGGCGACCGGCGACCCGAGCTATATCATCGGATCGTAGAAGAATAATTTCGACTTGTCCAGTTACGTTCGTCCACGATCTGTTGCGTGTCAAAGCTCAAAAATGAGCGGTCGTGCCCCCAAGAAGCCCAGACCT
>Ga0316628_100003558_pt1 | contig 12027 bp, 8 predicted proteins | sample OWC_Aug_M2_C1_D5_FD_207648 | JGI IMG/M metagenome (GOLD analysis project Ga0316628, IMG submission 207648) | Wetland soil microbial communities from Old Woman Creek delta, Ohio, United States - OWC_Aug_M2_C1_D5_C | ecosystem: Environmental > Terrestrial > Soil > Wetlands | place: USA: Ohio...
GCGGATCCTTCGGGCGCGCTCCTGATGGGCCACGAAGATCACGACCACGAGCACCCGCACGATCACGATCACGATCACGATCACCCTCACCGGCACGCGACCGCGCACGAGCACGCACACGGCGCCCACTCGCCGCGGCGAAGGCTGGCCAAGGGGGAGGGCAAGGCCAAGCTGCTCTTCCTCGACGCGCCGAGCGGGCTCGCAGGCGACATGATCATCGCCGCGCTCGTCGACCTCGGCGTGCCGACGGAGTACCTCGTCGAGCTCTGGGACGCGCTTCCGCTGGGCGGCTATCACGTGCACTTCGGCAACAAGGAGCGGAGCGGGATCGTCGCGACCAGCTTCGACGTCCACGTCGAGGGCCCGCAGCCTCACCGCACCTACGCGAGCGTGCGCGAGGTGCTCGAGCGGAGCTCGCTCGACGACGCGGTCCGCGCGCGCGCCCTCCGCACCTTCGATCACCTCGCCGAGGCCGAGGCCACGGTGCATCGCATGCCGAAGGACGACGTCCACTTCCACGAGGTCGGCGCCGTGGACGCGATCGTCGACGTCGTGGGCGCGGCCGGCGCGCTGACGTACCTCGACGCGGAGCTCGTCGTCTCTCCGCTGCCGATGGGCCGCGGCTTCGTGAAGGCCGCGCACGGCAAGCTCCCGCTGCCGCCCCCCGCCGTCGTGGAGTGCCTCAAGGGCCTGCCCACCTACGACGCGGGCGTCGACTTCGAGCTGGTGACGCCGACGGGCGCGGCGATCGTCGCGGCGAACGCGGTGCGCGCGGAGCGCTGGCCGTCGATGGCGGCGTTGCACGTCGGCTGGGGCGCCGGCACGGCGGAGCTCGCGGACCGTCCCAACCTGCTGCGCGCCATCCTCGGCTCCCCCACGCCCACGCCGACGCTCGGCGCGAAGACGCACGTCGTGCTCGAGGCCAACCTCGACGATGCCACCGGCGAGATGGTGGGCGCCGCCATCGAGACGCTGCTCGCCGGGGGCGCGCTCGACGCCTGGGCGGCGCCGCTGACGATGAAGAAAGGCCGGCCGGGCGTGCTGCTCGGCGCGCTGTGCGAGGCCTCGGCCGCCGACACGGTCGCCGCGGTCATCCTGCGCGAGACGACGACCATCGGCGTGCGGCGGACGGAGGTCGCGCGGACAGAGCGCCCGCGCCGCACGCTCGAGGTGGAGACGCCCTACGGCAAGCTGCCGGTGAAGGTCTCGGAAGGGCCCTACGGTCCGCCCCAGCTCAAGCCGGAGTTCGACGCCTGCGCCGTCGCGGCCCAGGCTCACGGCGTCCCGACGAGGGTCGTCGTCGCGGCCGCGCTGCTCGCCGCCACGCGACAGTTCCCGTAGGTTGCCGTTCGAGTTTCCGATATGCTCCTGGGCTCCCAGGTCCCGCTGAAAGCGGGGCGAGCCGAGACGAGAAGAGACGAAGAGGAAACAGCATGAGCGTCGTTTGTCCGCAGTGCGGGACTCCAGCGAAGAGCACCGACAAGTTCTGCAACTCGTGTGGCTTCCTGCTCCAGCAGCCCGGCGCGGCCCAGCCGCCCCCCGCCCCCGCCGCTCCACCCCAAGCCTTCCCCGGTCCGTACGGCTACGGAGCTCCCGCGGGGGGCGACCAGGGCTATCCGCAGCAGCAGCAACAACCTTTCGGCGGTCAGCCCGCGTACCCGCAACAGCAGCAGCCCGCCTACCCGCAGGCGCAGCCCCCGGCGCCGTCGGGCTACAACGCCCAGCCTCCGTTCGGCGGTCAGCCCGCATACCCGCAGCAGCAGCAGCCCGCGTTCGGCGCACCGCCGCCCTTCGGGCAACCGCAGCAGCTTCAGCAGCAGGTCCCCTACGGTCAGCCCCCGGCGCCGTACGGTCACGCGCCCGCGGCGGTTTGCGCGCAGGGCCACGAGATCCCGCCTGGCGCGAGCTACTGCCCGATGGGCCATCCCATCGCCGTGCAGGGGCCCCCGCAGGACGCCTACCAGGGCGGCGGGTTCGCGCCGCAGCCGGCGTTCAACGCTCCGCCGCAGCAGCAGCCCTTCGGCCAGGCCCCGCAGCCTTTCGGCCAGCCGGCGCAAGCGCCCGCCGCAGGTCCGCCGCCCGGTCTCGCCGCGACCGAGACTCCTCCGCCGGTGCTCGGCCCGCAGGCGCTCCGGGGCTTTCTCGTCTCGTACCAGACGAACAACAACGGCGACTTCTGGCCACTCAAGGGCGGGCGCGTCGTCGTCGGCCGCGCGCAGTCGGTCGACGGCCTCGACATCCCCCTGCCGGACGCGACCATCTCGTCGCGTCACGCCGCGCTCGTCGTCGACGGAGCCGCCGGGACGGTCGCCGTGGAGGACACCGGCTCGACCAACGGCACGTACGTCAACGAAGAGCACATCGGTCTGAACGGCAAGCGTGAGCTGCACGACGGCGACAAGGTTCGCTTCGGCGGCTACACGACGATCGTGAAGATCCTGTCGCGCGTGTGACGATGCCCCGGGTCGCGCTCGCGTCGCGCCGCACGCTCGTTGCGGCCTTCTCCGCTCTCGTCGCCGCCGCCCTCGTGCTGGCGACGCCGCGGGCGGCGCGAGCGCTCCCCGAGGCGCACGTCCTTCGCATCGACCCGCGCGCCGGCACGAGCGGCGACGCACCGATCCTCACGACGCTGCTCGAGATCGTGCAGTTCAACTCTCCGAGCGACGCCCTCTCTTCGTGCAACGGCAAGAAGGGCAACGCCGAGCTCGACTGCTGGAGCGACGCGGTCGAGAAGGACGGCGTGCTCTGGACCGGCTTCGACTTCACCAAGGTCCAGCAGAACGCCTTCTTCACCGCGAAGGTGAACGGCGCCGACGTGCCGGCCAAGCTCGAGGGCACGCCGCTCAAGTGGGGCGACGCGCAGAAGGAGCCCAACGTCGGCACGGCCTGGGTCGTCGCCATCGACGGCTCCCAGAGCGCGGCCGATCGCTTCCGCGACGCGCAGGAGGTCGCCTACGCGTTCGTGAAGGCGATGCAGCCGAACGATCTGATGGAGATCATCGAGTTCGACTCGCACGATCATCAGTACATCGCCGACTCGAAGTGGAAGTCGTTCAAGGAGCGCGACGCCCTCGTCAAGCTGCTCGATGGCGCTGCGCCGACGAAGGTCGCGCAGGACCGCTCGCTCTTCTCCATCCTCAAGAACGTCATCGCCGACGCGTACGGCAACCTCGGCAACTACGCCGCCACGCAGACCATCCCCATGCACCAGGCCTTCGTGGTGCTGTCGAACGGCTACGCCAAGGCGGACGCCGGCACGACCGGGCCGGCCGCGGAGGCCTTCAGCCAGTACCTCAACAAGGGCCGTTTTCCGGACGACAACGCCGCGCAGATCAAGACGCCGCTGCCCGTCGTCTCCATCTGGCTGCCGCCGCACACGATCTCGCCGATCGGCGATCTGGTTCGCAACAACGAGAACCAGTTCATGCAGTCGCTCGCCAACGTGAAGATCGGCGGCTTCTTCAGCGTCGTGCGGGCGGGGCAGGGCGGCGCGAAGGGCACGACGATCGTCAACGCCGTCCGCAAGCGCTTCAACTCGATGTACGTGGTCAAGTGGCGGCTCGCGTGCCTCGCGCCGACGCCGGAGCAGAGCTTCGCGCTCAACTTCAAGAACACGACGCCCGCCATCATCGGCGACTCGACGTTCAAGGACGTGCCCATCGGCGTCGATCCGTCCCAGTGGCCGCTCGACATCGACATGCAGCGCACCCAGGACGAGGCCAACGCCAACCCCATCTTCCCGGGCGGCAAGCTCAAGGTCTTCGGCGACTTCTGCTGGGGCGGCGACAAGAACCGGGCGGAGGCCTACTTCATCCCCGCGGGCACCCGGCCCGATCCGAACACCAACAGCACCGACATCGAGGCCGCCAAGAAGGCGATGCAGACGCTCGCGCAGCAGAACATGCACGGCGTCGCGCTCGAGGCCGCGGACACGTTCGCGACGTTCCAGGTGCCGGACGAGGACAAGCTGCTCGACGGCTCGGGCGACAACACCGTCGCCCACGTGATCATCTACGACAACGGCGCGCGCCGGGGGAGCGGCCACGACGAGAAGACGATCCTGACCGTGAAGGCGACGAAGAAGCCGTTTCCGTGGCTGCTCGTCGCGGGCGCGGGTGGCGCCGTCATGGTGCTCGGCGTCCTGCTCGTCGTGCTCATGCGTGGCGGCGGCGGAGGAGGCGGAGGTCGAGGCAAGCGCACGGCTCCGCCTCCGCAGCCGATCGTCGCCGGCGGTCCGCTGCCGCCGTACGGCGGAGGGGGCTACGGCCCGCCGCCCGGAGGTCAGTACGGTGGCGGAGGTGCGCCGCCCTACGGTCAGGGTCCGCCGGGGGGCTACACTCCAAACCCTCGGTAGGCGCCCCGTCTCCGGCCCCCGCGGCGGGGGGAAACGGCGGCGCCGGGCTCGCGAGTGTGCAGGTGCGTTGCCCGTCGTGCGGCTCGATGACGATGGCGACGCCGGGGCAGTCGTCGTTCTGTTTCTCGTGTGGCCAGCCTCTGCCGGCCGACGCGAGCGGGCGTGTCGAGTCGGTCGGAGCGAAGCCGCCGGGCGTCTTCCCGCCGACGGGCGCGCAGCCGCTGCCCACGCCGCCTCCCAATCCCTATGCGGTCAGCAGCGTCATCCTCGCGAGCAGCAGCGGCAGCTTCCAGGTGAGCTCCGGCGGCGACGTGCTCGTCGGCCGCGATCCTGCGCGCTGCGCCATCCACCTCACCGAGCCGCGCGTGAGCGGCGTGCACGCCACGCTCAAGCTCGAGGGCGGCGCGCTCTGGGTGCGCGACGAGGCTTCGAACAACGGCGTCTGGATCAACGGCCAGCGCATCGCTCCGGGGAGCTTCACGCAGGTGCCCACCGGCGCGGAGCTGCGCTTCGGGCCCATCGTCTTTTCGGTGAGCCCGGCCTGACATGGTCAAGGTCGCGCTCAAGACGGACCCGGGGCGCGACCCCGAGAAGCAGGTCAACGAGGACGCGTGCGTCCACCGCGAGACGCCGTTCGGGCACCTCGTGGTCGTCTGCGACGGGATGGGGGGTCACGTGGGCGGTCGCGAGGCCTCGAACGCGGCGATCGCGGCCATCGTGCGGACCTTCGAGCTCGCCCCGCCCGGGCAGGTCGGCCGCGCGCTGCTCGAGCTCGCCGTCACGCGGGCGAACGAGGCCGTCTACCAGCTCGGCGTGGGCTTCGCGGAGTCGGAGCGGCCGGGCTCGACGGTGGTCGCGGTGCTCGTGCACGAGGGCGGCACGGAGATCGCCCACGTCGGCGACAGCCGCTGCTACCGGGTCCACGACGGCGGCATCGTCCAGCTCACCAAGGATCACTCGATGGTCCAGCAGCTCGTCGATCTCGGCGCGCTGACCCCGGAGCAGGCCAAGCGCCACCCCGACGCGAACCGCATCACGCGCGCGCTCGGCACCGACTGGTCCGAGCACGCGGAGCTGCTGCCGGCGCCGGTCGCGCACGTCGCGGGCGACACGTTCGTGCTGTGTTCGGACGGCCTGAGCGATCTCGTCGAGCCCGAGGACATGCTGCGCATCGTCTCGTCCGCGCCGCCGGAGCAAGCCGCCGCGCAGCTCGTCGAGCTCGCCAACGCGCGCGGCGGGCACGACAACGTCACCGTCGCGGTGGTGCGGACGGAAACCCCGGCGCGCGAGCTCGGTGCCGCACGCTCGAGCGAAGCGAGCGTTCGGAGTGAGACGATGCCTCTGGCCGTGACCGAGCCGATGCGTCCGGTCGCCCGCACGCTGGACGACGCGCCGAGCGGGCGCACCGTCCCGATGGCCGCCGCGTCCTCGAGCGGCGAGCTGCCGCCGTCTCGCTCCACCGGCGACCCGGAGCCCGAGCTGGATCGCGAGCCGCCGCCGCGGCGCAACCGAGTCGGTCTGTTCGTCGGGTTGCTCTTCGTCCTCGCCGGGCTCGGCGCCGCCGCGTACGCGTACGTGCTGCACGAACGCGCGGAGCACCCGAAACACCGGCCGAGCCTCGGCGAGACGGAGCCCGCCTCCGCGACCGTGCGCCCCGAGGGAGCGGGCGTGCTTCTGCCGCTCGCCGCGTCGGCCACGCCCGAGGAGGCCGAGTCGCTGCGGCCGCTGCACGTGCGCGACGCCGGCCGCTGATCAGGCCCTGCGGGCCTGGAGCCTCTCGAAGCCTCGCCGCAGCGCCCCGAGCGTGGCCGCAGCCGCGACGAGGTCTTGCTCCGCGACGTCCCGGGCCACGGACCCGAGGACGCGCGCATCCACCCGATCCATGCGCGTGGCGAGCGCGGCGCCTTCCTGCGTCAGGACGACGAGCTTCGAACGCTTGTGCGCCGGGTTCTCGGCGAGCTCGACGAGGCCGTCCGCGAGCAGCGCGTCGACGATCGGCTGGACGCTCTGCCGCCGCATCGCGCGCGCCCGGGCGAGCGCGGGCACCGACTGCGCGCCGCGCCGCTGGAGGGCGCGCAGGATCCAACGGCGGGTCGCGCCCTGGGCGTCCTCGCCGTAGATGTGCTCGGAGGCCCACGCGAGCCAGCGGAACAAGGCGATCGTCTCGTCGACCACCGCCTGGACGCTCCCTCGCTCGCGCGGCCTGCGGACCCGCCGGGGCGTACGCACTCTTGCCATGCCCCACCATCCGGAGCCGCCCAGGACCTGTCAAATCGCATTCCAATTCCAGCTCCAATTCCCGTTCTCCCCATTCGTGCTTTCCCTGCCCGAAGCTCCCGAATAGCCCTCCCTCGGCAAGCGTTTTCAGGCGTACCCTCCTGCCCCATGAAGACGTCCATTCTTCGAGCGGCCAGCCTCGCCGCGCCGTCGCTCGCGCTCGCGTTCGCGTTCGCCTGCTCGCCGGCCAACCCGACCCCCGAGGTGGCCAAGCCCGTCGTCGGCGTCGGCCCGGATGCAGGAACCGTGTCGGGCCCCGGCTTCATGACGCCGGCCAAGTGGGCGCTCGGCGCGCCTTCGTCGCGCTGGCGGCCGGCGGTCACGCTCGACGTCGACGCGAGCACCAAGCTCCACGCGGGCGAAGGCGGCGAACGCTGGCTCGAACTGGCCACGGGCAACGAGGGCGCGAGCTCGCTCGCCCCCGAGGCGATCGCCGGGATCCAGAAGGCGGACGGCGGCTACCGCTTCGTCGGCGCGAGCGGAAGCGTGTACTTTGCACACGAAGCGCTCGGCCCGCTCTCGCGCGCGGGCACCCCCGTCCCGGGGGCGAGGCAGGTCGCGGTCGGCAAGGCAGCCATCCTGGTCGTCGACGGCAAGGGCGATTTGCAGCGAAGCACGGACGGCGGGCGCTCCTGGCGCAAGGCCGACTTGCCCGACAAGGAGGGCGTCGTCGTCGACGTCGCGATGCTCGCCGAGAACGGCATCCTCGTCATGGCTCCTCAACGCTTCTACGGCACGAAGGACGACGGCGTGACCTGGACGCCCGTCAAGAGCCCCGGCATCGGCGTCACCGCCGTCGTGGCGCGCGACGGCGCCCTCTGGCTCGACGGCGTCGAGGACTCCATGCGCTTCGACCCCGCGTGGGGGACGTTCTCCGCGGCGCCGGGCGGCGGCGGGAAAACCGCCCGCAACCCCTTCGGAGTCAAGAGCTCGCGCTTCGTCCCCATCGTCTCGCGCCGCATCGACGGCCGGCGCGCCGTCGAGGTGATCGGCACCCCGAACGACCGCCAGTGGAGCGTCGCGGCGGGCGACGTGGGCGCGCTCGGCAAGCCGAAGCACATGGAGGAGCTCGACGGCTGCGAGATGGTCAGCGCCGCGCTGCGCGGCGATCGGATCCTGCTCGCGTGCGACGCGCGCGGCACCGTCGGCGGAGGGATCGACAAGGACGCCGGCGGTCCCGTCCTCCGCACCAACTACGGTCGCCACAGCGCCGGCGCGCCGGACGGCGGCACGCTCGGCTGGATCACGCGAATCGTCCGCAGCGACGACGCCGGACGCACCTTCCACGAGGAGGCGACGATCGAGGGCGGCATGCCGCAGCGCTTCGACGAGGCGATCGCCGCGGGCCCCGAGGACTTCGTCTACGTCGGCCGGCGCTGCGGTGCTGGCTACGGCGCGCCTTGTTTGCCCGCGCGCGTGCGGGCGACCAAGGGCGCTGGCTTCGTCGACGTCCCCGGCGACGAGGACGACAGCGGCCAGATGCGCTTCGCCTCGTCGAACGCGCTGAGCACCGCGTACAGCATCGGCCATCACGACGGAGAGATCTTCCTCTTCCGCTGGAAGACCTCGAGCGCCGCGCCCGAGCCGATCGGGCGCGTCGCCGAGAACGCCGACGGCGCGGTCGCGACGCTGACGCTCGACGACGACGGCACCGTCCGCGGCTTCGTCCGCGAGAGCGGCAAGCCCGTCGCGTTCACGTATCGTGAGGGCGGGAGCATCGCGACGAGCAAGCTCGCCATTCCGGCCACGCACGCGGCCTTCGCGGGGGTCCACGGGCTCGCGGTGGGCTCCGACCAGAAGGGCTACGAGAGCGTGGACGGCGGCAAGACGTGGGGCGTCGTCGCGATGCCCGCGTTCGTGCAAGCGATCGACGCTTGCTCGAGCTTCGGCTGCGTGACCGATCGCGGCCTGCGCTGGGGCTGGGACGCGCCCCCGGCGGCGCCTACCGCCGACGTGGCGACGGCGACCAAGCCGCAGTACCAAAGGCCGCTCCGGTGCAGCGCGAAGGACAGGTGGACCGACGTCGGCGGCGGCAACCTGCCGACGATCGCGTCGGTCGACCATGGCTCCGTCCGCTGGATGCTCCCGACGCGCGGCAAGGACGGCAAGATCGCCGTCGTGCTCTCCAAGCGCGGCGATCCGGTCACCAAGACCTCGAGCGTCGCGCTGATGGGCGTGCCGCCCGGCCCGCCGACGTACGGCTCCGGCACGACGGTGCACGTACAGCCCGACGGCGTCGTCGCGCTCCGCTACTCGTACCTGCGCTCGCGCAAGGGCCTGGGCCGCTACAACCCGGTCGACGCGCAGGTCGCGTGGTACCGCGACGGGGCGGGCAAGGTCTCCCACGCGACGGTCAACAAGAACCCGGCCTTCCGGGTCACCAAGGACCCGCAAGCCGGCTACGAGCGCGAGACGACCTCGCTCAAGGAGCTGCCGGAGCTCGTCGCTCTCGGCCCGCGCGGCGTCTACTTCCACCCGCCGACCTACGAGGACTACGACGACTCGGGCAACGAGCCGAAGCGCCTGCCCATCATGCTTTTGCGGGACGACGGGAAGATCGACAAGATCAACATGCCCGAAGGCCTCGACGGCGGCGGCGCCGGGACCGTCGCGCAGATCGAGGGCACCGCGACCCTGCTCGCCCAGAACCCCGACAACTGGCTCGGCGCGACGCTCAACGACGGGCACAAGCTCTACTGGAGCGTGCTCGGCGGCGAGGGCGAGCAAGACGGCGTCGTCGATCTGATCAACCTCGGGGGCAAGCCCGGCTTCGCAGCGACGCTGCGCGACCCCGCGCGCGCATGGGCGATCGCGCTCAGGCCCGAGGGCGAGCTCGGCGCAGCCAGCTCGATCCCGACGCAGAGGTCGCTCGGCGACGTGCCCAAGCCATGCGACGGCCCGCCCTCGACCGATCCGACCGCCTATCGCGTCGACGCGCCCTACGTCGTCGGCTCTCGCCGGCCGGTCATCGTCGACGTCGACGGTGCGGCGAAGGTCCTCGCGACCGATCGCGCCGAGATCCGCGGCACGCTCGGCAAGCCCGACGCATGCGTAGCGGCGTTCGACGCGATGATCCCGATCCAGGACGACGATCACGACTGGGGCGCGCTGATCTTCACCGACGATCTCGCGCACGCGCTGCTCTTCCGCGCCGACACGAGCGGGTGGCCGGCCACGATCGCCATCCGTCCGATGGAGTGCCAGTACCAGGCCGGGCCGCTCCCGCAAGAGCTCGAGCAGGAAGAGGGCTTCGTACCGGACACGCGTCACGCGGCCGTGGTGCACAAGCGCTACTGAGAGCGCCGCCCGCCGAGCTCGCTCACTCCGCGGCCGCGTCCGCCGATCCGTCGGCGCCCGCGTCCGCGGTGCTCGCCTCCGTGCCGCCGTCGCACGCGCCTGCGGCGGCTACCGGCGTGGTGGCGTAGCCGGGCGGCGCGCACAGGCTGACCGTGGTCCCGTCGCAGGCGCAGGCGAGGTCGCTGTCGCACCCGGCGACGGGCGTGTACGGAAGGCACAGGCCCGCTGCGCCGCACGCGTCCGCGATCGGATAGGCGCAGACGAACATCGCGGGGCAGTCGCGGGCGGCGAGACAGGGCCTGCCGTTGGCGTCGCCGGCCTCCGGCGCGACGTTGTTCTGTCCGCTCTGGCCGGGGTCGCTCGGGTCGTCGTAGTTCTGGTCGCCGACGGGCGCGCCGATGGGCGTGTTGCTGCACGCGAAGGCCATCAAGGCCCCGAACGAGATCACGGTCGTAATGGTCAGCCGGCGCCGGGTCACGTTCCAAGTATGGGCGAAAGCCCGGACCTGCTCAACGTTTCCAAGACGAATTTACACGGGCAGTGTCACACTTCCACGGGCTCGCCCGACGGTGGGGCGTGACGGCATCGGCATCCCTCCGCATGACCTTCGACCGCAAAGCCTCTCTCTCGGACCCGGAGCTCATCGCAGCCCTTCGCGCCCACGTTCGATCGCGCGTCTCCGCGTCGGACGCGGACGACGTGCTGCAAGCCGTGCTGGCCGACGCGCTCGCTTCTGCGGCGGCTCCCGACGAGGCGCAAGCGCTGCGCCGCTGGCTGTTCGGCGTGGCGCGCAACAAGATCGCCGACCACTACCGGCGCGCGCGGCGCGAGCTGCCGAGCGAGGACGTGGGCGCCGACGCGCCCGAATCCGCGCACGAGTCCATCAAGGACCTGCTTCGCTGGGCCGAAAAGGAGCTGCCGCCCGACAGCGACGCCAAGCGGACGTTCGAGTGGATGCTGCGCGAAGGGGAGGGCGAGAAGCTCGAGTCGATCGCGCTGAGCGAGAAGGTGCCCGCGCCTCGCGTGCGCCAGCGCGTCTCGCGTCTGCGCCGGCACTTCCGCGAGCGGTGGGCCGCCTACGCCGCGGCGCTCGCGGCCGCGGGCCTCGCTATCCTTGTACTTTACATGCTTCGAAAGAAGCCTGAGCCCGTGGTCCGGATCGTCCCCGAGCCGCCGTCGTCGGTGACGTCGCCGGCCCCGCACGACGAGCCGATCGAGCTGGCGAAGAAGGAGCGTGAGCACGCTCTCGAGCGGTGCGACGCCGCGCGCGCGGGCGAGGGCGCCGGGGCGTGGCGCGGGTGCCTGCTCGGGCTCGACCTCGCGGCGCGCCTCGATCCCGCGAGCGATTCGGATCCGCGCGTCGTGGCCGCGCGCGCCGAGGCTCTGAAGGCGCTGACGCCTCCGCCCGCGCCAACGCCGAGCGCGGTGCCCACCGTCGCGCCGACGTCGGTGCCGACCGTGGTGCCGCTTCCGACGTTCACCTCGACACCGCCCGCGCCGCGCCCCACCGCGACGGGACGCCCCTCCCTCGGCTCCGGCAGCGGACCGTAGCCGACTTCCGTCAATCCGCCGCGATGAGGATCGGGTAGTCTCTCCGGCAAGAAGAGAGGGGAGACATGCATCGAATCGCCCGATCGCGGGCGCGATGGCCTCGCGTCGTCGTGCCGACCCTGGTCCTCGGCGTCGCCGTTTTGTCGGCGGTGAGCTCGTGCTCCGGAGGTGCAGCGAAGTGCGCCACGGGGCTGTCGGTCGCGTGCACCTGCGCCGGCGGAGGAGCCGGCGCGCAGGTGTGCGGACCGAACGGGACGTTCGGCCCGTGCGTGTGCGGCGGTGCCGACGCGTCGCCGCCCGCGGACGCCACCTCCACGGACGTCGCCTCCGACACGAGCCTCCCGCCGGTCGACGCGTCGCAGGACGCGACCGACGGCGGACAGGACGCGCTCGTCGGCGACGGAGGCGACGGTGGAAAGGACGCCGCGAACATCGCCGACGGCGGGTGCTCCTCGGGCCTCGCGTGCGAGCTGTGCAACGTGAGCGGCTACACGCCGGTAGCGCAGAGCGCTCCGAAGGTCATGCAGTACGCGTGCACGAGCCAGCAG
>Ga0316628_100003559_pt1 | contig 12026 bp, 10 predicted proteins | sample OWC_Aug_M2_C1_D5_FD_207648 | JGI IMG/M metagenome (GOLD analysis project Ga0316628, IMG submission 207648) | Wetland soil microbial communities from Old Woman Creek delta, Ohio, United States - OWC_Aug_M2_C1_D5_C | ecosystem: Environmental > Terrestrial > Soil > Wetlands | place: USA: Ohio...
TTGCATTCGAGCATGCGGACGTGACCGACGACTGCCGCAACTGCCATGTACCGCATGGTTCGGCGAACAACAACCTTCTTACCGCGCGTGTGCCTTTCCTCTGCCTCCAGTGCCACATGCATCACAGCATTGGGGCGGAAGCTGGAGTCGGGAATAATGATACGAAAGTGGCTAAACCGAGAATGTTTACGAATTGTACCGATTGTCATTCCCAGATACACGGGACGGATTTGCCGGGAAACCATGTGCCCGGATCATTAATCAGGTAGAACCTTTGAAAAATATATATGGAGGCATATGATGAAAAGGCTTGCGCTCTACTTGTTTATGATTGTGGCCCTGGTAGGTATTTCTCCCGGGGCATGGGGCCAGGAAGGCGATCCGGCCGGCACGGCCGTCGATACTGCTGTTGAAGCGACCGATGAGGACGTGGTGGATGAAGGTATCGTCGAGCCGCCGCCTGTGCAGTATAACTTGAAACCCGAATTCGATACCTGGCTGGGCGCCAGGGTCGTATCCATAGACGGCTCAAAAAGGGCCATGGAATACGGCTGGCCGTTCTCAAGCCCCGCTGGAGGGCTCAAGCTCCACTACAGCCCGCTGCCGCACCGCCTGGACTCGGAATTAGACTGGAATAACCAGTTTGATTTTATGGCAGACCTTGCATATTCATATAAAGATATGTTCAAGTTGGCCTACCTGGGGACAGGACTCTGGCACAACCTGGACCATTCTAAGCCGCAGCCGGATCCCATAGGAATCGACAGGAACCCGACGGCCGGCTACCAGGTCTCCGTCAGGGACGACAGGGTTTTCGTCAGGCTGAAGCTTCCGGAGCGGCCGTACCACGTATTTGCAGAATACCGCCAGTTTGAGAAAGACGGCACCATACAGCAGAGGTTCTATAACGGGGCCAACAAAATAGTCGAATCCCGGAATATAGACTGGCTGACCAGGCGTTTGACAGCGGGCATAAACGGCCATTTCGGCCCGATTGAGCTCGAGTACAGCCACAGGATAAAGACCTTTGAGCCGCACAAGGACGTGGCGCTGGGACCGGAAAATTATAATTCCAGTGAAGGCATCTATCAGGCACGCCACAATGTTGTTCCGGAGACTGAACAACATGCCGACATCGTTAAAATCCACACAGACCTGACGGGCAGGGTCGTGGCTTCAGCAACCCTCACCAACGGCAGGAAGGAGAACGAGACCTCCGGCGCCACGGCGGATTACAGGAGGGCGTTCGGTGACCTTACAATCATACCGTTCGAACACGTAACCGTCGCCGTCAGGTACAGGTACAACGAAATGGTAGAGGAAGTGCCGAACTTCGTCCGGCATGACTTTAATCCCTTTCTGTTAGTTCCGGAAAATTTTACGAAGGACCCGTTGAACAACAGGACAAACAGGGCCGAAGTCGCGGTGCGCTATGCGCCGACGAGCGCAATCGCTGTAAAGCTCGAATACGACTTCCTGAACACAAAGCGGTACAATGTTAAACAATGGAGCGACCCGGCAGCACTGGAGTTCCAGACCATACCCACGGACCAGAACGAACATACGGTGAAGATTTCGACGCAATTAAAGCCGGTTAAGGGCATGTTATTCAGAGGGACGGTCGGATACACGTACAATCAGGACCCGGAACTCCCGAATAAGCCCCAGAATGCCTTCAACGGCAGGTTCGATTACGGATACATTGTTCGTCCGGACCTCAACCTGGACGCGCACTACAGGTTCGCAAGGGAAGACAACAATACTGCAAACATGAAACTGGAAAGGGACAACCCGGGTATCTCGGCCGTATGGACGCCGGTCGAAAGGTTGGCTGTTACGGGTGGGTACGACTTTTTCAGGTATCAGAACGAGAGGGACATGAGGTTCATCGCAGGGACAGGGCTTACTGCCGTTTTTTTCCCGGTTGAAAGCGTGCCCTACGAGGACACCACGCATATTTATTATATCAGCGCCGGCTACCAGTTTGCGTTCGCGCTCGCTATAGATGCCGAGTACCATCAGAGCTGGTCCAGGGGCAGGTTCAGGTCCAGCCTTACGGGAAGTGATGGTGCAGGAGGTATAGTCACCACAGCCGGCATCGGCGAACTCACAGACATGAAGATAAGGGAGACAGGTGGCAGCATCGGCGCTAAATATGACATAAGTAAGGGATGGGGTACGTCTCTCACATATACTATAAACGACTACCAGGACCTGCAGGACAAACCCCAAAACGGGCCTCAAGACGGGACCGCGCATACGGTGATGTTGATTGTGAGCAAAAAATGGTAAGTTACATTTCTTTTATTACTGTGCAGGAGGAATTATAAAATGCTCAGATCAGCGATACTGACACTGACACTGGTTCTGGGGCTATGGAGCAACGTCCTCGCGGCCGAAAAAACGGTCGGAGTCGTCTTATCCGGGGACTTGCCCCGCTATCAGGAGGCCCACAAGGCATTTGTCAATGCATTGGCAAGGGCAGGTTTTGACCAGAACAAGGTATCCATCATAGTCCAGGCGCCAAACCCGGACGCAATGTCGTGGACTAACAGCGTGAGGAAGTTCGTTGGTGTCGACGTCGATGTCATAGTGGCTTACGGGGCACCCGCGGCGCTCGCCGCCATAAAGCAGACGTCGTCAATCCCGATCGTCTTCGCGTACGTGTATGACCCCGCGGCGTGCGGCACCAAGAGGAACAATTCCACAGGTACAAGCTCGAAGGTCCCCATGGTGACGCTCCTGAAGACACTCAAGTCCATAGTGCCGTACAGCAAGCTCGCGGTAGTCTACAACCCCGATGAAAAAGACTCGGTAGTTCAGCTCGACGAAGTGAAAAAAAACTCGTCGTTGCTTGGCTTCAGGGTCATTGAGGTAGGGGCAAGGTCAACCTCCGAAGTCCGCGGCAAAGTCTCTAAGGCGGCAGGGGAAGCAGACTGCTTCTACGTTTCCTGCAGCGCCGCCGTCGACAAGGACGCGTCAGGCATAATAGGCGTCGCGAACAAGAACAAGCTCCCCGTGGTCACACAGGTAGGCGGGCTATCGGAGAAGGGCGCGCTCCTTGCGCTTGCACCATCGTCCGCGGAACAGGGCGAGCTTGCGGCTATGCAGGTCGCCAGGATACTCAAGGGAGAAACGGCTGGAGGTATAGCCATAGAGAACGCAAAGAAGGTAGACCTTGTACTTAACCTTAAAGCGGCTGGTACGCTTGACCTGAAAGTACCATTTGATGTCCTTAACGCGGCCACAAAGGTCATCAAATAGGGAGGTGCAAATGAAAACAAGATTATCGGCCAAGTCCTTGAAGATAAAAGCGCTGCTTACGATAGCAGTGCTGCTTGTGATAGTCATTGGGGCTCTGACCGCATACCTCTCATACGATTTTACCGGGGCCTATACCGAGGCCGTTCTTAGGAGCTCGTTTACGGTGGGCGAGGAGTTCAGCAACGACCTGTCAAAGTCCATCAACCTGGGGCTCCCGCTGGAATCCCTTGGGGGCGTAAATGAAAAGTGCGCCGAGATAACGGCAAAGGACAAAAATACGGGTTATTGCATGATTACCGATGCCAGGGGCAAGGTGCTCTTCAGCAGCGACGCAGCCCTGATCGGGACTGAAATGAAGGATTCGGTAAGTCAGGCAGCCGCAAGCGCGGCCAAGGAGGGATACTGGGTATTCCATTATAAAAACAAGAGGTATTACGACACCGTTGTACCTCTTAAAGACGCTGAAGGCAAACACATTGGCGCCCTCAGGGTCGGTATCGACTACGAAGGAGTCGCCAGCCAGAAGAACACTATTTTGGTCAGGGCTGCGCTGGTTGGGCTGGTTTCGCTCATTGTCGCCATGATAGCGTTTGCAGTCTTTATAAGCGTCTTTGTAACGACTCCTATCGAATACCTGGTGAGCACAGCCACCCTGATTGCCCATGGGGACCTTACCAAGACGATAGACATGAAAAGGAACGACGAGTTCGGGGAACTGGGCAGCGCCATCAACATTATGGTTTCCAACTTAAAAAACATGCTTGCAAAGGTGAAGGAGGCCTCCATAAGCGTCGCCAACGCGACGGAGAGGATAGCCGTCAGCTCCAGGAAGCTGACGGAAGGCGCCCAGACCCAGCACGAGATAACCGAGAGCACTTCGTCCTCGATGGAGGAGATGAACGCATCAATAAGGGAGGTCGCCGAAAGCGTAGAATCTCTTTCTGCGTCCGCGGAGTCATCTTCCTCATCGATCATGGAGATGGCCGCCTCGATAGACGAGGTGGCGGTCAGCACCTCGGAGCTGTCGTCTTCGGCGGAATCGACTTCATCATCCATTGTGGAGATGGCGGCATCGGTCAAACAGGTAGCAGAAAACGTGGACATTCTGTCATCCTCCGCAGAAGAGACAACCGCCTCTGCAACACAGATGGGGGCTTCGATAAAAGAGGTAGAGACGGTATCGAAGGAGTCCACCGCAATATCAGACAAGGTTACCGCCGAGGCGGCAGGCATAGGCATGAAGTCAGTCGAGAAGACAATCGAGGGGATGGAGGAAATAAAGGGTACTGTCGAGAAGGCGGCAAGGGTCATCGAGCAGCTGGGCGGACGCTCGGAGGCTATCGGCGAGATCTTGAACGTCATAGATGAAGTCACCGACCAGACCTCGCTTCTAGCCTTGAACGCCGCCATCCTGGCCGCACAGGCTGGCGAACACGGCAAAGGCTTCGCGGTAGTGGCGACGGAGATAAAGGACCTGGCTGAGAGGACTTCGTCCTCGACGCAGGAGATAGCCAAACTGATCAACTCCGTCCAATCCGAGGCGAAGGACGCAGTTGCATCGATAAGGAGCGGCCAGGCAAGCGTGGTGCAGGGCGTCAAAATTGCGCACGAGGCCAAGGACGCACTTATGAAAATACTTGAAAGTTCCCAGATGGCGGCCTCGATGTCAAAGAGCATCGAGAAGGCCACCGTGGAGCAGGCGGAGGGCATACGGCAGGTCACAGGCGCCATGTTCTCCATAAGCGACATGGTACAACATATACTCACCGCGACCCAGGAGCAGAGCAAGGGCTCCGAGCAGATAATGAGGGCCTCGGAGAAGATGAGCGAGATAGCACAGCAGGTTAAATACGCGATGGTGGAGCAGGCCAAAGGAAGCAAGCAGATAACCATGGCTGTCGAAAACGTCTCTGACAAGGTCCAGCATATCGCATCAGCCACCTCTGAGCAGAGGAAGGGGAGCCAGGAGATAGTGGGCGCATTGGGGCGAATCCGGGACATAACTTCCAAAAATCTTGAACTGGCCGAGGAGATGGACCAGTCCGTAATGGAGTTGAGTATGCAGGCCGACGTCCTCAAGGAGGAGATCGGCAGGTTCATGCTTTTGTCCGACGCGGGCGAGAAGGCGTAGACGCCATGATGGTGGAAAGAGGTTTATATGGCAGGAGATTCAGGGAAATCTGACGTACAGATGTCCGGGGGCGAAGTCCAGCTTGCCGTTTTCAAGGTGGGCGGCGAAGAGTTTGCCATAGACATCATGGAGATAATGGAGATTATCCGCCTCCAGAAAATAACCAAGGTGCCGAAGGCCCCGGCATTCGTCGAGGGCATAATAAACCTCAGGGGCAAGATAGTGCCCGTCCTTGAGATGAGGGGCAGGTTTGGCGGTACGGCATCGGGCGACCCAAAACATGCCAGGATAATAATTGTGAAGGCTGAGGAAAGTCTGTTCGGGATCGTGGTTGACGAGGTTTCCGAAGTCATGTACCTGTCCCGCGACCTGATTGACACTACGCCCGACGTCGTGAAGGGTGTTGACGTCGAGTATCTCAAAAATGTTGGCAAGGTAGGCGACAGGCTCATTCTGATCCTTGACACATCGAAGCTGCTGACGAAGGAAGAGATAGGGGAGCTAAGGGGTGTCGGAGAAGAGGTCGAAGTGTCTGAGGCAAAGCAGGAAGGTTAAGGAGCGGATTTGGAGAAAATGAAAGAGGCTTTGTCAATGTTTGCGTCTCCCGACCCGGAACTAAGGCGGCAGGCCGTCATTGAGTTTGCGAAGGATGGCTCTGCCGGGCCGCTGTTGCAGGCCATAAGCGACGGTGACTGGCGCGTCAGGAAAACGGCTGTAGACGCCCTTGTGGATATCGGCAGCGAAGAGGTCTTTGAAGGGCTCTTCAAGGCCCTTTTCTCGGAGGACAACGCAGGCGCAAGGAACTCCGCCGCCGAGGCATTTGTAAAGATAGGCCCGCATGCGGCAGAAGCCCTGTGTAAAAGGCTCGACGAACCCGATGCCGACGTCAGGAAGTTCATCGTGGACATTATCGGCGAGATATCCGACAAGGCAAGCATCCCGGCACTTATTGGCATGCTGAACGACCCGGACGAGAATGTCCGGGCCTCCGCCATCGAACACCTTGGCAAGATGAAGGCCGTTGAAGCGCTTGACACGCTGGTGCAGATAATGAGGACCGAGGACCAGTGGCTCGCATTTACAGCGGCAGCAGCGCTGGGCGAGATCGAAGACAAAAGGGCAGTCGCCCCGCTGATTGAAGCCGCCGAAGATAAGTACCTGAGGGAGGCTGCACTCGATGCACTCTGCCGGATTAGCGACGAATCAGCATGGGGAGTGTTTCTTGAGTGCCTTTCAGACCCTGCGCAGGTCATAAGGCAGGTAGCGGTCAGGGGGCTCTCAAAGGTCCTGATGACCGCCGCACAAAAGGGGCTGTATTTAGCTTCGCTTAAAAGCAGCCTGGCAGGGGAGACGCTGTCCTTTCTCTCGTCATGCCTGAAGGAAGAGGACCCGGAGATTCAGAACTCGGCCCTGCACCTCATTGGCGAGGCGGGAGAAAAAACGCTTGTCGAAGACGCCGCAGGGCTGCTCTTGCTTGAAGAAACCAGGGAAGCGGCTTACAGTGCCCTCCTGGGGATAGCACGGCAGGGCGTCGAGCCCATGCTGTTTCTTTTGACAAACCCTGAGGCCCTCATACGCTCTTCCGCAGCCTCAATCCTTGGAGAAGTGGGCGACCCGCGGGTCGTGAATTTCCTGATACCCATCCTCTCGGATGAAAACGGGCATACGAGGGGTGCGGCTGCAACGGCGCTCGGAAGGCTTGGCGACCCCAAATCGGTCCAGCCGCTGTTTGAGCTTTTACGCGACGAATACGACGACGTACAGGAACAGGCTATTGCCGCCCTGGGTTTATTGAGGGGGGCAGGCCTTGCCGAAGGGCTCAAGGACCTTGCGCTTGATGAAGACGCGGACATCAGGAGGAACGTCGCATCCCTGATCGGCCTGCTGGACGGGCCGGATGCCTCGGTCATACTCAACGGTCTGTTGAAAGACGAAGACCCTGAGGTAAGGAGGACAGCGGTATCTTCTTTGGGAAGGTCAGGGCCCAGCAACATCAAGGTTATCCTGAAAGCGGTGACGGATGAGGATTCTTATGTCAGGCTTGCGGCGGTCAATGCACTTTCCGAGATCGGGACCGAAGATGTGGTCGAGGCGCTTGTGCTTCTGCTTGGCGACGTCGACCCGTGGGTGCGCTCAGCGGCTGCGAGGGGCCTGGCCGGGACTGGCTCAAAAAGGGCCGTAGAAACCCTGATGCCGCTGCTCAAGGATTCATACGGCCCGGTCCGCATTGCCGTGGTTGAGGCCTTGGGCGAAACCCGGAACGAGGAGGCAATAGGGCCGATAAAGGAATCTCTCCGTGATAGCGACCCGGAGATTAGGAAAGCCGCAGCGGGTGCCCTTATGAACTTCCCGGGTGCCGAGCTGAACCGCGACCTTTCGCCCCTCCTGGAGGACGATAACTGGAGCGTGCGCAAGGCGGCCGTAGAGACGATAGGCGCGCTCGGGGCGCCAGGCTCAAGGGAACTTCTTGAAAAGATTGCTGGTTCGGACGAGGACGACATCGTGAGGGAGTCCGCGGCAAGGTTTATAAATGGATGATTTAATAGAACTCCCGGAAGATATTTTCAGGCTTCTCAGGGATTACATAAGGGATTACTGCGGCATGTATTTCGACGGGAACTCGAAATACCTCCTTGAGCGCAGGCTGTCGCGCAGGGTCCGCCTTCACCAGTTCAAGTCGTTCAAGGACTACTACCACTTTCTGACCTACGACAGGAGGCGGGAGACCGAGCTTGTGGAGGTTATAGACTGCCTGACCACGAACGAGACATATTTCTTCAGGGAGGAGGCGCAGTTAAGGGCCTTCACGGACGAGATTATCCCTGAGCTTGCCGCGGCGAAGAAGGACAAGACTCTCAAAATATGGAGCGCCGGGTGCTCAACCGGTGAGGAGCCGTACACCATCGCCATGCTCCTCCTCGAGAAGGGCTGCCTTCAGGGCTGGGACATCGAGATCATTGGGAGCGATATAAACCAGAAGGTCCTGACGTCCGCAAGGCGCGGCATATACAAGAGGGGCTCTTTCAGGACTACGGACGATAAGCTTTTGAACAAGTATTTCAAGGAAGAGTCCCCCGGCAGCTTCAGGATAGGAGATGAGGTTAAAAGGCTTGTGAGCTTCAGCTACCTGAACCTGTTCGACCCGTACAAGCTGAGCTTTATAAAAGACTTTGACATAATCTTCTGCCGGAATGTTATAATTTATTTCGACGCATTGTCCAAAAAGAAACTTATTGAGACATTCTACGGCAAAATGGCGCCCGGCGGGTACCTGTTGCTCGGGCACGCGGAGTCGCTGCTTAACATATCCACGTCCTTTAAGCTGGTGCACCTTAAAAACGACATGGTGTACCAGAAGCCGCTCACGGCTGCGCCGGCCTTGGCGCGGTGAGACAGATAGGGAACAAACCTTAATGAGGTTGATAAAAGTACTTGTGGTGGACGACTCTCCCGTAAACAGGAGGGTGCTGTCCGAGATGCTGGAGTCGTCGCCTTTCATCACCGTCGTCGGCGTGGCCGGGGACGGCGAGGAAGCGATCCAGCAGACCGTGAAGCTCAAGCCGGACCTTATTACGCTGGACCTTGAAATGCCCAGGATGGACGGATTTACGTTCCTTCGCTGGCTGATGAAGTCAGTCCCGGTCCCTGTCATAGTGATAAGCTCCAAGGCCGACGACAAGAGCGTGATAAGGGCGTTGGAGTTCGGGGCCGTGGATTTCATGCCAAAGCCGCTTGCGCAGGGGGAGGCCCTCGATGAACTCCAGTTCGAGCTGATCGACAAAGTCAAACTCTATGTGACGTTGGAGATGGCTAAGGTAAAGAGCTCCCTGGCGATATTGGACCAGGCGTCAAAGGCCAAACCTCTGCCGCGTAAGGCCGGCCAGCCGGTTCTAGACGTAGTTGCCGTGGGTTCGTCGACTGGCGGGCCGCCGGCGCTTCAGGCGATAATCACAAAGCTGCCCGGGAACTTTCCGGCAGCCGTCGTCGTGTCGCAACATATGCCGGCAAACTTCACCAGGTTCTTCGCGGAGAGGCTCGACAAGCTCTCGGCCGTTGAAGTGAAAGAGGCTGAAAACGGCGACATGCTGCAGCCCGGCCGTGTTTTGATAGCCCCCGGCGGCAGCAATATGACCTTCGGGAGGACCAGCGGCGGGGTGAGCGCTATTATCCAGAAGCCGAGGCCTGAGGACAAATATGTGCCGTCGGTTGACATCATGATGAAGTCCGCCGCGTTGAATTACGGCAGCCGGGTCATGGGGGTGATACTGACCGGAATGGGCAACGACGGGAAGGAGGGGATGGGGCTTATAAGTGGCATGGGTGGTCCCACTCTCGCGGAGTCAAAGGAGACGGCGGTAATATACGGCATGCCCAAGGAGGCGGTTGATGCCGGGTTTGTGGACAAGGTCGTGCCGCTTGGGCAGATTGCGGGCGAGATTATAAAAGCGTGCGGCTGAATGTGAAACCGCCTTCCGGCGGGAGACGGAGGTATTTGTGGACGACAGGAGCAAGGAAGGCTTTGGCCAGATAAAGAGCAAGGCGGAGGAGTTCCTCCAGATATTCAGAAAAGGCGAGGAGTTCACCCAGGAGATCCTTAAAGAGAACGAGAAGCTCCGTTTTAAGCTTGTACAGCTTGAGGAGGAAAACCTCACGCTCAGGGGCTCGGACGGCGGAAAAATAAAATCATTGCAGGAAAAGCTCGCCGTCCTCGAGGAAGAGAACCGCAGGCTGATGGAGCATTACCGTGCTGCCGAGCTTGAGAACAAGAACTTCGCAGAGAAGTACCTTGAGGTGGAGCAGGAGAACAACAACCTGGCGAACCTTTACGTGGCAAGCTACCAGCTGCACTCCACACTCGATTTCAACGAGGTGTTAAAGACGGTGCTCGAGATAATAATGAACCTGGTCGGCGCCGAGAAGTTCGCCATCATGCTGCTGGACGAGAAGACCAACCAGTTGGCTGCAGTCGCCACCGAGGGTGTATCCGTGGAGGAGATGCCGCAGGTCGGCATCGGAGACGGTACCATCGGCAAGGTCGCGTTGACGGGGGACAGTCATTTCTCCGACAGCGGGACGGTATCCTCCGGCCTGGCCGACCCAATCGTATGCATACCCCTGAAGATAAAAGACCACGTTATAGGAGTCCTGGTTATCTACAACCTCCTGCTCCAGAAGGAGGATTTCTCGGACGTCGACTACGAGCTGTTCTCTATGCTGGCAGGCCACGCTGCAACGGCGATTTTCTCCTCTAGGCTCTACTCGCAGTCCGAGAGGAAGCTTGTTACTATACAGAGTTTTCTGGAACTTATTAAAGATAAACCCGCGGGCGAGTAGGAAGCCCTTTTTTCGGAGGTGGAGATGGCGGAAGTGAATTTCCTGGTAGTCGAAGATTCCCCGACGATGCGTCAGCTTATATCGTTCGCCCTCAAAAGGGTGCACGGTTCAAAGATCGTCGAGGCTTCGGATGGAATAGACGCGCTCAAGAAGATATCGGCGCAGAAGTTCGACCTCGTCCTTACGGACATCAACATGCCGATCATGGACGGCCTGAAGCTGGTAGCGCTCATCAGGGGGAACGAGCAGCACAAGGATATGCCGATCATAATCATTACGACGGAAGGCGCGGAAGAGGACAGGAAAAAGGGTCTTGCGCTTGGCGCGAACGGCTACTTGTCAAAGCCCATACAGACGGCTGAGCTTTTAAAGCTTGTAAACCAGCTTGTGGCTAAATAGGTTCAGCGCGAGAAGCCCAGCATCCGCTGGCAGGAAAGGAGTGCAACCGCCCATACTACATCGAGCGCCATATGTCTGTCTGCGGTGGAATCGAACAGAAGGCTCACCCTCGCCGGGAACTCGTCATCCTCAAGCCACAACACGAAGGCCATTGAGACACGCGGGAAAAAGTTGAACCTGAAAGCTGCGTCGCCAAGCCTCAAGGGCTCCCCTCCCATGGCTCTGCCCGCTTCCTCAAATAGCGCCTTTTTGTGGCTGTACTTCTCAGAAAGCGCATCAAGCGGCAGGGTATGCGAGCCCCTGAAGAAGAAATCGCCCCCCTTAAAGTCTTTTACGAGCTCTCCAGAAACGGGGATTTCCCTGGCTGTCAGCATGTAAATCGGTATCGAGAGGTTCAGGAAATATTCGTATTTCCTCGATGGATTGGTCAGGTTCTTTACCTTCCGGGCTTTAGGGTCCACCAGGTAATGTTCGCCCAGCACCACTATATCGTAGGTACCGGAGTCGGCAAGCCAGACCGCAAGGCTGCGTCTCGCCACTGTTCGCGGGTCGGCCTCCGACAGCTCGCGCCACGCCTTTTCCTCGCCAGATTCAATATTGTACGTTTCCTCCATTACCCTGCATTGCCTTTCACAGGTTTAATCCCTGCCTTTCTGTAGAGCTGCCCATAATCGAAATATGCGTCCATGAGTTGCCTGGCGCGGGCTACCTTGCTCTCCTCCCTTATCCGGGCTTTCCCAAGCATGCCCTCCAATATCTCCACCGTTGTCAGGGTGTCGTGTTTCACAGTAACGAGCGGGACGCCCGAGAGCTTCGCCTTGGAGATAATGAGCGAGTTCGGTAGCAGGTCGCCGGTTAGTACAATGCATTTTGTCGACGTCTCAAGTGCGGCGAGCTG
>Ga0316628_100003560_pt1 | contig 12026 bp, 7 predicted proteins | sample OWC_Aug_M2_C1_D5_FD_207648 | JGI IMG/M metagenome (GOLD analysis project Ga0316628, IMG submission 207648) | Wetland soil microbial communities from Old Woman Creek delta, Ohio, United States - OWC_Aug_M2_C1_D5_C | ecosystem: Environmental > Terrestrial > Soil > Wetlands | place: USA: Ohio...
CCCCTTTCCACGGAAGTTAAAAGGATGCGCGAGCCGTGAAGCGCTGTACCGAATCGAAAACGCCGAACGGCGTGTAGGCGTAATCCACGGCGATGCCCGCGGTCGCGAGCCCGATTCCGAATGTAAATCCGTCCTCATCCTCGTTGGAAACGTATCCGCCGCGCAGCGAGATCTTCTTGAAGAGGGTGTAATTCATACCCGCCATCACCTGCTCGGGACGGGACCGGTAGTGCACGGCGTCGAACGACACCACGAGCGACTGGTCCAGACTGCCCCGTCCGATCCAATCGAGCACATCGGCCGAAATGCCCATGGCAAAGGTCAACGGAAGGGGGAAGCTTTCACGGGAAAACTTGGCATCTTTCGAAAAATTGCGGACCGACATGCCGAAGGCGAGGCTTTTATAACCGGTTTTAAAGAGCGTTCCAAAGTCGAACGAGGTGGGCGTGGCTTCGTTCTTCCTGGTGACGAGAACGGAATCGTTCTCCGTCGGAAGCATGTTCTCTCCCAGCCGTTGCCGGATCCAGTGGACCTGTCCGCCCACCGAGAAACGGTCGGTCAGCGCCTTGGCATAACCGATTCCGGCGGCGAAGGCGGAAGGGGAAAACTGGCCGGATTCCCCGATTTCGCGGTATCCCTTTGGCTCCCCCAGATCCACCATGGTCCACTGCAGCTCCCCGTAATCGACGCTTTGAAGGCTGACGCCGAAGACGCCGTACCTTCCGCGCAGGGGCGAGAAGGCCGCCGTGAATCCCATGTGCCGGATGTCGGCGATCCATTTGTTCAGGCTGAATGAGACATCCGCGGGACGCGTCATGCCGGCCATTCCGGCGGGGTTGAAAAACAGGCTGCCCGACCCCATGTCCAGCGAGGTCACGGCCCCGGCCATGGCCATGGCCTTGGCGTCCGATTTCACGTTCAGAAATTCCATCCCGCTCTGCGCCAGCTTTTTATAATCCTGGGCCGATCCGTCCGCGGCGACCGCCAAAGCCAGGATCAATCCCAATCCCAGACAAACGTTCAATCGTTTCATGGCTTTTTCCTCACGTTTGGATTCCAGAGACCGTCATCGAATGATCACGAATTTTCGGAAGGTCTTTGCGCCCTCAGCGGTTTCGAAGACGGCGATGTACAGCCCGCTCACCACCAACTGCCGCGACGACGTCACCGAATCCCACAGCTCGTCCCCGGTGGTGTTGATGTGATCCAGGGTATCGATCAAATCCCCCCGCTCCGTGTAGATTTTTATCGTGCACTTGGGCGGAAGACCGAAAAACGCGATCCGGTCGGGCTGATCGAACTGGATGCTCCGCGCTCCGATGTGGAACGGATTGGGAACCACGCGGATGGAGTCGAGGGTGCTCAGGATGGCCGGTCTGCGAAGGTAGGCAGGCTGGTTGGTGATCGTGTAGTACTTGCTGCTCACCAACGGTACGCCCGGGAAGCGGTCGTTCCGCGAACCGTCATCCACGGTCACAATGTAATAATAATAATTGAATCCGCGCTTCGCCGATATGTCGTCATACCGGCTCACCGAGTTGTCGCACGAGTACAGCAGTGAATACATCGTATCCGGCCGGCCGACTGCACGGTAGATCTGATATCCCTGCAGCATCGGCCAAAATGCCGCATCGGCGGGGGGAGTCCATTCCAGAACGATCCTGTCGCCGCCGGACTTGATCGTGAACGATTCGGGGGGAGGGGGGGCTTCAGCGAGCGAATCCTGCAGAAATTTTATTTTTTCCTCGTTACCGACCCCTGGGTTCTTCCAAACGGATTTGTACCTATCCATGATGCTGAACCGTTTGAGAGCCTGCCGGAACATGGTCATGATCGAATCCTCCGCAGTCCACACCCAGGCTTTCTTGTACGCGTTCCGGTCGCTGGTCGTGGAGCCGTCGGGCATCGTGAAGGGGGGCGTGTTGTTGAACCAGGTGGTGCCGACTTCAATGCTCTGATTCCGTTTCAGGCCCGCGACGCCTTCGGCCATCACGATGCGGACGCTGTCGCCGTAATCCAGCTCATAAGGCCCGTAACCGAGAAACTGACTCGTTCCGCCTATCCCCGGCCCAAACGTGTTCCCGAATTGGCTGCCCACCAGGGTCGCCTGGGTGGCGGCAGGATGGCCGGCGCTCATGGCTTCGTACTGGCTGGTCATCGGACTTGCGATGTAAGAGTCGATATTGTTCATGATGGCGTCATCGGAGTCCCACCACTGCGTGTTCTTGGGCTGTTCCAGGTCGTCAGTGGGATCATCGGGGGACCTGTCCGCGTGCAGGGTCACGACGCCGCAGAAACCGGGAGCCCCCAGGGGCCCGGCATTGCGGGTATTGGGTTCCCCCCAGTCGGCGTCGTAGCCCAGCTTGTTCTCGGAGTGGGGTGCATACCAGGCATAGGTCGCCCGCATCTCGAACAGCGGATCGGCGGGATTCTGTCCGATGACCTCGTGCACCGTGTTGCGCCCCCAGCGGGTGTTGCCGGCGGGGGCCCATCCCCCGATGTTGCCCGGATGACCCGGCGCGTACCGGTTGACGAAACTGAAAATCACGCCTGTCAGTTTCCGTTTGATCCTCTTGCCCTTGGAGTCGACCACGCCGTTGTTCTTGAACACGAATTCGTAGATGTGGTAGTTGTCGTTGTTCTGCTGACCGGATCCGTAAATGGTCCTCGAGCACTGGATCCCGATGTTCGTGTTGGTCACGTTGTAGAGGACGCGATCCGCGGGCTGCGCGGGATCATAGTCTGCTTCGATCGCGTCATCCAGCGTGTTGTCCGAACCGTCCAGGCCGTCGACGACGACGCTGGGATGGGGCGCCCTCCCCGTCATCTTGAAAACGGTCGGCATGAAATTGATCAGCGTGTTGATGAACCGGGGTCCGGCCTGGACCACCTTGAACGGGTAGGTGGCGCCACTGATCGTGTCAGCATAATTTGTGGCGCCGATCCAGAGCCCCCTGGAGCATTGTGTATCCATCCTGTAATATTGCGCTTCCCACATCATTTCATCGGCCTGCTGCGTGCTTTCGGCCATGGCGCGGGGGATCAGGCCGTATTCCACCTCCATCCCGGCGTTCGTGTACCATTGCCGCAGGTCTCCAATGCGGATCCACTTGATCTCATGGGGACCGGTGTATTCCGCGGCCCGCAGGGCGCCGGACCCGAATGGGCTGGCGAGCATGAGCGCCACCGCCGCCGAGACGCATGCCGCGCCGTTCCGAATTGATTTTTTCTTCATGTTGGACCTTCCTCAATCGATGAGTGAATGGTTAAAACGCGACCGTGATGCCGAAGAAAATCTGCCTGGGATACAGGAAATTGAAATACGACTGGTTCGGCATGTCGATGTAGGCCCTGTCCTTGAGGATTCTGTCCAGTCTGCCCTTTTCGACCGGCTGCCAGGAGCTGTTCGCGTATTCCATGTACCGGCGGGTGGTGGTTTCATAGTAGATCACTTTGGGGTCGGGAGTCTGTAGGTCGCTATGGATCCCGACCGATTGCATCGGCTGGAATGCGACCCAATCCTGCCTGAACTCGCCAACCCGGTCGTCGCCGGGGATGTTGGTGTAATCGTTGCTCCCGGCCAGGTGGAGCGACTGCATGTAGGCCAGGTAATCGTTGGTGTCATAGAATCCGGCGCCTGAGAGACGCTTCATGTTGAAAAGATTTTCGACCTCCACGAAAAACGTGTACTTCATGCCGAGAACCGGAAGGGTTTTGTTCAGGCGCAGGGAAAAGGTGTAATTGTCCTTCACCTGAACATTGGAAACGACGTCCGCCCTGCTGAACGGATTCCAGGTGATGTACTCGCCGGCCTTCCAGTTGAACAGGAGGTTCAGGGTCCAGTCCTCCAGTGGTCTCGTGCCGATGACGCCGGGACCGAATCCCGCGGGGGAATGGAGCACCAGGCTGGCGCGCGCGTAGGGCTGAGCGATCGGTTTCTGCTGGTAGAGGAACGTGGTCCGGGTCCTCGTGTCAGAATCCCGCTGCCTCGTGATGCTCTGGTAGACGAACGGATTTCCGAAGTAACCATAGCTGGATACCTGATAGGTATAGTTGACGAATCCGGACAACCAACCGGCGGGCTTCCGAAGGGTGAGCTCGAAACCCCGGATATCGGCATAATTGTCGTTGTTGGCCACGCTGTAGGCGACCTTCCCGTCGGAGCTGTAATACATCGTGTAGGCCTGCTGATTGGAGATGTCGTGGTAGAAGGCCGATGTCTGGACGAGAAGCCCTTCCTGGCCGAACATCAATTGGTCGTAGCCCAGCTCGTACGAAACGGTTTTAGCGAGCGCCAGGTTGGGATCTCCGTAATTCTGCATCTCTCCGCCCGCGCCCCTGCCGGTCCGGATGATCTCTTCATACGTCGGCAGCTGCTTGAAATGGCCGTAGTTGAAGTACAGCTTGGAATTCTCGGTGATGGGATGGGAGATGCCGAGCCTCGGGCTGAGGCTGACGTCCACCTTGGCCTTCTCGGTGTTGAACTTGACGTCCTTGTTGTAGAGATAGTTGCTGGAATAGAAGTTGGCGTCGAACGGATCCAGGGGTCTTACCCACCTGGTGTTCGCGCTGCTGTAGTCCAGTCGAAGGCCCGCGTTGATCACGAAGCCCTTGGATTCCAGCTTGTCCTGGGCGTAAAGCGCGCCCCGGAACGGGAACTTGTGCTCCCTGTTGACGACATGCAAACCGGTGAAGTTGTTGATGACTCCGTAGAAAAGATCCAGGTCATTATAGACAAATTCGATTCCGGTCTTGAACAGGTTGTAGAAATTCAACTGGCTGGTCAGGTCGAACTTGAACGTATACGCTGAAATCCGACTCGTGTCCCTGGACTGGGCCGAGTGGCCTCCGAAAATGTTGATGGCGCCGCCGATTCCGCCGACCGAAGCCGCATCGAAACCGAACGGCGCCTCGTTCGCATAGTAGGCCGGAGTGCTGCCGTTGGCGGGGATAATCAACTGGGTTCTGGCCAGATTGCGCTGCGCGACGGGGCCGGTTGTGTACCGGGTGGCGATGTATTCCAGGCGGCTCTCGTAGAAGGTTTTTGAGTTGAGCGTGTGGGTGAGCTTCAGCGCCGAACCGTAGTGGCGTACATAAGCGTTGGAGTACCAGGAATTTCCGAACATCCGGCCCGCCCTCTGCTCGTTGGACACCTGGGCGATGGCGAGGGGTTCCGTCAGATAGAGGGTCGGCATCCAGTACTTCGCGACCCGCGTGTCGTTCGGCCCGAACTGGTTGTAGAGGTAGCCCGGGTTCTGTCCGTCGGGATCATAATTGCCGACCGCGGCGTTGAACTGTCCGCCGTATCCGGTCGCCGTCAGTTTCATGTTTTTCCGGATGTCGGAGGTCAGCTGCATCATCCAGTTGTCCTCCTTGTAGTCATCCTGCGTCAGGGGGATGAGAAGCATTTCCCGGTCGCGCTTGAAGCTGCCAAAAAACCGGAGATCGCCTAATTGTTTGCCGATGAACGGGACGGGTCCGCCGAAGCCGGCGTCGATGTTGTAATCGGGCTGGTCGTTGACCGGCATTTTCCGGTGCTCCCACTCGAACAGCCGCTGGCACGCCTTCGGGGTGAGGTCGTTCGTGGGGTCGTTGTCCGAAAGGAGTTCCTCCGAAACCTTGTTCCATCCCCTGAATTCCGGATACTGCAGGGCGGTATAAGGGCTCCACTTGTCGGGTTCGACCGGCTTGGCCGTGCCGGTCCAGGCGACGTTTTCGTCCAGATAGGGCCGCATCCACATGGAATTCCTGTCGAAGACTGACGGGCCGAATTGTTTGGCCGTCGGCGGGCTGGCCTTGACGGTGAACGTGCCGCTGTACCGGTCCTTGCCGCCCTCCCGGGTCACCACGTTGATGATGCCGGAGCGCACCTGCCCGTATTCGGCGTTGAATCCGCCCCGTTCCATCGCGACTTCCTGAATCGCGCTCAGGGCCACGCCGGTGAAGGGCTTGTTGTTCCGGGGATCGCGGAGCGTGATGCCGTTCACCTGAAACAGCAACTCGTTTTCATTGCCTCCCCGGATGACCAGCCCCTTGTCGACGCCCGCCTGCAGTTCGACCAGGTCCTGCACCTTGGTGACGGCCAGTTCCTGGATCTCATTCTGGGCGAAGGCCGACACGCTGGTGGCCACGTCCTGCTTCACCGCCTCGCGCTTCCCGTGGATCGTCACGCTCTCGCCCGGAATGGCCTCCTGCTCCAGTTTGAATTCCAGGGACGACGTCTGGTCGATCCTTACCTGGATATCCGTCATGGTGACGGATTTGTATCCCATGGCCCGCACCTGCACCGAATAGATGCCGGGGGGAACCTGCAGCACGGTGAAGTAGCCGCTTGGGTCCGTGGCCGCCCCGAGGGCCGTTCCGACCAGGATCACGTTCGCGCCGTAGTACGGCTGCCCCGTGGACTGGTCGGTCACACGTCCGGCGACCTTGCCCGTGATGCCGCTCCACAGGGGGATCGCGGCGGCGAAGGCCACGCACATCGTAACCGCCAGAATCCGAAGCCATTCTCTCTTCATACGACCGCCCTCCTCACATGAGAATGAAAGGTTGACTGTTATTTTCAGCCGATTTCAGACATGGTTACGGGAATACCCGGTTTCCGCTCGATTTTCTGATTGGGGCCTGTTTCAGGGTCCGCCGGGATGCCGGGGGAGAGATCGGGTGACAGGCCGTCCGCCCGGTGTTTCTATAGGGCGAAACAGTTGCGTTATCGTACACGCATAAAATCTACCAAAATTATTTTCCTTTGTCAATGGGTTTTTATTCAGTTTCTGAAATCCGGCCCCTGCGGAGGACCGCCGGAACGGGGTGGAGGAAGGGCAATTTCCTATTGGATTCGATGATTGGAAAATGCGATATTACCGGTACGCCAAAATAGAAGGGCTCAGGGTGCGGCGAACCGGACTTTTTGGACAATCCCTCCACGATCGTCCCGGGTTTCGAATCCGGGGCGAAGGTGATGCCGGCATCACGGCCCGCGACGGGGCGGAAGCCGCATTGAAGAAAGCCCCGGTTCATCAGGCCCGCGGCGAACCGCGTGTGGGTCTGATCAGGCCTTCGGCCGCCGCTTGCGGCGGAGCCATTCATTATCCAGTCGGTTGTTGAAGAGTTTGGAGGGTGACATGAAAAATCAGATGAAAAGAAGGGATTTTCTTCAGCTCGCATTGGCCGGAGGTGCCCTGTGCATCGGGAGACCGGGCATTTCGGGAGCCATCATCCCACCCCAAAAGCCAAAACTCATCAGCCCGGGTTGCAGGGGCACAAAAGTGCGCGTCGCAAGGATTTACATGGGATCCCCGGACGGCCTCTGGCCCGAACCCGGCATGAACTTTCAGGATGAAATCAGGTTGTACGAATCCAGGTTCCTGGAATTGAAGGAGGAATTGTCCGATGTCCTATTCACAGTCGACGAACTGGTGACTGCCCCGGAGCAGGTCGGCCGCATCCAAAACGGGCTCAAAGATGTCGACGGGATCCTGCTGATTCATCTCAATCTCGGGATACGTCCCATTCTCGACGAAATTCTCGGCGCAGGCAAGCCGACCCTGGTTTTCGCGGTCCCTTATTCGGGGCATGAATGGGCCGACTTCGGCGCCATGCGGAAGCAGGAACCGGGTTCGAAAATGGAGTGCATCCTGACCAGCGATTACAGACAACTCGCAGCGGCGATCAGGCCTTTTCGCGCGATTCATCATTTGAGGGAAGCCAAAATTCTCAATCTATCGACGAATCCCTCCGCGGAATATGCCCTTGGAGTTAAAAACAAATTCGGCACCGAGATTCAGCCGATCGGCCTCAAGAAAATGGTGGACGCGTACCGCGCGGTTCCTGACAGCGAGGCCAGAGCCGAGGCCGACCGCTGGCTTCAGGGGGCCGTTCAGATTGTCGAGCCCTCGCGGGAAGACGTATTCAAATCGTGCAAGGCGGCGCTTGCCTTTGAAAACCTGTTGAACGAGGAAAATGCGACCGTCATGACGGTCGATTGCTACGGCAGCATGCATCGCCCCTTCTGCCAGTCCTATGCCTATCCCTGCCTCGGCTTTACCCGGTTGAACGACATGGGACTGGGAGGAATTTGTGAATCGGACCTGGAATCGGCCATGACCCATATCCTGTTTCAGGGATTGGCGGGAAGGCCGGGGTTCATTAGCGACCCGACACTGGACGAATCCAACGGCAGCATTGTGCTGGCGCACTGCCTGGGCACCACACGGATGGACGGGCCCGACAGACCGGCCGCACCCTACAAGCTGCGGACTATCATGGAAAGACAGGAAGGAGTCGTGCCTCAGGTACAGATGAAATTGGGCCAGAAAGTCACCCAGGCAAGACTGGTCGGCATGGATTTTTTGCCTTTCTTCACAGGAGAAATCATCGATACTCCCGACATCGACAGGGGATGTCGCACCAAAATTACGGTAAAGGTAGACGGCAATATCGAAAGTTTGTGGAAAAACTGGTCGAATGGATTGCACCGCGTGACCTGTTACGGAGACATCAGCAGGGAACTCGGGCATTTCTGCAGATTTCAGGGGATCCGGATGGTGAATGAAGCCGCTTGAATCTCCCGAGAGCCGAAAGCCATCGTGAGGTTTAACATCAAAGGTCCGCATTTCTTTGACCCTGCGGGGTTATCGGTTGGGATGAGACCCCATGGAATGGAGAAGAAAGTTGAAAATACCCCATCCTCTTTTCTACCGTATCTTGTTTTTGGTGAGCGCCATTCTTGTTGGAGTGCCGACCGCCTTCTGCGCTTCACCGGCTTACTACATTGACGGTATTGTCGTGAATGCATCTGATCTCAACTCAGGGACTAGGGCGCGACCATGGAAATCCCTGGCTTCGCTGAAAAACCGGAAGTTCAACCCTGGCGATACCCTCTATTTCGCGAAAGGATCGGATTACACCGGCGGGGTGACAATCGACTTTTCCGGGACTGCTTCGGCTCCAATCGTCCTCACCGGTTACGGATCGGGAAACGCACCGCGTTTTTCAAATCCCGATCACCACAATCAAAACGGAAATGTATTCCAAATCAACGGTGACCACATCCTCATCAAGGGATTGTATTTTCACGACGGCGCCGAAAGTGGTGATGCCCGGGTGGAGTCCGTATTGAAAATCGGTGATATTTACGTCAATCCGGGAGCCGATCATGTCACGGTCGAAGATTGCGAGTTCACCAATTCTCCTGTTGGAATCCACACCAACGGCGAAGCCACTTTGATCACGCGCTGCAACTTTCATGACTGCAACCGGGCTCTCGCATTCCCGGGATGGGGGCCGATTGCCGTGGTCATATCCAATGCCAATTCCGAAATATCCTACAACCGGTGCACGAATTACATTCTCGGCGGGGGAGAATACGGCGCCGACGGGGGATTTTTGGAAGTGGATCCGCGTTGCTACGGTCAACCCGTCACCGGCGTGAAAATCCATCATAACACTTCATGGGGGAACGAGGGATTTTTGGAAATTGAAGGTTCAGAGCCGAGAATCAGCGGCGCCACGATATCGTACAATTTCAGCAATGACTACCAGGAATTCATCTTTTTCTGGTCGGGCAGGGACTGCATTGTCGAAAACAACACCGTATTGCGGGTATTGCCGAAGAATTCAGTCACCGATGTCGTGTTTTCATTCCGCTACGGCGGCAATATCATCAGAAACAATATTTTCATCGTCAACGGCGGAAAACAGGTGTTTTCGAACAACGGCACCGAGACCTGGGGATTCGGGGCAAATTACTCGGCTCAAATCCACGTCAACAATTTATACTACAGCATTGATGGAAGTGAATCCGATCCCATCGGCCTGCCGGTCGGGAGCGGGGAGAAGGTCCAAGATCCCAAATTTGTCGATTATCCTGACGATTGCCGCCTGAGATTAGACAGCCCGGCCATCAATGCCGCGATCGGCCTGGAATACACGAAGGATCTTAATAATGATCCCGTACCGTCGGGAGGATCGCCTGACATCGGGGCATTCGAGTACCAGTGGGCCGATACCGACCGCCCATGATGAATCATTCGAAGGGGGTGACAGTGAAAACACGATTGCAGCCGACTCGGCCGTCCATGCTGGCTGTATGCATCATGGCCGCATCCGCCGCCTTTTCACAGGCAGTTTCGACGGAACTCCCCTTTACGTATCAAGACAACGTCATGGTGGCCATGAGCGACGGCACTCAACTGGCCGCGAATGTCTTTCTGCCGAAGGGAAGCGGGCCTTTCCCCGTCCTCCTGATGCGCACGCCTTACGGTAAGATGGATGAGAACCTGGGGGAGGCAAAACCCTATTGCTCGGCAGGGTACGCGATTGTCGCGCAGGACTGCCGCGGCAGGGGAAGTTCGCAGGGTCTCTGGGATCCGTTCAAATACGACATCGAAGACGGATTCGAGACGCAGGAGTGGATCGGCAGGCAGCCGTGGTGCAACGGCAGAATCGGGACCTTCGGCGGCTCCTACGTCGGGTGGACGCAATGGGCCGCGGCGTCCAGGAACAGCAGGTTTCTGGCCTGCATGGTGCCGGTCGTTCCGTTCAGCAATCCCTTTCGCGAAATCTTCTATCAGGGAGGTGCTTTTCAGCTCTCGCTGGCATTCGGATGGGGCGCGGCAGTGGGCGGCATCCATACCGCTCCGGACAAGCTCGAGGATGCTTTCCGTTACCTCCCGCTGAACCGGTGGGACGAACAGTTCGGCAAGCAGGTTTTTTTTCTGCGCGACTGGGTGGCGCATCCGACCTACGATGAATACTGGCGGATCCGCGGCATTGACGACCGCTTCGACAGGATGACGGTGCCCGTGCTCAGCATCGGCGGATGGTACGATATTTTCTCGAAACCCGCCCTGGACCAGGTCGGTGCGTCGCGGAGAAGCTCGGCCGGCCGTCAAGCGCGGCGAAACCAGTTCGTCGTGATGGGACCCTGGGGGCACGGCGTGGGAACCCGGAACCTGGGCGAGCTCGATTTCGGGGCAGATGCGGCGCTTGACATCGGGAAGCTCCAGTTCGAGTGGTTCGAGTACTGGCTCAGGGACAGGGAAACGGGGATACAGGACTGGCCAGCCGTGCGCATTTTCGTGATGGGCGAAAACGGTTGGAGGAACGAGCATGAATGGCCGCTCGACCGGACCCGGTTTACGCCCTGGTACCTGGGAAGCGGAGGCAAAGCCAATTCCTTGAACGGCGACGGCACCTTGAGCCTCTCGATGCCCGAAGCCGGCTCCCCTGACAGATTCACGTACAATCCCTCGGATCCGGTGCCGACACGAGGCGGGAACAACCTCATCGGTCCGCCGTCCGGACCTTACGACCAGCGCGGCGTCGAAGGCCGCAATGACGTGCTCGTTTACACGTCGCCGGCTCTGGAGAAGGACGTCGAGGTGACCGGACCCGTGAAGGCAGTGCTCTACGCCGCTTCCGGGGCGCGCGACACCGACTTCACGGCCAAACTCGCAGACGTGCATCCCGACGGGAAAGCCTACAACCTGTGCGACGGCATCATACGGGCGCGGTACCGCGAATCGATGACGTCGCCGACGCTCATCGAACCCGGGAAGATTATCCGCTACGAAATCGACCTCTGGGTCACGAGCAACCTGTTCAAAGCAGGCCACCGTATCCGCGTGGAGATTTCGAGCAGCAACTTTCCCCGCTTCGACCGCAATCCCAACACCGGGCACGATTTCGGCATTGATTCCAAACTCGCGACAGCGGAGCAGACCGTTTTCCACGACAGGGTGCATCCTTCGCACATCCTGCTTCCCGTGATCCCACGGTGAAGGCGAAGCCGTCCGGGCCGTCATCAGGTGGAGCGGGATGGAACAACCGCGGCGTGTTCAAGGTTCAGCGTTCAAGGTTCAAGGGTTGAGGTTCATCATCGAGTTCAGAGATGGAGCCGGTTTGTGACCAGATGCGGAAAAAGCCGGGAGTTGGTTTCCGCCTTTTTTCAGGATCCGGCTTAATCATGATATTCAGCAAAAATAGATGGAACCGTCGAACGGTTGGTGCGGTATTACCCTGAT
>Ga0316628_100003561_pt1 | contig 12025 bp, 11 predicted proteins | sample OWC_Aug_M2_C1_D5_FD_207648 | JGI IMG/M metagenome (GOLD analysis project Ga0316628, IMG submission 207648) | Wetland soil microbial communities from Old Woman Creek delta, Ohio, United States - OWC_Aug_M2_C1_D5_C | ecosystem: Environmental > Terrestrial > Soil > Wetlands | place: USA: Ohio...
TCCGGCGTGTGGATGACGAGCTCGACCGCCGGCTTCGCGAAGGCGTCGGTCTGCGCCTTCTCCGGCGTGTCGGCGAAGTCCGTCGCGCGCGCCAACGAGAGATCCTCGAGCGTGCGGCGAATCTTCTCCGCGTCACCCGGGGCGCTCTCCGGCTCGACGAGCTGCCAGCCCGAGTCACTTCGCTTCAAGTGCGCCGCGAGCGCGCCGTGCGCGCGCACCGTGAGCTCGTCCGCGCCGCCCGCGGCGATGCGCAGCAGCCGCTTGTCGCGCAGCTCCACCAGGGTGGGCGCGAGCCCGTAGAGGTCGCCGGCGAGCACGGTGAAGACGCGCGTCGGATCGCTCGCGAGCGCGACGTACTTTCCGCTGCCGACCGGGGTCGGGCCGCCCAGGAAGATCTCCTTCGGCTCGCCCTCGCCGGTGAAGACGCGCACGGAGTGGCGGCCCGCGCCCAGACCGAAGGGCGCGAGGTCCGCGGGCGCGGGCGAGATGGTCCAGGTCGACTGGACCTTCGCGAGCGCATGCAGCGCGCGCTCGATCGTCTCGCCGTCGGCGGGGTACGCCACGGGTGACTCGAGCTTCCAGTCACTCTTGCCCGCGCGCACGACGCGGGCGGTCTTGCCGTCTCCCAGCGTGAACTCGAGCGCGGAGACTTTCTCGGGCTCGACCGAGAAGATGCGCTGCGCCGCAGTCTCGGCTTCCTTCTTGCGCTCCGCGCCGCGGATTTCGCCGAAATACACCCACGCGCCGAGCGCCGCGGCGAGCGCGAGGAGCGCCAGGGTCCAGCGCACGTTCACGTCAGGTCTTCCTGCGCCACCAGTTCACGACGCCGAGCAGCAGGATCGCCTCCGGCAGCGCGAAGAGCGCGAGGAAGCGGAAGTTCGCGAACTGCTCGAGGGTCAGGTTCACGGTCGCGACGCGCGGCCGCTTGCGGTCGATGGTGGCGAACTCCTCGGTGCCCGTCAGCCAGCTCACCATGTTCAGGAACAAGTCGCCGTTGTAGTACTGAGTCACGTAGCGGTTGCGCATCCAGTCCGAGTCACCGACGACGACGAGGCGGCCGCCGCGCTTGGCGCCTTGCGCCGGCGGGAACTCGCGCGCGACGGCGATCGCGAGCGGACCCGCGCGGTCCTTCGCCGGATCGAGCGACACCGGCTTGGACGCGAGCAGGCCCTTCACGTCGCTCTCCGCCCAGCTCTGCGGGCTCGTGAGCGCGAGCTCGGTCACGTTCGCGTCGCTGCCCTCGGCGCGGCGCACGGGCCGCGCGAGCCGGAACAGCGTGGGCTGGCCGTTCAGCTTCTCGGTGATCGGGTGCGAGGCGTACTTCGTGACCACCGGCTGCACGCCGAGCGACGGTCCGGCGAAGAGCTGCAGCTGCTGCTCGACGATGATCTCCGGGTCCGCCTCGATCCCCCACGCCTTCAGCTGGCCCTCGAGGTTCGTGTCGGTGTTCGGGTCGACCATCACGAGCAGGGATCCGCCGCGCTTGAGATACGCGTCGAGCAGCTCGAGCTCGCGATCCGACAGCGCGTGGTCCGGGCCGGCGATGATCACGGCGTCGGCGTCGGCGGGGACCTCCTTCTCGTTCGCGAGCAAGAGCTCCGCGACGGTGGCGTTCTCGTCCTCGAGCCCGTTCTTCACGCCCAACGCGCCCGCGCCCTTCTGGTCGCTCGGGTCCGCCTCGCCGTGGCCCTTCAGGAAATAGATCTTCTTCTTCGAGGAGATCGCCTGCCGAACGGCGCGAGTCAGTGACTGCTCCGTCATGTCGACCGCTCTCACCGTGCCCTTCGCGGTGTCGCACGGCCCGGAGCAGACGATGACCACGCCTTCCTTGTTCGAGATCTGGAAGCGCTGCGCGAGATCGGGCCGCTCGTTCGGATCGAAGTAGCGGACCTTCACGTTGCGCTTGAGCTGGTCGCCCGCGTACACGTACTTGTCGAGCAGCGCCTTCGCCTGTGTCTCGCCGCCGCGCGTGAAGAACGCGTACATCTCGATCTTGCCGTCGGCGGGCATCGCCTTGAGCGTGTCGAGCGTGCCCTGCGCGAGCGTGTGCTCCTTGGCCTCGGTCCAGTCCCAGTGCACCGGGTGGCGCTCCGAGAGGAACGCGAGCAGAGCGCCGATCACGACGACGATCGCGGCCTGCACGAGCGTGTTCGCGCCGCCGCGCGCCGTCGTGGTGCCCATGATCTCGGCGATCTTCCGGAAGCCGCGCACGCCGGCCCAGATCAGCAGCGCGCCGCCGACGAGGACGTGAAACGCGATCACGACCTGCGACGCCGCGGCGAAGATGCCGAGGAGCCCGAACGAGAGGATCACCGCGCCGACGATCGCGACGAGTGTCTCCATCGCCTTACCTCCAGCGCAGCGAGTCGACCGCGGCGCGCGCGAGCGACAGGAACACGAGCACCACGATCCCGAAGTACGCGAGGTCTTCGGAGCGCACGTCGCCCTTCAGGCCGGGCTCGAAGTGCGTGCTGCTGCCGGCCCAGCGCAGCACCTCCTTGAGTGTCTCGCTCTGCGAGCTGTCGGCCGCCACCGGGATGATCAGCAAGAGCAGCGCGGCGGCGATCCCGACGAACCCCGCGACGATCTGGCTGCGCGTCAGCGCCGAGAGGAAGCAGCAGAGCGCCGCGAGCGCGAGTGAGTAGAGGAAGAGCGTCTGCAGTCCCGCCACCGTCTGCCAGAACTCGGGGTCCCCGTACGCGAAGAGCAGCGCGACGAACGAGCCCGTGAGGACTCCGACCAGGAGCAGCATGCACGCCATCGCGAGGAACTTCCCGAGCACGATCTCCGTGCTCGTGACGGGGCTCGTGAGCAGGAGCTCGATCGACCCGCTCGCGCGCTCCGCCGCGAAGCCGCGCATCGAGAGCAGCGGCACGAGGAAGCACAGGAAGAGCGCGAACGTCGAGAACGACTGCGCGACCACGATGTCCTGCAGATTCCACTGCTCGAGCAGCTGGGTCATGCCGAGCGCCTGGATCTGCTGCAGCTGCGAGATGAAGATGCCGAGGCTCGCGAAGAAGATGAACCCGGCGAACATCATGTAGACGCCGACCAGCACGTAGGCGTCGGGAGTCACGAACATCGAGCGCAGCTCGCGCCCGGCGATCGCGAGTATGTGTTTCACGGCGCCGCCTCCACCACCGGCGGAGCCGCGACGGCCGCGGCGGACGCCGTCTCCACCTCGCGCAGGAAGATCTGCTCGAGCGAACCTTGCGCGCGCAGGTCGTCGAGCCGCGCGTCGAGCCGCAGCTTCCCGTACGCGATGAGCAGCACGCGCTGACAGATCGCGTCGACCTCGGCCAGGATGTGCGTCGACAGGATCACCGTGCGCCCCTCCTCTGCGGCGAGGCGCCGGATGAGCTCGCGGATCTCGGCGATCTGGATCGGGTCGAGGCCCGCCGTCGGCTCGTCGAGAATCAAGACCGCCGGGTCGTGCACGATCGCCTGCGCGAGCCCGACCCGCTGCCGGTAGCCCTTCGACAAGGTGCGCACGACGCGCTCGCCCACTTTCTCGAGACCGCACGACGCGAGCGCGCGCGCGACCTTCTCGCGCCGCTGTCCGCGCGGCACGTCGTGCAGCGCGGCGACGTACGCCAGGTAGTCGTACACGCGCATCTCGGGATACAGAGGCGGTGTCTCGGGCAGATACCCGGTCACTCGCTTCGCCGAGCGCCCGTCGACGGCGAGATCGAATCCCGCGACCGAGGCGCGGCCCTCCGTCGGAGGCAGGTATCCGGTGAGGATGCGCATCGTCGTCGTCTTGCCTGCGCCGTTCGGACCCAGGAATCCGACGACCTCGCCCTTCGCGACCTCGAAGGACACGTTCTGGATCGCAGTCAGTCCACCGAATCGCTTGGTCAGTCCTTGGGCCTTGATCACTTCACCACTCCTCGCGGCGGATCGGGCGGGCGGGAGTTTAACTCGGTCGAGATCGCGGGCAAGACAGTTTCACGGGCGATCTCTCGGATCGAGGCGCTCTCGCAGCTCCTCGCCGAGCAGATGGAAGCCGAGCAGTGAACACAGGATTGCGACACACGGAAAAAGGATCAGATGCGGGTAGGAGCGCATTGCTTCAAAGCCGTCGCTCGCGAGAGTTCCCCAGCTCGAGAACGGTGGCTGGATGCCCAGCCCGATGAACGACAACGTCGACTCGGAGAGAATCGCGGCGGGAATCCGGAACGCGGCGCTCACGAGCAGCGGCGCCGCGATGTTCGGCAACACGTGCCGCACGAGGATCCGCGCGGGGTGCGCCCCACTCGCGCGCGCCGCCTCGACCCAGGTCTCCTCGCGCGCCTGCAGCACCAGCGCGCGCACCAGTCGCGCGACGCCGACGAAGCCCGCGAAGCCGAGCGCGAGCGCGAGCGCCGCGAGTCGCCGCCAGAGATCCGGCAGTCCGGCGAGCGCCGCCGACAGCACCTCGATCAAGAGCACCGTCACCAGCACGTCGGGCAGCGCGTAGATCACGTCGACCCCGCGCATGAGGAGCGCGTCGACCCGGCCGCCGATCCAGCCCGCGAGCGCGCCGTAGACCAGGCCGAAGGCGAGCGCGAGCGCGGTCGCGCCGACCGCGACCACGAGCGAGACGCGGCCGCCCTCGCAGAGGCGAGCGAGCAGATCGCGGCCGAGCGCGTCGCAGCCGAACCAGTGCGCGCGCGACGGCGTCTCGAGCGCGTGAGCGGTGTCCTGCGCGTCGAAGCGGTAGCCGGCGATGCGATCGCCCGCGAGCGCGAGGAGCGCGAGCGAGAGGACGAGCTCCGCGCCGATCTTGCCGCGTGCCGTCACCGTTCGGTGTTTCCCACGCGGATCCGCGGATCCAGCCACGCGTAGGCCAGATCCACGATCAGGTTCGCGACCACGACGAGCACCGCGTACACGAGCGTGACTCCGAGCACGAGCGGGTAGTCGCGGTTGGTGACTGCGGTGACGAAGAAGCGGCCCATTCCCGGCACCGCGAAGATCTTCTCCACGACGAACGAGCCGGTGAGCAGGATCGCGAGCAGCGGGCCGAAGTAAGTCATCACCGCGAGCAGCGCGTTGCGCAGCACGTGGCGCCGGCGCACGCGCGCCTCGGGCACGCCGAGCGCGCGCGCGGTGCGCACGTAGTCCTGGTCCATCACCGCGACGACCTGCGCGCGCGTGAGCTGCGCCGCGTACGCCATCGGCAGCGCCGCGAGCGTGCACGCGGGGAGCACCGCGTACAGCGGCCCTTCCCAGAGCCCGGCGGGCAGCCAGCCGAGCCCGAGCCCGAAGACGAGGATCAGGCCCGCGCCGATCACGAAGCTCGGCGCCGAGACACCGACGAGCGAGCCGAGCGCGACCGCGCGATCCACCGCCGTGTCGCGCCGCGCGCCGGCCGCGAGGCCGAGCCCGATTCCGCCGACGACGGCGAGCGCGAACGCCGCCGCGCCGAGCGCGAGCGAGACCGGCACGGAGTCGGCCAGGATGTCCGCGACGTCGCGCCCGACGTACTTGTACGAGGGCCCGAGGTCGCCGTGGGCGAGCCGCACGAGATAGTCGACGTACTGCTCGCCGAGCGTGCCGTCGAGCGCGTAGCGCCGCTCGAGGTTGCGCATGATCTCCGGCGGCAGCGAGCGCTCCTTGTCGAACGGACCGCCCGGCAGGAAGCGCAGCAGCGCGAACGTCAAGGTCGCGACGACCCAGAGAACGGGAATGCCGGCGAGCATGCGGCCGAGCGCGTAGCGAATCACTCGGCGCTCACCTGCTCGAAGAAGTACCGATCCATCGCGGTCGGCCGGAAGCCGTGCACGCGCGGCTGCACCGCGAAGTTCGCGGCCACGACGAAGAGCGGCACCATCGGCACGTCCTGCTCGCACAGGATCCGCTGCGCCTCGTCGTACAGGCGCTGACGCTCTTCGGTGTCGGGCTCGCGCGCGGCGCGCTGGACCAGATCGTCGTAGCGCGGATTCGCCCAGCCCGTGTGGTTGTTCTCGCTGTAGGAGGTGAAGAGATTCATGAAGTTGTCCGGGTCCGGGAAGTCGGCGCCCCAGCCGAGGCGGAAGACGGGCGGCGCATCCGTCGAGAGCTCCTTCAAGAAGACCTTCCACTCGCGGTTCACGAGCTCGACGCGCACGCCGAGATTGTCGCGCCAGAACGCCTGCACCTTCTCGGCCACGAGCTTGTGAGTCGGGTCGCTGTTGTAGACGATCTGCACGGGCGGCAGGCGCGCCGGATCGACGCCGGCCTCGCGCAGCAGCGCGCGCGCGCGCTCCGGATCGAAGCGCAGGCCGAGCGCGGCGTTCGCGTGCGGCATGCCGGGCGGGATCCACGACGACCACGGGAGCTCGCCGCCGCGCAGCAGCGCGGGGAACTGCGACCGGTCGATCGCGAGCGCGAACGCCCGCCTCACGCGCGCGTCGTCGAACGGCGGCTTGCGCGTGTTGAAGCCGTAGTAGTACCCGCGCAGGAGCGGGCACCGGAGATACTCCGGGCGCGTCGCGTAGCGGCGGATCTCGAGCGGCGGGATGTGCACGAGATCGAGCAGCCCCTGCTCCCAGAGCACGAGCGCGGTGCTGCCCTCCTGCACCATGTACGCGGTGATGCGGTCGAGCGGCGGGCGGCCCTGCCAGTAGCGCTCGTTCGCGCGCAGCACGAGGCGGTACTCGTGGCGCCACTCGTCGAGCACGAACGGGCCCAGAGTCACGAGCTTGCCGGGGTCGGTCCAGCGGTCGCCCCAGCGCTGAACGAGGTCGCGGCGCAGCGGGAACGTGACCGTGAAGTTGACCAGCGCGGGGAAATACACGGCCGGCGCGTCGAGCTCGACCACGAGCGTGGCGTCGTCCGGCGCGCGCACCCCGACCTCGGAGAAGTCGGCGAGCTTGCCCGCGTTGTAGGCGCGCGCGTTCTTCACGCCGAACAGGAAGTACGCGTACTCCGCCGCGGTCGCGGGGGCGAGCAAGCGCTGCCACGAGTCGACGAATTGCTGCGCGCGCAGCGGCACGCCGTCGCTCCAGACGACGCCCGGCCGCAAGTGAAACGTGTACGTGCGCCCGTCGCTCGAGACCTCCCAGCGCTCGGCCAGGTCGGGCTCGGGGCGGAGATCGGGGCCGAGGCGCGTGAGCCCGCGCATGAGCTGCTCGATCGCGATGATCGACACGCCGTCGGTCGCCAGGTTCCAGTCGAGCGTGGGTGGCTCGGTCTCGAGGTTGATGCGCAGCTCGCGCGCGGGCGCGCGCTCGGAGCCGCGCACACACGCCAGCGCGAGCACCGCGGCCCAGGCGACCAGGACTCCGCGCTTCGGCATCTCCGCGAATCAGTTAGTCGGGAATGCGCGCGCCCGCCAGGCTACTCTCGGGCGATGCGCGCAGCGATCGCGATCGAGAGCTTCCGTCCCGGGCCCGGCGGGGTGGAGGCCGCGGGCTTCGCGCTCGCGGCCGAGCTCGGCCGGCGCGCGGTCGATCTCACCGTTCTGTGTCGCGAGTCGGTGGCGGACGCGCCGGCGGGCGTGCGCGTGGAGCGGCTCGGCGGGCCGGCGTTCTGGCAGCCGCTGCGCGTGCTCGAGTTCTCGCGCCGCACCGCGCGCGCCGCGGCGGCCGGCGGCTTCGACGTGGTGCAGTCCTTCTCGCGCACGCGTCACCAAACGGTGTACCGGGCGGGCGGCGGGAGTCACGCCGCCTACATGGAGCGGGTCTACCGGCGCCCTGCCCTGCAGCGGCTCTCGCCGCGCCACGCCGTGCTGCTCGCGATCGAGGGAGCGGTCTTCGCCGACGCGCGCCAGACCGTGCTCTGCAACTCGCGCTTCGCGGCCGACGAGATCGCGCGCCGCCACGGCGTGCCGCCCGCGCGCCTCGAGGTGATCTACAACGGCGTCGACCTCGAGCGCTTCCACCCGCGCCTGAGAGAGACGGCAGTGACTCGCCTGCGCGCCGAGCTCGGCCTCGAGGGCCCGGTCGCGCTCTTCGCCGGGAGCGGATTCGCGCGCAAGGGCCTCGACCGCGCGATCGCCGGCCTCGCCCGCGCGGGCGTGAAGGCGGATCTGCTCGTCGCCGGCTCGGGGGACGCCGCGCCCTTCAGCGCGCAGGCGGAGTCACTCGGCGTGGGCCCGCGCGTGCGCTTCCTCGGGCTGCGCGCCGACCTGCCCTCGCTCTGCGCCGCCGCCGACCTCTTCGTCCTGCCGACCCGCTACGACCCGTTCGCGAACGCCTGTCTCGAGGCGATGGCCGCCGGCGTGCCCGTGGCGACGACGCTCGACAACGGCGCCGCCGAGCTGATCGAGCCCGGCGCGACCGGCTTCCTGTGCGCGGACGACTTCTCGCCGGCGCTGCGGGCGCTCGACGATCCCGCGCGGCTGCGCGAGATGGGCGCGGCGGCGCGCCGAACCGCGGAGCGCTTCACCTGGAGCGCGCACGCGGACGCGGTGCTCGCGCTCTGGGGACGGCTGCCGCGTTGAAGGCGGGCGGGTTCGCGCGGCTCGCCGCCGAGCTCGGCGCCGGTTCTACACCATTCGGTGTCGACGTGCTCAAGCGCAACCGCGCGCGGGTCACCGCGCGCGCGGGCGAGGCGGTGCTGAAGGTCTACGTCGAGAAGCCCGGGACCGCCGCGCGCGAGGCGCGGGCGCTCGAGCGCGCGAGAGCGCGCGGCATCGCGGTGCCCGAGCTGCTCGCGAGCGGTCCCGATTGGACCGCGACGCGCTGGCAGGACGGCGCGCGCCGCGCGACGCGCGAAGACCTCGCGCTCCTCCTGCGCGACGTCGGCGACGCGCATCGCCGCGGAATGCTGCACGGCGACCTGCACCTCGGGAATCTGCTGGTGCGCGACGGCCGCGTCGTGTTCCTCGACCTGCAGCGCGCGCGCTTCCTGCCCTGGATCCCGGGCGTCCTGCGCCGCCGCGAGCTCGGCTTCCTCGCCTACTCGCTGCTCGACCCGCTGCCCGCGGAGCTCGAGCCCGTGCGCTTCTGGCGCGACCGCCGCGCGCAGCGCCGCTGGCGCAGCCGCACGCAGCGCTGCCTGCGCGAGAGCGGCGGCTTCCGCGAGTTCGAGCACGCCGGCGAGCGCGGCTTCCGCCGCGGCGACGTCGATCCCGCCGGGCTCGCCGAGTGTCTCGCGACTCTCGACGGAGTCACTCCGTTCAAGACCAGCGCCGGCGGGCGCCTCTACCGCCGCGGCTCCTGGATCGCGAAGCGCTTCGACTCCGCCGCGGAGGCCCGGCGCGCCTGGATCGGCGGGAACGGCCTGGAGGCCCGAGGCTTCCGGACCGGCACGCCGCTCGCGTGGGCGGGTCACTGGCTCGTCATGGCCGACGTCGGCGCGACGCTCTCGGACTGGGTCGAGAGCGACTTCGCCAAGAGCGCGGAGCCCGAGCGCGCCGAGCTCGCGAGGGCGCTCGGCGGTCTGCTGGCGCGCCTGCACCGCCGGGGCGTGTACCACGCGGATCTCAAGGCGAACAACGTCGTCTGGCGGCCGGGCGAGGAGCCGCGCCTGCTCGACTACGGCCGCGTGCGTTTCGGCGCGCGAGTGAGTCGCCGGCGGCGCGTGAAGAACCTCGCCCAGCTCAACGCGGCGCTGCCGGACGCGGTGCCGGCGCGCCTGCGCGAGCTCGCCCTCGCCGAGTATCTCGCCGAGAGCGGCTGCGCAGACGAGCCGGACGCGCTGCAGAGGGACGTCATCGCGGAGAGTTTGCGGCGCGCCCACCGTTGGACAGGATGCTGACCCAGCAGTAGTACGAGCTGCCCAGCGACCCGCTCGCGCCCGCGCGGAACTCGAGCGTCGGCGCCGCCGGCGCGCTCTTCACGATCGCCTCGAACGAGGAGATCTTCTTCGGCAGGTCGTCCTTGTTCGGGCTGTGGAAGATCACGTCGACCCGCGGTCGGATGTGCAGCACGTTCATCACGAGCGTGACGAGCCGGAAGAGCTTCTCGGGCCCTTCCATGCTCTCGACCGAGAAGTACGGGATGTCGACGTGGTCCAGGCCAAAGGTGTATTCGACGCGCATTTTCGTCTCTCCTCCGAGTGACTCCGGGTTTCTAGAACGGAGCGAGGTGACAGGCCGAGAAGTGACTCGGCGCGACCTCGCGCAGCGCCGGCCGCTCGGTCGAGCAGCGCTCGACCGCCTTCGGGCAGCGCGGGTGGAACGGACAGCCGGCGGGCGGCGCGATCGGGCTCGGGACGTCGCCCTTGAGCAGGATCCGGTGCCGCGCGGCGCCCGGCTCCGGCACGGGCACCGCCGACAGCAGCGCCTCGCTGTAGGGGTGCTGCGGGCGCGCGTAGAGCCGATCGGCCGGCGCGCGCTCGACGATGCGCCCGAGATACATGACGGCGACGCGGCGCGACAGGTGACGCACGACGCGCAGGTCGTGCGAGATGAACAGATACGCGAGCCCGAAGCGCTTCTGGAGCTCCAGCAGGAGGTTCAGGATCTGCGCCTGGATCGAGACGTCGAGCGACGAGACCGGCTCGTCGGCGACGACGAGCCGCGGCTCGAGCGCGAGCGCGCGCGCGATGCCGATGCGCTGGCGCTGCCCGCCGCTGAACTCGTGCGGGTAGCGCGCGGCGTGGTCGGGCGCGAGACCCACGATCTCGAGCAGCTCGGCGACGCGCCGCGCGAGCTGCGCCCCGCGCGCCATGCGGTGAACGCGCAGCCCCTCGCCGATCGTCTCGCCCACGGTCATGCGCGGGTTCAGCGACGCGAACGGGTCCTGGAACACGATCTGCATCCTGCGCCGCATCGCGCGCAGGTCGGCGCGCCCCAGCGCGCGCAGGTCGCGGCCTTCGAAGGCGATCTTCCCGTCGTCGGGCTCGACGAGGCGGAGCGCGAGTCGCGCGAGGGTCGACTTGCCGCAGCCCGACTCACCGACCAGGCCGACCGTCTCGCCGGCGTCGACGTCGAGGTCGACGTCGTCGACGGCCACCAGCCGCGCGCGCCGGCCGAAGCCGCGCGAGACCGCGAAGCTCTTGCGCAGCCCGCGCAGGGTGAGCAGCTGCGCAGTCACGCGCGCCCCCCTTCGGGCGGAACCGGGTTGTGACAGGCGACCTGCACGCCGCCGCGGCCGGGCGCGAGCCGCGGATCGCGCTCCGCGCAGACCGCGAGCGCGCGCGTGCAGCGCTCGCGGAAGCTGCAGCCGGCCGGCCTCGCGACGAGGTCGGGCACGCGGCCCGCGATCACGTGGAGTGACTCGCCGGGCCGAACGCGGGCGGACGGCAGCGCGTCGAGCAGGCCGCGCGTGTACGGATGCTGGGGCGACGAGAAGATCTCGAGCACGCCGCCGCTCTCGACCACCCGCCCCGCGTACAGCACCGCGACCCGCTGCGCGGTCTCCGCGACCACGCCGAGATCGTGGGTGATGAACAGGACGGCCATGCGGAAGCGGCGCTTCAGTGTCTCGAGCAGCTCGAGGATCTGCGCCTGGATGGTCACGTCGAGCGCGGTCGTCGGCTCGTCGGCGATCAGGACCGCCGGGTCGTTGGCGAGCGCCATCGCGATCATCACCCGCTGGCGCATGCCGCCGGAGAGCTGGTGCGGGTAGTCGCGCATGCGCGTGCGGGGCTCGGGAATGCCGACGAGCTCGAGCAGCTCGAGCACGCGCGCCGCGCGTTCGACGCGGCCGAGATCGCGGTGCACGCGCAGCGCCTCCTCGATCTGGTCGCCGACGCGGAAGACGGGATTCAGCGACGTCATCGGCTCCTGGAAGATCATCGCGATGCGATTGCCGCGCAGCGCGCGCAGCTCCTCGGGCGACGAGCGGCGCAGGTCGCGGCCCTCGAACAGGATCTCCCCCCGCTCGATCCGCGCCGGCGGCTCGGGCAGGAGCCGGAGGATCGAGAGCGCCATGACCGACTTCCCGCAGCCCGACTCACCGACCACCCCGAGTGTCTCGCCGGCGACGAGCTCGAGGTCGACTCCGTCGACCGCGGTGAGCTTCCCGCGCTTGGTCGCGAAGCTCGTGCACAGGTCGCGGACCTCGAGCACCGGCGAGCTCACGGCGTGGTCTCTCGAGCTACACGGAAGAGCGACGGGTCGAGCGCGGCATTGAGCTCGACCTGCGAGAGCTCGAGCTCGGCGCGCAGCCGT
>Ga0316628_100003562_pt1 | contig 12025 bp, 14 predicted proteins | sample OWC_Aug_M2_C1_D5_FD_207648 | JGI IMG/M metagenome (GOLD analysis project Ga0316628, IMG submission 207648) | Wetland soil microbial communities from Old Woman Creek delta, Ohio, United States - OWC_Aug_M2_C1_D5_C | ecosystem: Environmental > Terrestrial > Soil > Wetlands | place: USA: Ohio...
GATGCCGGAGTTTCAGCATTGGAGCCCCGGCTGGCTGCAATTATATTCCAGACTGCCTCCCTTTTGGCGCTTCGAGCACGGATCTCTGTCCCGAGAGACCCAGCATTCCAGATCTTTCCCTCCCGATTCGGTTCCGATGCACCGGGATGCTGAAAGGGACGGCGGCGATGAAGGCGCTCGCCGTGATCGTCCTGCGGTTCAAGCAGCCCGAAGCCAGAACCTGGAAAGTGCCGCTCACTCTCCGGATCGGCACGATGGAATGGCCGAGTGGACTGGCCTTCATTACTCTTGCATTGTTTGCGCTCGCGACAATCAACGTCATAACGAAGAAGGCCGCAACTATCTCGGGAATTGCCTTCACTGCTATATTTTAAAGCCTTCGGCAATTTCCGCCGACTTCACGCTGCATTCCTCCCATGCTTACATGCTTATTGGTGGTGAGCAATCCTGACCATGCGCGTGAGCAGTACTGAACTGACGAGCGCACTTCCTCAAGGTATAAGGACGTGTGCTTCGAGCTGTCCGCCAGTACCTGGCGGGAGGCGCATGTCAGAGGGACGCGCAACGTGTACGCCCGAGTGAGGAAAGGCCTTGAGAAGGGAAAACGCCTCAAGTTTTGTTCGAAGTCCGATGCCGGAAAACGGAAGTAGGCAGTTCAACCAAATGTAAATGAGGAGTACAAAAATGAATAGACTCAAAGTGGGGGCGATGACCATTTGTCTGGCCCTTGTGGCCCTGGCATTTCCGCCCAAAACGAAAGCAGACGAGTGGAACAAGAAAACTACCGTGACATTCAGTGCACCGGTCGAGATTCCTGGCGTGGGGGCTCAGGTCTTGCCGGCTGGCACATATGTCTTCAAACTGCTGGATTCGCAGTCGGACCGCCACATCGTCCAGATCTTTAACGAACGGGGCGACCACGTTTATGCCACCATCCTTGCGATACCGAATTACCGTTTGAAAGCCACCGACAAGACGGTCATGACGTTCAGGGAAAGGGCGGTCGGTGATCCGGAAGCCATCAGGGCGTGGTTCTATCCTGGAAATAACTGGGGCCAGGAATTTGTTTATCCAAAGAAGAGAGCTATCGAGCTGGCGCGGATTACAAACCTCCCCGTCCTCGCTATGCCCACCGAACTGGCTTCGAACCTCACCCAGCCAGTTGCTTCAGCGGACGAACCGCCCGTAGTCGCCTTGAAGGAAGCGCCTATCGAGGCCGTTAAGCCTACAGGAGAAGTGGTTCCAGTGGCAGAGGTTGTTGAGGCCCCTCCGGTACAGACAGCAGCAGCTGTGCAGACCGCGGAGCCCGAAAAGACCTTGCCCAAAACTGCCAGCCCTCTGGCACTCTTGGGACTCATCGGGTTAGTGTCGCTGGGCGCAGGCTTCGCCCTTCTGAGATTTCCGAGGCGACCTGTTTAGTAGAGACACTTTGTGCCGGTGTGAACCGCCATACAGGGAGTCTACACCATGGGCGCTCACGAGGGGCGCAGGCGCATCTGGCCTGCGCCCAGATGAGCGCGGTGGAGATCGAACCACCCCGCCCCGGGAGAGGGTGGACACTCGCGGGGCAACTGCTCAAACTCCACAATGGAATCGGATCGATGAATGGGCAGCGCAAACACTCGGCCCGTGATTGCAATGGGGGGTGAGGTGTGCCGCCGACGGATATGTTGAGCCCCCGAGTTTGCACCAGAAAGAACCGTCCGCTCACAAGTCTGTGGCTGGCCGTGCTTTGTTCCCCGATCGTTCTGACAGCTTTTGCCCCGCCTCAAGAGGTCTCGCCATCTCAGAGCCGCCAGGATGAGCAGTATACGATAGCTGTAAGTGTCGACATGGTGGTCTTATACGCGACGGTACGGAATCGTAACGGCGCTCTGGTTTCGGGACTCGGCAGGCAAGACTTTCAGGTTTACGAGGACGGAGTCCCACAACAAATTGAAGCCTTTGGCCACGATGATATCCCGGTCACAGTCGGCCTGGTGGTCGACAACAGCGGAAGCATGCGGCCGAAGCGCCCGGAAGTCATTTCCGCGGCTTTGGCGTTTGCCCGCTCCAGCAATTCGGAGGACCAGATGTTCGTGGTCTGTTTCAACGAATATGTTTCGTTTGGCCTGCCGGACGGAACGCCGTTCACGGATAAGGAGGCTCAACTGGAGACTGCCCTGTCCCGAATTGCCGCAGGCGGCAGGACGGCTCTCTACGACGCCGTGGCTGCCGCGCTCGAACACCTGAAGAAGGGTAATCGGGACAAAAAGGTGCTGATTGTGATCAGCGACGGAGGCGACAACGCCAGCAAACACAAACTTGCACAGATCATGGCCATGGCGGTCCAGTCGGGTGCAATCGTCTACACCATAGGTGTTTTTGATGAAAACGATCCTGACCGCGACCCTCATGCGCTCAAGCAGCTTGCACAGGCCACGGGTGGCGAGGCCTTCTTGCCAGGCTCACCAAAGGACGTCTTCCCCATCTGTGAACGAATCGCTCGTGACATTCGTAACCAGTACTTCATTGCCTACTTGCCCACGAATGGAAAGCGAGACGGGACCTATCGAACCATACAGGTCCGTGCCGGGAAGCCGGATCGCCGACGCTTGTTGGTAGGCACCCGGACCGGCTACTACGCACCATTGAAGCCTCAGCCGTCACCTGTGGCGAGAGAAACGCCATGAAGATCCGAGTTGAGTGGCGGGTCACTCTTCCAACGCGAGACAATTTGTTTGTCCGTTGGAGCAGGCGCCTCTTTTTTGCCATTGGCGTCCTTGTGCTGAGCTATGTGGGATTCGTCCTGCTCGACGCGCGCCTCTTTCAGGCCGCTCAATCCCGGCAATTCCAAATGGAACTGAATGGTTCGAAACCGTCTGTCGGCGGAAATGATGACCTTCATCGGTCGTCACTCCCTCCAGATGTGACGGGTGCGGATGGCATGGGAGCTGACATTCTCGACACCGCCGGCGCAGGAGAATCTCTCCTGGGGCGAATCGAGGTAAGCACCATCGGCCTCACGGCCATGATCCTTGAAGGCACCGACGCACGGACGTTGCGACGCGCGGTCGGGCATATTCCGGGCACTTCGCTTCCGGGCCGGCAGGGGAACGTCGTCATCACAGGACACCGGGACACGTTTTTCAGGCCGTTGCGCAACATCAGTAAGGATGACGAAATCACACTGACTACATTAAGCGGAGCCTACCGCTATCGAGTGGACTCAACCGAAGTAGTCGCGGCCGAAGACACGGAAGTTTTGGCCGCTACCGATGATGCAGTTCTGACCCTGGTGACCTGTTACCCGTTCTATTATGTGGGTCCCGCACCCAGGAGATTTATCGTTCGCGCGCACATGATTCCAGGGTAGAGAAGCGATCCTCCTGCGCATGACGCTTCACTGCATGAGCAAATGTGACCGGGGTCGCGAGCAATACGGGACTGACCTGCGGAATTCCCCGGGGTATAAAAGGAGTGGGTATCGATGACTTGCTTTCCCAGCTTTTATCGGGTCGGCATAAGATGCCCGGGGTCCTATGATGTCACGAGTGAGTAGAGTGAAGAGAGTAAAGACAAGCGACTTTGCTGACACAGCGCGCCGGGCCGTGAGCTCAAATCGGCTGTGCCCAATGACGCACAACGGGAAGGGACCTTTCTAGGTTTGCCTCCCGAACCCACAATCGAGGTTTAGCATGCCTATCATTAATCTGCTGGTGATGTTGGTGGTGGTTGGTGTTTTGTTATGGCTGGTGAATAACTACATACCCATGGCGGGTTCAATCAAAAAGATCCTGAACGTGGTTGTAGTTGTTGCCGTAGTCCTGTGGCTCCTAAACGCTTTTGGAGTTATCTCCTCCCTTTCCAGGTACCGCGTGTAAGCGGAAGCGGAATCGAGCATCAGAAATAGAGCGGCAAATCACGTCTGTGGCAAGGCTGGTTTGCGGGCCGCGAGTTCAGTCATTTGTTCCATAATGGACGCCTCGGTCACATCCCGTTTTGACTCGTTTCAGATCCGGGCCGACTCCCGAATCCCTGCGCCTTTTCGGCCAGGCCCGGATGGACTCCTCACTGCTGAGCGCGCAACCACTGATTCTCGCGTTCGAGTGCGTGGAACCGATCCAGCAAATCCAGAATCATTCCGATCCCTGCGAGGTTCACTCCTGTATCGCGCTTCAATCTCATGATCATCTGCAATCGAGAGACAGCAGCCGCATCAAAGAGCAACACCGGACCGATCCATTCGACCGGTTCGAGGAGACCACAGGCCACGAATCTTTCGACCAAACCGGGATGAATCTCGGCGCTGTCGGCGAGCCTCTCCAGTGTCAGCTGGTCGCGCTCCCTTTGGCAAAGCACAATCTCGAATTGTCTCTCCCTCATCGACTGGCCCCCGTGAGGAGGTCCCTCGGATTAAACCGCGACTCGGCAGCCAGTTTCCCGAAAATTTCCTTTTCCCTGGCCGACAGCTTTGCCGGAATGACGATCTTCAGCTGGAGATACTGATCGCCACGGCCGCCATGACGCCGTTTCAAGCCTTGCCCGCGCAGCCTCAGTCGCCGGCCACCCTGCGAACCCTCCGGAACGGTCATCTTTACCGGCCCGTCGAGTGTGGGCACCTCGACCTCCGCCCCGAGGGCTGCCTCCCACGGTGTGACCGGCAATTGAATCTGAACGTCATCGTTGCCAACGATGCTGAACAGACGGTGGGGCTCGAGTCCGACGCGCAAATTGAGATCGCCGCGTGGTGCGCCATTCGCGCCGGCCTCGCCCTGGCCGGCAAGGCGTATGATCGAGCCGTCTCGCACGCCCGGTGGCACGTCAACTTCGAACGTTCTGGGGCGATGAACACTGCCCCTTCCCCGACAACCCGCACATATCCTGGCATTCTTCGAACCGTTGCCACCGCAGTCGGGGCAGCTCTCATCGGCCTCCAACGTGAGCTTGCGTGTCACGCCGCGATGCGCGTCTTCAAGTGTGAGTGAAATCTCGGCCTCGATGTTCGATCCAGGCATAGCGAAGCCGGCGCCGCGACGTCTCGCATGAGTCCCCCGCCCGCCTCCAAAAAGGGTCTCGAAGAAATCGCTGAATCCCCCGGCTCCGTGCTCCGCGCCGTACACGTCCCCCGGATCGACAGGGGTTCCTTCCCAGCCGGGAGGCGGGGTGAAGTCCGCGCCCCCTTTCCAGTTCTGGCCAAGCTGGTCGTAGCGTTGTCGCTTCTCCGGATCAGACAGGACTTCGTAGGCTTCATTGAGTTCTTTGAATCTTTCCTCAGCCGTTTTGTCGCCTCGATTGACGTCAGGGTGATGTTTGCGCGCAAGCTTTCGATACCGCTTCTTGATCTCTTCTGCGGCTGCAGTGTGCGGGACGCCGAGGACCTCATAATAATCTCTGAATTTCACCGCCATTACTTGCGCTCCTCCGTCCCGGATTGGCTTCTGTGTTACTACTGAGCAACACGGACGCGAGCCGGTCGAAGTACTTCATCGCCCCAGCAATATCCCCGGCTCAGCTCGGCAACCACGGTTCCCGGCTCGGCGTCCTCGCTTTCCGTCAAGCCTACTGCCTCATGCCGCACGGGGTCGAATCTGTTACCGAGGCTCTCGAAGGGCACAATACCTTGCGCCTGAAGACTGCTGGTGAGACGCTTGTATATTGCAACAAATCCCGAGGACATCCATTCGGGCACGTCACCCAGATGTTCCAACGCGCGATCGAAATCGGCAAGGACTTCGAGTAAAGGGATAACGAGCTCGCGTTTGCCCGCGTGAGCCGAGGTCGCACGCTCCCGTTCAACCCGCCGGCGATAGTTATCGAAATCGGCCAGAGTTCTCAAGTACAGCTCGTGCTCGCGACTCAACTCCGCTTTGAGGCGTTCATACTCAGGACCTTCGGCGCCCGCCGGGCGTTCGCCGCATGGCCCCATTTCCTCTTTGATTTCGCTGCCGTTTGCCATCACGCACCTTTCCGGGATTGCCGGGACCTCAACTCCTCGTCATCAGCTCAAGTCAGCTTCACTTGCTCGGCCTGAATTCGGCGTCGATCACGTCATCCGCACCAGGGGGCTTCCCCTGGGGACCGCCGGCGGCGGAACCGTGAGATGCGGATTCGAGTCCGTAGACAAGTTGTTGCAGGTCACTCGTCAACCGGCGCAACCGTGCAATATCGGCAGGCTCGCTCTTGGTCGACTGCCGGATATCCGCGATCAGCTGTTCGGCGCGCGCCTTTTCATTGAGCGGCACACTGCCGTCAAGCGCCTTGACTTGCCGCTCGGCCTGGTAGGCCACGGAGTTGGCAGCGTTGCGCGCCTCGACCTCCTCGTGCCGCCTCTTGTCTTCTTCCGCGTGCCCCTTGGCGTCCGCGACCATTCGGTCGATCTCATCGCGCGAAAGCTGGGTCGAACCGCTGATGGTAATTTCTTGTGCCTTGTCCGTCTCCTTGTCGCGCGCCTTGACCGTCAGGATGCCGTTCGTGTCGATATCGAAGGTCACTTCGATCTGCGGGAGACCACGTTGGGCCGGCCGGATGCCTTCGAGGCGAAAGTGGCCCAAGGTGCGGTTGTCGCGGGCCAGTTCCCGTTCTCCTTGCATGATGTGTATGTCCACTGCCGTCTGATTTTCCTCGGCGGTCGAAAACACCTCCGAGCGCTTGACCGGGATGGTTGTGTTCCGCTCAACGAGCTTGGTCATCACGCCGCCGAGGGTCTCGACGCCTAGGGAGAGTGGCGTCACGTCGAGCAGCACCACGTCCTTGACATCGCCGGCAAGCACACCCGCCTGAATGGCTGCTCCAATGGCAACGACTTCATCCGGATTGACAGACTGGTTGGGTTCTTTGCCGGCAATGAGACGGCGTACCAGCGCTTGTACCGCCGGCGTGCGGGTGGATCCGCCCACAAGCACAACTTCATCTATATCGCGCTCGCCAAGTTTGGCGTCCAGGAGCGCCTGCTTGACAGGGCCGACGCAGCGCTCCACCAGGTCAGCCGTAAGCTGATCGAACTTCGCCCTGGCCAGTTTCATTTCCAAGTGCTTAGGGCCGGCCGCGTCAGCCGTGATGAATGGCAAGCTGATGGATGTCTCTACCACGCTTGACAACTCCACCTTCGCCTTCTCGGCCGCTTCTGTCAATCGTTGCAGAGACTGCCGATCCTTTCGGAGTTCAATGCCCTGATCACGCAAAAACTCCTGGGCGAGCCAGTCGACAATGCGTTTATCGAAATCGTCGCCTCCGAGATGCGTATCACCGGAGGTCGACTTGACCTCGAATACCCCATCCCCAACTTCCAGAATAGAAACATCGAATGTGCCGCCGCCAAGGTCGAAGACCATGATTGTCTCATTCCCCTTCTTGTCGAGGCCGTAGGCAAGGGCGGCAGCCGTCGGCTCATTGATAATGCGAAGCACCTTAAGGCCGGCGATCTTTCCTGCGTCCTTGGTGGCTTGACGTTGTGCGTCGTTGAAGTAGGCCGGAACCGTGATGATCGCGTCGGTGACCTTTTCACCGATATACTTGGAAGCGTCGTCCGCCAACTTGCGCAGAACGCTCGCCGATATCTCCTCCGGTGCGATCTGCTTGCCCGCGATTTCAAAGCGCACAGCGTCGTTCGGACCTGCGGTTACTCTGTAAGGTACGTTTTTGATCTCCGACTGGACCTCGGAGTAGCGGCGTCCAACGAAACGCTTGGCCGAATAGATAGTCTGTTCGGGGTTGATTGCCGCCTGGCGCTTGGCCAGCTGCCCGACCAAGCGCTCCCCTGTCTTGCTATAAGCCACCACCGAAGGTGTGAGGCGGCCGCCGTCGCTGTTGATGATTACCGTCGCTTTTCCACCCTCCATGACCGCGACTACCGAGTTGGTGGTGCCCAGATCAATGCCTACTGCCTTTGCCATGACATGCCTCCTGATTTCCTGTCCCGTCCGCCACGGAGTGTGGAAAAGACCGGTTCCCCTTTTCTCAAAGTGCCGCTCACGCTCAGGTGCGCAGAGGGCGTATCAATCGCCATCTCCACGCCGGCCGCCGCAGTACGTCATTCAAGGCAGCCACCCTCCGTCCGGACTTATTGAACGGGACCGAAGACCCGAGGCTCCGGGTGAAAAAGACTCCGCACAGGCGACCGCACGCCGGACGATCAAGCTTCCCCCAGATGTTGGCGCGAGGATCGACGCACTCAATCAATACCCCGGGAGCAGCTCACGTGTCTGTACAGTAGGGCTCACATACCCGGTCAATATTGATCAGACAGGCAAATTGCCCGGATGGTATGGTGCGTAAGGGAGCCCCTCAGAGAATTCGAACGCAGCGCGCGCGTGGGGGTTCTGAGAGGAGGAAATCATGTTTCAGATCCAAGGTCCTATTCTTGCCGCGATGGATCTCGATGAAGGATCCGATGAGCTCCTTCGTCAGGCGGACGCCCTTGCGCGTTCATACAACGTCAAGCTTTCTGTCTGTCATGTCCTCCCGGAGCCGACCAAGGCGCGCGGGAAGGAATTGCCGTCGATTCGCAAATTGCTTACGAAATAGCATGGGGAGGAACGAGCGATGAACCTGATGGAGTGTACCTTCCAGGCGCGGACGAATCGGAAGGTCATGTGGACCGGATGAAGCGCGAAGGAGAATTTGAAGAAAAGTGAGCTGAATGTCAGTCCTTTGCAGCGCACACCTCGCTATCCGGGAGAGTATGGTCAATATCCCTTCGAAGTTCGCGGCGACCTCGCCTCGCAGTCAGAAACTGCGGCAAAGCCGGAGGCTTGGTTTTGTGAGCCCCTCAAAGGGGCTGGTACTCCGGATCCGTCTCCTGATGGAACATCTAAGTCCAACGGCCCACGGATCAACACGGATCGGGCGAGCTCTTGTTTCCACACCGTGTGCGTCCGTGTTCATCCGTGGGCCATTGTTTGCCTTCCGGAAACGTCAACCTGTGAGAGTCCCCCAAGCAAAGCTGGGGGTTTACCCGGAAGAAGTCAAATAAGCCGGCAATCGTGTATGGAAACGGGGGTGATCAGTTCTGAACAGTTGAATGAGCAAAATTGACCATACAGCCAAATCGCCCCCGCATCAGAATGTGTCCGGGGTTGCTCGGTGGGTGTCGAGTTGACCAAATGGGTGCCGAAACAAAACGAGAACAGCGAGCGAGAGACTCGTCTGCGGTCAATGGCGTAGTGCCCTTTTGCGATTCAATATCAATCCCCCTCGCAGCCTGGACATTGTGAGCAAGAAGATCCTCTACGGAGGTTCCATCAGATCGGGGCCGGCCGCAAATCCCCGTTGTGCATCTGACGATGTAAGGAAAATGCGATGAGCGTCGGAAACGAAAGAGACCAGCTGTGGTCAATAGTATTGGCTGGGGGGGAAGGCGAACGCCTCAGGCCATTTGTAGAACGGTGGCTGGGCCGTCATAAGCCCAAACAATATTGTACGTTTATCGGAACCCGATCGATGTTTCAGCATACGCTGGATCGGGCCGATCAGATTACCTCACCCAGACTCAAGGTGACGGTCATAGGACACACTCATCTATGGGACGCTCGGGCCCAGCTTCCGCGCGGGAGAGGTGGAAAGCTGATAGTCCAACCCTCCAACCGGGATACAGCCGCCGGCATTTTCCTGCCGCTGAGTTATGTTCGTGCGCAGGATCCTCAGGCAACGGTGGTCCTCTATCCCTCAGATCATTTTGCCTATCCGGAGCATCGGTTTGCGGAAGGGGTGCGCTGCGCAACGCAAGCAGCAAAAGAATTGAAGGATTACCTGCTCCTGCTGGGAGTCAATCCCGACAGGCTGGAACCGGAGTACGGCTGGATTCACCCGGGCGCGCACCTGGGTTCGATTGGGGGAAATGTAATAAGAGCAACGAAAGCGTTTCTTGAGAAACCCGACATCGAGGGGTGCAGGACCGCCATGACTTCGGGTGCACTCTGGAACACTCTGGTTGTGGCGGCAAGGATAGAAACCTTGTGGGAGGTTGGGTGGCAGTGCTTTCCCGAAATGATGCCGCTCTTCGAGCGTTATGAGCGGGCGATCGGGACTTCGCAGGAAGAGAAGGTTCTGAAGAGTATCTATGAAGTGATGCCGGTCCGGAACTTCTCCTCACATTTGCTGGAACGCCATCCCCAGCGGATCGCGGTCATGGAGTTGAAGGGTGTCCTATGGAGCGACTGGGGTAAACCCGAACGGATACTGGAATCGCTTCACCGAATCGGGAAACGACCCTCTTTTCCCGAGGCACACGCGGCCGCGGTTTAGCGGGTTCTCCCGCGAAACTCCGCAGCCGGAGGTGCCGATCAACAAGCTGAGGAATGCTGCCAGTGCGGATCGTACACACTCTCCCGCCAAAATGAGCAATTGTGACCAAGCCTGTGAGTCGTAGTGAACTGACATCCTATCCCCGATAACCTATAAAGGTCGTGCAATCGTGATTCCCCGGGGCGTATGACTGCAACGATCCAGGGATTCAACTTGTAGTTCCCGGGACGATATGCGGGAGCATCTGAAGGCACAATGGTCAGTGACCGCTGTGCGTCGGCGCTGCGGGCTTTGCCGTGCCGTGCGGCTGTGGCATGGGAAGCGAATGACAAGAACCATGCCGCCCAGTCCCGCTGAGCAGGACAGGGAGCGAACCCTTCGCCTGCCAGGCGAGGCGGGTTCGGTCTCGACGGCTTGTTCCGTGTGCTTCAGCTTCAAACTTGAAGAGACGGAAAGCTGAAGGAGACGTTTATGAAAACCATTTTTTTCGGTCTGGTGCTGGCAATGGGCTTGATGACTGCCGCCGCGGCGGAGCGCACATGGACAGGCAAGATCAGCGACGACACTTGTGGCGCAAACCACAAAAAGGGAGCCGAGCACGGCGCCAAGGCGATGTCCGATCACGATTGCACGCTGGCATGTGCAAAAAACGGCGCTAAGTTCGTGTTCGTCCGCAATGGTAAGATCTACAGAATCGAAAACCAGGAATTTGCAGGCCTGACGATGCACGCCGGGCATACCGTTCAGCTCAAGGGCTATTTGAAGGGCGATACGATCACGGTATCGAGCATCAAACTGCCGGCGAAGAAAGAACCGGGCCGGGTGGAGCTCGAGACCGGAAAGACCGAAATCAACACCGCCATGCTCGGGGCTTTTCTGGAATCTTCCGACCACAATTTCTGTTTTACCAACACGACGGAAGAAGAGCTGAGAAAAGTCGTAATTGGCGCGCCGTTTGTCGGCCCCGACGGATACTGGGCCAAGTCCACAGGCAAGGTCTCCGAGTATAGGGAACACATTACTTACCGGAACAAGCCCTCCGAGGGGAGGCGGGACGAGACCACGTCGGCGGAACAGGTAACGACCGAATCCGAACGATGTATCGAGAACTTCGAACCCGATCATAAAAATCCCCTCCTTCCGCGCTTCAACGTCTGTCAATCCATATACTGGTGCAAGAGCGCCGTCGATGCCGGCCACGGCTCGCAATCGTACATCATTGCTAACTTCGGCACCCCGACTGTTGTGGGGCTCCAGGGCCTGGAGGCGCCCAAGGGAAATGAGATCTGGGAGCTCAGGACGGAAAAGGGCAAGGCTTGCCTCAGGGAAGTCGTCAACATGGAAGGCTCGGGCGACTTCAGCACGGGGGTACCCGGACGAATATTTGCCGATAAGCACCGCGAACTTCTTCAAGAGGCAATGGTGCAGATCAGAGAGCGACTGAGAGACCTCAAGGGTCAACCTTCAACGGTTAAGTCCACCGGAGAAGAGAAATACAAAGATGCCAACTGGAATCCGGGTGGGTGCGTTTCAAAACCGCGCGCCGTGAAAGCTGCGGCCACTGGCGAGTCCACGACTCCAAAAGTATCATCCGTGAGTTCGGAGAAGCCCTGACTGCAATATCCATCCCAACCAAGAATTCAGCAACACCCACAATTAACCAGAAGAGTTTCCGGCCGAGGAGCAGGAGCACGACGCCTGACAGAAGGCTTACGATTGCAGCTTGACTCATACTATCTTCTTCAGAGCTTCTAAATCCTCGCACCCAGTTGAAACGGGGACCTTTGCAGGGGGATCCTTT